>Ga0182745_1000592_pt1 | contig 39116 bp, 49 predicted proteins | sample eDN3rd30CKraftBY_FD_128523 | JGI IMG/M metagenome (GOLD analysis project Ga0182745, IMG submission 128523) | Enriched backyard soil microbial communities from Emeryville, California, USA - eDNA 3rd pass 30_C Kraft BY (version 2) (version 2) | ecosystem: Environmental > Terrestrial > Soil >...
GACGATAGTCAAGACCTCGGTCGTCGAGGAGCCGCTGCATGGACACGAACCTGCCGTGGCGCTCGGACCGTATGTCCTGGTCGGCTGGGGGCCACGGGAAATCGCTGCCGTGCTCTCGCAACGAACCGCCGCGACGGAGGAGAAGCGTTGGCGGGATCAGCGCTGGCAATGGTGCGGCGGTGCCCTGGTGGCGCAACTCCTGATTCCTCCCGTCCTGATGGCTTCTTCCGTCGCATCGGGAATGCTGTTGCTCGCTGCGCTCCTGTTCCTTTTCAGCATCCCCATGCTGACCTTGGCACTTGGGCACCATCTGGCTCTCAAGGGGATCACGCTTTCCGAGTGGAAGGTTCAACTGTTGATCTTCGGTCCGGCCATCGTCGCGGCAGGGGTTCAGTCTCTTTTCCTGCCGATTGGCCCCGTGAGATTCTTCTTGAGTAGCGTATTGATTCTGTGCGGGGCTTGGATGATCCATTCCTCCCGTCCTCACCTCCTCGATGGTTCCAAGACGTGAAAGGGTCGTCGATGAGTAGCGTTCAAGACTCCGAGCCAGTCGTTCAGTCGCGCAGCGATATGCGATCGGCCAAAATCTCCTTGATCATTGCCGCCGTGGTCATCGCCGGTTACTACGCGATCCATGCTTGGATCGGTCGCGATTCCGCTCAGGTCGCGGAGGAAGTCCCTGCCGTTCAGGAAGCGGTTGATCGCAAGATTCGTGGTGACGAAGCAACGGTGCGTGAACTTCAGGGACAACTTGCCGCCGTGCGCGACGTCCTCTCCCAGCGTGAGTTGCGATCCGAGGATATCCAGCGATTGAGAATGCGGTTGACCGACGTCGAAAAGACCTTCGGCGAATTGCCAAGTCTGGTCGAAGACTCCCGAGTCGAACTGGATGCCGTGGCGACACGCCAGGCCCGACAGCGGGCCGAGTTCGTCGCCTTGGAGGCGTTGCTCGCCAAATGCGATCACCAGCTCGCGCAGATGGCCGAGCTGGTGCGAAATTGGGAATCGGAATACGAGCCGCTATTGAGCAACGACCGGGGTCGCCGTCTTGCCGCTGACGCCGAAGTGGTTTCGCATGTCGAAACACTGCTCGCGGAACCGCTGCCGGATGGTGACGACGTCGCCGCCTGGAAACGCGAGTTGACCGAAGTGAGTCGTCCGCTCCGTGACGCATCGGCAAGCGGAACGGAACTGCGCGTCGCCGAGGAGGATCGCGCTTACTTGCAGGCATTTCTGACTCGGGTCGAAACCGCGAATCGAAAACTCGCTGCGCGGGGGAACACCATGAAGAGCTTGCTCGCCAAGACCGCCAATCTGTCTCCGGCGAGTCTCACTCTGGAGGAAGCGGTCGACACGGCCAAGCAGGATGTCCTGTCGCAACAGGTCTCCGAGGCGACAGAGCGCCGCCGACTCGCCTTGAAAGCATCCGTGGATGCGCAATCCGAAGCGATTCAAGAAGCCGAGGAGCAACGCATCGCCGCTGTCACCCAGTTGCGTCTGGCGGAATTGGAAGCCGAGAAGGTCGGGATCGTTTTGCAACGTGACCGCACCCATACCCAGATCGAAGCCGCCAAGGCCGAAGCGGCCAAAAAGCAATTGGAGGCGGAGTTCAAACAGGACGAGGCCGAGATCAAATCTTTGCTCGCGCCGTTTCTGGCGGACAGTTTTACGTACCCGGTCGTCGGCAACCCCGATGAGCCGACGACCTGGATCGTTCGCGGGGGAAATCCCGCTCCCGTCTCCCTGGGACGACTGCATTCATCCGGTGCTTTGGATGATTCGCACGAGGGACGGCATCGCCTCTACTATTTTGCCGGTTCGCGAGACAGTTTGCGTCCCAAGGGGGGATTTCCCGATTACACCCGGACAGGTTTGTCCAACGCCGCCATCGCGACCCGCATCTCCCGGGCGCGGGAACTGCTGCTGAAATACGGTCCCTTGATGGTCGAACGGGGGATGCTCCAAAAATGATTCCCAGGCATTCCCCTCGGAAATCGCGGCGCAGTCCCTTTGCCAGCCGCGCTGAACGCTCTGTTCGCCGTGAATCGGCGACGGCAAACTCGCTGGGGCGAGTTGTGCCTGCGGCTTGGACAGCCGCCGGTCTCGCCTCGGCGGCGAGCCCTGGGGGCAAACCGGCTGGGGCCGGTGGTGCCCCTTCCGCCTCCGCTGGACGCTCCGGCCTCCCCGGACTCCTGGACGTCGTCCGGGGGGCAAGCCAGCGGTATTCCGCCGTGCAATTTCCCGCATCCATCCCCGCAGGCACGATGACCCCCAGTGACGCAGGGTTGAGTGCATCGGAACCCATGATCTCCGCAAGGGTAACGACTCATACCGCTTCCCAGTGTCCGCTCACCGTATTGGCCGACACCTCCGCTGACACTTCCCGCCGCAGCGGCTCGGCCTCGCCGGGCGGTGGGAGGCCCGCTTCGGCACTCGTCATGCAAGGAGTGGCTCATGCCGCAGCCAACTGAGCAGTCCCCCCAGCGCATTCGGCGCGGTGGCCGAACCTATCGAGTGATCGATGAACTCCGGGTACGTGGACGCCGCTACTGGGTGCTCGATCGCTTGGGGAACCGTCATCGCCCCCGACTCCTGCTCGACGACCCGGCGACACAACAACTGCGAGTCGCGCTCATCCTTCCCAACGAGTCTTCGACGATCCAACACCTTCACGTTCTCCGGCGTCTCCCTCCCATGGCGGAGTTGCCGCAGATCCTCGATTACCAGCGACGAGGGGACGAGACCATCATTCTCCTCCAATGGCTCCAGGGAATCGACCTGGGTCAGTATCTCCAGCGCATCCAGCAACAGAAAGTCGCCGCTCCGATGCCCTGCCAAGTCGTTCGATTGGTTCGCGGCTTGGGGCATGGACTGAGGCAACTGCATTTGCATGCCCAGGTCGTTCATGGAGACCTCAAGCCTCAGAATCTGCTCATCACGCGCAAGCCCAGCCGCTTGGGCATGATCGACTTCGGGAGTGCCTGGACCACCGAACAAGCGCGCTACCGCCTCGAAGGGGATGGACTCAGTCCGATTTACGCGGCTCCCGAGATGCTGTCCGACTCGCCTCGCATCAATACGCAGGCGGATCAGTTCTCCGCGACCTTGATTCTCTATCAGTTGCTGACCGGCACGATTCCCTTTTCCAGTCTCGGCGGGCAGGCGGGGCGACCGGGGTATCGCGAAGAGTTCGACGGCACGCTCGTCCCACCGAGCACACTTGCCGCTTCCGAACATCGATTGCCGCTGGCGATTTGGAAGAAACTCGATGCGCTGGTATTGCGTGGACTGCAATTCGACCCGGACGAGCGCTTTCCCCACACTTCGGCTTGGCTCGATGCCCTCGACGACATCTTCTTTCAGATGGAAGTCGCCCGGAGAGAACCGCCACCGCCGCCAGGAGCTTGGCAGCGATTCCTCGATCTGCTCACCAATTCGATCTTCGGGGAGCCGACGACATGAACCCCCGGTCATTTTCTCGAAAGGCGGAACAGCCGCGACGCCCCCGGCAGGAGATCATGGATCTGGTCACGGTCGATCCGCACAAGTTGCAATGGCACATGCAGCGGTCGGCGCTCAGCAAGTCCACCTTCGCCGACACGATGGGGATCGGTCGCACATCGCTCTACCGCATGCTGGACGGCATCCCCGTGAAACGCTCCACGGTATTCGAACTCGCCAAGCATCTGGCCGTCGCACCGGACGACTTGCTGACAACGACCCCGGTCGAACTCACCCCGGAGGAACAAACTTCGTCCTGGCATCATCCCGAATGGCAAGTCGTTCCCGGCACCTTGAGTCCGTTCCGATCCATGTCGAATGGATTGGTGATGCGGGTCGCCAAGGTGCGGCATCGCGTCCTGCCCGATGAATACGGAAGGGCGAAGGTCTACGACATCGCCGGAATGCCCGCCGCGGTACGCGAGCAATGCCGGGAAGCACTGACACGTCATGCCGTTGTCTGTCGCAAAGTGGCGGCCTGCCCGTATATCACCAAGAATCTCACGATGACGGCGCTCAACGAGGGGAGTCTGTGGACCGCCGTCGATTCCTGGTTCGAGGCACATCCCCTGGCCGATGATTTGCGGGATGCTCCACTCTCCTGGAACACGATTCGAACGATCATGACCCAGGTCGGTGGAGCAATCGCCGAGCTTCATGCCCAAGGCATCCTCGCCAGAGAATTGCATCCCGAGAGTATCTTGGTGCGTCAAGACGATGGTCGCTGTCTCATCACCGATCTGGAACTGGCCAAACTGCTGGAAGTCGAAGCCACCGTTTCCAGCCGTTGGCAACCGAACCCCTACCGTGCCCCCGAGGTGATTTCGGGATGTTCCCAACCGCAGGCCGACCTCTATTCCTTGGCACGTCTTTTCGTTCACCTCGCAGTCGGCGACCTTCCTGAGTTTCCAGACGACGTGGCCGCCCTGGAATCGAAGCTACCGGCCGGTCGATTGCGAACGACTCTTCACCATTGCCTCTCTCCCAACTGGCGGAAGAGACCGGATTCGGTTTCCATCCTCCAGGAGATGCTCGTCGAACTGGAGACATTCGATGGATAACCCGTCCACTCTGGAGAATCTGGTGGCTCGCATTGGAGAGGATCTGCATGATCCGGAAGCTCCGGCGCTCGGCGTGCATGTCCTCAGCGAGTTCAAGTATTGCCCACGGGCAGCCATCATCACCCTTGAGCAGCAAGAACAGGACGATGGCAGCGAATTCGTGGCGGCGCCCGCGCTCGGGGGTTTGCCGACGCATGACATCGACAGGATTCGCGAAGCCCTGGCTCAAATCCGGGAGGAACTGAAACGGCCCATCTGTTGGAACATCGGCCTGGGAATCGCCGTACTCTATCTGATCATGTTCGGCCAGATCCTTCCGGCGTTGTTGGTCTTATCGCTGGCTGGATATTTCACCGGTCCCGCACTGATGCGACTGCTGGCCGCGTATCACGGATTGCGGAAACGACTCGGAGTGGCAGAACAAGCCGAGGATAAGCCACCCAAGTGGGAGGTGCGTCAGGTCCAATCGATTCGATGGTGGAGCCTGATTCGTGCTGGTTTCGCTTCGGCGGAAAGACCGGAGGCGATTGTCGATCAGGAGTCGCGTTTGGCGGGGAAGCCGTGGCGCGTGCTTCAACGTGGGCGAAAACTGATGCCGGTCCTGCGCATCCACGTCGAGGACGAGGAACGGGATCATCGTCGGCAGGGACGGCTCCGCCCCCAGCAATTCGTGCGTGCCGCCGCCTACGCCTATCTGATGAATCGCATCGAAAGGGCCGAGGCGGACTGGGTCATCATCCTCTTCGGAACTTCCGATGAGGGCATCGCCATCCCCATCGAGCACGAACATCTGGAATTGTTTCGCATCACCTTGCAATCCGCGCGGGAATTCCTGCGGGCTTATCGCCAAGACCCGGATTTCAAACCCAAACCTGCGCGGGAATCGGCTCCCTGCATTCGGTGCCCATTCGGAAAACCGCGCCGTTCGGAATCGGAATCGGTGTTTCGGGGCGCTGCCGTCGTCCCGTTTCTCACGGAAGCCGCGAATGGCAAACTCTACCATTCGACGTGCGGAGATCGCTTCCGCTGGATTCCCCCTCATGAGCGAGCAGAGACCCTGGGCCTCACCAAATCTTGAGCCGTCCAGAACGATGCGATGAGCGAATCGAAGTGGAACACAACTTGGAACAGTAGGACATATCGAACGAACACCCCGGTCTGATTCAATGCTCCTGAAGTCAATTGGCGGTCAACGCGACCGCCTTCCCCTTTCAGGAGCACGACCGATGAACTCTCTGTTGCAACTCTTCTTCGCCAAGCTGAGCGAACATCTTTTCTCGCTCATCGGCGGCAGTGTCGCCACCCAGGCCACGGCCTATCGCGCAATCGCACAAGCCGAACAGCAAAGTCTGCTCGAAGACCTGGCTCGCCAATACGAAGCCGAGGGGAAGCAGGACTTGGCGAATCACCTGCGCCGCCAAGCATCCCTGATCGCCACGGGCGATCCGACCGGCGAGGGCAAGCAGATTCTCCTGCAAGTCATCGATCAGAAAACGGAATCCGTGCCCTTGCTCGGCACGGAGGCAGGAAGCTCTTCCGACCATCCCGCGTTGCCCGCGACGCGACGTCGCCGTGGCAACCGTCGAGCCGGTACGTCCCTGCCGGATGCCATCGAGACGGACGAATAGATCCCTGTTCGAGGAGCATTCGAGATGGCGACCAAGGTTCGACTGACCGAACGGGATGAGGAAATTCTCAGAGCCTTGTCCCTTTACGTGCGTTTCTTCAGCCAGCGGCAGGTTTGCCGGCACTGGTTCGATGGAGATTCCGCCAACACGCGACGACGGATGAAACAGCTTCAGACGGAGGGGCTGATCGAACGTGTCACGGTGCGCTCGCGCTCCCTGCCGCCACTCGAACAACCCTTGATCCAGTGGCAACCCGGACAGGGCACTCCCGACATCCCGCGAGCGGCTTACCGCTGCCGCAACCGCTGGAAACTCCGGCACGTGCAGACCTGCGCCGTCTATCTGGCGACGGCCGCCGCGTCACAGCGGTTCGGGGGCAGGATGACCGGCGAAGTGAAGAAGGAGTTGCAGGCGACGCACGATCTGGGAGTCGCGCAGGTCTGGCTCTATTTCGACATTCATACACCCCATCTGGCGGATGCTTGGCGTGGCGAGGATGTCATGGCGCACACGCGGAAAGGCCAGAAGCTGCCCGATGGATTCATCCTGAATCCCAGGGGCGAAACGATCTGCGTGATCGAATTCGGCGGCTCGTATGACGAGCAACGCATCCGAGAATTCCATGACGACTGCCAACAACGAAATCTTCCCTATCAATTGTGGTAACCCAGTATGTCTTCAACCCGGAACCCGGCTCTGTCCCGACTGACATCGCGCGATCGCCTGATCGTCGAGCATGTGGTGCGAGATCGCATTTCCACCAATGAGGTGATTCAGCAGCGTTTCTTCGATGCGGCGCATCCGACAAGCGTTACCCGCGTCACCGCCCGCCTGTGCTCCCTGGGCTGGTTGGCGTCATTCCCGCTGATCTATCCGACCAGGTATTTCGTTCCCGGCAAGTTGTCCGCTTCCGCTTACGGGTTACCGGCGAGCCGCACTCTGCCGCTTGGTCCGCAGTCGCTGCCCACCGACTACGCCGTGCTCAAATACACGTCGGCCAATGATCCGCAGGTCCAGCGATTGACATACGAGGAAATCGATCGTGTCGCCACCTGGTACCAACCCGAATGGATGTTTCATCCCCACTGCATGCGCCATCACGAAAGCGGCGGCATCCTGGAACTGGTGCGTGTCGATCTGGGTGGCCCCGCCGACCATATCGCCCGCAAATGTCGCGACGACATCCGGTTGAGAAACGACATGGCGGAGTTTCAGGAGTTCGTGAAGCGTGGCCGCTTCGCCTTGGTCATTCTCACGGGATCGACCGCCAAGGCCGCCATGATCCAAGCCGCCCTCGACCATCAACCGTGGATGCAAGGCATCGTGTTTCGTCTGTCCGTGTTCGTCTCCCTCATTCCGCTACTTCCCAGGAGCCTCTAATGCTTCGTTCCACCTATTACACCAACGCGGGAAATCCGCTGCAAACACAGCTTCTCCCACGTCAGGCACTCGCGCTGGAGTTCCCCCTCCTGGGAGGTCTGGCGAGCGAAGCCCGCAGCGCACGCAATCGGGTTCTCCTGTGCGTGGCGTGTTTCGATATTCTGATCGGAATCGCATCACTCCTCTTCGGATGGATCGCCTTTGGCCTGATGGTGCTGTTCTATATCGTGTATTCGACGCTTGCGACGTCCCAGGCTCTGGGACCGGATGCCACCTTGCGGCTCGTCCATACGTTGACCGTCACGCTCGTCACGATCTTTTTCGCCTTCCTTCTACAGGAGACTCTCGCGGCGGGAGTGATCGCCATGGGAGGACTGCTGAGTCTGCTGACCTACCAGCTTTCCACTCACTGGACGCATCGCTGCACGATCAGCCCGCTGCCCAGAGCACAGGCGCAGGCGCTACGACGGCGTTGGCAGGGACACATCCTGATCGCCTCCGGTATTCCTCTGACAGCAGCCTGCCTGTCCGTCCTCTGCTCGAATTTCTGGATGTTTCCCGGATTCCTCGGCGTGTTCTGCATCATACAGATGCTGCAAGCGGGCCACCCTCGGCACGCCTTGTCCGCGGCCCGTCAAGCGGTCACCTCATGGTGTGCCTACAACGCTCAAAACACCGTGGCTCCCGGTCTGTTCCAAAGTCCGGGGGGAGCGGCGAACGCACGCTGCGTCCGTCTGGTGGGATATGCCACGGCGTTCAGCTTCATTTGCCATCTCCCGGAGATCAGCGTTGGTGCGACGGGAAGCATCATGCTGCTGCCGTTGCTGATACTTCCGGGGATGACATTCGTCGCGTTCCTACCCGGATTGACTCTTCCCGTTTTGGCGGAGGCATTGACGGTGCGGGGAAAAATCGGGAGCAGCAACTATTGGGATCAGTTCGTGACCGAGATCAAATCCTCTCCCAATCCCCACGTTCGAGATGCCTACTATCAGGGAATTCTCGATGCCGATGGCAGTCCCTTGATCGTTCCGCGCTCGGTTTTCAATGAACATGCCCATTTCCTCGGTTCCAGCGGAGCCGGAAAAACCTCCAAGGGACTCAATCCCTGGATCGAACAGACGATCGGCTTCGGGGATTGCAGCCTGATCATCGTCGATCTCAAGGCGGACACGCTGGAACTCCTGGCCACGATGCAGGCCGCCGCCGAAAATCTGCGCAACCGAGGCGGAAGGCACCTGCCGGTCAAAGTCTTCTCCAGCCAGGGCCACTTGCCGACCTACGGATTCAATCCTTTCACATATCCGCACTGGCGAACTTTCAGTCTGTATCAGAAGACCGACATCATTTGCGGTGCGTTGGGATTGATCTACGGAACCGATTATGGAGCGGGCTACTACAGCGCGGCGAATGCCGCCGTGATCTACGAGACGCTACGGCTGTTTCCTGACAGTCGCAGTTTTCGCGAAATGGCGGACCGCTGCCGATACGTGATGAGCCGAAAGGGCAAAACCCAACTCCATTCGGAAATCGGCAAGGACGCGGGGCATGTCTATGAAACCTTGCGCCGCATGGCGGACTTCGAGCAATTGCAAATCTGCCCGAACGGGCAGTACGCCCCGGAACTCGTGGAGAACGCCATCGACTTGACGGACCTGTTTCGCCGACCGCAGATGCTCTACGTGCATCTGTCGGCGTCGCTGGCGCCGGGATCGGCCCCCTCGATCGCCAGACTGTTCACCTACATGCTGTTGACCAGCGCCACGCAAACCGAGCGAACCTGTCAGGTCTATCTGGTCATCGACGAGTTTCAGCGGATGGTCGCCCAGAATCTCGATTACATGCTGCAACTGGCTCGCAGCATGGGAGTCGGAATCATTCTCTCGAACCAGAGTATCGCCGATCTCAAGACCGACACGGGCGACCTGGCTCCCACGATCGAGGCCAACTGCCGTTACCGTCAATGGTTCGACGTTCCCTCCGCCGACGACCGGGAACTGCTGATGAGCATTGCGGGCGAAACGGTGGAACGGCTGACCACCCATACCGAAGGCGCGACCAACAACGGTTTCTCCACATCGGAATCTCGCTCCGAAACCATTTTGCCCCGTTTGAGTATCAACGAGATCCTCGATGCCAGCAGCCATCCGCGCAAAAGCGTCATCCGCCTGGCGCGGGGTGAAGGGTACGCCCAGCACGCCGGATTGCCCATCGTCGTTCGATCCGACTTCCACATCGACAAGGCGGAATACGAACGGCGGCGGGCGATGCCATGGCCCGCTCTCGACACCGGCATGCTCATCCCGCGCAGCGATTCACAAACGCCGACGGTCAGCGATGCGATTCCAGGGCCGACCATTATCCGCGAGGAGGAAGGCCGAGAAATCGAGCAGGCCGATCAGGCCCCGACGGAGATTCAAAACCTCTTCGACGATTTGAAACCCGAGGAACCCCGGAAACGGCGCAAACGCAAAAGGGGCGGAGAATGAACGTGACTCCTATGGAAACAACATCCCGGGTCGTCGGCAAGCCGCGAGACATCTGGGCTTGGGAAGATCGGGAATACGACCTGCTCGACACCCTCGCGCGACGCATCCCGCTGTTGGACGCCGCGCACATCAGGCGAATCTGGTGGCCGAAGCTGGCTGCGCATCGCCAAGTATCACGCCAGCTCAGCAAGCTGGCGGATTCCGGTTTTCTGGATCACTACCGCTTGGAAGTCCGCTGGCCCGTGAAGCGTCGGCAGGCTTGGGTGTGCTGGAAGCCCGGAGAACCGGAACCGGACTTCCGTGCCCTGCGAGCGATCGCCCGTCCGAATCGAATGGCGGGCGGACTCCAGGAGTCGGTCATGTATCTCGCCAGTCGCCAGACGGCGAATCTCTTCGGAGTCGATCACCTGGGACGACTTCAACCAGACCAGTTCACGGAACTCCTTGCCTGGGGCGAACTCTATGTCAGCCTGCACCGACGATGCGGTGAAATGATCTTCCATCGAAATTCCGCTGATGATCGAAGGAGGGCGAATTCCGGGGGCAACCTTCCCGCCCATCTTCGGAGTCGTTCCCACTCGGGAGAGGAGACCGTTTTCGGCCTGCTCGCCCACGGCAGCCTCACCGGATTGCTCGCCTTGCATGCGCATTGCCGCGACCTCGCACTTCCCTATCTGCTTTGGTGAGAGAACCATGAAAAAATCATCCCCCCGTTCCTGGCATCCGATCGAGGCAGCCATGATTGCGCACATCGACCGCTACGGACTGAGCACTCCAGCCGCTATCGCCATGGCGGGAGTCAAGGGAGCCGGCGACGAGGCGACGGCTCATCATCGACTGAACGCTCTTTGCAAGCGGGGCGATCTGCGCCGCGCAGTGCTCGATGGTGTCACTCCGGCGTACATCCTTTCCCCGTCCGCCAGATCGCGACTCGGGCGAGTGTCGCCACGCGATGAAGATCGTGGGCTGTCACTCCCCTTGAAGTTGAACCTCTATGGCATGCTCTTGTTCTGCTGCGCGCAGCACGTTTCGAGACACAAGCTCACCCCCACGGAACTCCGGCAGCGTTTCTCCGATCTGCATCGACCAGGACGAGAACATCGCTACTACGTCACTCGTGATGGCCCCGTGACCCGGCTCGGATTTCTGCGAATCGACTCGGGAGGCCGTGGTCGATGGGATCGGATCGTCGGCAAGTTCGCGGATGATCTTCGCGGTCACCTGCAAATTCCGTTGGTTCGCCGTCTCCTGGAAAACAACGCCTTCGAGGCGACGATCGTTTCCGCCTTGCCCACGAAGGCCGGCCGGATCGAATCCGAGCTATCCCAATACCAGAAAGTCCTCCCGATTCCCTGTCACAGCGTTGCCATCCCGCAGCTCGCGAACGTCCTGATTTCGCGGCCCGCATAGCCAGTCAATCGTCCCGGCCCCACGGCTGGGAAATTCAATCGCTCCTTGCTCAGGAGCACGGAAAAGCACGAGCACCACGTTTTTTGACAGACCGTAGGCGGCACGACTTCCAGTGGGAAGCGAGTCGCCGAATTGCTGGAGGACCAGCACATGCTTCGTAAAAAGAAACGGAGGTTCCATACCCAAAAGCGACCGCCCTTTATCGGGCGGTTTCTCAGAAGGCGACTCGGCATCGAGCAACTCTGCGATGAGTGTTCGAGGCCGTACCTCCAGAAACCGGCCGCCAAGCCGATCGAACAGTTCGTCAGCGGTTCGGCGGTGGCGTCTGTTTTTGTCGAACAGCGTTTCGGCAGAAGCAGCTTCTACGTTCAGTTCGGTCGCTACGCGACGGATGGACGGCAGATGTACCTCTCTCAGATGTTCACCCAAGAGCACCTGGAAGATGTCGCCAAGGTTGCTTGCATGGCGAAAAAATTCATTCGTGGGCAGAAGTCGCTTCGGCTTGTTTCCCGCGTTTGAGGTTTGTCATTGGTTTTTTTGAGGTTGGGGGAGTCGCGCTTGCGACTCCCCTTTTTCTCCAGTCGCAATGAGGCGGTCTGGATTCGTAAACACCGTGATCGACTGTGAATGAGCACAGCGTTTCACACAACCATAAGGAACTTATGGCAGAGAAAAAGAAACCTGCACATGAGGTAAAGCTAGGGCGCATACGGGCCACGATCTGGGTCAACCAGTCGCAGGACGCGGATGTGTGGTTCAACGTGACCGTCAGCAGGCTGTTCAAGGATGACGGAGGCTGGCGAGACGCCGATTCGTTCCGACGCGATGATCTGCCGATCCTCGCAAAGGCGGTGGACATGGCTTACGACTGGATTTTGAAGCGACAAGCGACGCTTGCGGAACCAGATGAGAATTAACGCAAAAGGTTGACAGACCGAAGGACCGGCTGCAAGCCGGTCCGCTTAATCTCATGGAGTAAACCATGCCTACCGTAATGAAACAATTCGTCGTCAAGGTCGATGTCGGAAAAGTCTTCGCCACTCGTGGAGCGCTGGAGAGCGTTCACGAGGATGACATTTTCGACTCTTTCGTCCGACACATCTCGGGGGATTGGGGAGATGTTCCTGAAGAAGATCGAAAGGCCAATGATGAGGCCATCGAATTCGGCAGTCGCATTCTCTCTTCCTACACCGACCGTCACGGCGTCAAGTTCTGGATTATCACGGAAGCGGATCGGTCGGCAACGACCATCCTTCTGCCGCTGGAATACTGAGCCTGGCGCGAGGTTTTAATTATTGAGGTTACCCGCCGTGAAAGCATGACGCTTTCACGGCCTTTTACAGCCAACTCCATTTCCGACCAGTGAGGCCCCCATGGCGAAAGCACCCGTCCATTCCATTCGCTTCGGCCTGATCAAGGCCAGCATTTGGCAGAACCAGACCCGGAGCGGCGACCGGCACAGCGTCACCATCGTCAGGCTCTACAAGAACGGCGACACCTGGGTCGAATCCACCCGCTTCGGTCGCGATGACTTGCCGTTGGTCTGCAAAGTCAGCGACTTGGCCCATAGCTGGATCTATCAGCAAGCAGTTCAAGGAAACACAGCCGAATGAGTCGGAAGCATCTTTCCACCGCTGCCGTCATCTGGTGGTACTCCGCCTGCCGCGCATGCACGGCGAAATGGTTCGCGCCGTTTCGCCAATCGCAGTGCCCACGCTGCGGCTCAATCACCGATCTGAACGAGCGACGCGATCCTCCTTGGTTGAATGTGGAAGGAGCCGCAAGTTCCGAGAGAGTTGAAGAGGTTGTGCCCGGCTCCACCGCAACGGATGGGACAGAGCACAATTCAACCCCGAAAGGCAGCCAGAAGTGAACGAGTTCGCGCAGTACATCAAGATCGAGCAGCAGCAACAACTGCCGTCGATCGTGCGCAACCTCGATCACCTTGTTTCAATCAATGCGAAGTTCTCCACCATCTACGCCGATCCGCCTTGGGAATACGACAACACCTCATCGCGTGGTGCTGCCGCAAATCACTACCAGACACTCGACATCGAATCACTGATGAAACTGCCTGTTGCCGAGTTATCCGCCGACAATGCGCATCTTCACCTGTGGACGACCAATGCGTTTCTCTGGGATGCCGCCAGTCTGCTCGCTGCCTGGGGCTTTACCTACAAATCCTGCTTTGTCTGGGTGAAGCCGCAGATGGGAATGGGCAACTACTGGCGAGTTTCCCATGAGTTCCTACTGCTCGGCATCCGTGGACGAATGCCCTTTGCCGACAACATGCAACGCAGTTGGCTGTTGAATCGTCGCCGGAAGCACAGCCAGAAGCCTGATGCCATCCGAGAGATCATCGAAAAGGTCAGCCCCGGACCGTATCTGGAGCTGTTTGGCAGACAAGAGATCCCCCACTCTCAATGGACGATTTTTGGAGATCAAGTCGAACGCCGACTGTTCTGAACCACGAAATTCGATATGGCCACCCGATCCACCCGAAAATCCGCTCCTCGCGACTCCACGACGCCGATCGTCGTGCCGAGTGGCGCTCCGGCTTGGGTGACCCCGGAATTGATCGAAAAAACTCTGGAAGTTTGGCAGCGGTACTACGAGAAGGAGTTGATCCCCGAGGACGCCCTGGCGATCATTATGGGAGTTGGCCATATCGTTGAATTTCTCGCCGAAGGGCACTCCGATGAAACAGTTCCTCGCCCTGGCTCGCGTCAGCAGCCGTGAACAAGAACGGGAAGGGTTCTCCCTCGACATCCAGGAAGATGCCCTGAACCACTCCGCCGGGCAACGGGGCGGTCGCATCGTGCGAATGTTCAAGATCGCGGAGACCGCCAGCAAGTCCGAGGAACGCAAGACGTTTCGCGAACTGATCGCCTACGCCAAGAAGCACTGCTTCGAACTCGATGGCCTCTTGGTTTACAAGGTCGATCGGGCGGCCCGCAACCTCTTCGACTTCGTGGAGATCGAACGGCTCGAATCTGAGTACGACGTGCCGTTCATCTGCGTTTCGCAGCCGACCGAAAGCAACCCCGCCGGTCGGATGATGCGTCGCACGCTCGCCAACATGGCCAGCTTCTACACCGAGCAGCAGTCGCTCGATGTCAAGGAAGGCTTGGCACGCCGAGTTCGCGAAGGCTGGTTCGTCGGCAAGGCTCCCTACGGTTATCGGAATGTCCGTCGCAACGGACGGGGCGTCGTGGAGATCGACCCGGACACCGCCGACAATGTCCGCCGGATTTTCCACCTCTTCGCCTACGCGAACCACACTCTCGATACGCTGGTGGACAAGCTGAACGAGGAAGGCCGTGAGTTTCGCCCCTCGACGCCCAAGTTCCCGCGAAGCTCCGTCCACAACATCCTTCAGGATCGAGCCTACATCGGTGAAATCGAGTATCGCGGGCAATGGTATCCCGGCAAGCAGGAACCCCTGGTCGATCGAGCCACCTGGGACCGCGTCCAGGGACTCTTGGGCGGCCACATCTACCAGTCGCATGAGCTGACCTACGCGGGGCAGCGGATGATCTGCGGGCACTGCGGCCACCCCATCACCGGCGAGATCAAGACGAAGAAGACCAAAGCGGGGCCGAAGCAGTACATCTATTACCGCTGCGTCTACTACAACAAGGGGGACCACCCCCGGACTCGCGTTCCCGAGACCGAGTTGGATCGGCAGGTTCTGGAAATCTTCGACAAGATGCGGATCGAGGACGAGTCCGTTCGAGACTGGTTCCGCATGGTGCTCGCCTCGCAAACGAAGGACTCCCAGGCGGAGTCTCGTGCCCAGCGTGCCGAACTGACCCGGCAGGAATCGCTGCTGGTCGCCCAGCAAGACCGTCTGCTCGACCTGCGGCTACGGGAAGAACTCGACGAGGACGACTTCGCCAGAAAGCGAACGGAACTCCGCGATCGGCTGGCTTCGATCAAGCTCCAGAGGGATGCTGTTGACCGGAGTCATGACGAAACGGCGGACTTGGCCAGCCGAGTTTTTGAACTTTCGCAAACCCTTCGCCAGAAATGGCTTACCGCCGATTGCTTTGAAAAACGTCGCATCCTCGAAATCGTGTTTTTGAACTGCACGCTCGAAGACGTAAGTCTATGCCCTACAATAAGAAAGCCCTTCGACGTACTCGCCGAAGGGCTGATTTCTAAAAATAGTCGGGACGGCGAGATTTGAACTCACGACCTCTTGACCCCCAGTCCTAGAGACTATGTGTTTTTCCCGTATTCAGTGAATTTCTTGTACCCCTTTGATCCATTTTTTCGTTATAAAGGGGTACAAAACTGGGAGTACAGTTCACCGGGAAAATCGGTCAAGGGGTCATACAATGAACTACGCTGAACGATCAAAAGCGAGCGGAATCCGGCTTGAATTGACCCCTCACAATCCAAGAAATTGCTGGAAGAAAAAGCACGAAGGGAAGACGCATTATTTTCATCACCCGCTCACCCAGGCAGGCTATCAGGACGCTCTATTGGATTGGGTGAAGCTCAAGGCTTCCATCGACAGCAAACGTCCCAATGCTCACGTTTGGCATTCTCACCGGGAGCTTTTTCAACAAGTCCAAAAATACTGGCAGCAATTCGGTATTCCAAAGCCGGAACGAAAACTTGCTGAACAGGTTGATTCTTTTCTGGCGTTCATCGAAACGAAATTGGAAGACACCCAATTGTCTTCACTCATCCCATTTCATGAATTCACAGGGAATCAGTTCAAATCCGAATTTGTTGTCGGAGGGGTTCTTTCCCGTTTCGGACAAATCAGGGAGCTTCCCGAAAAATGGCAGGATCGAATATCGAGACTGACCAAAAAAGAGATGATGAAAGAACCTCAAACAATCGATTACTGGCTTGAAAAATACCTGAGTCGAATCGAGCAAAGAGGGGGAAAATACATCGTCGAAAAGACTGCAAAAGACCGGCAATTCAAACTGATTCATTTGAAGAAATGGGCGGACCTACAGGCTCACGTTTCGACAATCGATGACAAATGGCTGGAACAATACCACGATACCGTTGATTCCAAAGTCTCCGACTCAACGGGAAAACTGCTGTCAAAATCATCAAAAGAAGGCTATTTCAAAGCCGTGAAGATGTTCATTCGATGGGCAGCGACCCAAAGCGGATGCGATCTCCGGTTACCTGCGAACATTGACAATCGAGAATCAGGTTTCCGAGAGACTTCCGGAACGGGTCGAAAACGAGAAGAAAAGAAAAAGAAACTTTGGACCAGGGAGGAATTTATCACGACGCTGGAGAAGATTCCGAAGCCCTACAACACGGCTTTGATTCTGATGCTCAATTGTGGATTCAGACATGTAGATGTTTCCGAACTCAGAAAATCAGATGTCCATTTGGATTCAGGTCGAATCGTCGTCCAAAGAAACAAGCTGAACCAACAGGATCGGGCACCTGTTATTTCTTACCCGCTTTGGAACAAATCAATTGAACTGCTCCAGGCGACGATGGGAGACAGAGAACTCGTCTTTCAGAATTCTGATGGAGGTAAGATCGAAGGAAGCCTGAAAACATGGTGGACTCGGAACAAAAAGGAATACGGAAATAAACGGCTGGATTATCTCCGGAAAACGGGTTCAACGATCATCGCCAAATATGACCGGAATTTGGATGAAATGTATTTGGGAGAGAACCTTTCCACGACTGCCAGAGTTCACTATTCATTTCACGATGGAGATCCGAATCAGGCTCTTGATGATGCCATCCGATTCCTTGGAAGTGAATTTGGGTTGGCGGAAGCTCCAGCACAAGCAGTTCACTTGACTGAAGAAATGAGAAAAGTGCTTGAAAAGGCAGGGTTTAAGATGTGAAACTTTCATTCCCATCCGATGGAGTTGAAACGGATCGTGAACTCCAACATCTCCATTGTAACTGCGTCTTTCTCAAAGGGCCGAGTCGATGACAATCTCCGGCAGCATTGGTCGCTGGTACTGTGCGGGAGTTCTCATTCCCACCGTCGTATTGCTTCTCTGGGGCGGCTACGAGATCGTAATGTCATGGCAATACCGCTGGAAGGAGGAGCAGGTTCAGGATTTGATAGCACGCCTTGAATCACGAAAACCGGATGCTGTTGACACCAAGGTCTGGTCATCAGGAGTCGCATGGATTGGGATTGCCGCTGGGAATATTTTCTTCCATCGAGGCTACACCAGTATCGAGGCGATGTCTGCTTTCGAAAAGAGGCTCGAAGAGAAACTTCAGCATCCAGTTGATTTGAGCATTTTTGATTGGATTTGGGATCGACTCAGTGAGACCGGTCCCAATGGTAAGAAGTACGTGGAACGATTCCGTTCCCAGATGCACGAATCTCTTGAAGTCAAAAAACCAGCAGGGTGGTCAATCAATGACAAAAGAGCAAACAATGCCCTCAGTCATGAATTATCGGTTTGATCTTGAAACAATGATGTCCCAGCTTCCGCTCAAGGATGAGGCACATGGTGAAGATGTACGTGGTTACTCCGGGAAAATCATTGCGTGATAGAATCAGTCAGTTGATTTCCTCAGAAATGTTCAGGAGCAAAAAAATGCCCCAGCCACATCTGAATCTGGTTGTTGTACGTTCCAGAGAACCGGAACGGCTGATGAGTTTCTATCAACTGCTGGGCATCACCTTCCAACTGGAACAACATGGAACCGGTCCGGTTCACTGGGCTGCTGATCTCGATAAACAGGTGATGGAAATCTATCCGTCGAAGTCAATGGAAGACGTCGACTCCACCACCCGCCTGGGATTTCGAGTCCGTTCCATGACCGAAGTGATGAATTCGCTACGTTCCGGCGGTGTGGAGATTATTCAAGAAGCAAAGCAATCAACGTGGGGACTCCGAGCCATTGTTCGAGATCCTGATGGGCGATACGTGGAATTGGCCGAGAACAGAGAGTCCGATCATGGCACCGATCAACGTCTCGCCAATTGGATTGTTCAAGCGATTAACAACATTTATACAAGACCGTTTATGTACGTCGGTACCTCCAGGGAGTCGCACGCCCTTGATTGCGTTCTCCATATGATGCACGCCACATGGGCCGAAGCGGCTTGTCAGCAGTCGCAGTACACCGAGGCTCAGGTGCAGATTTCCGCTGAAGAAGGTTGGAATGCGATCCAGTGGGGTGACTGGTATCGGAATCAACATCCCGATGCTCTCGATGACAATGTACTTGAATACACTCTCTCGTGTTGGAAACGAATTTCCAGTCGTCTCGGAATCCTGCAAGAAGAATCTCAATGCCAAACATGATCCCGAATTTGCTCTGGATCGGTAAGTTGGGGAACACGAGCGAAAAACCGAATAGTCGTGAACTCGAATTGGCATGTTCTGAATTCTCATTTGAAAATGAGTCCTCTGCGACCGTTCTTCAGGATTGCTTTCAGGTATTTCGATCGACTTCATCGGAGAGCACGCCAGAACCGCCTCCTGAAATTCAACAGGAGCTGTTGAAGTGGAATCATCGATACGTGGTCAATTGAGAAGACATGCAATTCGCTCCGGACTCTCCATATTGACCTTCACGATGATTCTTCCTCACCGCCACTTTCTTGTTTGATACGCTTCCACGGCATCTCAGGGGAATTACGGACCACTTGCCAGCCCATCGGAAGGTCTGAAAGTTCAGTGACAGATGGATTAGACTCAATTATTTCTTGAAGGCAAACAATACGACCGTCGTGTGTGTCATTGGTTGTCTGACAGAGGAATTGCCAATTGCCATCCCGATCGTGATTAACCATCAGAACGGGACGACCTTCTTCGATCACCTGACGAGTCGTAAAAACTCCCAAGTTCTTTGCTTCCAGGAAAGGCCAGTCTGAGTTTGTCGCCAGTACCGGCTGTGACGGAATCAGTTCTGGCTGAAAGCTTGCATTCCAAGGGTATCGGTGTGCTCTATCCGGCCAGACGCACTGAAGCATGGAGAAATGGTGACCCTCATAAAACCAGAGGGCATAACCGAAGTATTCCGTAAAATGATATGGATCGACACTGCGAAACAGGCACGCATAGTTGTCGAGTACATCTTCACTTTCGTACCAATCATCAAACCTTTGCCCAGACTTAATCAATTCGCAAATCCCATTGATGATTTGCCCCATAGCCTGAGCGTTTTTGAGGCCAAAGAGGCAGATTTCCGGGTGGTCGAATGAGTGGAACATTCCCACTGAGAAAGCGTACCCAGGACCCGTTGCATCTTCTTCGATCACAACAAAATGCCAGCCATGACTGTCGATGTCTGCAAGCAGTTTTCTGTCGAAATCGTCTTCAGCCTTCGTGCGAACCATTTTGATCCCTTTTGGGTTGCTACAATTGCAACAGCATATCCATTTTGAAGTCAAACGATTCTATTGTCGGAACTGCCCGCCGGTGACTCCCTTGCACCGAACCACTGCTCGCCCAGAGGAATGGATAGAAACTGAAGCATTGGTCACCATCGATTGCAGCAACATCCTCCATCCATTTTGGCCAACGGAGTTCGGAATAGAACTCGGCCAATCGATCTGTTAACGCCCATTGAAAAAAGTCGGTGTAGCCGAGTTTCAGCGATTCCCATTCCAGACTGTCGGGCGGCAAATAATAAACATTGCCTCGCTCTTCGCCCAATGCACCACCGTTAATCGCAAAAAATCCTCCAACAACATCATCGGCGATGAGATAAAATCCGTTTGAGCGTCCCTGATTCCATCCCGATAGAGTTCTTCGAAGATGAAAGTGTCCCGATCCAAGAAACCTAAGCCATCCATGATCGATCAGAATGCCACCTGTTTCGTAAGCAACCGATCCCATCGTTGAATGCGTCGTGACCTGCATTTCGAGGATGATCGATTCCCGTTCCGATGAAGGTGGCAGAATCACACAGTCATTCTCTGTGGACTCAATCCATTTTCGAATGAATTCGATAGCAGGTTCATCGATATCAATCAGGTCAGCGAGCGATTTCACCACCTCGTCTCCTTCCCCAAATCAATGTCCCATTCTTCCATCACAAAATCTGGAACCACTCGAAAGCATCCCCGACCATCAGCCCATTTGAGAATTTCGGGGCGTTTGGCGACTTCAGTGCAAAGGCGAGAAGAGTGTGGTTGGATACCGACCCGCCCCAGATCGAGTCGGTCGGCGTCCCAGCAGGTTTGAATGGTGATGTCAGGGTGTGTCCGCTCATGCGTGTGGCCTTCGCAGGCTCGGGAAAGAAGTGAGAACGGGTGATCATCCAGGTCAAAGACGTTCCCTCGTAGTTCTCTCGCAAAGATTGCTGCACGAGGACCGTGATCTGGATCATGTCCTTCATTGATGCGACAGGAGTCATGCAGGACTGCGAACAGAGACACGACAGTCACATCTGCTCCGGTTTCTTCAGCCAGCCGCAGACCGTTTTCCAGCACCCGTCCCCAGTGAGACACACCGTGATCGCCGTTCAGAGGAAGTTGGTAATCTTTCAAAATGGATTCGAGGACAGGTTTGAGTGTCATTGGCAACTTGTCCTTTCAGCCTGCGGCATGAGAGGCCGAACTCTCTGCCCCCAATAACTTCCAATTCAATGAACCGTCGCTGAAGAGTATTTCATCAATGGCAGATTCGACATCATCCAACTGAATTGTTTCCGTACCATTCCGCTGTGATTAGTAATGTGGTGTGCCCCGGTAACGCCTTGGCGAGGTAGTGAACGTGTGGGTCTTGCCCGTTCTCCTGGCGGTCCATAGAGCAAAATTCCCTCCTCAGCGGATGTGGGAGGAAGCAGTCCTGTGTTCAGACTCTCTTCGCCAATTCTTGAAGACATAGAGATGAACCCGTTTCAGTCCGAAGCAGAATCCAATCTCCTTGATGATTCTGAAGTTTCCGGAAGCCTGAATGTTCGTCGTCCGAGTGATTCGAGTTCCGTGGGCACATGGTTCAAGTTGAAAATCTTCTTCCAGCGACTCAACACAGGGTCCCCAATTATGGTCTGTTGAGATCATCCTGAATTGAAGTTGCTTGCTGGGCTGCCAATTCGTGATCCTCTGAACCACAGTGCCACGATCAGAAATGCAACGCCGTTCCGCTCCGACACCCCCCACAGACTGAGGAAGTTCGCAGGCCACGGGTCGAGGCAATCCAAGACAAAAACATCCAGGGACATCCATCCGGGAATTCGTCAATAATGGCCACAGTTGTTCGGGAGTGGCTTTCATGATTCGAGTAGTACGAATTTTCATCTCTGTGTTCCCCCAAGATTCACCGGAATTGATCAAACTGAGGTGACCCTGCCATGAGGGCTTGTCAAACCTGATCAATCGAATGACCGGAGCCGCTGATCCCTTGTATGGAAAAGATCAGTTGGATCATTATGAACGAGCCGCTCATGATTCCCAAGGCGAAATTCGAGAAGCTGTTGGGATTGTGCAAATCCGAAACTCGTTTTCCCAACCTTTCCACCGAAGACTCGTGCTGAAGACGTGTAGAAACACCAAGAAACCAAAAAGAAAAAAGTCGTTTCCGAGCAACCCTATTTGATTACTTCATCACCCGTCCTTTGAAGTGAACCACAGCTTTGATGGACGTCAGCGGAATTCGAGTCTCATTCAGCCCCGTAAAATCCTTCACGACGACGAGATCATTCCCGATTTCCAGGACTGTATGCGGCACTGGCAGTTTGGCGTCCCCATCAATGATCGTGATGAGATATTTCTCGCCAGTCTCTTTCACATTGACCATTTGACCGACTCTCAGTGTGGATAAGACTCCGGTTGGTTTCGATCCGACTTCTTCCTGGGCGATTAAGGGGGTCAGAACAAGCAGAAGGATCAAAAACGTCAGGCAAGATCGCATGGTTTTCACCGTGAAAAGAACAGATCGGGTTTGTCAGGACAGGGCATCGTAGGATGATGGGACCCAGATCAGAGGTTTTTCGACAGAATTGTTGAGTTATTAATTTTGTAACACAGGTACAAATCGACTGACGTTATTTCGAATGAGCTGACATGATAGTGCAACCGGGATACCGTTGTTGAAGTCGATATCTCGCTTCATCAATGTTTCGAGCTTCAATCAGAACATTGTCGATGATGCCGCCACTGGTGGTTTTGATTTTGAAAACGAACTTCTGGTTCATCAGTGAACCTCTAGTAAGGATTAGGATGTGTCAGATCTCAAAGCGGAGGAGGAGGGGAAAACCGGACAGACAAAAAGATCCTTAATATTCATCAGGAAGCAGTAGCGTCGTGCTGGACCGATCGGCTTCGGTGATGATCCAGATTTTCACTCCCTTACTGGTGTGATACGCACTGAGCAGACGCTCGCCATGGAGCAGGGCGTCTTCATTGGCTTGTTGATCTTCGGCATCAAGAGTTCCCCAATCGCCAGCAACATGGCGAGACAGAAGTTCCATGGGGGATTGATTGGAATCACCGAGAGCGTCCAGTGCTCCGGGAGTGGCTACGGTTTGGCCGAGAGGGAATCGAGCGGGCATGTGATCGTCTCCTTTGGAAGTGGAACGACGATCACAGGTACAAATGTACTGAATCGAAAGATGCTGAGATCAGGCAAATTGTCTTGTGGGTGAAGCCGGAAAACGATTTACCGTCATGATGGATTGACGGCGTCGATTCCCAACCCGAGAACCAGCAAGGCGTGTTCGACCACTTTGCATTGCTCGTAGGCAGCCGAATCATGCGACAGCTGAGCCTCGTCGGCGGCTTGTCGATATAGGTCTGCCAGAAGGTGCAGAAGACTGCCGGTCGAGTACCGTTGAAGCAATTCAGCGAACAGTTCTTTGACTTGTTGTTCTGTCATCGGGTTTGGTGAATTTGAGAGAATTTTGCTGACTCAATAATGTCTATTTGCCGTTTGCTTGTTCCAGTCGGCGGGCGGTTTCATAGTCTGCCTGTCCTTCCGCATGACGCCCCTGGGCTTTTAGCGCATGGCCTCGGTGGACATAGAATTCGGGACGCTTCGGGTCTAATTGGATTGCTAAGTGATAATCGTCCAGAGCTTTCTGATAGATCTTCATGTTAAAATAGGTGGAACCCCGATCGTCATAGGCATCGGCATAGGTTTCATCCCATTTGATGGCTTCTGAAAGATCTTCCAAAGCACTTTCATGATTCCCACGATGAGAAGAACGAGCGGCTCGGGCATCATAAATCTGGGCGACGAATCGTTTGTATTGAGGACGTTCATCTGAATTCGTTTCATCGAGTCCTTTGAGAATTTCGGTCACGGCCTGATCATGATCCCCTGCTTTGACTAGGGCGAAGGCGAGATTCTTAAAGTATTCGGATCTGTGTGAATCCAGTGAAACCGCTCGTTTCAGGTCGGTCGCTGCTTCGGGATAGTTTCCTTGATTGAACCGAATCACACCTCGTCCATGCCATGCCGCTGCCTGCTGGTCGTTGAGTTGGATGGCCTTGTTGAACTCCGCCAAAGCGATGGATTGATTTCTCTCATTCAAGGCTTTGATTCCCATCTGGACAGCCAGGTCTGCCGAAGCCGTCTGCTTTGTTTTTGTCATTCCAGAGAGGTCGGGGAGATTCTCAATCGTCTTCTGAACCCTGGAGAGTTCTCGTCTGACGATCTGATCCGGGGGATTGGTCGCTGCGTTGGGATTGTCTGGAACGTCGTCGATCTGCTGCTGTAAACCGCTGACCATGTCCCGTTTCGTGTCCGCCAGGGTATGGGGCACTTTCTCCAGAACGCTGGCGGCATGTTGAGTCGATTTCTGAGCCTGTTCTACCGCTTCCCGTCGGCTCAGTTCGATCCAGCTTTTCCCCCACCAGAGGGCCGCACCGCTGACCGTTCCGAAGAGGATGCATGACATCAGTAGTAAGACCGCTGTTCGTTTGAAAATCGGCGTCCTGGGAATCAGCAGCAGGCGGAGTTCATCGGCCATGTCATGGGCCGTTGAAAACCGGTCCTGAGGATCTTTGGAAAGAGCTTTGAGGCAAAGTCGTTCCAAGGGAATGGAAATCGACCGATCGATGGTGCGGAGTGTGCGTGGAGCTTGAGCATCAATCATGCTCCAGAGTTCCATTCGATCATCAGAATGAAATGGAAGTCGTCCTGTTAAAAGCTGATAGAGAACAACTCCCAGACTATAGATATCCGTTCGAGCATCGATTTGAGGGGTTCGATTATAAACTTGCTCGGGAGACATGTAGGCCATCGTCCCCGCCGTGCGTGAGCGTTGGGCAAAGTTTTGTGTTTCGCTGAGAGCTACTCCAAAATCCGTAATCTTCGGTTTGCCATTTTCATCGATCAGAATGTTCTGGGGTTTCATGTCCCGATGAATGAATCCTTGCTGATGGGCATGGTGGAGCGCCTCGCCAATGTGAACCACCAACAGCATCGCTTCTGGATGAGAAGGGCGGTTCACTTTGATACGATCCGCCAGACTTCCCGCCTCGATCAGTTCTGAAACAATAAACCATTGATTGTCGCATTGCCCGACATCGAACACCGCTACAATTCCCGGATGCCGTAACTTCGCAACTTTGCGAGCTTCCTCCAGAAAGTTTTCAGTGTGAAAACTGACTTCGTCTTTCGGAATCTTAATAGCAACATATCGTTCCAATTGTGGATCATAAGCCTTCCAGACTTCGGCAAACCCACCAGATCCGATCCTCTCTTGTAATTGATATCGACCAACTTGTTTAGCTATTAATAATTCCGGTTCACTGTCGATATCGTCCGGCATCTCCATCCAGGCAGTGCCCGCCAATGCTTGAATGAGACGGGTCAGTTCTGGGATGAGTTCGGGACAGTCTGTGCAAAGCTCTTCCGGAGAAGCGGATTTCCCCTTCTTGAAGGCCATTTCCCACGCATCGACCAGATTAAAGAGACGTTCTTCCGAGGGATTCATACAGGCGATTCTCCCAAAGCCCGATGCAGGAGAATGCGAGCCGACTGCCAGCGACGGCGGATGGTCCGTTCTGTCACTCCTAAGAGTTCGGCTGCTTCAAGATGTGTTAAGCCATCACACCAGAGATAATTGAAGACCTGTTGTTCCTCCGCCGGAAGATTTTCGACCGCTTCATAAAAGGCGAGCCAGTCAATTAATGATTTCGGTTGACTGGCATCCTGCTGTAACTCGACCTGCTGGTGCTGTTCTCCATTCACACGGGGACCATCCGTATGATGCAACTTTGCGAGTCCATGCGGTCCGAAGTGATGGCGGGCCAGATCAATGAGCGTCCGTCGAATCTGGACCGCCGCCAGTCCCATGAGCTGCTCGATCGATTCGGGATGAACTGCGGCCAGTGATCGATGTAGTCGCATCAATGCCTGTTGCACGACATCGTCCGTCTGTTCCCAACGGGCGACTCGTAGAAAGTGCTTCCTGAGCATTTTGCTGGCCAGAATCCGCAATCGATCGCAGGCGTGATTGATAATCAGGGTCTGAGCGGAAGGATCACCGTTACGGTGACTCTCCAACCACTTCCCCAATTGTGTTGTTGATCCGGTCCCGTCCCGCTGATCCATGTTCACTCCGCTGTTCGAAGACATTCCCATCTTCGCCGATATGAGCTTCTTTTTCCAAGAGCGGATGTGCCGTGATTTACAGGACGGGCGAATTTCTGTTTTCTCAAAATTCTTTTGTCCTGTTCTCCGTCCTGCACCCGCTTGAGGACATGTGGCAAAGGAAACAGCACATGAAAAAATATTGGTTTTACCAACGGGATGGAGTTCGTCACGGGCCATTTTCCGCCGACGATCTTCGACAAAAAGCAGCAAACGGCGAACTCCATCCATTGGATCTCGTATGGCGGGAAGGAATGCGGGAACCCGCCGAGGCCCGATTCGTCCCGACATTGTTTACGCCCCAGGACTCGCATGGAATCGTGACCGACAACGGCAGCGGAGACAGAAATGACAGATCATGAATCGACCAACGACCCGGCGACAGGCACACACAACAGGAAATGCCACTCGACAGGTACAAACGTACTGATTCAGAAGGGACGAGTTGTGTGCAGTCCACTCATCGCCGTCTTGTCGGCGATTCTCCAAGACGAGCCAGAAGAGGGCAGATCATCAAGAGATCTTCCTGGCTGGCATTTTCCATCAGTTGCTCAAAGAGCTTTCGTGCCTGTTCCTGAAGCGCAGGAAGGGGGTTGGGAGACTCCACAACCGGCAGTAACTCATGGACGGACGTATTCAATGCGGAAGCAAGTCTCTGAACAAGATCGATTCCCGGTGCGACCTTCCCGGCTTCCAGACGCCACACATAGCTGGCTGTCACTCGGGCAGAATGAGCCAGTTCCGCTTGCGTCATCCCTCGACTACTGCGGAGTTCCCGCAGGCGGACTGCGAAACGCTCGACAATTTCGGCGTGTTTGACAATCGGTTTTTTCTTGACCATGAAAGGGAGACTCCCGAAGGTTAAATCGTCCAACCTCCCGAAATCGCAACACTCCCGATAGTGTCTATTGATCATCCTTATTGTGCTGTTACACTGAATCACCAAATTCGGGCCATGGAATTTTGCATCAGGCCCATCTCGTTTCGAGACACCGTAAACTGATGAGGTCTGATCCCCATGAGAACTGCTGTTCTGCTGCTCTTCCTTGCTGTCGTTCCTCAGATTGCCCAGGCCGAAGTCATCACGGTTGATGTGACGGTCAAAGCCATTGATGTCAAAGGGCGATCAATCACCGTCGCAAAAATCTCGAAAGCACCAACCAAGGATCTCGAACTGGATATCAGCAAGAAGGCTGAAATTCTGGTGGACGGAAAGGCAGCGTCATTGGATGCCGTCAAGCCGGGACTGAGGATTTCCATTTCCTATGAAACCGGCTTGGAAATTGTCACGAAGATTGAAGTGAGCAGCGGCAATCCTGCTGACGGTCTGGATGCTGACGGTTTCGTTCCTCTCTTCGACGGCAAAACGCTCAACGGCTGGCGGTCGTATGCAGGCGGTCCGATCAAAGCAGGATGGGTTGTCGAAAATGGCATGCTGTGCCTGAAGGGAAAAGGAGGCGACATCATCACCGAGCGTCAGTACGGCGACTTTGAGTTGGAGTTCGAGTGGAAGGTTGCCCGTGACAGCAACAGCGGCGTGCTTTATCGGGTCCAACCTGGAGATGATCGAGCTTCTGTCAGTGGTGCGGAATACCAAGTGATTGATAATCGCAGCTTTCGAGTGAGAAATGAACCTTTCCTTCGAGCGGGTGCCATGCAAGGGCTGGTCGGCGTCGAATCCCATGCATTGAAACCAGTGGGTCAGTTCAACCAGAGCAGGATTTTGGTTCAGGATAACCATATTGAACATTGGTTGAACGGGGAAAGGATCGTTGACATCACGGTAGGCAGCCCTGAATGGCATCGCCTGATTCCCTCTAAGCGAGCTGATAAGTGGCATCAGTTCTCCCAGAAAGCACGAGGACACATTGCCCTGCAAGACTACTTGGATGAGTCGATTGGGGTTTGCTTTCGCAGTATTCGGATTGCTTCCAAAGCGGTCTTCTGTTTGCGGCTGAACAAACAATGACGGGGACGGTGACCGCTGTTGATGCCGACAAAAAAGCAATCACTGTCGGCGACTTTACCTTCGATGTGGTCCGAAAAACCACTCTCACTCTGGACGGTAAACAAGTGCCGCTCTCTGAGATCAAAGTCGGGATGATTGCATCGGTGACCTATAACGACTACCTCGAAACCGCAATAGCTGTCTCAATCGATGACCAAGGCAAGAGAGTGCAAGAGAAAAACAATCAAGCCATGAAGGCATTGCAGGGAGATTGGATCTGCGTGTCCGCAGAAGAAATGGGACGTCCTTTCGAAAAGACAGACCTCCGCAAACAGAACCGACATTTCACGGTTCAAGGGAACTTGCTGACGATGTGGTGGACATCTGCCGGAACAGAGGGGACTTACACCGGACGATTTGAAATTAATGCCATGACGGGAACCTTTGACTGGATTGGTAGAGGCCCCACCGGAGATGCAGCAGAGTGGATTGGCATCTATGAACTGGACGACGACAAACTGAAACTCTGCTACCTCCACAAACGTGATCAACAGGCAGTGCGACCTATCGAATTCAAAACGAACGGCGAATTAAGAAGTCCTGGAGTCTTTTATGTCTTCAAACGGGACGCAGACTGACCAGAAGGCTATCAATCTCTTTGGTCAAATTAACAAGGCGTAATCTATGACACAAACGAGTGTGAAACAGGTCTTTCTCCTTTTGCCTCTCCTCCTTCTCTCTGTTCCAGTCAAAGCCGACATTCTGACGATTGACGTGATAGTCAAATCTGTCGATATAGACGAGAGAGTCGTGACGGTCGGAACCAAGATCAAAGACCTCAAATTGGAAGTCGCCAAGAAAGCCGAAATCCTCGTCGATGGAGAAGTAGCGTCTCTGAAGCAAATTGTTCCAGGACAACCCGTCACAATCTCCTACGAATCAATGCTGGAAATCGTCACCAGAATTGAAGTCGGAGGCGCTTCAATTGAACAAGTAAAGCCGCTCCAAGGTATTTGGCTCATGATGGCTGAAGAAGCCGGAGGAAAGAGAATCAAAAAAGCGGAAGTCAAGGAAAAGAAAAAGACGTTAAAAGTTGATGGAGACCGATTCTCGCTGTCTACCATCTCATATGAGATCACCGGCAAGCTGAAGCTGATTCCAGAGGAAGGAACCAACGCCATCGACTTCGAGGGAAAGTTCGTGAAAGGAGGTAAGGGGCAGTCTGTCGTCCTTAAAGGGATTTTCGAAATCACCGGCGACACGTTGAAAATCTGCTACTCCTATAACGACGAGAACAAGAAAAGCCCTCGTCCGACAGCATTCGAAACGGAGGAGGGGTCTCCAGGAATTGGAATGACCATGCAGAAAACCGATTGAATCCTGATGTGTTCAGCTTCTCTCCGTACTCTTGATTCAGACTGCTACTACCGGAACACCACCATTCCCGAGCGTTCCAAGATCATCAGGTCGGTCAATTCCAGATGGACCAGATCACTGACTCGGCAGCCAGTGTAGAGGAGTAGGTGGAAGATGGCTGACGCACGTAGGTCCTCACGAAGCTCGACCTCTCGGAGTAATCGACGCACGTCCGCCCGATCAAGTCCCTTGGGAGCCAGCTGCTGACAACGAAGTTCTTTGACCGCTTTGGCGGGATTGAACTCGATCGCTCCTTGCTGAACAGCCCAGTCGAAAAACTTCCGAGTCAGGACCAAGGCTCGATTGATGCTGGCAATTGCCTGCTTCTTTTCCCGGTGCATCCAATTTCGGAAGTCCACCACATCTCGGGGGGTGACTCTTTTCAACGTGAAAGGTTCTTGATCCGACTCCGAGAACCACCGAACGAACTTTCGTACATCGTTCACAATGGCTTTACGAGTGTTCAACGAAAAATCATGCTGTTCCAAAAAGGTCGCCAGCAAATTGGCTTCCATTTCTCCGACTGACAATCCCTGAAAAACATTATCGTGCGAATTCTGACGGTCTTCTGAACGGAAATCGGACATGACTCGAACACTCCTGAGGCCAAATTCACCAGATAAGGTCTGTTATCGTGCGACGTTATTGAGGGAATACTGTTTCAAACTGGACGCTGAACTTCGGTCAGCGACGGATCAATCGGTTCATCACTACTTCTCGTGAGACTGAAGATGGATGAACACTGCACGCAACATGGACGAAGAATCGACACCACTTGTCCCAGTTGGATACAGCTGTCTCATGGCAGTGTCGATTTGATTGGATGAAGCGGTCATTCCCAGTGTTTTCAATCCATCGATCAGATCAGCGTGGGCGACAGGTACAACTTTACTGGTCGGCTTTCTGACCGCTGGTGCTCGATTGGTCGGCTTGCCATAGAACAGGATCGGCACATCGTCGATTCCACAGTTTCGGCGACGCACTTCCAGACAGACTTGCTGCAACGATTGGTCATAAAATGGACGGCGAGTGGACAGAGAATACAAGGGATGTGGAAATGCCGATCCGATGAGTTGATAGAACCGACTTCTTCCCAGAGAACACATTCGAGCCATTTCCGCCACGGTCACAGCGACTTTCGATAAATCATTCATCGGACAACCTTTCGACACGATTTCGATAGAATTTGGACACGTTTCGGGCATGTTTTGAAGGTGATCAGGCTTCGGTTTTGGGTGAGACGTGCTGATGACCACTGGTTGTCAACTGCCGACGACCTTGATCATCCTTCAGGATCAGTCCCGCCCGAATCAGAAATGGTTCAGTGACCTGACTGATTGTTCTCGAAGGAAGTCCTAATAAAGATGAAATGACGTTGAGTCGTTTGGGACCATCTCCCAGAATTGCCACATACTTCTGTTCGATGGGACCAAGTCCGAGTTCATCGACTGTTTCCAACGAGCAGGCACGATTCAGGTGGTCGACTGTGATGAATTCTTCCCCCAGACTGCGGCAGACTCGATAACAGGCTTGCAGCAGTCGCAACGCCAATCGTGGTGTTCCCCGTGACCGTTGAGCGATCAAGGGAAAGACTTGTTCATCAATTTCCCATTGCAGGAATTTGGTCCGATGTTTCAGCACCGTCGTCAGTTCATCGATCGAATAAAACTCAAACCTCAGGACCAATCGCATCCGGTCCCGCAACGGCTGCAACAAGCAGTATTCATCAGTTGTACTCAACAAGAGCGTGAAATCGTTGAGCGGTAAACTCTGGACGTTCTTCCCACCTGGTAATAACAGCTTCCGTTGATCCAGAGCCAGATACAATGCGGTTTGATATTCCTTCTTCAATTCATGAGCTTCATCGATATGAATAATCGACTTGTCCTTGGCAAGCAGCAACAAGGCATTCAAGTCAGCAGGCGTGGCGATACTTTGTCCAAGAATTTCATGGAAGTCGGTCGCCATTTCTTGAGCCACAATGTTCGCCAAGGCACTTTTGCCAAGTCCTGGTGGACCGACCATCAAGCAATGGTCCATCCGTCTGGCGTCTTGAAAGCAAGCATCCAAAGCAACTTTGACCTGATCGACCACAGACTTCTGCCCCACGATATGGGACAGAGAAGACGGTTTGATGTCATTGACTTCATGATTCATGGCGTTGTCCTTGCAGCAGTGTTCTGAGACACACAGGTACAAATCTACTGCGCTGAAGAATCAGTACGTTTATACCTGTCCTCCGGCGATGGGCGGTATGAGATGTCCCGAAAATCTCGAAAACTGGTTCTTCTTCCTACGAACCAGACGTTTGTCATCGGTGTCCGTGAGGGCATGGACACTTCACTTCTCAAGATGAAATTCGACAAGCTCGGTGCTCGGGCCAAGGTTCGGCCGCTGGTTCAGAATCGTTGGCGGCAGAATTCTGGACCGGTCGTAATCGACATCGGTCGTGACCGTCACGGTGAATTCTTCGATATTCAGGCGGACACTGAGGCAAATGTCGAAGTTCTGGATGTTCAGCCCAGGGATCGTCATCTCTTGTTGATGGTTCGTCAGCCTGCGGACCGCTCTGATTTCCCGGATGTGAAAGATAAGTTCCTCTGCGGCCATGATGAACGTCACTGGTTTGTTGCCGGTGTTCCCGAAGGAGCCGCAGCGAGCACGGTCGTGACTGCCAAGGAAGCTCTCAAACCGAAGTTTGTCCGAAACCTGGAGAGCGGCAAGAAGGGAAAACTAAAGAACCGTCAACGCCGGAAGACGGAGACATTCATTCGGCAGGGGGAGTGGTTCTTCATCCCCGCTCATCATATTCAAGCTGACGAAAATCTCGTCTTGTACAAAGAACCGATTCGACGTGGTCGAGGCAAACCACACATTTGTGAGAATCTTTATCGAGTCGGCGGTACGACCGTCTATGTCTGCTACCACTATCCCACTGGGCTTACAGAAAGAGAGTATCAGGGTCTACTCCAGCAGAATCCAGAAGCTGCTAAATGGAACTGGCAGATTATGCAACGGAATCCGATGGTCTTCGTCCGAGGGAAAGTGTCCCACCCGGATCATGCCACCATCCGCCTCAATGGATGGCATCGAGTGGAAATGAATACCGAGAACCAATCGAGAGCGATGGCATCCGTGGCATTTCTGGACTGATTTCTGGGTTACAGACTGGGGGGCAGACTTTCAAGAGCAGGTTGGAACTATGATGAGGTATCAACTTCGATCACGTCCATAAAGACCTCGCCTCGTGGTGACAGCCTGTATCCGACTTCAAGGCTCTCAGTGAGACCCAGGTTCTTCAGCTTCCGAATGTTTGTCTTGAGCCATTCTTTCTCAAAACGGCTGTGATCGGCAAGTTGTGCGGCACGCATTTCAGGATGCTGTGCGATGAGTTGCAGAACCGTGGTCGTCCATGGTCCGACTTTGCTCCGGTCGTCGAGTCGTTTCAGTTGGGACTGGAGTTCCTCGATCTCCGCATCACTCAGATTAGTATTCTCTCGCAGAGCAATTCGAGGATCATCACCTGCCCGCTGAAACTCGATTCGATACAACTCTCCGTCACGATGGCCCAGTGATTCAAACAGTTCCACCAAACTGTCAAATCCGGCTTTCCTTGCCTCCCGCAAACTGACCTGGGATTCGTGGATGGTTTCGACGGACCTGATCTGAAGAACACCTATCGGGGTCTTCAGGCTTCCACCCGTTTTGACCGTGGGAAGTCTCCACCGGCGGAAAGCGAGCGTGACTTGTCCTGCCGCAATCTTGTCCAGGATGTTTTGTTTGAAGAGCATCGATCACCCGTTCTGATCCTCGAACATGGCATCAAATCGCTTTTGCATTTCTTCTCGTGAGACATCCTCAATGTGTGAGCCGAGTAGCCATTCGTGCCCGAATGGATCGAGTACCTTGGAGGACCTTTCCCCGTAAAACTGGTCTGTTGGTTTCATGATTAACTTCGCACCAGCATCAACGGCCTGCTGCGTCAGGGAATCGACATCCTCAATATGAAGGTGGATCGACGATCCCGTCCCCCCAAAGGCTTCTGGCCCCTGAATCCCGTACTCCGGGTATTCATCGGAGAGCATGACCGTGAACGAGCCAAACTTCAGTTCGGCATGTCCGATACGTCCTGATGGTTCGGTCAGTCGAAACTCTTCCACCGCTCCGAAAGCCTTCTGATAGAATTCAATGGCGGCACTGGTGTTTCGCATTCGGAGATACGGGAACAGTTCTTTGATCATCATTCACCTCTCGCAGTTGTCAGTGTTCGGGAATACGATGATCGTTGATCACCTGTGGAACTGCCAATTGTTCCACTATCTATTACATTCAATCTGATCATGCGTCTTGAATAATTTGTATCGAATGAAAAGTAGCAGATGGAAGCATCGAGGAAGAGCATTCAAGCAGGCCGCTATCGTCATTATAAAGGGAATGAATACATCGTCCTCGGAGTGGCTCGTCACAGCGAAACGAAAGAAGAACTGGTCGTGTATTGAAAACGGAGTTCCTCCTAAACTTGCCAGATTCTGCCGAACTCATGGAGCATGGAGTCGAGATCTCTTCCTCTGGAGGATCTCTTGATTGCTCTTGCTGACACCGTTTGGAAAGGACAGAGAATCGAAGAACTGGAGAACCAAATTGTCATTAAAATTGTCGAAAAGACTGGTCAAAAACCATGGTCTGTCTTCCAGCAGATGGACGAATTATTAACGGATATTGCTTCCTGCGGAGATCAAAGACTGGCTTGGCAGTCTCAATTTCAAGTTTGAAGAAACCTAAAACAGGTTTTTAATAAATTTGATTGAAAAGAGGTAGAGATCAGGACAGAATAGCTCTCGATTCACCCTATCTTCACAAATTTGCAGATAAATTATTTGTTGGCAATGGGATAGGGTATGAACAGGGTGACGACCACAAAGAATCGATGATCATTACTGGCGGGGAAAATTAATAACACTCGGCAACTTACTCTACTATATATTAGTAAGATAACTTGCCATGAGTTAATAAAATATGGGTCCAATGAAATTTGACTGTTGCTCCCTTCGCTACGCTCGGTAGCTGGCAGGGCGATCCCGCCCAGCCAAGTAATTCTGTACTCTGGCTCCGCCAAATTCAACCCAGTTTCAATTCAATTTTGAATCGGACTCAGTCCAGTATTAATCAGGACTCAATGTGCCTCGATACTGATGTTCCTTTGTGGTCGCCCTCCTGCCAATTTGAGAGAGTGGTTTTCAAATTGCCGTAGGCAGAAAAGGTATAATTGTCGGGGGCTTGTCCCTCGACCTTTCCGTGCGGAGCACGGAAGATCAATCTCAGAAAATCAGGACTGCTGGCACTTTCAATCGAATTCGCCCTTGCTGTTCCTCAATGGGTGCTTTGATCGTTGATTTGTATTCTGTCCAATAGTCCTGACCAGTCCTCAGTGACATCTCAATCTTCTCGCAAATGTCCTTGTTCCCGAAGAATTTGCCACTTTGAAGAAGTTTGCTGGCTGCCCGAAAATATTGCTTTTGATTTTCTGCGGCATCCGCCCGCTTGTGCCATTTGATATCGAACATTTCACTCGCCATTCGTTGCTCAACTTTCCAATCAGGAATTGGGGCATTGCTGAGTACAAACACCTTCCCCTCATTTTGCAGCGGACGGACTCTGCCGATCGCTTGGACAAGATCGGCGGAAAGAATGAACTCCTGAATCGGTTTCAGATGATCTTCTTCATGGCGGCGGTTGCTCGAAATGAAGTCACCGTTGGTTTCCAGCAATCGGGTATATGCTGAATCTGGTAACTGATCTTTTCCCCACAATGCCATCGCAAGTTCCCAAACGCAAGCTTCGTCTTTATAGGGAGTGCCGATCACAATAAGCGTTTTCTCGTCGAACGTGTGCCCACGACAGGGGAAGTTTTCCAAGCGGGTGATTCGGTCTCGGTTCTTAAGCAACGAAATCAGATCCGTTCTTCCATCAATGACTTCCTTGAATGAAATCAGTGCGGCAGGTCCATGCTGTTCCAGGATGTGATCAATGACCTGGGGTAGCCAAGTCGGGTTGTCCGGTTCGTAGCTATTGACCTCCCGCCGAATTCGATTGCGAGAGAGATCGTAATCCATGATCTGGATGATTTGACCAGCCTGTTCAATTAAAGGACACTCCCAAACTTTGACATCCCAGTCAGGGGCAATGGCCCGAATCAGATCCACGTTGGCTGTCGCATCGAGTATGAATACTTCCTTGTCTTCTGGGAGAGAATGTTTCATTCGAAATCGAATTCTGACGGTATCGTGCTTCTCTCCTTCAATTCTTTCCAGCAATACGTGACTGGCAGGTTGCGACAAAAGATAGACTGATTCTCGGTACAAGTTTTGGATCTTGGGGTATTTGTCGGCATTCTTGTTAAGCCAGGTTTCGAGCCTTGAAGAACTGACGTCTCTCTTAAGCTCAGCGGGGATCTCCACAGGTAGAAACTTGACCTTTTCAGCGGGTGTTTGCAGTAGAAATTCAACCTGCAATCTTGCCATCCATTCGATCAAGGATCGAATGGCATCAGTGTTTTCATCTGACTGAGAGATCATCTGTAGCCATGCCTGCCAGTCTTCAATTTCAGTGACGATCGGCTCAAGCAGAAGATCGATACAGTTTTCATCGAAAACGACAATGGGGCGATTGCTATTGCCATGAGAAGAATAAAAGTCGGCATGAGTATGGTAGACGGCAGCGCAACAAAGCTGCTCCGCTGAGAGAAGACTGCCGAACTTGATGAGATACTGGCAATTGTTGACTCCGATCTTGCAGCCGTTGCAGGGAAAGCCTTTGCTGGGTTGAAATCCACGACGAGACGTGGATTCGTAATCTTCCGGTAGAATACAACCTTCCTTCCGTAACACAGGCATTCTCCTGGCCTGTGGGAGAAGGTTGCTGTGATGATCCGCCAATTCATTTTCGAGCGTCAGAATAATGGCTCGTTTGTTCTTTTCAGCGAACTTACCACACAGACCATAGATCTTCCCCAAACCAGGCGGACCTTTGATGATATGCAATGTTCTTGGTTGAGCTTCCCGATTCAACTGCTCATCAAAATACTGATTCAGATTCGTGCGGGCTTCGTCGAGGGATTGTCTTTCCTCGGTCCAAATGGATGGTGGGTTGATTCGGCGGCTATGAGGGCGTCCATGAACTTTCCCAATGCCCTTTTCATAGGCCCGAAAAAGATCCTGACAGTCCTGACCAGTGAGAGCCGCCATCACCCGAAAGAACCCATAGTTTTTCCCATCGGCGAAATCTCGGAGCACCCCGCTTTTTACATTGAAAAGTCCAGAGGGGCGATGATCAGGATAGCCTCGAATTTTTTCGGGTACAAAACAGGGAATGTTTCCGTTTCTGTCGGGCACATCGACGACGAATTTGAGTCCCGCCAGCTTTAGATGTTTCAGGAGATCAATATTTCGAAGCAAGTAGTCAAAGTGGTCTCGAAACTGATAGTCATCGTACGCCGTCGTGGGGGATGAGGTTCGAGTCCGTTTCAGACGACGCTCCTCATAGAATTGTCGCAATCCTTCTGGCATCGACGGCACAGGCACTGTGAAGGGATCATTGATCCATCGATATCCGACGCCATTGATAACGGAAGGGGGAAGCACCGACTGGTGCCGTCCCGTTCGAAACTCAATTTTCGTGGTGTCATCCTTGAAGAATTGATCACCTTCTTCCAAGAGGAACAGCCGGTGTTTACCACGGCGGGATTGCCAGCAAGGAAAGTCATGACCTCGGCAGAGATCGTTGAGAAATGCTTCGCCTTCATCAGAATCAGCTTCAACATCTATGATTTTTGAGCCACCCAGGTTGATGCCGATGCCAGCGTCCCAATGCTGTGACAAATAGGTCTCAACGACCTCAATTGACGGGCGATAGTCAGGCCATCCATCAAAAATCGGAGCTTTCGGCTTGTTGCCTATGCCACGAATAATGGTCAGCCACCAATTGCATTCTTCGATATACCGAATCGCCTCTTTGATTTTCGATTTTTGATTCAAATGTCACATCCAATTCTCTCTGCGATGTCTCCTTTGTTGTGTGTTCAAACAAAATTCTACAACGCTAGTTTTGCTCGTGAACTTGAGTGTGCGCATCCGTAGAAATTGCTCGAAATAATGGGATGACTCGACGTTCATTCCACCGATACTGCGGCCAGTCTCCACTCTGTTCCACAATCACCATTTTCTTCTTGTATGCGTCGGGTGTTGGATGTTTTCCAGAACGTAATCCAAGATCGGTAAGTGCTCTTCCTACTTCGTGTGAAGTCATTCCAACTCGTTTTCCCAAATCACGCTGATTCAAGTGCGGGCTTTCATCCAGCCATTGTTGTGCTTGTTTTTCTACATCTGTCATTTGATTTCCTTTCCGGCAAATTCGCCAATTTTGGTTTTCAGTTTTTCTGCAATCACCTTGATCTCAGTGCGAGTCCAGACACGGACATTGCCGACACGAAGGGCAGGTTCCTCCACCTGCCTGCTGGTGATGAGATACGTGATGCGATGCGGAGCGACGTCAAGAAGTGCCGCCACATCTTTCAGTGTGAAAAGTTCTGTCTGCATAAATCCTCCTGAGAGTATCTATGCAGCAGGCTTCAATTTTTTTCTCGTGGGGAGGAGAAGAATTTTGGCAGACAAGAGTCGCCAACCGGAAGTTTCGCATTGACAATGGTTGGCAGTAACCGGAGTTGCTTGGGTGTTGATTCAAAAAATCGTCCTAGAATCCACCTGAAAAGTCCCGTTGATTCTGGGGCCAAATTGTGGATATCACAGGTCACAGACCGTTGCCAGGGATTCCGATCTTGGACCGGACACGGATGGCTCCAACACAAGAAAGCCATCAGAGGGGGTACGTTTTTGAAAAGCGACCAAAGGGGTACAGAAGCCAGAAAAGAAAAAAGCCCTAACTTGCTTCAAGTTAAGGCTTTGTAAGTCGGGACGGCGAGATTTGAACTCACGACCTCTTGACCCCCAGTCAAGCGCGCTACCAGACTGCGCTACGCCCCGAAGATAACTACTCGTGGCTATTTGCTGAAAAACATGTCCATTGTGGGCTGGATCGTAGCGAAGAGCCTGTCGCTTCGTCAAACCACTTATCAGTTTGCAGAAAAAGTCGAATTGTGCCCCTTTGCTATCCATGAAAGTGCGATTTCTATTGGGAGGGGAATTTTCCAGTGTGGGAGTTCCCAATCTTGGACACCAACAGCGAACTTTCCAGATCAGAATCGTCAGAAAACCAAGTAGTCGTCCCTGAATAAGTCGCCGCCGGTGTTGTGTAAAATTTCGGCTGCTGTGGGTGTGGTTTGAGTCTGGCATCAGGGGGGCTGGAGGCGGGGTTTCCGGGGGCGGGTGATGCCCAAGCTGGTGGTGATCTCGTACCACAGCCTGAAAATCAGGACAAAAAACAGCCTCCCCAGCAGTTTGCGGAGGTTGCTTCCGGCAGCGGCCAGCACGGCGTTGATCGCGTCCCCATGAAGACCTTTCAGAAAGCAGCGTCCCAGCCGGTGGTCCTGTTTCAAATGGCCGATTTTCGGTTCGATCGCACTCCGGCGTTGGCGTCGTTTCTTCACGGTTCGGCTCAGGTCGCGTGCAGAGCTGCCGGAAATGTGAATGGTTGCTGAGCCGTCGTAACCATGACCGCGATACCCCTTGTCTACAAACGCGGCTGTCACCGGCAAGCCCGTTGTTTGTTCGACGATCTCCAATGTCGACGTCAGAGTATGACCATCATACGGACCA
>Ga0182745_1000593_pt1 | contig 39092 bp, 36 predicted proteins | sample eDN3rd30CKraftBY_FD_128523 | JGI IMG/M metagenome (GOLD analysis project Ga0182745, IMG submission 128523) | Enriched backyard soil microbial communities from Emeryville, California, USA - eDNA 3rd pass 30_C Kraft BY (version 2) (version 2) | ecosystem: Environmental > Terrestrial > Soil >...
AGCTTCGGCCGGACGGGAGCTATCTCGTGACCGGTGGTCTCGGGGGCCTGGGGCTCGCCGTCGCGGAGCGCCTGGTGGAGCGAGGGGCTCGCCACCTCGTCCTGATGGGACGGCGGGCACCGACGGCGGAGGCGCGTGCGCGGCTGGACGCATGGGCGCAGCGAGGCGTGGCGCTCCATGTCGTGCAGTGCGACGTGGCGGCGGCGCCGGAGCTGGAGCGCGCCCTGGCGGAGCTGGCCGGGCGGATGCCACCTCTGCGCGGCGTCATCCACTCCGCGGGCGTCATCGATGACGGCCTCTTCGTGCAGATGACGCCGGAGCGGCTGGCCAAGGCGTTCGCCCCCAAGGTCTCGGGCGGCTGGAACCTGCACCAGGCGCTGCAAGGCACGCCGCTGGACTTCTTCGTCCTGTTCTCGTCGGCGTCGTCGCTCATCGGCTCGGCGGGGCAGGCCAACTACGTGGCCGCCAACGCCTTCCTGGATGCGCTCGCCCGCTTCCGGCTCGCGAAGGGGCTGCCGGGCCTGAGCCTCAACTGGGGTGCCTGGGCTGACGTGGGCGCGGCGGCGGAGGACCCGATTCGCCGGCGCATGGAGCAGCTCGGCTTCGGGGTGATTCCGCCGGACGACGGCCTCCAGGTCCTGGAGCAGGCCCTGGGGCTGCGCGGTCAGCTCGGCGTCCTGCCGGTGGACTGGGCGGTGCTGGGCAGGCGTGGCGGTGCGCCCCTGTTCGAGGCGTTCATCGAGAAGGCGAGCCCCACCACGAGCGAGGGCATCCGCCAGCAGCTCGACAAGCTCCCGGAGAAGGAGCGCCGGGGTGCCTTGCGCGCGCATGTCGGGGCGCTGGTGAATGGCGTGCTGGGGCGGCCCCCGGCGGAGCCGCTCGACCCGAACCAGGGCTTCTTCGAGTTCGGCATGGACTCGCTGATGTCCGTGGAGCTGCGCAACGTCCTGCAGCGGAGCCTGGGCACCTCGCTGCCCGCGACGGTGGCCTTCGACAACCCCACCGTCAACGGGCTGGTGGACTACCTGGCGGCCGAGGTGCTGGGCCTGCCGCAGGCAGCGGCCGCCCCGGTGAAGGAGGCGGCCGAGGACGTGGAGCTGGACGCGCTCCTGGCCGACGTGGACAACTTGGACGAAGAGGCCGTCCAGGCCATGCTACGGCGCGGCCGCTGAGCGGCTACGGCTGGCGGGGCCTCGCGTCGTAGACGAGGTCCGCGATGGCGGAGAGCGTCTGGAGGTTCTCGACCTTCAGCGCCTCCGCGGGGACGGAGATGCCGTACTTCTTCTGGACGAAGCCCATCATCCGGGCGGTCTCCAGCGAGTTCAGCACCCCCAGCTCCAGTAGGGGCGTCGAGGCATCGAGCTCGTCCGCGTCTCCATCGAGCAGCTCCTCAACGACGTAGCGGGTCAGTTCATCGAGCAATTCGTCTCTGTTCATGACGTGGCGCCTGTATTGACTGCGAGTTCTTCGTGAACGGCCTGGACCACCTGGACGGTCATTTCATTGATGAAGAAATGGCCGCCCGGAAACATCCGCATGGAGAAGGATTGCTGGGTGTGCTGCCGCCACGCCTCCAGCGCGGCCTCGGACACACGTGGATCCCGGCTCCCTCCCAGGGCGCAGATGCGCACGGGGAGCGGCGGCTCATCCTGGTAGGTGTAGCTCTCCGAGATCTTCAGGTCCGCGCGGAGGATGGGCAGGATGAGGTCGAGGATCTCGGGCTGCGCCAGGACCTGCTGGGGAATGCCGTCGTAGCGGGCGCACAGCTCACGGATGAAGGCGTCACGCCCGAGGCCCGTCAGGGGCGGAAGCCCGTTGCGCCGCGAGGGCGCCTCGGCGCCGGAGACAATCAGCGCCTGCGGCAAGGGCAGGCCCCGGCGGCGCAGCTCGCGCGTCAGCTCGAAGGCGATGAGCGCCCCCAGGCTGTGGCCGAAGAAGGCGAAGCGCCCCTGGAGCAGGGGAGAGAGCTCCGTCACCAGCGCGTGCAACAGTCCGGGCAGGTCCTCCATGGACGGCTCATGGAGCCGGTTCTCGCGGCCGGGTGGCTGAATGGCACACACCTCGATGTCCGCCTCGGGGAGCAGGTCTGGCCATTTGAAGTATGGAAGGCTGCCGGCTCCCGCATAGGGAAAGCAGAACAGCCGCAGGGGCGGCGCCGCCGAGGGCTTCCGCCGGATGAGCCACGGCGTCGTCTCCGGGGCTGGATGGAGCTCAGGGTTCATGTGAGAAATGGGTGTGCTCCCCTGGGTATATGATTGTCAAACATCCCTTGCATAGCCTGGATGATTCGTAAACATGATTGTGGGAGTGGCTGACATGTCAAACGCATCATGGAGTATCCGTCCGCGCGTGGAGTTCGAGCCGTTCTCGTCCGGGCACTGGGAGGACCCCTATCCGGTCTATCGCGCGCTCCGGGAGCACAGCCCGGTGCACTGGGCGCCTCAGGCGAAGCTCTTCTGTCTGTCCCGCCACGCGGATGTCGACTTCGTCCTGAAGCGGCCGGAGCTGTTCTCGTCCCGGGCGATGACGACGGTCATGTTCGAGAACAAGCGCCCCGAGCTCGCGGACGTGCCATCCATCCTGCGCCTGGTGCTGCGTGGCCGCGTGGACGTGGAGAAGTTCTTCCAGGGGCCGCCAGACGCCATCATCAATTCCGACCCGCCCCGTCATGGCGAGCTGCGGGGCATGGTGAGCCGGTGCTTCACGCCGCGCACCATCGCCTCCTGGGAGCCGAGGATCCGGCAGCTCGTGAACGAGTTCCTCGCGCCGCTGCGCGCCGGTCAGCCGTTCGAGCTGGTCTCGGGGCTCACGGTGCCGCTGCCCGTCGTCATCGTGACGGAGATGCTCGGCGTGGAGCCGGAGTGGCGCGCGGACTTCAAGCGCTGGGCCGCGGGCTTCATCACCTTCGCGACAGGCGCGGGCCGGGAGTCGCGGCCGATGCGCGAGTTCTTCGACGTCCTCACGGAGTTCCGCGCCTACATGCGCACGCTGGTGGAGAAGCGGCGGCGGGAGCCCCAGGACGACCTCATCAGCGTGCTGGTGGACCCCGCGCACGGACAGCTGCTCGATGAAGAGGAGCTGTTCAGCTTCATCCACACGCTGCTCCTGGGGGGCAACGAGACGACGACGAACCTGATTGGCAACGCGGCGGCGGCGCTGCTGGACCATCCCGAGCAGCTCGCGCTCGTGAGGGACGCTCCAGAGCGGATTCCGGGGCTCGTCGAGGAGTCGCTGCGCTGGGAGTCGCCGGTGCAGTTCACCCTGCGCTCGGCGGTCGAGGACGTGCGGGTGGGCGGGGCGTGCCTGCCGGCCGGGTCGAACATCGCCCTCCTGCTGGGAGCGGCGAACCGGGATGAGCGCGTCTTCAAGGAGCCCGACCGCTTCGACGTGATGCGCACGCCGTCGCCTCACCGGGCCTTCGGGTTTGGCATCCATCACTGCCTGGGGGCGGGGCTCGCGCGCCTGGAGGCCCGCGTGGCGCTGGAGGAGCTGGTGCCGCTGCTCCCGGGCGTGCGCCGCGCGGACACACGCCGGGAGTACGTGGACTCGTTGATGATGCGCGGACTGGCGCGGCTGCCGCTCGTCCCCCGGTGAGCAGCGCCCACCGGGGAGCGGCGTCGCCTACTTCTGGCAGCTTCCCCGGAGCTCGCGGGCCGTGGCGGCCACGGCCTCGATGCCCAGGGCGACCCAGTCCGCGCTGTCACGCGCTAACTGCTCGGCCAGCTCCTCGTCCACCACCGGCCCCCGGCGCCCACCCTGGCGGAACAGCTGGAGGAAGTTGTCGCGGGCCGTGAAGGAGTGGCGTGCGGTGCGCTCCGCCAGCTTGAAGCCGCTGGCGACGACCTCGGACAGGCCGGGGCCGCGCAGGTTGGACGGAGAGCCCGCGGCGGCGTCGCGGCAGCTGCGCGCGAAGTCCGCCGCCGTGCTCTTCGGCGGTGAGGACAGGAGCAGCCGCTCCAGCGCGCCCGCGTTGGGGCCCGGCTGGTCGAAGGACTCGCGGTCGCCCTCGGCCTCGCAGGCGCCCATGACCTCCAGGGCGACCTCCGGGGCCAGCGCCTGGGGGCAGCCTCCGAGCTGCTGCAGCTCGCGCCGGCTCGCGGCGATGTCCACCGGCGGCAGCGGCAACGTGGAGACCAGGGAGAAGACGGAGCGCAGCACCGGGAGCTTCACCGTCTCCGAGCCTGGCAGCGCCTGGAGGACGCGCTGGATGGCGTTCCAGGGCTTGGTCTCCCCGGCGGCGTAGATCTTGAGGTAGCCCTGCTGCAGGAAGCTCAGCCAGCCCTCCGCGAAGGCCGTGGCGATCTTCCGGCTCTCCGGTGAGCTGATGCGCGAGGCCTCGTCATGCACGGCGAGGAAGTACTCCAGGCAGATGGCCTTGCGCAGCCGGACGATGCGCTCGCCCGCGGTGGCGGGCAGCGACGCGGGCGGCGTCTCGGAGAGCCCCAGCAGCTCCAGCTCCTCCGCGGTCAGCCAGAAGCGTCCCAGGTCGAGATCCTCCTGGAGGTCCACCAGGTCGTCGAACATCTGGAGGCCCACCGCGGCCAGCTTCACGATGCGGCGCACCGTGGCCTCGTCCACGTCGGAGAGCTGGAGGCGCTGCACCATGTACGCGCCAGGGCCGGCCTTCAGGTACCAGAGGGAGAACAGCTCCTTGACGGTGAGCGGACGGCCGAGCGCGAGGTACTCCGGCTCCGCGTAGAAGGAGCGGAGCTGCTCGATGAGCCGCCGCCGCCCGTCGATGAGCGTCGGCGCGGCGGCCATGAACTCACGCAGCACCCGGATGGCGTCCAGGTCCTCGGTGAAGGCGTTGGGGTCATCCAGAATCTGGAAGCCGTGCTCGTCGACGAGGTCGTCGATGCGCCGGATGCCGAACCAGAAGTAGGTCCACAGCCTGCCTTCGGCCTCCGTGGCGACGAGTTGCGGAAGGTAGCCCAGCACGTCGACTTGGAGGAGCCAGCGCCGCATCGCGGCGAGGGACAACTCGCTCAGTGGGTTGCCATGCAGCTCGACAGCGCTTTTCATGTCACGGCTCCTGGGAGGATGTAGGAGGGTGACAGGATAGTGAGCGGCGCCGCCTGCTCCAGAATGCCTTGCATTGGCTTGACGAGGCACACTGCGCAGGTTGGGAGACGGGCCGCCGGAGGACTTCCCCGCGGCCCGTCGTGCTCTCCTAATACGGCGAGCAGTAGATGCGGATACACGTGCCCGGTGCGGCCTGCGTGGCCGCCGGCGCCGTGGACTTCTCCATGTCGCGCATCATCTGCACGAGCTTCTCCTTGGCCTGCTTGGACGACCGGGGGGCCTTCGACTTCGTCTTCGTCATGACACTCCTCCGTCGGTGAGCGTGAACTGCCTGCCTAGCCTGGGCGCTGATGGATGAAGCGTCAAGAGGTGAGAGTGATTGCGCGGAATGTGTGGAGTTTTTCGAGGACATTGCGCATGCCATCGCGCGTTGCGGCAATGACATCAGAGCCGTGTTTCGCCGTGTGGGCCACGCGGAATGGTTGAAGCAATTCACCCACACGCTCATTCCTCCCCCTGTTCAGCCGCTGGAAGAAGGCATCGATGGCCTTGCCTCCACCCGTTCCCCGGAGGGCGTGGCCGTTCGCGGCGCAGAGCCAGTGTCTGCCGCCATCCCGCTCGAAGAGGATGGGGAAGCGCGCGTCGGCCTGGACGTGGTGGTCATCCTTCAGCCGCCGTGTGCGCCCGGGCGGGGGGACGGGCTCGAAGCCTCCGGCTGTGAGGCGCTTGAGCCAGGTGGACTGGATGTGGCGCCGGGCCTCACGGGGCTCGCTGACGTCCCGGAATGCGTGTACCGCGTCCGTGAGGGCTCGCGGCAGCTTCGTGGACAGGATTCCATCCCGCGTGAGCGCGCCGCGTGCCAGCGGGGGGGCTGATACGCGCGCCAGCCGCGTGTGCTTCCATTCCTGGTCGGCGAGGGACGTCTCGTCGAGCATCCCCCGCAACAGGTCATCCACGGAGTAGAGCGCGCGGTGCTCGGTGATGGGGATGCCGACGTTCACGCTGCTGGCGACTCCGTCCTCCGCGCTCTCGCCCACGTGGTAGTAGGTGGACGGCCAGTAGAGGATGTCGCCGGGCTCGACCTCCGCCACGAAGGACGTCTTCAGGTACGGCTGGTAGTCCAGGATGGTCGACACGTCCTCTCGCCAGGGGCGCTTCGGCCAGAACCGCATCCGCTTGCGGCCCCTTATCGCGAACAGGAACGTGGTGAAGCGGTCCAGGTGTACGCCCACGGGGCTGTGCTCGTAGGTCCCATGGAACAGGCTGGTGATGCCGCCTGTCAGGGGCATGCCGACACGCCGCCACAGCTCCGAGAAGAAGGCGCGCTCCCGTGACCACAGGCGCTCGCTGGACGCATGCAGGGCGGCGATGATGAGGGCATAGCGCTGCCCGTCGAGCCGGGCCGCGATGCGGGCGTCATAGCCGTCCAGGGAGCCGTCGGACGCCTGGGGCAGCCAGTCCCTGGCATAGAGCTGCCGGAGCCGGTCAATCGTGAAGCTGACGTCCGGGCGGGAGGTCGAGGCGTAGCTCCGCCCGAGGTAGCGCCGCGTGGCGCCGGCGGAGGCCTCGAAGACGTCCTCGGGCGTGAAGGGCGAAGCCCCCGTTCCCTTGAAGAGCACCGGGCGCCGGTTCCAGTAGCGCCTCACGAAGGTGTCCCAGTCGAAGCGGCGTACGATGTCGAGGGTCGGCATGTGTCAGGTCTCCGCTCCGGACACGGCCTGGATGCCGCGCAGCCGCAGCAGCGTCTCCAAGAGCGCGCGGATGGCGGCCCGCTGCGCGCCCGTCCGTCCCAGGCCGCACAGCGCGCCGACATGACAGGCTTCTCCGGTGGACAGGGTCTGGAGGAGCCGCTGCGCCACGGCGCCGCCGGGTCCGGGGAAGGCATGGCCATTGATGGCCCAGATCCACAGCCCGGACGGGTCCTTCATCCGGATGATGTCCGTGGCGGGCGCGCGGCGCACATGCTGGGTGTCCACCAGCGGCGCGGGAGCATCCGGAGGCGGGGCGGGTTCGAGCGCGCAGGCGCTGACCCGCTTCGCCCAGATGAGGCGCAAGGTCTGCTGGACCTCGGCTCCTCGTGTCAGCGCATGCAGCGCGCTGGCCGTCTGCTCCAGGCGCTCGACGGCGGCCCGCTGGCCCTTGCGGGGTCTGCGCCAGGGATAGCCGAGGTAGGGCACTTCCTCGCCGTGCGTGTGCTGGCGTTCGAGGAGCGACACGAGCACTTCCTTGACCGCATCCGTGGGCCGGCTGCCCTGGACCGGGAGCCAGACCCGGACGGCCATGCAGTCACCTATCGCTTCATCGAGCTGCCAGTAGCGCGAGGGGCAGTAGAGGAGCTCACCGGCCCGCGCCTCCAGCGTCGTGGCCGTGTCCAGGTGCGGCTCGAAGTCCACCGTCTCATTGGCCGGCTCGCCCCAGAGCTTCTCCCAGAGCCGGACGCGCAGCCTGCCGTGCAGCACCAGCGTGAACAGCGCGTGGTGGGGGCGCTTGGAGACGCCCAGGGCGCCCCGGTCGAAGCGGCCCAGCACCAGGTCGGTGGTGGCGGGGAGCACGGGGACTCCCACGCGCTCCAGCAGGCCGCCGATGAAGCCGCGCGTGGCGCTCCAGAGGCCGAAGTCGAACATGAAGGGCTGTTCGATGTGGAGCTGGAAGGGGGCGCCCTCCAGGCTCGCGGACGCGCGGTCGAGGTATGCGCCGATGGAGGTGTCGCTGACGCCGGGGAGGATGGCGCCGGGCGCGGCCAGCCGGGCGTGACCCACGAAGAAGCGGACATCGGGCAGGGCTCGGAAGCGCGTTCCGAACCGGAAGGGCTCGCAGGTGGAGGCCGCACGCTGGAAGACCTGCTCGGCGGAGAGGGAGGGGAGGGGCAAGGACAGTCGCGCGGGAGCCTTCTCCCAGTAGCGCTTCACGAACCTTCCCCAGTCGAATCCATGGCGCATGGTGGCTCGGGTCATGCGGGTTGGAAGCGGCGGCGAATCCGCCGCGCATAGGCTTCCAGGGGAGGAAGGTTCATCCGTTCGCGCCGCAAGTCAACGGTGTCTGCCTTTTCGATGGGGAACGGTACGAGCTGGCCCTTCACCTTGCGGAACTTCGTTCCATACAGCTGCTTTTTTCCCTCACGCATGCGCACGACGTCCGTGAGGTAGGGCACCTGCTGGAGGGGCACCTCCCCGTGCTCGGCCGCGTCGCGCAGCAGCTTCAGGCAACGACGCTGGAAGGTCAGGGAGCACTCGGCATGTTGGACGAGGCGCCACGCGGCCGCGGCCGCCGCGGCTCCCACCAGGCTGCGGCCCGGCCAGCCGTGCTCAGCGATGATGTCTCGCAGCCAGTCAATTCCGGCGGATGTCAACGCATCGAGCTTGCGTTCGAGGTCCCGGTCCTTGAACTCCGTGGCGACCCAGGCGGAACGCAGCGCGGCATCGAGGCGATCCAGGCGAAGCAGTTGTGAGCGTACCTCCCGGTTGACACGGGCGCGCGGCGCCTCGGACTTCCGCTGTGTCTTTCGCGCCGTATTTCGTGTGCGAGTCATTGTGACACCGTGACAGGCGGTTCGAAGGGATGTACCGAGTCAGGGATGCGCTGGGCGGGACGCATGGCGCCGCAAGCCTAACGCGTCGGCCGGACTCGGTGCGGCCCTGGTGGGCGCGGCACCCGGAATCGGGTTGCTCACGGGCTTGCTGGCCCTGCGCCGGAGCGCCTTGCTCGTGGAGGGCAGCGCGCCCGCCGCGGAGCTGTTCGGGCAGGCCGGCGCGGAGGGGCGTCGTCAGGGCCACGTCGTCGGGAGTGCGCTCGGGGCTCTGCGGAATCGGTTCATCCTGGAACAGAAGCCCGCGGCGGCGGCCTTCGCGGATTGGAGCTCACGGGGCTGCTGCGCGAGGCGCGGGCCGCGGTGTCCATGCGCTGAGCGGGCATGGGGGCACCCGGGGGCAGCCCCGCTGCCGTCAACCCGGCGGCGTGGCAGTCACCCCGTGGACCGGTTCTCGGGGCATGGCGGGGCCACTAGCTTGTGCGCGCCGAATCCAGGAAGCCACATCGGACGCCCCCACCGGCCGCGCCGCGCCTGACACAGCAGGCGTGGACGGCCGCTCCCGCACGCATGCCCATGACACGAACTGCTCCATTTCATCCGGAAGATGCCGCGAAGTCGGCGGCCGCGCTCCACCCGTTGCGAGACTTCGCCGAGAAGCTCGGACGGGAGCTGCGCCTCGAAGACATCCGCTCAGGTGCCTGGCACGCCCGGCTGGTGACCGCCTACGTGCGGCACCACGAGGCACGGCAGTCGGCCACCGCGGCCGGCGCCCGTGCCCTCCGGCCCTCCGAGACGAACGCCATCATCCGCCGCGCTTGCAAGGAAGTGGCCCTGATCGGGGCCAGCGCGGCGGGCATCTCCACGAGCGCCACCGTGTTCACCGTGGACACGGGGTTCCTGGGCGCGCTGGTCGCCGTTCCCGTCGCGGGGGCCGCGATAGGGCTGGACACGATGCTGCGCTCGCTCATCCAGGCCCGGATGATGTGCGACGTCGCCGCCGCGTTTGGCGTGCACATCGACCCGGATGACCCGTGGGATTTCCTGCACCTGCACGCCCTCATCGCGGGCTCCGAGTCGGGCGAGGACACCGACGGCGCGCAGCGCGTGAACCGGCTGCTGACGGCGGACACGGAGGAGGCCGAGAGGAACCTGGGCAACCGCTTGATGGGCGAGGGCGTGCTGCGCAACGTCCTTCCCTTCGTGGGGGTCCTCACGTCCTCCGTGACGAGCTGGCGGCACACGCGCCGGTTCGGAGACACCGCGGTGGAGTATGTGCGCTACCGGCGCGCCCTGGACGATGCCTTCTCCGCCGTACGCTCCGTGGATGCCCGGTGCGTGGAGCAGCTCATCGAGGGCGCCTGGTTCCTCTTCGGCGCGGATGGCGCGCTGAGGGACGAGGAGCTGGTCATGCTGGCCCACCTGCTCCGCGCGAGCCCGTCCATGGCGCGCAAGCGGGTGCTGGAGCGCCTCGGTGGCGAGGAGTCCTCCTGGATCGAGCGCCTCCACGAGGTGCCGGAGCCGGCGCGTGACGCCTTCCTGCACGCGCTGGAGGTGATCGCCGCCGTGGACATGTCCACCTCGAACGCGGAGTGGCTGCTGTTGCGGCAGGCGGCCACCGCATTGAACCGCCCGCTGCGGCGCGAGCGCGTGCAGGAGCTGGTGAAGCAGTTCCGCGCCCATGGCGTCGTGGGCAGGGGGAGGGCGGAAGGGCCCTCCGGCGAGCATGTTCCCTCGCCCCGTGAGGCCGCGCTGGGCGCGGAGGCGTACGGCGTCCCGGGGGCGGTATGAAGACGGCGGTCGCATTCCTGGCGGGCGTGGCCACGGGCTGGATGGCGCGCAGCACCGTCGACACCTCGCGCGGCGCCATCGTCTCCGTCGCCACCGCCGCGTTCGACCTGGTGGGGTGGACGCGGCGGGTCGTCGCGACGGAGCGTGAGTACCTCTCCGACCTCATCGCCGAGGCCCGGTCGCGCGCCGACGCGCATCAAGCCCACCACAGGCGCGCCGCGGACGGTGCTCACCCCGTGGTGGAACGCCGGGAGGGGCACGCGTGAGGCTTGACCCGGACGCGGGGACTGTCGAAGGGGAATGGTTGCTGCTCGTCCACCACTCGCCGGGCCGCCTGCGGGTGCGGGCGGCCTGCTTCCGGGATGTCTCGGAGGTGGCCGAGCGCGTGCGCGGTGAGCTGGGGGAGACACCGGGCGTGTCCTGCATCCTCCATTCGCCGCTGACCGGCAGCCTGCTCATCGAGTACAGCCCGGAGGTCGCGGACGTGGAGTCGCTGCTCGCGGCCATCGTCGACACCGCGGGCCTGGACGGCATCGCCGACGCCGACGCCGTGGCGCGGTCGCGCAGGCCCCCGGCCGAGAACATCGTGCGCGGCGCGAAGTGGCTGGATGGCCTGTCCCGTGAGCTGACCGGCGCGGGGCTGTACGAGCTGATCCCCGCCGTGCTCACGGTGACGGGCGTGTACTCGCTGGTGACCAACCCGTCGCAGAAGGGGTGGCTGCCCCGCTGGGACAATGCCCTGTACTGGGCCTACAGCGTGTTTCGCGACGGCGTCCGGGAGCAGGAGCTGGAGGACGCCGCGCACGTCAGTGGGACGGTGGCCTTCCGGCCAAGACCCCACGCCTGACGGCCTGGCCCCGGCGCGGGGGGCGCCGGGCCCGGAAGTAGACATACGGGAGTCACGTCGGAGGGGCGGTCATGCGGGCGGAGGTCGAGTTCCTGAGTGGCGTCGCGCGCGGTTGGAAGGACCGGGCCCAGGACGTCCTGGATGGGCACGAGCTCCAGGCTCGCGGCTCGGGGCGGCCCGCCTCGCTCCACGTGTCCATCACGGCCCCGGGCCGGCTCCACATCCGGGGCGCGGCGGAGGACACGGAGACGCTGCGCAAGCTGCTCGGGTGGCTGGAGTCCCGCCCCGAGGTCCAGGTGGCCACGTGCCAGCGCAGCACGGGGCTGGTCAAGGTGCACTACAGGGACGGGGCCCGGCTCCCGGGGGCGTTCGCGCTGCGCGTGCGGGACTTCGCCTTCACGTTGCACCGGCGCGCGCCCAGGCCCTTCCAGGTGGACGTGCTGCATGCGTTGCCGGGTCGCCTGCGCCTGCACGTCCGCGGGTTGGAGGACGACGACATCCTGAAGCTGGCGGCCTGGGCGGCGACGCAGCCGGGCGTCCACAAGGCGAGCGCCTCACCCGCCATCCACTCGCTGGTGGTGACGTTCGACCCGGAGGTCCTCGGCGCGGAGCAGCTGGTGGCGGCGGTGCGCGCGAGCGAGCCCTCCACCTGGCCCCCCGCGCCGGCGCCGCCCAAGCGGGAGTGGGCCGCCTCCGCCTTCAACACGGCCGTGCTCGCCGCGTGTGTGGCGAACGTGGCGCCCATGCCCGTGCTGGCCGCGGGAGTCGCGCTGACGAGCCTGCCGCTGGCGCAGCGCGCCCTCGAGTCCGTCGCCGAGCGGCGCGCCACCGTGGACCTGCTCGACATGGCGGCGGTGGGCGTGTCACTGGCCACCGGGCAGGTGCAGACCGCGGCGCTCATCACCTGGCTGCTGGGCATTGGCGACCTGCTGATTGAGCGCAGCGCGGACCGCGCGCGGTCGGCCATCTCCCGGCTGATGCGGCTGGAGGTGCTCCACGCCTGGCGCATCCGCTCTGGCGGAGACGTGGAGCAGGTGCGGGCGGACCGCCTCAAGGAGGGCGACCTCATCGTCGTGCATGCGGGTGAGAGCGTGCCGGCCGACGGGACGGTGGAGGCGGGCACGGCGTGGGTGGACGAGAAGGCCCTCACGGGCGAGTCGGAGCCCCGCGTGCGCGAGGCCGGGGACCGGGTGCTGGCGGCGTCCGTCGTGGGCGAGGGCAGCCTCCAGGTGCGCGTGCTGCGCGCGGGTGTGGAGACCACGGCGGCCAAGATCCTCCAAATCCTGGAAGGTGCGGGCGCCAAGCCCATGACACTCCAGGCGCGTGTGGACCGGGTGGCCAACGCCGTGGTGCTCCCCACGTTCGGGCTCGCCGCGGCGACGTGGCTCTGGACGCGGGAGGTGGCGCGGCCCATCAGCGTCCTCATCACCGACTTCGGAACCGGTGTGCGAATCGTGGTGCCCGCGAGCGCGCTGGTGGCGATGACGCTCGCGGCCCGCCAGGGCATCCTCATCAAGGGCGCGCAGTACCTGGAGCGTCTGGCCCAGGCGGACACCGTGGTCTTCGACAAGACGGGCACGCTGACGCTCGGCGTGCCGGAGGTGGTGGACGTCATCCCCGTGGAGGGCTGGGACGCACGCGAGGTGCTGTCCCTGAGCGCCGCGGCGGAGCTGCGCCAGTCCCATCCGGTGGCGGAGGCCGTGCGGCAGCACGCCCAGGCCCAGGGCGTGGAGGTACCCCAGCCCGAGGTGGGCATGGAGGAGTTCGTCCTGGGGCGGGGTGTCTGCGCCCAGGTGCGCGGGCGCCGCGTCTGTGTGGGCAGCGCGCGGTGGATTCAGCAGCAGGGCGTGGACGTGGCGCGGGCGCGCACGGCCCTGTCCCGGCCCGTGGACGAGGCCGCCTCCACCTTGTGGGTCACCATTGACGGCCAACTGGCGGGCTGCATCGTCTACGTGGAGACGCTCCGTCCGGAGAGCGCGCGGGTGGTCCAGGCCCTGAAGGAGAACGGGCGGCGGCGCATCATCCTGCTGTCGGGAGACTCTCCGGCGCGGGTAGCGGAGGTGGCGGGCCGGCTGGGCGTGGACGAGGCCGTCGCGGAGCTGCTCCCCGAGGACAAGGCCACGCACGTCCGCGCGCTCCGGCGCCGGGGGCGGATCGTGGCCATGGTGGGAGATGGCATCAACGACGCGCCCGCGCTCGCGCTCGCCGATGTCGGAATCTCCCTGCGCGGGGCCACGGACGTGGCGCTGGAGACGGCGGACGTGGTGCTGCTGCGCGGAAGCCTCGATGACCTGCTGCTGGCCTTCACCGCGGGCGAGGACACCCTCGCCCGCGTGCGGCGGGGGCTCGGGCTGGTGCTGGTGCCCAACGCCGTGGCCATGGTGCTGGCGTCCCTGGGCTGGCTGGCGCCCGCCGCCGCCGCCATGGTGAACAATGGCTCCACGGTGGTGGCGGGCTTCACCGCGCTGGCTCCGCTGTTCCGTCAGGCCCGCGCAGTACAGCGCGGCGAGCGGCCGGCGCACCAGGGCCGAGGGCACTGACGGTCAGCGCCTCATGGGGCCTGCGGCCGGGGCTTCACGTCGGTGTTCTGCCCGGCGAGGATGCGCCACTGGCCATCCGCGTACTTCATGACGTAGCGCATCTGCGTGCGCAGCAGCCCGGGCTCGGTGTCCTGGACACCCGGGGGCAGGCCGGGATGGCCCGTCACCTCGTGCGTGGTGTCGACGATGGCGATGTCGTCCTGGATGAACGACACCTTCCGCACGGTGACCTGGCTCCGGCTGCCCTTGAAGATGGTGTCGAAGATGCCCGCGTGGCGCTGCTGGATTTCATCGCGGCCCTCGAACACGGTTCCCACGATGTTGATGAACGAAGCGTCCGGCGCGAAGTCCTTGGACCAGGCTTCGGCGTCCTGCCGGTTCCAGGCCTCCGCCTGCGCATTCACGAGCTGGAGGATGTCTGCCTCCGCGGTCCCCGTGCCGGGCGTCGCGCAGGCGGAGCACAGAAGCAGGGATGCGAGGACGGAAAGGAAGTGGGGACGATTCTTCATGAGCATGCCTTCTTTCGGGAAAAGCCGGTTGTCGTGTCAGAAGCCATAACACGGCCGGCTCCTCCCGAAAGCAGCCAGATGCGGCTCAGGCGTCTGGCTTCGTGTGCTCGCCGCCCTTCTTCAGCTTCTCACGGAGGCTGAACCTCGAGCTCCACAGCGGTGGCGTCACCACCACGATGAGGGAGGTCAACACCACGGTTCCCAGCAAAAGCTCCCAGAGCATGTCCACGTCGCGACTCCGTCGTCATTGATTCGAGAAAACAGCGCATTCGGCAGGGCTCGACGAGCGGACGCAGGGCGGCCGCCATCGAGCGTCAACGAAGGGGCGCTCGGCTCAAATCAACAGCGTGCGGATGCGGAGGAAGACAGGCGGCCCCTGGCCCTGGGGCACCTCCCTGCGCGCGAACGACGGCGGGGGCCTGTCCGCGACGGGTGGGCCAGGCAGCCACGCGGCTGGCACCAGGGTGAGGGGGGCGTGGACGACGGGGGCGTGGCTGGCGGTGCCTGCCTCGGTGGGCGAGGGCAGGTTCCAGTGTGGCGCGTCGCAGCAGTGCGCGTGCAGCACCGGCTCGCCGCGCGCGGCCGCTTCCGAGTCCACGCCCCCATGGGGACACTTGCAGAAGGTGGATTGGGTCTGGACCTGCTTCTCGCAGTAGTGCGCAAGGCCCGCCGCGCCGCTTGCCACCGTCTGCCAGAGGAGCAACAGCGAGAGCGCGAGGAGTCGCGAAAGCCCGGACACGATGGGCGTTGTATATGCCGCGCTCGGGCCCGCTGCAACGCACACACGGCGGCGCGGGAGCCGTTGGCCCCGGGGGAGAGCGCGTCCGAGGCCCCTCCGCGAAGGGTCTGTCTTAACGCCTCGATTCGCCGTGCTCACCCGCCGGGGCCCATCGCGCCGTCAGGCCTGGAGGCGCGGGGCTCAGGCCTTGGCCTTCTCGCCGCGCTCGCCGCCGACCTTGATTCGCTTGGGTTGGTCCTCGGTCTTCTTGGGGATGCGCACGCCGAGCACGCCGTTCTTGAAGTCGGCCTGCACGTCGTCCGCGTTCACTCCGCGCGGCAGGGTGAAGGTGCGGCTGAACGAGCCATAGTTGCGCTCGTAGGTGTAATACCGGTCGCTCTCCTCGCGGCGCTCTTCTTCCCGTTTGCCGCTGATGGTGAGCCGGTTCTCCGCCAGGGTGATTTCGAGGTCCTTCTCTTCCACGCCTGGAATGTCGGCCTTGAAGATGAAGGCGTCCTTGGTCTCCTTCACCTCGAAGTCGGGGACGAAGCCGCCCTCCCGTGCGCCGGGGGGAACGAGCATCCGGCCGATATCGAGACCCAGCAGCTCCTGCATGCGCTCGAAGGGGTCCCAGCCGCGCTGCGGCCCCAGCAAGCCTCCGCCTCTGCGGACAGGTAAGTCAGCCATGGTTCCGTCTCCTTTCGTCCGTATCGGATTCGACGAAGCCCGGAGGTGACGGAGCGCGTCTCCCCCCGGGTTCGTGACACACGGTAGGGAGCGGCCGATGGGAGATGAGGCACCGGGCAGCCCGCCGGTTTCTCGGCGCGCCTCTGGGAGGACGGCCCGGCGCCGTGGGCCGCCGGGCGGGAGCGGGGTGGCTCGCCGTCCCGGCCCACGGCCAGGGCTCAGGTGCCCTCGGCGTACTGGCGGCGGTGGTCGTGGATGCCCGTCAGCCGGAAGGCGCCCGGCGCCGGGGCCACGGGTTCGGGCGTCTCCGCGGGCAGCTTCATCAGCCGCTCGTATTCCTCGATGGAGATGCGTTCGCGGCGGGCGAGCACGGACTCCAGGTCCGCCATGGCCATCCGCTCGGCGGCCTTCTCGCCCACGGTGCCGGAGTAGAACTCCGACGCGCAGCCGCTGCCGTAGGACAGCAGGCCAATGCGCTGTCCGGCGAGCGCGCCGGCCTCGCGGTGGAGCAGGCCCGCCAGCGCCAGGTAGAGCGACGCGGTGTACACGTTGCCGATGCGCGCGTTCAGCCCCAGGGACGAGGCTACCTGCGCCTCGTAGCTCGCGGCCGACTTCGCCTGTTCCTCCCGCGCCTCTGGCGTCAGGCCCGCCGCGCCCGCCGAATCTTCCAGGTCGCAGAGCCGGAGCTGGGTGTGCGCCTTGCGGGCCATCTTGCAGAAGGGCACGTGGTAGAGGATGCGCGCGAGCTGCTCGCCGGGGAGGGTGTCCGACCAGCGCACCAGCCCGGCCGCCAGCGCCTTCTCGCGCCAGCCGCGGTACGCGCCGGACAGGGCCTCCAGGTAGCACTGGATGGAGTAGTGCCCGTCCACCAGCGCCTCCCGCCGGCCCACGGGCCGCCAGAAGTCATACACGTCCATGGTGCACACGCCATTGAGCCCCACGTCGATGGCGAGCAGGTCGGGCTGCTCGGAGACGAGCAGGGCCACCGCGCCGCCCCCCTGGGTGGGCTCGCCGGCGGTGTTCAGGCCGTAGCGCGCGATGTCCGAGCACACCACCACCGCCACCTTGCCCGCGCCGGCGCCGGAGGCAATCCACTCCACCGCCGCCATCAGGCCGGCGGTGCCGCCGTAGCACGCGTGCTGCGTGTCAAAGGTGCGCATGGTGCGCGGCAACTTCAGCAGGCCCTGCACGTGCGAGGCGACCGGCTTCGAGTGGTCGATGCCCGTCTCCGTGCCCACCACCAGCATGCCGATCCGCGCCGGGTCCACGTCCTGCTGGCGCAGCAGGCGGGCCGCGGCGGTGGCCGCCAGCGCCACGGTGTCCTCGCCGGGGTCGTTGACCGCCATCTCCTTCGCCCCCAGGCCGGCCGTGTACTTCGCGGGGTCCACCCCGCGGGCCCGGGCCAGGTCCTCGATGTCCACGTACCGGGACGGCACCGCGACCGCCAACGCTTCGATTCCCACGCGCTTCTTCATCGGACTCCTCGATTCCTTGTCGTGCTGTGGATTCCAGCCGCCGCTTCGCTCACGCCTCGGGGGGCACCAGCACCAGCCGGCCCGCCACCTCGCGGTTCTCCAGCCGGAAGTGCGCCTTCGCGGCCTCGGCGAGGGGCACCGCGTCCGTCACGAACTGCCGCACGCCGCCGGTGGCCGTCAGGCGCAGGGCCTCGTCCAGCTCCGCCTGGGTGGTGGCGTAGGCCCCCAGGATCTCCAGCTCCTTGACGATGACGAGCCCCGGGTTGAGCTGCACCAGCCCCGACTCCAGGTTGCCCACCACCACCACGCGCCCACCCGGCGCCATGGACTTGAGCGTCTGGTCGAAGGTGGCGCTGCCGACGATCTCGACGGCCATGTCCACGCCCGCGCCCTGCGTGCGCTTGCGGACCTCCGATGCGAAGTCCAGGCCCCTGGAGACGATGACCTCGTCCGCGCCGGCCTCCTTCAGCGCCTGGACCTTCGCCTCGCTCGACGTCACCGCGATGACGCGCGCGCCGTCCAGCCGCGCCAGTTGCACGGAGGACAGCCCCACGCCGCCGCTGGCGCCGGTGATGAGCACCGTCTCACCCGCGCGGAGCCGACCCCGCGTGCGCACGGTATGGACGGCGGTGCCGGTGGTGCAGCACACCGTCGCCGCCTCGTTCCAGGGCAGCGACGCGGGCACCCGGCCCAGGCCGCGCACGGGCGCCACCATGAACTGGGCGTAGCCCCCTTGCAGCTCCTCGCCGAAGAAGCGGTTGTCCGTCTTGCAGAGGCTGTTGCGGCCCATCTTGCACAGCGCGCACTCGCCACAGGACATGCGCTGGAGCGTCGCGGCGCGGTCCCCCGTCTTCCAGCCCGGGGTGTCCGGGCCCACTTCGATGACCTCGCCCGCGGCCTCGTGGCCCAGGATGGCGGGGACGCTGGTGCGGGGCAGGTTGCCGCGCCGGTTGATGACGTCGTGGTAGCAGACGCCACAGGCGTGCACGCGGAGCAGCACCTCGCCCCGCCCGGGGCGGGGCATGGGCACGGTCTCCAACTTCAGGTTGCCCGCTTCACCAAAGCTTCGCAGAACGACGGCTTTCATCAGGGTTCTCCGTGCATCCAAGAAAGGGGGGCGAGGCGTCAGGAGCCGACGAGCGCGTCGCGGTAGCTCCGTGGGTCGATGGCGCGGATGGCTGCCACCGTGCGCGCATCCGGCAGCGGGGTGACGGACAGCGCCTCCGGCACCTGGAAGGCGAAGCCGGTGCGCTCGGCGATGGTGTCCTCGGTGGCCCAGGGGTGGCGCGCGAGCAGCCGGGCTCCGGAGGCGCCCAACTCGAAGACGCCCAGGTCGGAGATGAGCGTCACCGGTCGGCGCGGGTCGCGCGTGGTGGCGACCTGGACCTCGGGCACCAGGTTGCGTCGCGACTGCCGAGGCACCAGCAGCACCGGGCGGCGCACCCATTGCCGCAGCGTCGCCGCGCCCGCCACGCCGGGGAACTTCGTCCTCGGCCTGTCCAGGCTGCCGCTGGCCGTCATATTGGTGGCGCCCTCGGCGTCGACCTCCGCCGCGCCGAAGAAGACGGTGTCCACCCGGCCGCGCCGCGCATGGTCGAACAGGTCCGGGATGGAGATCTCCGCGGAGCGGCCGTCCAGGTAGCCCAGGTCCTCGGAAGAGGGGAGCAGCGTGGGAATCTCCGGGTCCAGCGAGCCGACGCACGCCAGGTACGTCAGGCCCGGCGCGTGCGTGGCGCGCGCCACGGCGATGGCGAGGATGGCCAGCGGCGAGGCCACGCCCGTGGCCACCACGCCGCCGTCGTCAATCTGCCGCGCCAGCAGCGCCACCACCGTCTCCGCGGGGGTGATGTCCAGCGTCGCGCTCATGCCGCCCTCCGCGTCCGCAGCGCGTCCAGGAACTCCGCCTCGCGGCCCGTCTCGGCCAGCGCGAGGTAGCGGGCCAGCATGTCGTCGTCGTGCGGGTACAGGCCGGCGCAGCCGGTGGGCAGCGCGCCTCGGGGGGCCAGGACGATCCGCTCCACCTGGAAGCCGGGCAGGGTGGCGCGAGGCAGCTTCGCCACGCGCTCCTCCACCGTGGCGATGACGCGCTTCGCCGCGCCGGCCACCAGCAGGTCCGTGGTGGGGTCCTCCATGTAGAGGTTGCCGCGCTCGTCCGCGGCGCGCGCGTGAATCAGCGCCACGTCCGGATAGAAGGCCGGCTCCACCGCCACGCGCTGGCCGGTGAAGGGGTCCTCCACCGTGGGCGGCGGCTCCGCCCGCGCCAGGTCGGACACGTCCGCGTCTGGGGCGGGGATGAAGGGCAGCCCCATGGACGCCGCCCGCAGCCGTTGGACGACGCGGTAGCCGTCATGCTCGCGCCAGGAGAGGGTGCCCTGCTCCATGGCCCGCTTCAGGCAGGGCATGGGGCGCACGCGGCCCTGGAGGCTCAGGGCGCCGAAGGCAATCTCCAGCTTCTCCAGGCAGCCTCCCGCGACGAGGAACTCCGCGGGCAGCGGGTTGGGGAGCGAGATGAGGCCCAGCCTCCGCTTGCCCTGCGCGATGAGCTCCATCACCAGCGCCATGGGCGCGCGGCCCAGCATGAAGCCTCCGGTGGCCAGTGATGCGCCATCCGGAATGGAGGCCACCGCCTCTTCGAGCGAGCACCAGCGCGCGGTCTTCATGCGCCCTCCGGGTCCGTCCCCGTGGCGGACGCGCGCGGGACCATGCGCAGCGGGGCGGTGCCCGGCGCGTCGGAGGTGCCCGTGGCGACGAGCTGCGGGAACAGCAGGTCCACCATGCCGTCGGCGATCTGCTCGTCCGTGAGGCGCCCGTCCGGCTTGAACCACTTGTAGATCCACAGCACCATGCCCAGGAACGAGAAGGCGCCCACCGTCGGGTCCACGGGACGGATGAGGCCCTGCTGCGCGGCCTGCGCGAACGTCTCCTCCAGGAAGTCGACGTAGCGCTTCTTCCGCGCGTCGATGAACGCGCGCGCCTCGCCGGTGAGCGTGGCGTGCTCGTGGAGGATGATGATGACCTCCTTGCTCCACCCCCGCGTCACCAGCAGGATGTTGTGCCGCATGCAGGCGCGCAGCCGCTCCACGGGATTGGCGATGTGCTGCACGCGCGTGAGGACCTGCTCCTCGAACAGGTCCATCCCGTAGTTCATGATGGCGAAGAGCAGCTGCTCCTTGTTCTGGATGTGGTGGTAGAGGCCCGCCTTCGTCATCCGGCACGCGGCGGCGATCTCCTGCATCGATGTGCCCTCGTACCCCCGGTCACAGATGAGCCGCGCCGCCGTCTCCAGGATGGCCCGGTAGCGCTCGCCCTCGTCCGGCTTCCGTCCTCCGGTGTTCGTCACGTCTGCTCCTTCCTTGAGACCTACCGACCGGTAGGTAGCAGTCTCCGACGCGGAGTGTCAATCTCGAAAGTCGGTCCCCGGGGGCGCGGGCCCCTATATTTCCCTGCTATTTCAAGGGGTTGGGATACTGTTGAGCGTTAGACTCCGCGGCCCATGCGCTACGCGCTCGTCCCCGTCCTGCTCCTCTGCGCCGCCCTCGCCTCGGTGGGGCTGGGGGTGTTCACCCTGCTGGAGCGCAACCGCGAGGCCCTGGCGCGCCAGTTCGCGGTGGAGCGCCAGGCGCAGCTCGACGAGGCCACGCGCGGTGTGGCGGAGACGCTGGAGGACGTGGCGGAGGACCTGCGCTTCGCGGGCGAGCTGATGTCGCAGCCGGGCACGGTCGCCGAGCACCGGCGCGAGCTGCGCGCGCTGCTGGAGGCGGTGGGCCAGTACAAGGTCATCGTCGCGTACGACGCGAGCGGCAAGGAATGGCTGCGCATGCTGGACCGGCGCATGGGGAAGCAGGTGGCGCGCGCGGCGGTGTTGGCGCAGATGGCCGACGCGGCCCGGCAGGCCCTGGCGCGCCCGCCGGGAGATGTGACGTTGTCTGCGCCCGTGGAGGACGGGAGCTCGGACTGGCTGCGCGTCATGGCCACCGCGCTGCCCAGGGATGAGGCGGGCAGTCCGGCCGGCGCGGTGGCGGTGCTGGTGGACACGGCGTCCTTCTTCATGCCGCTGCGCATCGTCACGTCGGACCCGGAGGCGCGGCTCGTGCTGCTGGGCGCTCACGGCCAGCCCACCTCCGCCAGTGATGCCAGGCTGGTGGACTGGCTCCGGCGGCTGGACGTGGAGGGCTCGCGGGTCCCCGGTTTCATGGCCCTGATAGCGCGCATGCGCGAGGGCGAGCGCGGCGCGCTGCCGCTGCGCGCGGACGAGGCCGAGCGGCTGGGCCTGGGGCGCTCCGACGCCATCGCCGTCTTCACCCCCATTCGCGTCCGGGGCGGCAGCCATTGGTCCGCGGCCACGCTGGTGTCCACCGCGGCGCTCCGCGCGCACCAGCAGGCGCTCATCTGGCGGCTGCTGGCCGCGGCGCTGCTGGTGGCGCTCTTCCTGGTGACCTTCGCCGTGTACGTGGTGCTGGCGCAGCGCCGAGCGGCGGCGCTCCGGGAGAGCCGCCAGCACGCGGAGCAGTTGGCGCACCTGCACGACAAGACGCAGAAGATCCTCGACCATATTCCCTCCGGGGTGCTGGCGCTCACCGCGGACGGGCGCATCAGCGCGGTGAATCAGGTGCTGCGCGAACGCATGCCGCCCCACGCCATTGGCGCGCCGCTGGAGGCGGCCTTTCCCCTGGCCCCGGCGCCGGTGGTGGCGAGGATTCGCGCGCTCGTCGCCGCCGCGGCCAGTGAGTCCCGCGCCCACAGCGTGCTGGGCGAGGCGCTGGTGCTCTTCGGGGACGAGGGCCGGTTCAGCCTCCACGCGGTGCCGCTGGAGGCGCGCCACCCGGAGGTGCAGACGCTGCTGGTGGTGGAGGACCTGAGCAACGTGCGCGCGCTGGAGACGCAGCTGCTGCGCGCGGAGAAGCTGGCCACGGTGGGCGTGCTCGCCGCCGGCATCGCGCATGAGATTGGCACGCCGCTGGGGGTGGTCCGCGGCCGGGCGGAGTACGTCCTGGGCAAGCTGAGCCGGGAGCATCCCCAGGGGCCCGGCATCGCCGTCATCATCGAGCAGATCGACCGGGTGAGCCGCACGCTGCGGCAACTGCTGGACTTCTCACGCTTGCAGCCCACGGCGGTGCGCCCGGTGCCGCTGGGCGCCATCCTGCGCGACGTCCACGAGCTGCTGCGCATGGAGGTCGAGCGGCGGCAGGTGCGCATCGAGGTGGACGCACCCGAGTCGCTCCCGCCGCTGGCCGCGGACCCGGACCAGCTCCAGCAGGTGCTGGTGAACCTGGCGCTCAACGCCTGCCATGCCTGCGGCGAGGGCGGGCGGGTGACGCTGACCGCGGCGGCGCCAGAGGGAGCGCAGATGGTGGTGCTCACCATCCGGGACGACGGTTGCGGCATCCCCCGGGAGCATTTGAATCAGGTGTTCGACCCCTTCTTCACCACCAAGAAGCGGGGGCAGGGCACGGGGCTGGGGCTGACGATGGTGGCCCACGTCGTGCGCAACCATGGTGGCCGGCTGGAGCTGGAGAGCGAGGAGGGCCGCGGAACGTGCGTCACCGTGTCGTGGCCCGCCGCGAAGCCCGGTACGGAGGCATGGCATGGTGGATGGTGACACGCTGCGGCGGGAACAAGACGCGCGCGGCGGAGGTGCTGGCATCGATGTGTCCACCATCCACCGGCGCGAGCGCGGGTAGGGTGGGACACCATGGTAATCCGCCATGCCCGACTGGCGTGATGCAACGGTTCGCCCGGGCGGGGCCGCGGCTCCCGGAGGGGAGAGCGCGGGCATGCGTGTTGCTTGATGTTCCAGCGTGAAGTCCTCGTTCATCTCCCGTGCCCTCCTGCTCGGAGGGGATGCCTCGCTCGGCTCGCTCCTGATGGACGTGCTGGGCGAGCTGGGCATCGCGCTGGAGCAGTGCGCGGCCGCGGCGGGGCACGTGGACCTCGTGCTCGTCCACGTCGAGCGGGGTGAGAGCCTCCAGCGTCAGCTTCAGCGCGCCCGGGAGTCCTCCGCCGATGCGCCCGTCATCGCGCTGGTGCCCTTCGCGGACGAGCGGCTGGTGGGACTCGCCCTGCGGCTGGGCGCCCGCGACTGCTTCGCGCTGGGCCACCCGCTCGATGAGCTGCGCCGGGTGCTGAGGGCGCACGTCCCGGTGCGGTCTGCCTCTGCGTACATCTCTCCCGGCGGGGCCGTGCCGCCGTCTCCTGGGTCCTCCCATGATTGAGCCACTCGCCGTTCCCGCGCCGCTGTCCGCCGCCCCCGCCTTCCCGGAGCGGCCGGCCGTGGTGCCTCCCGCACCCTCCGAGACCCCGCTGTTCCAGGATGGCGGGGTGCTGGTCACGACCGAGCGGGTGGTGGCGCGGGGGAAGACCTTCCTGCTCGCGGACGTCCAGCGGGTGGAGTCGGTGCGGCGCGCGCCGCGCATGGTGCCCGTGCTGGCCACGCTGGGCCTGTGCATGAGCGTGGGGTTGCCGGCCCTGTCGGCCCTGTCCGTCTCCAGCAGCACGGCGAAGGGAGCCTACGAGGCGGCGCTCATCGCCGTCGTCATGGTCATCTTCGGGTGCATCGCCCGGCTCATCCTCGCGGTGGACTCGTACCGGCTGGTGCTCCACACGCGCGCGGGCGCGTGCCGCGTGCTCACCAGCAAGGATGCGCAGGCCACCGTCCAGTTGGCGGGGCTCATACAGGATGCCGTCACGTCCCGGCGATGGGCGTGACAGCGCGGCTCAGGACAGGTGGGGCGGCCGTTGCTCCGTCTTCGCGCGGGCGAGCGCCGCCTGGGCGCGGGTCAGGGTCCCCTGGGGGTCTTCCTCGCCTCTGACGGTGACGGCGGCGGACACCATCTTCGGGGCTCCCGGGGTGTCATGCAGCCTGTGCCGTAGGGCCTCCGCCATCTCCGCGTCCGTCCCCGGAAGCGCCAGCAGGAACGCGCCTCCGTCCCAGCGCACCGCGAAGCCCGTGGGCGCCCCCAACGCTCCCAGGACCCGGGCGCCGTCTCGCAGCGCGGCGTCGCCCGCATCGAAGCCCCGCGTCGCGTTGAGGCGGCCCAGGCCCGTGAGGTCCGCGAGCAGCACGCTGAAGGGAATCCCGCCGCGGCGGCACCGGCCAATCTCGTGCAGCACCCGCTCCTCGCCCGCGCGCCGCGAGGCCAGGCCCGTCAGCGCATCCACCCGGAGCTGGCGCTGGTGCTCCTCAGGAGGTGTGCGTGCGTGGCTCAGGTCGGTCAGCGTCAACATCTGCGCCGTTCCACCGGGGACGGAGAAGGGGCGTACCGCCCAGCGAAGCTGACGGGGTTGCGGCCGCTCCAGCGTGAGCGTCAGGTGAAGCCCCCGCGGCGTGCTGGCGGCGAGGTCGAGCTGCCGCAGCGTGCGGGCGGAATCCGAGGTGAGGCTGGCGACGTGTTGGACGAAGGCGTCGAGGCCCATTCCAGGGAATGGCGCGGGGGGCAGTCCCAGCAGCTCCACCAGCGCGGCGTTGCAGGCGTACGGCCTGTGCCCCGGCGCCACCAGCAGCGCCGCCACGTCCAGGGCCTGCACCGCCTCGCCTAGAAGTGCCAGGGCGGAGGACTCGGTGAGGGCGGGCTCCGCCAGGGACTTCGCGGCGGCCTGCTTCGCCCGGGCCCGCTGCTCCAGGTCCTCGGCGACGCGGCTGGCGAGCTCGCGGAGCGCGGCCAGGTCCTCGGAGCCCAGGACGAGCGGTCGCGTGTCGATGACGCACAGTGAGCCCAACACCTGGCCGGTGGACGTCCGGAGCGGCGCCCCCGCATAGCTGCCCACGACGCCGTCGCGCACCAGGGGGGTGTCCCGGAAGACGGGGTGGCGCCGGGCGTCCGGCACCACGAGGGGCTCACGGCCCTGCACCACGTGGTGACAGAAGGCCCAGTCGCGCGGCGTGCCCCGGTCCTTCGCGAGCGATGGCGGCAGGCCCACGTGGGCCTTGAACCACTGGCGCTCGCCCAGCACCAGCGTGAGCAGCGCTACGGGGACGCCGAAGGCCTGCGCCACCTCCGTGACGAGCTGCTGGAGCTCCGCCTCCGGGGGCCCATCGTCCATGAGGCGCGTGGCGGCGGCGTTCGCCAGCCGCTGTTCCTCCTGCTCGGAAGGTGACTCTTCTGGCGATGGTTCTGGCGCGCGCTGACCGCCGAGGACGCGCCCCAGCGTGTCCCGCATCCGTTGCGCCGAGGCGCGGCGGCTCAGCAACGCGTGGATGCCCAGCGAGTCCTTGAGCTGCCACGCCCGGACGCGCAGCTCGTCGAAGGCCGTCACCACCACCACCCGCGTGTCCGCTGCGTCCTCCTGCTCACGAAGCCACGTCAACAGCGCGAAGCCGTCCACCCGGGGCAGCGCCAGGTCCGTGACGAGCAGCAGGGGCGCGCCGCGCTGGCGCACCTGTGCCTGGGCCTCCGCGCCGTCCCGGGCGACGATGCATTCGAGCCCTTCTTCCGCGATGAGGGACTGCAGACCGGCGGCTCGCTGCGGGTCGGGCTCGGCAATGAGGGCGTAGCGGACCATGGAGGGACAAGGGATGCTGCCACGGATGCCGGCGGGCTCAAGGCTCGCCGTGGAGGCGTGGGCCTCCCGTGGGTGCTGGTGGGTCGGCTGCTAGTCCTGGCGCATCGCGCCGGTACGGGGTGGGGGCTCCACGGCGGACTGGGGATAGCGGATGAAGAGGCGGCGCAGGGCGCCTCGCTGGCGCCTCAGGTCCTCCGCGCGCGACGCCATATCCACCAGCAACATCAACGCGAGTCCCACCCAGGCGGGGACCAGGGGGATGACCCAGCCCGCTTCCGCCGCCAGCCCGGCCCCCAGCGCGGCGTGGGCCGCGCCCAGCGCCGCGGCCCACCGGAGCACGGCGCCCAGTGTCCGGGCACGGCGGCAGAGCAGCGCGAAGGCCGCGAGCACGGCCGTCGTCTCCAGCACGCCCATCAGCGCGACGATGCCCATCGAGCGCATGACCCGGCCCGCGCGCAGGTTGTCCAGGGCGAAGGCGTGGATTTCCACGCCGGGCACTGCCACCTGGCCGGGCAGGGTGCTCTGGCCATGGAGGCCCGTGGCGGTGACGCCCACGAAGAGGGTCTTGCCCCGGAGCGCCAGCTCCAATCCCGCGGAGCGCGGGGCCGCGTGCAGCACGTCCGCCAGGCTCACGCGGGGCAGCCAGTCCGGCGCGGGCAGGCGCATCAGCGGCGCGCCATGGTCCACGGCCGCCAGGGCGCGCAGGGACTCGGCCCGCTCGGGCATCAGGTGTAGCGCGGTGGCCAGGGCCAGCGAGGGCCAGGATTGGTCGCCCACGCCCACGGCGTAGGGATAGCGCCGGATGACGCCGTCTCCGTCCACCAGCATGTTGAGCGTGCCGCTGCCCCGCGCCGCCAGACGCAGCGGCGCGATGCTGCCCGCCACGGCTCGCGCCTGGAGCTTCAGCTCTCGTGCGGGCAGTGCCAGCGGGGAATGCAGGGCGCCGTCCTCCAGGGGCTGCATCACCGGCATGTCCTCGGTGAGCGCGGCGGCGCCCAGGATGACGCCGTGCCCCTCCGAGAGGGCCTCCGCCAGCCGGGCATCGCCGTCGCGTGCCCGCAGTCGCGTTTCCAGGTCCGCCGCCAACTCGGCGCCCGCGGGTTGCTCCAAGAGGCCCAAGCGCTGGAGGGCATCCAGGACCTCTTCGCCCAGCTCCAGCGCGTCTCGCGCGCCCGGCTGGTCGAACACGACGTCCACCGCCACGGCGGCGGGGCGGTGCGCGGCGAGCGCCTGGAAGACGCGCGCCCACGTCGCGCGCGAGAGCGGCCAGCGCTCGCCCAGCGTCGCCAGCGCGCGGTCATCCACCTCCACGAGCACCAGGTCGGCGCTGGGGGGAATCGCGGGGAGCAGCCTGCTCACCGTCTGGTCGTAGAGCGAGCGCTCCAGGAAACCCGGCGCTCCGCCCGTGGCCGCCGTCACCGCCGCGAGGGCGATGCCCACGCACGCGGCCAGCGCCCGCTGCACGGCGGGTGAGGGAAGACGGAGGGGCGCTGCGGGGTGGGAGTCCATGGAAGGGCCCTGCGCGGGCGCGGGGCCCGGCCATGATGCGTGTCCGGATGCACCCGCGCAATGCGGTGGTCTCAGGGCTGGACGTCGAAGGCGTGGACCTTCGAGGGGAAGCCCACGAAGCCATCCGGGTCCACCGCCATCACCCGCCAGAACCACTTGCCTCGCGGCTGGCCGGGAACCGCCAACGCCGTGCCGGACGTGCCGTAGGTCTGGACCGCGGCGGCGAAGTCCGCCGTGCGCGCGACCTGGACGCGGTAGCTCGCCGCGCCATCGAGCCGCCGCCAGGAGACCTGCGGCGCCGAGGTGAAAACGCCGCTCCGGGGCGCCACCAACGTGGGGGCCGCCAGCAGCGGGCGGGGAGGCTCCGGCGGCATGCCCGCCTTCGCGCGCGAGCCCTGGCCGCCGGCCACCTCGACCTCGGCCTGTTCCGCGCTCAGCGCCACCTTGCCTTCGAGTGTCTCCAGCCGGCGGGTGCCGTCATCCTGGGCCGACACACGGAAGCGCGTACCTCGAACGCCAGCCACGGCGCCCCGCGTGTGGACCTCGAAGACGGAGCCCGCGCCGCCGGGCGCCACGTCCGTCTCCAGGCTGCCGCGCAGCAGGTCCAGCCGCACCTTGCGCTGGAGGTTCGCCATCAGCTCGACGGCACCGAGCTTGAGGAGGCTGTCCGCCATCACGCGCACCACGCTGCCGTCCGCGAGCGCCAGCTCGACCTGGGCGTCCGGTCCTGTGCGCAGCAGCTCGCCCGGGTAGAGCGAGTCACCCACCATCCTGGGGTGGAGCTGCGCCTCCGTGACGCCGGCCTCCACCGCGCCGCTGGCGGCTCGCAGCCGGGCCACCGCGGGTTGCGCGGGCCGTTCGACATAGGCGAGCTGGAGCTGCGCCGGCTCGCCATCCACGGCCGGAGGTGCCACGGCCGAGACGCGCGTGCGCGGAACGCCCGCCGCCACCAGCACGTCCGCCGCCCGCCTCGCCACGGCCAGACCTTTGCCGTCCAGCCGGTCCGCGTCCGGCAGCTTCGCCGCCACGGTGACGGAGCGGATGGCGGGCCGTGTCCGTATCGCGTCGGCCACGTGTTGGAGGCACGCGTCCGTGTCCGCGCCCTGCGGCGCCAGCGTCCGGCCGAACACCATCCGCCCGCTTTCGAAGCGCAGCCCGCCACACGGCGCCTGCGCCTCCGAGGCGAGCGCGGGTGTCCCGGCAAGGAGCACCGCCATCAACCAAGGGGCTGTCCGCATCAACGCGTGCCTCCTCCCGCCGAGGGTTCGGCGACCTTCACGATGTTGAACTCGACGCGCCGATTGTTCTCGCGGCCTTGCTCCGTCTCGTTGGAGTCCACCGGCTTCGTCTCGCCGTAGCCCACGGCCTCCAGGCGCTCCGCGGCGATGCCCTCCTTCACCAGGAAGGCCGTGACATTCTTCGCCCGACGCTGGGACAGGTCCAGGTTCTTCGCCTCATCCCCCTGGCTGTCCGTGTGGCCCTCCACGTGGACCCGGAGGAGCTGCGGGTGGGCCCTGAGGGTGGCCGCCACCTGACGCAGCAGACTGAAGGAGCGGGGCAGAATCTCGTCCTTGCCCGTGGCGAAGTACACCTTGTCCAGGATGACGATGCGGGCGCCCTCGACGCGCACCTGTGCCTTGCCCACGTCCGGGCAGCCGTCGTCGTCCTTCACGCCGTTGATGGTCTCCGCCTCCAGCGGGCATTGGTCCACCGTGTCGGGGATGCCGTCCTGGTCATTGTCGGGGTCGGGGCAGCCATCCTCATCCTCGAAGCCGTCGAAGTCCTCGGGCTCGTTGGGGCAGACATCCTCCGAGTCGATGATGCCGTCGCCATCGGTGTCCTTCGGCGCGAGCGGCAACACGAGCGGCGCCGGGGGCACGGCGGGCGTGCCTTCCAGGGCGGGTGGCTGGTGGGCATTCGGATCGTCCGGGCAGCCGTCCTCGTCCTGGAAGCCATTGAAGGTCTCTGGCTCGTGAGGGCACACGTCGGTGACGTCGGGGATTCCGTCGCCGTCGTCATCCTGGAATCCATCGATGTTCTTGGACCGCAGGGCGCCCGAGGGCAGAGGCACTGCCCTGGAGGTGGCCGGTGTCCACGCGAGGCCCGCGAGCACGCGGAAGGAGGGGGTGCCGTAACCGCGAGAAAGGCCCGGTCCGGCGCCCGCGTGCGCGGCAAGCCCGTCAACGACGCGGTACTTCAGCGCGGCCAGCGCCTCCAGGGGACGCTCCTCCGAGCCCGTCTCCTTCAACCCCAGCGCGCCGGCCAGGGTGGCCTGGGCCGTCATCTTCTCCGTGAGGGGCACCTCCGCGCCCACCGCGTAGGTCAGCTCATGGCCCACGCGCAGGTTGCGCAGCCGCTCCTCTCGCCGGAAGTTGAAGCCCACGTTGGCCAGCAGGCGCACGGAGGGGGTTGCCCACTCGGCCACGAAGCGCGGCTGGAACGTCACCGCCTCCGAGCCGAGGAACTTCGAGCCTCCCGCGGTGGGCAGCGTCACCGCCGCGGCCACGGCGAGGTGGATTCCTCCAGCCGTGGAGAGCAGGCGGACCTTGGGGACCAGCCGCAGGTCGCCCACGCCCGTGGAGCCCGCGCCATTCGCGAGGTCCGGCGCCACGGCGGCGGCGGGCTCGGAGGTGGTGTGAGAGACGGGCAGCGACACGCCCAACTCCACGCGGTCGAAGAGGGCGATGGCGCCCATCAGGTCCAGCGTGAGCTGGCTGTCGATGATGCGGTAGAGGAACCGGCCCGCGCGCGGGTCGACGAGGTTGAGCGGATCATCCGCGTAGCTGAGCGACGCTCCCAGGTTCCAGCTCAGGTGCGGAGCGATGCGCGCGCCGTGAACGCCGAGCACGTCATACGCGCCCGGTCCCGGCTTGTAGTGCTGCACGTCGATGGCCTGCGACACCGAGGGCTGCGCGCTGGCGGTGGCCGCGATCGCCACGAGCAAGGCGGCGGCGAGCCGTGACACACGGCGGAGATGGCTGTGCGGCGCGGATGTGGAGCGGTGGAGCGGACGCATGGAATTTCGAGGCCGAGACGGGCCTCGTCTGTGAGCCGCGCAGGTTGTCATCGGAGGATGACTGACTCAAGAAACGAAGAGCCGCCCGCTGGCGGCGAGGTGTCTGGAATTGTTTTATTGGAACACGGAGACGCGTGACCCAGGCGAACGACGGCGCCGCGAAACCGGAAGTCTGGGATTGCAGCTCTCGGTTGATTATGTCGCGGCCGCCGCGGTGCCCAGCAGGCGCGACACATGCTCGGCGAGCGCCGGCAGCGGCTGCGGCTTGGGGAGCACCAGGTCCACGCCCAGCGCCTGCGCGCGGTCGGTGAGCTCCTGGCTGGCGAACGCGGTCAGCAGCAGCATTCGCGTCTGGGGAGCAAACCGGCGCACGAAGTCCGCCAGCATCAATCCTTCCTCGGACAGGGTACCGCTCAGACGCAAGTCACTGATGACCAGGTCGTAGCGCCCCGTCGTCAGCAGGCTCAGCGCTTCGTCCAGCGCGCACGCGGAGTCCACGCGGTATCCGGCTCCGGAGAAGAACTGGCCCAGCACCCAGCAGAGTGAAGACTCGTCGTCGACAATCAGGATGTTCTGAGCCACGGAGCCGCTTCACCAGCAAACGTGAGGCCAGCGGCGGGCGTGTCACGGCGCTAAGTATTTCCCGGTACTTGCCCGGCGGGGCTCGGGCATCTTCACATGCTGCGTCCAGGTTACGGATCCGGTTTCTGGAATCCGGACCGGTTGATGCCCAGGCGCTTGAGGCGCTCGTAGAGCGAGGAGCGGGGAATGCCGAGCCGGACGGCGGCGCGCTCCACGTGGCCATGCTCACGGCGGAGGATGCGCTCGATGTGGCGGCGCTCCACCTCTTCGAGGGTGAGGTCCTCGTCCGCGTCGGAGGAGGCCTCGCCGGACGAGGACTCGAAGCGCAGGTCACCCCGGGACAGCGGGCCGCCCCCGGACAGCAGCACGGCGCGTTCGAGCACGTTGCGCAGCTCGCGGATGTTGCCGGGCCACGCGTAGCGCTTCAGCGCGGCTTCGGCATCGGGCTCCAGGCCCACGCCGCTCCGGCCCCGCGCCGCGCCCAGCTCCGCGAGGAAGCGGTGCGCGAGCTCGGTGATGTCCTCCGGCCGCTCGCGCAGTGGGGGCACGTGGAGGATGAGCGCGCTGACGCGGAAGTAGAGGTCGCTGCGGAAGCGCTTCTCGCGGGCGGCGGTGCCCAGGTCCTGGTGGGTGGCGGCGATGAGGCGCACGTCCACGCGCCGGTCCCTCACGTCGCCCAGCCGGCGGAAGCGCTTCTCCTCCAGCACCTTCAGCAGCTTGGGCTGGACGGCGGCGTCCATGTCGCCAATCTCATCCAGGAAGAGGGTGCCCCGGTCCGCGACCTCCAGCAGGCCCTGCTTGGCGGCCACCGCGCCGGTGAAGGCGCCCTTCTCGTGGCCGAACAGCTCCGAGTCGAGCAGGTCCTTGGAGAGCGCCGCGCAGTTGAGGTCCACGAAGGGCGCGTCCTTGCGCGGGCCGCCCTCGTGCAGCCAGCGCGCGAGCACGCTCTTGCCGCTGCCCGTCTCGCCGGTGATGAGCACCGGGCTGTCGCTTTCGATGATGCGCTCGGCCTGGGCCTGGAGCGCGCGGAGGGCGGCGCTGGTGCCCACGAAGGGGTCCACGGTGCCGTGCCTCGTGCGCGAGCGCTCCGCCAGCAAGCGCTGCCGCTCGCGGCGCTGCGCCACCAGCCGGTCCAGCACCACCTTGAGGACGGCCAGCTCCACCGGCTTGGTGAGGAACTGCTCGGCGCCTTCCTTCACCGCCTGGACGGCCAGCTCGATGGAGCCATGCCCGGTGAGCACCACCAGGGGCACCGAGGCGTCGATGTCCTTGAGCCGGGGCAGCAGCTCCAGCGCGGTGCCATCGGTGAGGCGGTAGTCGACCACGGCCACGTCGGGGCGCGTCGTGCGGAACGCCTCCTGCGCTTCGGCGATGCTCATCGCCTCGTCCACGTCGAACCCGTGGGCGGTGAGGAATCCCCTCATGCCCAGGCGGATGCCAGGCTCGTCGTCCACGAGAAGAATACGGGTGCGCGTCATGAAAACAGGGAGTCTACGCGTTGGGTTGATACACGCGAAGAAACAGCCGGCAGCAGCAGGATGACCTCCGCGCCGCCCTCCGGGTGATTGCGCAGGCGGATGAGGCCCTGGTGCTCCTCGAGGATGCGCTGGACGATGGCCAGGCCCAGGCCCGTTCCCCCGCGCCGCTTGCTGAAGAAGGGCTCGAACACGTGGGGAAGGTCCTCCTCGCGGAAGCCCTGTCCGCCATCGCGCACCGTGCAGCGCACCCAGGCGCGGCCCAGTTCCTCCGTCTCCTCCGTGGCCACCCGCACCGTGCTGCCCGCAGGGGAGTGCTGCACCGCGTTCTCCACGACATTCCGAAAGACATGGAACAGCCGCCGCGCGTCCATGCGTACGCGCGGAAGTGCTTCCGCCAGCACACGCTCCACCCGGACATCCGCTCGTTCGCTGGCGAGGGTACAGGCGGAGAGCGCATCTTCCATCACGGGGAGCACGGGCCCTTCTACCCACTCCCCCCGGGTGGGGCGGCCGTACTCGAACAGCTCCTGGGTGAGGTGGTTGAGACGCTTCACCTCGCCGCGCAGGACGTCGACATAGGGCTTGAGCTCCTCCCGGGCGCCGAACGTGGCCTCCACCGCGTCCACCACGGCGGAGATGGAGAAGAGCGGGTTTCGGACTTCGTGGGCCACGCCGGCGACGATGGCGCCCATCGCCGCCATCGTCTCGCTTCGGCGCAGGCTGGATTGAAGCTCCAGCAGGCGCGTCACCTCCGTGGCGACCAGGATGATGCGTGAGTCCTCGCCGCCCACTTCGTCCACCCACGTGGCGGAGACCTCCCACGTGCGGCGTGACACCGGGTCATTCAGCTCGCGGGTGGTGCTGGCGCGAGTGCCGCGCAGCTCCTCCACCAGGGGCAGCGCGTGGGACCAGGGCGGGGCGCTGGCCGCGGTGAACAGCGGCTGGCCGGACGGGTCCATGCCGTCGAAGAGCGCGATGGCCGCGGCGTTGAGGCGCTGGACGGTGCCGTCCGCGCCCAGCACCATCAGCGGCGAGGACACCGCGTCGAAGGTGCGGCGCCATTCCTGGGCGGAGCGGCGGAAGCTGTCGTGGAGGCGCTGGCGCAGGTCGTCGGCGAGGCGCCGGTCGGTGATGTCGGTGACGACGCAGCCGACGTGCAGCTCGCCCTCGGCGTCCCGCGCCGACGCGGCGGCGCGGCTGCGCACCCAGCGCACGCGCCCGTCGGCGCAGATGAGCCGGTGCTCCAGCTCCGCCTCCGCGCCCGGGGCCAGTGCCTCGATGCTGGCGCGATAGCGCGCGCGGTCCTCGGGGTGGATCATCTCCGCCCACAAGGGCGGGGGGCCGCCATCTGGCGCGGGCCGGACGAACGCGGAGGCGGCATAGCCCGTGGTGCGCTCGATGACTGGCGTGCAGTAGAAGTCGCGCAGCCGGCCGTCGCGGAGCTTGCCGCCCCAGAGATAGTCCGGCAGCGAGCGCGTGAGCACGTCTAGCCGGCCCTCGTGCTCCTGGAGGCTCTTCTCGGCGCGCATGCGCTCGGTGAGCTCGGACAGGGCGGCGATGACGCCCAGGACCTCGCCCCGCGCTCCACACACGCGCAGGTAGCTGCCGAACCAGTAACGGCGCTCGCCCGGCGCGGCCGGCGTCTCCACCTGGAGGAGCGTGTCCTGGACGGGCGCCCCGGAGACGAGCGCGAGCTGGAGGCGGGGCGCGATGAGCCTGCCCAGGTCCGGCATCACCTCGGTGACGTGCCGGCCCAGGTGGCGCTCCGCGGGCAGTCCATGCATCGCCGCCAGGGCGGTGTTGACGTGGGCGTACCGGAGCTCGCGGTCGAAGAAGGCGAAGCCCACCGGCGTGACGCCCATCACCGCTTCGCGGATGGCGCTGGCGTCATCCGCGGTGCGCAGGGCGGCGTCCCGTGCATGGTGCGCGCGTGCGCGTGCGCGAAGCAGCAGCAGCGCCAGCGTGCCGCTGATGAGCAGGCCCACGGCGGCGGTGAGGAGGATGCGCGCCGGAGGGCTCGCCACCTCGGAGTAGCTCCAGACTCCCTCGACGGCAGCGGAGAGCGTGGTGGCCACGAGGACGGCCAGCAGCAACTGGCGACGGGAAGGGAACTCGTGCATGTGGTGGGACGCGAGCGCGGAGTCTAGCCGCACTGCATGCGGTTTCGGCTGCGGGAATTCGGGGGCCCGCGGCTCGATGGCCAGCCACGTTACCGGCGCGTGGAGCCCGGCTCCCCGGTCCTGAGACCGCGCGGACCACGAGAGCCCGGCTCAGTGGGGCGGCGGGCCGCCGGCGGGGGCGTGCTCCCTGGCCGCCTGCGCGAGCAGGCCGCGGACCTCGTCGCAGGCGGGCGCTCCTGGTCCGTGAACCCGAACAACGGGGGGCCTCTCGGAACAGGGCGGGCGCCATCAGTCGACGCGGGCGCCCGGTCGAGCGGCCGGGCCACGGGCGGAGTGGAGGCCGGACGCTTCGCTTGGACGCGAGCGGGGCAGCCCCTTTCCGTCTGCTGCACCGCGCCAACGGCGCAGTCACGTTCCGTGGAGCGGATGTAGCGACTCGACAGGAGAGGAACGATGAAAGCTGCCCTATGGGGAATTGGAGGCGCGGGGCTGGGCGTGGGCCTGATGTACTGGGCCGATCCACGCAGCGGCCGTTGGCGCAGGTCCCACCTTCAAGGAAAGGCCGTGCATGCGGCGCATGAAGCGGGGGACGCGGTGGGCGTCGTCGCCCGGGATCTCTCGCAGCGCTCGCGCGGCCTCTTTTTTGAGTCGCGGCGCAAGCTGCACCGGGAACAGGTGGATGACCTCATCTTGGAGGAACGGGTGCGTTCGGCGCTGGGCCGGGTGTGCTCGCATCCAGGGGCCATCCGCGTCGCGGCGAGCGATGGCATCGTGAGACTGGAGGGGGTCATCCTGCGCGATGAGCTACGGCGGGTGATTCCGCGCCTGGCGAAGGTGCAAGGCGTGCGCGGGCTGGACAACCGCCTGGAGCCCTACGGGGATGGCTCGATGCACCCGGCGCTACAAGGTGGAGTCATGCGCTCCGGTGAGGCGCGGCCCTTTCTTCAGGAGCACTGGTCGCCTTCGGAGAGGCTGTTCGGTGCGCTCGGTGGACTGGCGTTGACGGCCTGGGGACTGGGACGCCGGGGGCTGTCGGGGACCTTCGCGGTGCTGGGGGGCGCGCTGCTGGGCACCCGGGCCTTCACGAACCTGGGGATGAAGCGGCTCACGGGGCTGGGCGCCGGGCGCCGTGCCATCACCCTTCACAAGGACATCACCGTGAACGCGCCGGTGGATGAGGTGTTCGCCTACTGGCGAGAGATGCAGAACTTCCCCCGCTTCATGACGCACGTCGATGAGGTCATCCCGGGAGCGCAGGGGCGCTCGCATTGGAAGGTGAGGGGACCCGCGGGCCTGCACTTCGAATGGGACGCCGTCATCACGAAGTACGTGCCCAACAAGGTCCTGGCGTGGAAGAGCGTGGAAGGCACGGCGGTGGAGAACCTGGGCGTCATCCACTTCGAGCCCACGCCGCGAGGCGGGACGCGTCTGGACATCCGCCTGTCGTACAACCCACCCGCGGGCGCTATCGGTCATGCGTTCGCGAAGTTGCTGAGCGCGGACCCCAAGAAGCAGATGGATGACGACCTGCTGCGCTTCAAGTCGCTGCTGGAGCGGGGGAGGGCGACCGGCCGGGAGTCGGTGACGCGCGAACAGCTCGAGCCGCGGCGCAGGGAGTCGCCGGACACGACCGCGCACTGAGCGGCCCCCGTGGCTCGCGGAGGGGGGAAGCCATCCCTGCGAGCCCTACTCGATGGGCAACCCGTGCATGCGAAGGAAGGAGAGCTTGTCCCAATAGCCGCGCTGGAAGCGGATCAACCCGTCCTCGACCTGGAAGAAGCCGCAACCTCGAAGGCCGAGCGGATCCTTCCACTCCAGAATCGCCCAAGGGGCATCTTCGAGAATCTGCTCGACGATGCAGACCATCTTGGCTGCCGCGAACTCCCGCTGGAACATCTCGCGGATTCGAGCCCGGCCTTCAACGGGCTCGTTCGCCACCTGATGGTTCACCGCGTCCTCGCGATAGAGGGCGGCAAGCCCGTCGACATCTGCTGCGTTGAAGCGCTCGACCCAGCGCTCCACCACCTCTCGGGGGCGAGGGCCCGAGCTCGTTCTTCCGTCTTCCATGGCGTGCGATCTTACCACGACAGCGGCCATGCCCTCCCACGGGCGTCCCTGGACGACGTGCGAAGCTGGCTCCTCGTGGCCGGCCGAACACCCGGACGCAAGGCGCCCTGAGCGGGAGCCCCGGGCCATCAGTCGCGGGAGTGGGGCGCGCGTCCTTCCCACGCCAGCGCGAGCTCTGTCGTCCAGGAGACCCCCTCGGCCGTGTCCACGCGCAGATACGTCTCGCGGAGGGGGACGGTGGGCTGGAAGAGCGCCCGCCACATCCACCACCAGGCGCACGCCGCAGCGCCGGCAAGCAGGATGAGCCCTCCCACGATGACCACCATGACCTTCCTCCAAGACCTGTCTCCAGATGACATGCGCGGGAGGGTGGCGGTCTCCCCTTGGGGGAGAGTCAAGATCCATGGGCTCCCTCCCTTCAGCTCAGGACTGACGTGTCAGCGGTGGGAATTGACATGTCAGACAACAGGATTGACACCTCGGGCGAGGGCGCAGGCTTGAGTTCTGGCCGGGCTGCGTAGAGTAGATCCCACCGAGAATTCACTTATCCGCGGTAGAGGCACAGCGCATGCATTGCTGCCTCGTGGGCGCCATCTCTTGGAGTTTCTCCACAGCGTTGGCTTTGGCCCTCAACCCGTTTCTCATCCGGAGACCGCATGTTCAATCCCTCGTCTATGCAGAAGCAGGTCTTTGCCCTCTCGTGGCTGGCGAGCCAGGCCACTGTGGGCAACAAGAATTTTCCCTGGACCACGAAGGACCTGCAGGGTCAAATCAACAGCCTGAATGCCCCCTACTCGCAATGGAGGGTGGTCTGGGGCCCGTGCTACACCTTGGATGATCTGCTCCCCCCTCAGGTGAGCAACGGGATGTTCGTCGCGCAGCAGCTGGACGGTAGCAACAATCCTCTCCCGGTCTACGTGGTGGCCACGGCTGGGACGAACGCGAAGTCGTTCTTCGATCTTGTGATCGAGGACCTCGACATCAATCCGACGGACTGGAAGCTCAAGCAGGGGGATGGCAATTCCTCGCCAATGCAGGTGACGAAGGGCGATTGGGAGGGCCTCATGAGGCTCCTCTTCAGCATCAACATGCAGTGGCCTCTCAATGACATCCGGACGTTCCTGGGGAACATCCCGAATAAGCAGACCGTCACGCTCTGGTTCGCCGGGCACAGTCTCGGCGGAGCCCTCGCCCCGATGCTGATGCTCGCGCTGATGGATCCGGACTCGGCGCTGAATACGCAGGACACGAACCTGGGCAACTGGCAGCACGTGAACCTGCTGGCGACAGCGGGGCCGTCGATCGGCAACCAGGCGTTCCTCGACCACTTCAAGAGTGTGTTCGGTGCCGGCAAAGCCAATGCCACCTTCATCTGGAATGCCAAGGACGTGGTGCCGCACGCCTGGAATGCGGGCACGATGAATGCGCTGACGAAACCGACGAACATCTACGGCCTTGACGTCCTGGCCGATGACCCTGTTGGGAAGATGATTGGCGCTCAGCAGGCGAGCGCCTCGAAACAAAACTATGTGCAGTTCGAGCCGACAGCCGCGTTCGACGGTCCGCTGGCGCTCTACACTGACAGCAAGCACACCGGCGTGAAATGGACCGCCGATTCGTCGTTCCTGGCGCAGCTCGGCTACCAGCACCTCAATGCCTATGTCAGCGCGTTCAATGGCGACAAGGAATGGTTCCCGAAGGGACCGCCGGCTGGGTGCGGGTGGTTCCCGCTGAGCAACTCCTGCGACGACCCTCAGTCGGCCCAGCAGCTCGTTGATACGCTAGGCAAGAGTTGAAGCGGAGACGGGAGGCAGAACTTCGGCTGGCTCCCATGCGATGGTTGGGGGGAGGCTTCGTTGGTGGCCTCCCCCCGCCTTGATGCCCCCGCATGCAATGCCCACGGGGCGGCCCAAGTCGCCTCCAAAGTCGATGGTGGCTGTTGGCGGTAGCCTCCCGTCGTGAGCGTCACGGGCGAGGTGACCTGAGACACCTGCGTGGCCTCGCGCCTGCTCCTCGGGCCCGCGCCTGGGTCGCCCTGAGTGGGTGGACGTCGAGGATTCCCGTCTCGGGCGCAACGTGACGCATTGGCTGACGTTCCTGCGAATGGGAGACACGCCGCTGCGTCAGCCGCCCGCGTTGGGTGAGCACACGCGCGCGATCCTGGGCGAGGCGGGTTTCATCGCCGAGGAAATCTCCCGCCTGGGTGCGTGGCGCGCCAGGGTCGGCGCCCACTCCCTACCGCGGAACGTTGGCAGCACTGTTGACACTCGCACTTTCGCATCTTCAACTTTCATCGTGTCTCTGTTGGGATCCTCCTATTGGCCTGGAGAAGGAGAGCACCCTGCATGCCCGACATCCACGAGATGGAGACCTACATCCGCAGGAAGTTCGCGGAGCACGTGGGCCTACCGGAGGCGGACCTCTTTGGTGAGGACCTGACACTGGCGGCCCTCATCTCGAGATCGGAGCGGATGACGAACAGCGTGGATTTGATGGAGGCCTTCGCGCGCACGTCGAACGGGCTGCGCAAGGACTTCGGCCTTCGTGTGCGGCTGCCGGCGCTGTCCCTGGACACGCCCATCTCCCGCGTTCTCGAAGTCTTCCTCCAGGAGGCGCAGGCTCAGCAGGGGAGGGCGGGATGACAACGGCTTCCCCTCGCGCGGTGTGTGGGGCCTCCGCGGAGGCAATCCTGGAGCAAGATGGCTC
>Ga0182745_1000594_pt1 | contig 39061 bp, 27 predicted proteins | sample eDN3rd30CKraftBY_FD_128523 | JGI IMG/M metagenome (GOLD analysis project Ga0182745, IMG submission 128523) | Enriched backyard soil microbial communities from Emeryville, California, USA - eDNA 3rd pass 30_C Kraft BY (version 2) (version 2) | ecosystem: Environmental > Terrestrial > Soil >...
AGAGGATCTTGATGACGCCGATCTTCCCCGTGCTGGGCGCGTGGGGCCCCAGGCAGAAGTCCACCCAGTCCCCGTGCGTGTAGAGCGTGAGCGTCTCGGCGCCCTTGGCGGCGATGTCCTTGACGATCTCCACCTTGAACTTCTCGCCCTTCTCCTCGAACAGGCGCACGGCCTCGTCCATGGAGATCTCGGTGCGGACGAAGGGCTGATCCCGCTTCAGCTCGGCGTTCGCCTCGGCCTCGATCTTCTCCAGGTCGTCCGGCGTGAAGGGCTTCTCGCGAAAGAAGTCGTAGTAGAAGCCCTCCTCCGTCGCGGGACCGATGGTCACCTGCGTGCCCGGGAAGAGCTTCTGCACCGCGCTGGCCACCACGTGGGCGGCGTCATGCCGGATGAGCTCCAGGGACTCGGGGCTCTTCGGCGTGAAGATCTGGAGCTTCGCGTCCTCGTCCAGCTTCCGCGCCAGGTCCATGTCCTGGCCGTTCACGCGCGCGAACAAGGCGGCCTTCGCCAGGCCGGGCCCGATGCTCTCCCGCACGAAGTCCGCGATGCTGGTTCCCCGGGCCGTCTGCTTCTGCGAGCCGTCGGGGAGCGTCACCGTGATCATGTCGGACATACGAACCTCGGAAACAAAGCGGGCGGCAGGCTCTTGAAAGCCGTGCCGCCCGCTGAAAGTTACTCTCTGATGATGGGTCGTAGTGGGATCGAACCACTGACCCCTACCGTGTCAAGGTAGTGCTCTACCGCTGAGCTAACGACCCGTTGCAGCCGCTTCGGTGGGCGCGGGGAATACCAGCGGGCTCCCCCAGCTGTCAAGGAAACACCGAAGGGTTCTTCAACTCTTCCCGCGCGGCTTCGGATCAGGGGCCCCCAGCAGGGCGTGGACCCGGGCCATGACCGCGTCGAACATCGCCGGCGTGAGCCGGCCCGTCTGCGTGTTCTGCTGGCTGACGTGGTAGCAGCCCAGCAGCGTCCGGCCGCCAGGGAGCGCCAGCTCCGCCCCGTGGCCGAACGCGGGCCGAGGCGACGGCACCACCATCCCCTTCCGGGCCATGGCGGCCAGCGCGGCGTTCCATCCAATGCCCCCCAGCGCGAGCAGCACCCGGCCCGGCAGCAGGGCCAGCTCCCGGTCCAGGAAGGGGGCGCAGCGGGCCAGCTCTTCCGGGAGCGGCTTGTTGTCGGGCGGTGCACAGCGCGCCGCGGACACGATGTAGGCGTCCTTCAGCCGGAGCCCGTCCTCCCGATGCTCACTGAGCGCCTGGTTGGCGAAGCCCGCGCGGTACAGCCCTGCGTAGAGGAAGTCGCCCGAGCGGTCGCCGGTGAACATCCGCCCCGTCCGGTTCGCGCCATGGGCCGCCGGCGCGAGCCCCACGATGACGAGCCGGGCCTTCGGATCTCCGAAGCCCGGGACGGGCCGGCCCCAGTAGTCCCAGTCGCGGTAGGCGCGGCGCTTCACCCGCGCCACCTCCTCCCGCCACGCCACCAGCCGGGGACAGGCCCGGCAGTGGATGATCTCCTCGTGCAGCGCCTCCAGCTTCGTCACGGCGAACGCGGCTCCCCCGTGTAGATCGCCGTCCGGCGATAGCGCTGAATCACCACGCTCAGCACCACCTTGAGGATGGCCGCCACCGGCACGGCGAGCAGGATGCCCACGAAGCCGAACAGCTCACCGAACGCCAGGATGGCCAGGATGACCGCCACCGGCGCCAGCCCCACCTTCTCACCGACGATGCGCGGGGTGATGACGAAGCCCTCCAGCATCTGTCCGATGACGAAGGTCGCCGCCACGGCCGCGAGCTGCCACGGCCCCTGCCAGGACAGCATCAGCCCCACCAGCGACAGCACGATGCCCACGCCCGTGCCGAGGTACGGCACCATGTTGCCGAACCCCGCAATCACACCGATGACGATGGCCATGTCGATGCGCGCCACGGACAGGCCCACCGTGTAGATGCCCGACAGCATCGCGCCGACGATGAGCTGGCCCCGGACGAAGGCGGACAACACCTCGTCCACCTCCGCGAATCGCCGGCTCACCAGCGCCACCGCGCGCCGGGGCAGCAGGTCCTGCACCCTCCCCATCAGCCGCGGGTAGTCCTGGAGGAAGAAGAACGCCAGCACCGGCACCACCGACAGGCCCAGCAACGTCACCACGAGCCGCGCGGTGTTACCGGCGAAGCTCGCGAGGATGCGCGCAGCCGCGGGCCCCGCGCTCTGGACCAGCTCCGACGCCTGCTTTCCGAGCTCGGCCGTGCGCTGGCGCACCAGGTCCGGCAGCGAGCGCCCCAGCAGCGCCTCCACCCTGGGGACCACCTGGGTGCTCGCACGGTTGAAGAAGTCCGGCAGCTTCGACGCCTCTTCCCGGAACACCGGGACGAGGTACAGCACCGCGCCCACCAGCAGCAGCGTCCCCGCCGCGAAGACGAGCGTCGTCCCCCACGTCCGGTCCAGCCGCCGCTTCTCCAGCGCCGTCACGATGGGGTTGAAGATGTAGGCCCCCGCCAGCGCGAGCAGCACCGGCACCGCCACGCCGCCGAAGACGGACAGCAATGCGAACACCAGCGCCAGCGAGCCCACCATCACCGCCGACCACCACAGGTCGATGCGGCGGGCGTCGGCCTCCGGCAGCGAGCCGTCATCCAGGGACACCGGCTCGGCGGCTCGCAGGCCTGCCTTTTCAGGCGAAACCTTCGGCTGGGCGGCCTCGGGAACAGGCGCCGGAACCTCATGGAGGACGGGCGCGGGCCGAGCCGGCGGCGGCCTGTCGGCGGATTTCACGGCGGCGGGCGAATTGCGTTTCCTGCGGCGTCCGATGGCGCTCTCCTTCACAGCCCCAGCTACGGCGGCTCCGTGTCCTGATTGCACTTCGCGAAAGCGCCGGAATCATCCCCGGACCGGCGTGAATTGGAAGAGCCACCTCGACCGCCAGCCCGGCCTCCGGGCGCCCTACTCCGCGCCCCCTGCCGGTCCGCCAGTCGCGCGGAGCTGGATGGTCAACCGCGCCCGAGCACCGCTGGGCTCGTAGTACGTCGTATAGGGCCAGTAGCCCTGCTTCTTCACCTCGATCTGATGCAGGCCCGCGCCGACCCGGAGCCCCTTGGGCGCCCCCGTGAAGTCGCTGCACAGCCCCTGCCAGACGCCGTCCAGGTACACCTCCGCGTCCGCGGGCTCGCAGAGCAGGGCCAGGTTGCCGCTCGGGTTGCCGGCCTCGGCCATCAACTCGCGGGCCTTCACCAGCGAACCCGGCTCCTCACGCCTCGCGCACGCAGCCACGCCACAGCACACCACCGCCAGCAGGACCTTCCGCATCAGCACGCCCGGGACTTCCAAGCCATGACCGAGTTCTCTCTCCGGGCTACTGCGTGACGATGACGACCCGGCCCTCGGCCAGGAAGCGCGTGTTCACCTCGGCGAGCGCCTTCGCGCCATCCGAGGCCAGGACGAGGTCCGAGCCCTTGGAGCCCGTGGCCTTCACCACCAGCGGCTTCTCGCCAACCAACGCGGCCTTCTTCGCCGCGTCCAGACTCTGGAACCAGGCCGCCACGCCCGTCGAGGCGCGGCCCTCGCTGGTGAGCGCCGCCGCGCCATAGAGCGCCTTGCCTCGGTCGTCCAGCAGCCTGGGAGACAGCACCGGCTTCACGCCGAGTCCGCGCGCGTCCACCACCAGTCCGGTGTACTTCTTCGCGCCCGTGGCGTTGATGGCGATGACGGGCTCCGCGCTCGACGGAGAAGCGAGCGCCGCGCCGAGGGCCGCCAACGGCAGCTCCACGTCGATCTCCACGCCACCATCGGAGAAGAACCGGCGGGCGACGACCTTATATCCTCCGACGGCGGCGTCGACGCGCTTCTGGACGTCCTCCTGGGACAGCGCGTCCGCCACGGTCCGTTCGGCGCTGATCTGGAGCCGCCCCGCCTGCTCCAGGAGGCTCTGGGCGGCGGCCAATCTGGCGATCCGCTCGGCGCCCAGGCGCGCCTGTCCGGGGTTCGAGGCCTTCAGGTCTGGGGCCCCAGCACCGGTGGCCCGCAGCACCTGCCCTTCCCAATTCACTCCCGGTGCCCCCGGTGCCGTCTTCATGGCGGCAGCGGCGGTGGGCTTCGGGGACTTCGCTTCCTTGCCCTGGCCGAGCGCCGTCAGCGGCACGGCCAGCAACATCCCCCACAGCGAGCGCCTCACGGGAAACCTCCAGCCCTCAACCGACGTCACGGGTCGTCTCAGGGCAGAATGGCTCCCCATTCAACGGGCCTGCTTCCAGGGAAGTCAAGGCGTGCGCCTCTGACACGCCGCGTGCGCGTCAGTTCTCGCGGCCGTGACGGTCGACGTAGGCGTCGATCATCTTGCGGTGGCGCTCGGTGAGCAGCGTGAAGCGGACACCCGAGCGCTCGCGCTTGGCCGCCTCCAGATCCACCCACTCGCGCACCACTTCGCCCTCGGCGTAGATGATCTCCTCCGAGCCCGGGAGCTGGAACTGGAGGCCGATGCGCTTGGCCTCGTGCTGAGGCTCGAGCAGCCGGGCGAGGCTCAACCCCTCCTGGCTGATGTCCGCGGCACGCGACATGTACGGCACGCCACCCATGTACTTGTTCAGGTAGATGTCGAGGGGCGCCCGCTTGTTCTTCCGCTTGTCGCTCATGGCTTCTTCGCCTCCGGTCAGGTGGTGCAACAGGTTGCTCCGGGGGTGAAGCAACCTGGATGCAGGGTAGAGGCGAGCGCCGAACGCGCAAGAAAACGGTCGGCGCAGGGTGACCTCGCACGCCCTCCGTGCTTCCTCGCTGAATTCTTCGCGCGGGCTTGTGTCCACAGCGCGTGCAACGGCGCTCTATAGTGCGCCGGCCCTCATGAAAGGTGGATGCATGCGATCGTTGTGGATGGCGGCCCTGGTGTTCGCGCTCGGCGCGACGGGGGCCCATGCCCAGGACTCGAAATCGGCGAAGAAGCCCGCGGCCAGGGCGGCACCGGCCGCCGAGCCCGCCGCCGCGCCACTCTCCGCGGAGGACGAGCAGACCCTCTATACCCTCGGGCTCACCATCGGCCGTGACCTGTCCCTCTTCGCGCTCTCCCCCGAGGAGATGAAGATCCTCCAGCAGGGCATGGCGGACGGCCTCGGCGGCAAGGCGTCGGACCTTGACCCGAAGGAGCAGGCGCGACGCATCCAGGCCTTCGCCAAGGGGCGGCAGTCGCTCGCGGGCAAGGCAACGCTGGACCGCGCGGCGAAGGAGCCCGGCGCCGACGTGCTGCCCTCCGGCGTCGTCTACAAGCAGGTCCAGGCGGGAACCGGCCGCAACCCTCGCGCCATCGACACCGTGAAGGTCCATTACGAGGGCCGCCTGGTGGACGGCACCATCTTCGACAGCTCCGCCTCGCGCGGCATCCCCGTGGAGTTCCCCCTCAACGGCGTCATCCCCTGCTGGACGCAGGGCGTGGCCAAGATGAAGGTGGGCGGCAAGGCGAAGCTCACCTGCCCCAGCCACACGGCCTACGGCGAGCGCCCTCCCACCGGCTCTCGCATCCCGCCCGACGCCGTCCTCGTCTTCGATGTCGAGCTCATCGACATCCCCGGCGATACGTCGCGGCAGCCCTGAGCCCGCCGCGTCACCGGCGCAACGCGGCCTCGGCGGCGCGGAGCAGCGGCTCCGCGCTCACGGGGGCCCCGGTGGCGTGGACCATCCACTGGTCCGGAGTCACCGCGCCATAGGTGGCCATCCGCTCGAACTCCGCGCCCAGCGGCCCCTTGCGCTTCAGGTGCTCTTCAATCTGGAACGCGATGAGGTGGCCCAGCGGATAATCGGGCAGGTAGAGCGGGTAGCTGATCATGTGGCTGTAGACGGCCAGCAGCGTGCTCCCCTCACCGCCCAGCACCGGCGCGAAGTAGCGGTTCCACACGTCCCGGGCGATGCCCACCACCGCCTCGCGCAGCTCGGCCGGCGTCGCATCCGGGTGCGCGTACATCCAGTGCCAGACCTCCATGTCCACCAGCGCGATGCCGGAGCGCTCCCACGTCTGCCACAGCTCGCCGAGCACCCGCTCCCGCTCGCTCGCGGCATCTGGCTTGCCCAGCCCCAGCAGCTCCAGGTCGCGCGACTGGAACACGAAGGCCAGCGCCTCCGTGAAGGCGTTGTTGGGCACGCCCGTGAGCAAGGTGTGGTCCACGCCATAGAGGCTGAACACCTGCTCCACGTTGTGCCCCAGCTCGTGCACCGCGATGTTGTAGCCCTTGTAGTCCATGCCCCCCTTCTCCACGCGCGTGCGCAGGCGGGGGAAGTCACCGCGCCGCAGCGCGGGCATCGCATGACCCGCGCCGCGTGAGGCGTCCACGCGGATGTGCTCCGCCAGCCACGTGGCCTTCGCCTTCGCGAAGCCCATGCCCTGGAGGATGCGCGGCAGGTCCTTCGCGAAGGCCTCCGCCGTGGGGTAGCGCTTGCGCGTCAGCGCATCCAGCTCGGCCTCCGACCGCTTTCCACCGGGGTTGAAGCCCGGGTACCAGAGGTCCTGCGGCTCCAGCTTCCGGCCCAAGCGGGCTTCGATTTCCTTCGCCACGCGCGGCACCAGCGGCGACTCCAGCACCTGCGTCAGCAGGGCCCGCACGCGCGCCTCCGGCAGCTCGCGCGCCAGCTCGAAGCTGCGGGCGATGCGCGTGGGCGCCACCGGCACATAGGGGTCCGCCGCGCGCGCGGCCTGGAAGGTCGCCAGCAGGTGCGCGTAGCGGGTGTCCGGCTCCGGGGCCGCCTCCGGCCGGGCGGCGCGCTCGGGTGCATCCGCCTCCACCGTCTCCGGGGGCGCCACGGTGACGGCGTTTGTGAACGGGTCCCAGTCCAGGCGGGGGTTGTCGATGACGGCCGCGGGAATCGTCTGCGTGACGATGCGCTCCATCACCTGGACAATCATGCGCTGCTTCAGCGCGCCCGCCTCGGTGTCCGCGTAGTCGCCCTTCAGCTCGTCACGCAGGTTCCAGTGGCTGATGAGGCGCAGGCCCTTGGGAAAGGGGCGCCGTCCCTGCGCATCCACCAGGTGGTGCATCCAGATGTTGTACTCGGCGATGTAGAGGTTGGCCGCGGCGATGGCGCGCGAGGACGCCTGCTCGACCTCCGCGGGCACCCGCGCGTTGAAGCGCCCCGCCAGCCGCGCTTCCGCCCACTGGCGCCGCGTCCACGAGGGCCCCTGCTCCACGCGCTCGGCCAGCGTGGTGAGCGGGAAGTTGAGCAGCACCACGAAGCCCACACGGGTCCGGAACAGGTCCGAGGTGACATTCGCCGCCGGGTCATACGACGCCAGCAGGTGCTCCACCGGCAGCAGCGGCCCCAGGTCCAGGTCCGTGTACCACTGGAGCTCCCGGCTCACCTCGTACATGTGCCCGTCGAGCTGCTCGAACAGCCGCTCCAGGCGGTGGAACGTCGCATCCAGAGCCCGTGGATCCGACAGGAACTGCTCCCGCGCGAACGCCGCGAGGTCTCCATCCTCCGCCCGCCATAGCGCCGCCACCTGGTCCACGCCTCGCTCGATGCGCGCCCGCTGTGCTTCGCCGTGGCGCGTCACGAGCTCCGCCTTCAAGGCGGTGACATCGAACGCAGGCGTCAAGGCGGACGCCTGCTCGGCCACCTGAGAGGTGGGTGACGCGGGAGACGACGCGACAGGCGGCTCGGGCTGGCGCTTGCTCGCAGGCCCGGAGGCGGTGGTGGAACAGCCCAGCGCTGCGAGGACAGGCAGCAGGCAGGCGCGCGACAGGCGGAACTTCGACGACGAATTCACGGCGGGAACTCCAGAAAGCACGAAGGGCCCGACCCCGTGGGGGCCGGACCCTCATGATGCATCAGAAGCCGTTCGAACGACGCTCAGCTCAGATGGCGCGGACGTTCTGCGCCTGCAGGCCCTTGGGGCCACGGGTCACTTCGAACTCGACCTTCTGCCCCTCCTGCAGGGTGCGGAAGCCATCCATGTTGATGGCGGTGTGGTGGCAGAACACGTCCTCGCCACCACCGTCCTGGGTAAGGAAGCCGAAACCCTTCGCATCGTTGAACCACTTCACGGTACCAGTAGCCATTTGCTCTCTTCTTCTTTCGTCACGGACGCGAATATCCGCCGTCCGGTCCTACGAGCGAACCCGCCTAGACGGACGCAATTTAAGCGTGCCCGCCCGGCGCGTCTACTCACAACCGTTACCAACCACACTTCTGGCCCTGGTTCTGCGCCTGGAGCCAGGTGCGCAGCGGGCTGAAGTAGTCGAGCAGCGGCGTAGCGTCCATCTGCCGGGTCCCCGTCATGGCCTGGAGCGCGTCGGGCCACGGCTTGCTCGCGCCCAGCTCCAACATGGCCTGGAGCCGCTTGCCGGCCTCCTTGTTCCCGTAGATGGAGCACTCGTGGAGGGGGCCCTGGTAGCCGGCCGCCTCGCAGAGCGCCTTGTGGAACTGGAACTGGAGGATTCGCGCCAGGAAATACCGCGTATACGGAACGTTTGCGGGCACGTGGTACTTCGCCCCCGGGTCAAAGTCCTGCTCCGAGCGCGCCACCGGCGCGGCCACGCCCTGGTACTTCTCGCGCAGCGTCCACCAGGACTTGTTGTAGTCCGTCGGCTGCACGCGGCCGGAGAACACCTCCCAGCGCCACTGGTCCACCAGCAGGCCGAAGGGCAGGAAGGCAATCTTCTCCAGCGCGTCCTTCATCTGGAGGTTGATGAGGTTCTTGTCGTTCTTCGGAACGCCCTTCAGCAGGCCCACCTGCTGGAGGTAGCCCGGGGTGATGGACAGCGTGAGCGCGTCGCCAATCGCCTCGTGGAAGCCGTCGTTCGCGCCGGCCTGATAGAGCACCGGGAGCTGGTAGTAGTACGTGTAGTAGTAGTTGTGGCCCAGCTCGTGGTGGATGGTGACGAGGTCCTCCTCCGTGGGCTTGATGCACATCTTGATGCGCAGGTCGTTGCTGAAGTTCACGTCCCACGCGCTGGCGTGACACACGACGTCGCGGCCTTCCGGCTTGGTGAACTGCGAGCGCTCGAAGAAGGTGGGCGGCAGCTCCTTGAGCCCCAGCGAGGTGAAGAACTTCTCACCCAGCTTCACCATCCGCAGCGCGTCGTACTTCTGCTGCTTCAGCGCCGCGTCCACGTTCAGGCTGGCCTGCCCCGGGAAGGGCTCTACCAGCGGGTAGATGTTGTTCCACTCCTGCGCCCACATGTTGCCCAGCAGGTGCGCGGGAATGGGCTTGCCCTCGGGCACCTTGTCGGCGCCGTACCGCTTCGCCAGCCGGCCGCGCACGTAGCAGTGCAGGTCGTCGTAGAGCGGCTTCACCTGGCCCCACAGGCGCTGGGCCTCGACCTCGAACTCGGCCGGCGCCATGTCGTAGGCGGAGCGCCACAGCGTGCCCAGGTCGTTGAAGCCGATGTCCTTCGCGCCCTCGTTGGAGATGGAGACCAGGCGCTCGTACAGCGGGCGCATGGGGCGCGCCACGGAGTGCCAGCCCTGCCATGCGTCCAGCAGCTCGTCGTAGTCGCGGCTCTCCGCGATGACGTCGGACAGCTCCTCCAGGTCGCGGCACTTCCCCTTGCCGTCCGGCCCACAGTACTTGCCCTTGCCGTAGAGGCCCTCCAGCTTCGCGGCCGTGGCGGCCAGCTCGGCGCGCTGCTGCGCGTCCGATGGCGCCGGCAGCGCCTGGGACACCTTGAGCAGGTGCAGCATGCGCGCGGAATCCGCGTCCAGTGGCAGGCCCTCGAAGCGCTGCGCCTCCTTGATGGCGGCGTTGACGTAGGCCAGCACCTCTTCGTTGACGTAGGCCGCGTTCTGCTCGGTGTCATCGGTGATGTACGTGGACTTGATCCACTCGGCGACGGCCTGCTTCGTCCACAGCTCCTTCAAGTCCGCGTTGACCTTCTCCACGAACGCCTTCGCCTCTTCCGGCGTGGCCTTGGACGAAGCGTCGCTGGGGGCCTGGGTCTCGGCGGGCGGGGGGGCCTCACGCGTCACTTGCGAGTCCTGGGCACACCCCAGGAAGGCGGGCAGCGCCACGGCGGCGGCCGTGCGCAGGAGGAAGCTCAGAGGATGTTTCCGGTTCATGACCGCGGACCGTAGAAGAACCCGCGTCCGATGACACTCCGAAACTGGGAGACCGCCCCGACCTGCCCGCCCCGGAGTCACCGGCAACCGCCCGGCCGTTCAGCGGGCGGGCTCCCTCCCCGAGCCATCCCCGGTGTCCGGGCGGCGTTACACCTTCCCCCATGTTGCTTGGACACACCCAGGACCCGCGATGGCCCGCCACCGAAGCGGCGCTGACGCACGCGCGCCAGTTCCTCACGGGGTTGAAGGGGCAGCGCGTGGTGGTGGTGCCCCACCCCGGCGTGGATGGGCTCGCCGCGGGGGTGCTGGCCCTCCGCGCAGTGGAGGCCGTGGGAGCCCGAGGAATCGCGCGCGTACCAGACAAGGGGGAGCATGCCTTCTCTCCCGCGACGCAGGAGCGGCTGCGCGCAATGATGCCGGACGCGGTGGTCGTGCTCGAACGAGGAACTCCGACAGCACCGCGACAGGCCCCGTCCGATGGAACGGCTCAAGATGCGGACGCGCGCGGCCACGTCATCCCCTCGGACACGTCCACGACGGGCCTCCGGGGGCCCTGCCTCCTCGTAGCGCCTCGGGCCCTCCCGGAGGACTTTCCCGGGGCCACGTTGCTCTCCGCGCACGGGCTCACTCCCGCCGTGACGTGCAGCCTGCTCACCTACGTCCTGGTGTCACCCGTCGTTGCCCCGGGCCCGCTGGAGTGGCTGGCCGCCCTCGGCACGGTGGCGGACCAGGGCGTGGATGCGCCCATCCCGTTCCTCAAGGACGCGCTCCGACGCGCAGGGCGCACGGCCGTGACGGAGTCGGTGTCCCTGCTGAACGCCGCCCGCCGCTCGTCCCGGTTCGCGGTGCCCCTCGCACTGGAGGTCCTGCTGCGCGCCGGCCGCGCCACGGACATCACGCGCGGCAATGTTCCGGGTGTCGACGTGCTGCATGACTGCCGGCTGGAGGTCCAGCGGGAGGTGGTGAGGTGCTCGAAGACGCCGCCGCGCATCGCGAACGACGTGGCCCTGCTGCTGTTCAGCTCGGACGCCCAGGTCCATTCCCAGGTCGCGGTCCGCTGGGCGCAGCGGCTGCCCGAGCACATCGTCATCGCCGCCAACGCGGGCTATCTTCCGGGACGGGTCGACTACGCCGTGCGCAGCCGCGTCCCCATCGACCACGATGCGTCCTTCACGCGTCTGGGCATTCGCGCGGGCGCCTCGGGCGGCAGCCTGCCCCAGACAGATTTCCTCCAGTTCGCAGCCTCCCTGGGGTTCAAGGGACTGCGCGGCATCGACGTCGAGCGGCGGGGCGCATTCCCGGGTTGATGCGGACTGACGCAGCCGCAATGGCGCGGCAGCGGACGTAGGGGGCCGTCCACGCCCCTGGGTCACGCTCGGATGAAGGCACTCGCATCGGGTAGGCCGCTGCCCGACGTGTCGACGCCCATCGCCGTCAGGATGCCGGAGAAGATGTCCGGCTCGTTCGACTCCAGCTTGCCTGGGAGGGGCGCTCCGGTGCGCGGGTCGAAGCCGTGGGTCAACGTCGTGAGGGGGTCGACGCCGCCCAGCACGGTGTTCCCCCGAAGCATCGGAGACAGGAGCAGGACCCCGTTGTTGAGGTCGTGGCCGGTGCCGAACTCGGTGGCATTGGCCGCACGAGAGCGCGTGCGGCCGAAATCGGTGGCGACGTAGATCAACGTCCGGTCCCAGAGGCTCTCGCCCGACGCCGCGTCGAAGGGCTCCGACTTGAGCAGTTCGACGAGCCGGTCGATCACTCCCAGCACGCGCGCCCACATGAAAGCCTGGCCCGTGCGGTGGTCGTTGTGGCTGAAGTCGAACGCCAGCGGCGGATTCGCGATGACAGACGCACCGCCCACCGCCACATTGAACGACGGCCCCAGCGTCACCGTCACCGACACGCGGTGCTTGATGAGCAGGAAGGCCAGCGCCGCCTGCCCCTCGACGGGGTCGGTGAAGTAGTCCGGGAAGGCCGCGCGGAGGCGTGCGCCGTCCGGAGAGCCGGAGAGGCCATACTCGGACAGCGGCATCCGCGGCGGCGCATCAGGCAGCACGCTGAGACGGTTGATGAGGTCCTGCACCTCCAGCGCGGGCTGCCCGACGATGCGCTGGTCGTTCCAGCGGCGCAGCGCGGGAGCGTTCTCGAAGGTCTGACCGAAGACGGACTGGGCATCGAGCGCATTCCGTGTCTCGCGGGCCCGGGCCAGCACGTCTGCCGACGGCACGTCCTTCAGGCCCTTGCTCCCGTCGAGCCCCAGCGGCCACAACGACGCGTTCGTCACCACCTCGCCGTAGCAGTGCTCGGGCAGCGAGCCATCCGTCCCCCGCTCCGCGTAGCCCCCCGTCCCCATGTTGACGTTGGGAATGGGAAAGCCCGCGCCGTACTGCAAGGCCACACACTCCTGCAGCGTCCGTCCCCGCCATGCGGCGTTACCCGTCAGGCTGCGCTTCTGCGCGATGACGTGGTTGACGGACGTCCCCACCGTGGTCGCCACCAGCATGGAGTCCTTGTGCTTCGTCACGAAGGGGAGCTGGTCCGTCACCACCGGCAGGGGGATGCTCCCCAAGCGCAGGCTGCGCACACGCACCGCGCGGAAGGGCGAATCCGGGACACCCTGCACCTGTGCCTCCGCGAAGGTATTGAGCCGGGCGGCCTCCGCTCCCGCTTCCGAGGCGCGGACCGCCAGGAAGCTGTCGATGATGGACGCGCCTCCCGCGGCGCCCACGACGATGAGGAAGCGAGGCTTTCCGTCGAGCCGCGCCCGGCGAGCACCGCCGCGCTGCTCCAGCGAAGCGGGCGTCTCCAGCGACTCCCGGCAGCCTGTCAGCAGGGGCCCCAAGGTAGAGGAACCCGCGGCGCACATCGACAGTGCCTTCATCAGCTCCCGGCGCGAGAGCCGGCCATTGTTGCGCAGTGACATGGAAGGTTCCCTCAGAAGAAGACGGACTCGGCCGAAGAGAGGACGCCGAAGCAGACCGCGGTCATCCAGTCGCGGCCCGGTCGGCCGCTGCCCGAGGACTCGATGTCGGCCGCGAGCCGAAGCCACGCGTCCAATTCAGAGCCCTCCGCGTCCCGCTGGAGCCCTCGCTGATAGAGGATGTTGATGGCGTCCCGCACCGGCTGGCCCTGCTGCCCCACCAGCCGCCCCCGGGCGTCCAGCGCCACGCCCCTGAAGATGACGGCCTCCGCCGGCGCATCCACGTCGCGCGCCACTCGCTGCGCGCAAGCAGCCAGCACCAGCCGGTCCACGGCGATGGGCGTCGTCACGCCGGTGATGGGAAGCGGCTCGTAGAGGCCGCTCCGGTAGGGGTCCACGCCCCCCAGCGTGACGGTGTGAACGAACGTGGCGCACGGGTACTGGCCCAGCTCGTTGCAGAGCTGGTCCGGAGGCAGGTCGAGCGCCGCGGCAAAATCGGCGGTCAGCCGCTCGGGCCCCTTGAAGCGGAGGTTGTTCCGGGTCGACCTGGCCACGGCGGCAGGCGAGCCCGAATCCGGCGCATGGCCCACCGGCGGCGTACCGGCGTCCACATCCACCACCCGGGCCACCGGCTGCCGTGTGCAGGCGGCCAGGGCCAGGACGCATGCCAACAGGAAGGTCTCAAGGCGCACCGTAGGCCTCCGTGCGAATCAGGTCATGGAGCATCCGCTGCACGCTGTACCGGTGCGTGCCCTTGAAGCGCTGCCAGAGGGCGGCGAACTCGTCGTGCTCCTCGGGCGTCGGTGGGTGGCCCACCAGCAGCTTCCAGTAATCCGTGACGGCGGAGATGGCGAAGGCGTCGCTGTTGGCCCCCACCTGGGCCCACTCCAGGAGGTCCCCCACGGGCTGGCCCAGCAGAAAGCCGGACTCGGGAATCTGGGTGATGTCCGGCGCATCTGCGGCGAAGTAACGCTCGATGCGGTCTGGCACATAGCGGGCCAAGACGAGGCTGGTGAGCCCGTTGTAATTGCGGAAGGGATAGCTGAGTGGATCCAACGTCGCGTGACACGCGGCACAGGCCGGGGCCTGCACGCCCTTGGCATCGTAGTCCCTCGGCTCACCGGGGATGCTGTAGAGCCCTTGTTGCAACGCGATGTCGAGGCCCAGGTAGGCGCGGTAGCTCTGCGACGCCGCGTTGCGTGGCAGCGCGGTGAACATCACGAAGGAGACGAGGCTCCACGCCGAGGTGAGGTTGCCCGCGCGGCGCCCCTCTTCCACGAACTGGGAGGGCAACGACGGCACCGCGGTGTAGCGGGTGGGCCCCGTCTCCCGGCGCACGTAGTACTTCGCGGTCATCACCTCGCGTGCGTCGCGGTCGTCGAGCTGGGCGTAGGCGTAGAGCGCGTAGTCGTCGTAGTAGTCCGCGAGGGGAATGGCCCCCCGGTCCTCTCCCGCCTTGATGGAGCCCACCGGACGGATTTTCGGGTGCGCCAGCTTCCACAGCTGACCATCCTTGCCGCGCCAGAACTCGCTGGCGGTACAGCGGTCGAGCCCGGCGTCGAGAAGCTCGCGCTTGCCCTCCTCGCCGCGCGCGTCGAAAGCCTTCAGTTCCGCATACGTGGGCGACTTCCCGCAGAAGTCGAGCAGCACGCGCCGGTAGGCGAAGCGCAGGTCGTAGCGGCACACGTCGTACCGGGGATTCTGCCCCGCCGCGCAGGCTCCTGGCTGGTTGGGAACGCTCGCGGGGTCCGCGGGCAATGTGCCGCGCAGGAGTTCCTCCCCGTTCGTCACACCATCACCATCCACGTCCTCGCCCTCCACCGCTCGCAGCGCCTCGGGCAGGGCCATGGAGAAGTCACTATCGGACAACGGACGCGGTGCGCCGGGTGCCAGGTGCGCCTCCAGCGAGGCACCGAACGCGTTCCGCTGCGGCGGTGCCGTGTGGCAGAGCGTGCAGGCGGGCTGCTGCCCCATACACGCGGGCGCCGAGGGATAGGTGGCACAGACCACGCCTGCCGCGGGTGGCCGAGCGAGCGCCGCCCCTGCCAGGCAAAGGGAAGCGCACAGGGTGAGTCGTCGAATCACGCAACCTCCTCGCGTACGGATTGCGGCATGTCGACACGTGTCCGGTCGAACAGGCGGGCCGCGAAAGGCCGAGGTGACCTCTTGCTCGAACCGAGCCAACGGCCCCAATCCTGTCAGAGGGTGTCAAGAAACCCTCATAGGGTCTCCCCGGTTCTGACAGCCACGGAGGTGACACGCATGCGGGACGAGACGGGAACATTGAAGGGACGGGTGGCGCTGGTCGCGGGAGGAACACGCGGTGCCGGCCGGGGAATCGCGGTGCAGCTTGGCGCGGCGGGCGCCACTGTCTATGTCACCGGCCGGACGACGCGGACGCATCGCTCCGAGCAGAACCGGCCGGAGACCATCGAGGAGACGGCGGAGCTCGTGACGGCGGCGGGTGGCCTCGGCATCGCCGTGCAGACCGACCATCTGGTCCCCGAGCAGGTGCGCGCCCTGGTAGAGCGCATCGACCGAGAACAAGGGCGGCTCGATGTGCTCGTGAACGACATCTGGGGCGGCGAGTCCATCTTCGAGTGGAACAAGAGCGTGTGGGAGCACTCGCTCGACAAGGGGCTGCGGCTGCTCCGGCTGGGCGTGGACACCCACCTCATCACCAGCCACTTCGCCCTGCCGCTGCTCATCCGCCAGCCGGGAGGTCTGGTCGTCGAAGTCACCGACGGCACCGCGGACTACAACGCGACGCACTACCGCATCTCGGCGTTCTACGACCTCGCGAAGGCCTCACTTCTCCGGCTGGCGTGGAGTCAGGCGCAGGAGCTGAAGCCTCACGGCGCCACCGCCGTGGCGCTGACTCCAGGCTGGCTGCGCTCCGAGGCCATGCTGGAGCACTACGGCGTCACCGAGGCGAACTGGCGTGACGCCACCGCGAAGGAGCCCCACTTCATCATCTCGGAGACGCCGGCCTACGTGGGTCGTGCGGTGGCCGCGCTGGCCGCCGACCCGGACCGGGCACGCTGGAGCGGACAGTCCCTGTCGAGCGGTCAGCTCGCCCGCGTCTACGGCTTCACGGACCTGGATGGCAGCCAGCCCGATGCCTGGCGCTATATCCCCGACATCCAGGAGACAGGCAGCCCCGCGGACGCCACGGGCTATCGGTAGACAGCTCCGTGGGCGCCAGCAATCACGTGAGCCGGATACGCTGATGCCGTAGGGTAGGCGGCCCGTGACGTCCACGCCCGCCTCCCCTTCCCTCCTCTCCCGCGAGCGCATCCGAGCCATCGACTGGCTGCGGGGCATCGCGGTGCTGTTCATGATCCAGACGCACACCCTGGCCCTGCTGACGCCCGAGCTGCGACGCAGTGTCTGGGTGGCGCGGCTGCTGCGCGTGGACGGACTGGTCGCCCCCGCGTTCATCTTCTCCGCGGGCTTCGCGACCGCCCTGATGATGGTCCGCAGCGCCGCGAGCGGCACGGTGCGCTCCCGCGTCCACCGCAACCTCCGCCGCGCTGGCGAGGTGCTCGCGGTGGCCACCCTGGTCAACTGGGCCTGGTTCCCCCTGCTTCGCGAGCCGGTGTGGCTCCTCCGCATGGACATCCTCCAATGCGTGGGCCTCTGCCTGCTCATCGTCCTGCCCGCCGCGGCGCTCCTGTCCGCGCGCCCCCGGATGTTGAGCGCCAGCGCCTTCGTCCTCGCCATGGTCACCTTCGCCGTGTCGCCGCTCGGCGAGCAGGTGGATGGGCCCTGGGCCACCCTGACGGAGAAGTCCTCCTTCGCCCCCTTCCCGCTGCTGCCATGGCTGGGGTACGCGTGGCTCGGCGTCTTCGCGGGGACCATCGCGGGCGCCTGGGGACGCGCCGGGCTCGTCCGCGCGCTGGCGGTGCTGATGGCCCTGGGCCTCGCCGGCGTCGTGCTCGGCGACTACCTCTATGGCCTCTACCCGCCGCACCGCTTCTTCGTCGCCAACCCCTCCAATGCGGCGGCGCGCTTCGGCTGGGTCAGCACGGTGCTGCTCGTCCTGACGTGGCTGGAGGCCCGCGTACCGGCGAGCGCGACACCCTCCCGGCTGCGGCGCTTCGTGGAGGTGTTCGGCACCTCGTCGCTGTCCGCGTACTTCTTCCACGAGATGCTGCTGTTCTACCGGCTCGGCGGCGTCTTCTCCTTCCAGCGCTTCTGGGGGGACCGCAGCGGCTGGCTCCAGTACTGGGTGCTGACCGCCATCCTCATCGGTCTCACCTTCGCGCTGTGCGTGGCCCTGGACCGGGCGGAGCGCGTGGCCCGGCCCGCGTTCCGGAGCCTCGCGGAGCGCATCCTCCGGCAGGGGCAGCAAGCCCCCGCCGGGCGGTGACGCGCGGGCCTCAGTGCCCCGCGGCGGCGAGCGTCTCGAAGGCGGAGATGACCTCCTTCGGCGCCTGCACCAGCTCGATGAGCACCCCCTCTCCACCATAGGGGAACTGCTCGCTCCCCTTCGGGTGGACGAAGCAGATGTCGTGGCCCGCGGCGCCCTTGCGGATGCCGCCGGGCGCGAAGCGCAGGCCCTGTGATTCTAGCCACTGTACGGCCGCGGGCAGGTCATCCACCCAGAGCCCCACGTGGTTGAGCGGCGTCTCGTGGACGCGCGGCTTCTTCTCCGGGTCCACCGGCTGCATCAGGTCCACCTCCACCTTGAAGGGCCCCACGCCCGCGGTGACGATGTCCTCGTCCACGTTCTCGCGCTCGCTGCGGTAGGTGCCGTGGGGCGTCAAGCCCAGCAGGTCGACCCAGAGCTTCCGGAGCGGCGCCTTGTCGGCCCCTCCAATGGCGATCTGCTGAATACCCAGAACTCGAAATGGCCTGGCGGTCTGCATGGACCTGCACCCTGTCAGACAGGGCTGCGCCAGACAAGGACGCCCATCGCGGGCGCTGGCCGGAAACGCTTCACCGTAGACCGTTATTGAAAGCCATGCGTTTCCAGGCGGCGACCTCCTCACTCATCGACCTTGGAGACCCGATGTCCCCCTTCTCGCTGAAGCGCCAGTTGACCGCCTGGGGAAGTGCCCTGTTCGTCGTCAGCACGCTGCCCGCCTGCGTCAGCCGGAGCCCGACCGCTGACGAGCGCCCCCACGCCGAGGCCGAGATGGCGGCGCCTTCGAGGCCATCCGGCGTGGACAAGGCCGCCGATGCGCCCGTCCCAGCATCTCAGTCCCTCGCCGGAGCGCCAGCCGCCGCACCCGCGCCGATGCCCACGATGCCCGCCCGGCGCGAGGTCCCCGCACCGGCCAAGGCGCTCGCTCTAGGCAAGGGGGACCACCTGGAGCGCCGCGCGCCCACGCCAGCCATGCCCTCCAAGCCCGCCTACGAGGGCGAGAGCGCGCCGCCACAGGACGACACGGGCGGCAACACGTTCGCGGCCTGGAAGGCTCACGGCTTCGTCGACACGGCCAGGGACGCGCTCTCCACCTTCGCCGCGGACGTGGACACCGCTTCGTACACCGTGTCGCGCCGCTACCTCACCCGAGGCAGGCTCCCGCCGACCTCCGCCGTCCGAGTGGAGGAGTTCGTCAACTACTTCAAGTTCCGCTATGCGCCTCCGGAGACGGGCGCATTCAGCGTGCACCTGGAGGGCGCGCCCTCGCCCTTCGATGACAAGCGCCACTTCCTGCGCGTGGGGGTACAGGGCAAGGTCGTCTCACGCTCGCAGCGCAAGCCCGCGCACCTGGTGTTCCTCGTGGACACCAGCGGCTCCATGTCCTCGGAGGACAAGCTGCCGCTCGCGAAGGAGGCCATCAAGATCGCCGTCAAGAACCTCAACGAGGACGACACCGTGGCCGTCGTCACGTACGCCGGCTCCACGCGGGACGTGTTGCCCCCGACGCCGGCCACTGACGTGAAGCGCATCCACGACGCCATCGACTCGCTCCAGGCGGGCGGCGGCACCGCGATGGGCTCCGGCATGGAGCTGGCCTACCGCCACGCGGTGAAGAAGGCCTCCGGCAACGTCGTGTCGCGCGTCATCGTCCTCACCGACGGCGATGCCAACATCGGACAGAACCTGAGCGCCAACGCGATGCTGGAGAGCATCCGCAAGTACACGGCCGAAGGCGTCACGCTCACCGCCGTGGGCTTCGGCATGGGAAACTACCGCGATGACCTGATGGAGAAGCTCGCCGACAAGGGCAACGGGAACTGCTTCTACGTGGACAGCCTCCGCGAGGCGCGGAAGGTCTTCGAGACGCAGCTCACCGGGACGCTGGAGGTCATCGCCAAGGACGTGAAGCTCCAGGTCGAGTTCAACCCCGCCTCCGTCCGCCGCTACCGCCTGCTGGGTTACGAGAACCGCGACATCGCCGACCAGGACTTCCGCAACGACAAGGTGGACGCGGGTGAGATTGGCGCGGGCCACAACGTCACGGCCCTGTACGAGGTGGAGCTGACGGGCGCGGCCCCCACGGAGCCCCTGGCCACCGTGCGCGTCCGCGCCAAGGCCCCCAACGGCACCGAGGCCTCCGAGCAGGCCTTCCCGTTCCAGCGGTCCATGCTCCGCTCGTCACTTGCGGGCGCGTCGTCGGACTTCCGCTTCGCCCTCGCCGTGGCCGCTACCGCGGACATCCTTCGCGACAGCCCCGCGGCGGAGGGTTGGAGCCTCGCCACCGCCGAGCAGCTGGCCGCGGGCGCCACCGAGGGCCTCGCTGACCGTGACGAGTTCCTCGGCCTGGTGACCCAGGCCCGCGCCCTGAAGGGCGCCTCCGCCCGCGGACGCTGACGCCCCGCCGCGGCCTGGGCAACGGGATATGCTGAGCGGCCATGCACCCACCCCGCTCACAGTCCCGACGTTTCCTCGTCCCCGCCGCCGCGCTCCTCCTGGCTTGCGGCGGCTGCAGTGAAGACCCGTCCGGCGGCGGTGCGCCGCTGGGCGAGGAGCAGCAAGGCATCGCCACGTACTACGACGCCGACGGCTCGGGGAATTGCAGCTTCGAGCCGACGGGTGACCTGATGGTGGCAGCCATGAACACGCCCCAGTACGCCAACAGCGCGGCGTGTGGACAGTGCGTGGACATCGTCGGCCCCAAGGGCTCCGTCCGCGTGCGCATCGTGGACCGCTGTCCGGAGTGCGCGTCCGGCCACCTGGACCTGAGCCGCGCGGCCTTCGCCCGCATCGCGGAGATGCAGCAGGGCCGGGTGAACATCACCTGGACCCCGGTGTCCTGCGACGTGGCGGGCAACGTCGAGTACCACTTCAAGAACGGCAGCAATCCCTGGTGGACCGCCATCCAGGTCCGCAACCACCGCCTGCCCATCCAGAAGCTGGAGTGGCGGCGGGGCTCCGGCGCCTGGCAGGAGGTCCCGCGCGAGAGCTACAACTACTTCGTCAACGCGAGCGGCATGGGCGATGGCGCCTTCTCCGTCCGCGTCACCGCCGTGGATGGCCAGCAACTGGAGGACACGCTGAGCCGGGTCCTCGACAACGCCAGCGTCGAGGGCTCCGGCCAGTTCCGCTAGCGCGCGGCGCCCCTCAGCGTCGCAGCATGGAGCGCAGCAACTCCAGGGCCTCGGTGACGTTCTGCCAGACCTGGAGCGACTTCACGCCCTCGCCCTCGCCTTGAATGGCGCGGCGCGAGGCGCGCTCCAGCGGGAGCAGCACGCCTTCCACCAGCTCGATCTGCCGGCTCAGCTCCGCCGGAGACGGCCCCGACAGCGCCGTCCGCTGGAGCGCCTCGGCCGGCACGCTCGCGGACACGTTCACCGGGCGATCCGCCAGCGCGGTGATGGCGCGGGAGAGCTGCTCCATGTACGGGCCGAAGTCCGGCGCGGGTGCGAGCGCCGCCGTCCGCACGGTGGGCGCGGACGCCTTCTCCTCCGCCTGGGCCGCCACCCGCTCCGTGAGTGCCTTGAGCAGGTGCGCCAGGTGCTTGAGGTACGGCGTCAGGTCCGGCCCCGCCGCGACAGGAGCGGCCACCGGTGCCGGCTTCGTCTTCGCGGCCTCGCGGCCCACCTTGGCCACCTCCAGCACGGCCTCGCGCAGGGACTCCAGGCGCGGCAGCACCTCCACCACCGCGCCCGGCTCCTCCTCCCGGACGTTGCTGGCGGTGACCTGGGTGGCCGCCTGCACCACCGCGTCCCGCACCGCGCCGAGCTGCTCCTCGATGCCGCTGAGCTGTCCCGTGACGCGAGCCACCGGGTCGTCGTCCTTGCCGCCCATGCGCTTCACGCGCGCGAAGCCCTGCTTGATCTCCTCCCAGCGCTTCGCCTTCTCCGGCGTGAGCCGGCCGCGCATCTCCGCCAGCTTGAGCAGGTTCTGCTCGGCCGCCGTCGTCAGCGTCTGCGACTCCCCCTGATAGTGGTCGTCGATGAGCCGCTCGAGCTCGTCGTCGGTCATCGCCGCGACAATCTTCTCCGTGAGCTTGTTCATGTTGCGGTAGCTGCCCTGCAACTTGAACGCGGGCTCGGTCCGGAAGCGCTCGTCCTGCGCCGCCGAGGCGATGTACTGCAGGTTCACCTTCAACAAGACCGACTGGGCGCGGAACATGCGCTGGAACACGGCGATGAGTTCCTGGAGCTCCGCCGCCGCGTAGCCGTGCTTCAGCTCGCCCGTCTGGATCTCCTCGCCCTGCGCCATGCGGATGAGCCGGTGGGTGTCCGCAGGGTCGCGGGTGGCCAGCGGCGCCGTCACCGGGTTCGACGTGAGCGCGTTCTCGATGTAGCTGAGCGCGAACAGGTGCTCCTTGCCATCGAGGATGTCACCCAGGTTGTAGGTGTCCGCGCGGTTCGCGAGCATGTCCGGGATGCGGAAGCGCTCGCCCGTCTCCGTGTACGGGTTGCCGGCCATGACGACGCAGAACTTCTTGCCGCGCAGGTCGTAGGTGCGCGTCCGGCCGTTCCACACGCCCTCCACCCGGCGCTGGCCGTCGCACAGCGAGATGAACTTCTGGAGCAGTTCCGGGTCCGTGTGCTGGATGTCGTCGAGATAGAGCATCACGTTGTTGCCCATTTCGAAGGACAGGTTGATGCGCTCCACCTCCTGCCGCGCGGTGGCGTTGGGCGCCTCGGCCGGGTCCAACGACTTCACGGAGTGCCCCAGCGCGGGGCCGTTCACCTTCACGAAGTTGAGGCCCAGGCGGCTGGCGACGTACTCCATCAGCGTCGTCTTGCCGTAGCCCGGCGGCGACATGAGCAGCAGCATGCCCATGCGGTCCGTGCGCTTGCCCTCGCCCGCGGCGCCGAGCTGCTTCGCCAGGTTCGCGCCGATGAGCGGCAGGTACACCTCGTCGATGAGCCGGTTGCGCACGAAGGAGCTCAGGACCTTCGGCGACAGCTCGTCCAGGCGCAGCTTCCGGCGCTCGCGCTCCAGCATCTCGCGCTGCATGGCCCGGTATGCCAGGTACTGCGGCACGCGCACCTGACGGAACTCGCTCAGGCGCGCCAGGAACTCGTCCAGGCGCAGCGGCAGCTTCCGGTCCTGGATGCGCGGGTGGTTGCCCAGCAGCCCGGAGACCTCGGTGGCCGTGAGCGCTCCCGCGGACTCGCGGTCCAGCTTGGTGCCGGTGAGCAGCAGCACCGCCGTCTCCAGCGCCACGTGGACGGCGTCCCCCGGGCCTTCCTCGCGCTGGGCCAGGTAGCCATCCAACCACACCCGGGCGAGCTCCAGCCGGGCGCCCAGGTCCTTCTCCAGCCCCCGCAGGTCATCCTCGAACGCGGAGCGCGTCCCAAGGCGGTCCAGCGCATGGAGGAACGCGTCCCTCAGCACCAGCGCCTCGCCGCTGGTGGTGAAGCGCGGGTGATCCGCGCCCAGCTCCTCGACCAGGTAGCGGCCCGCCTGCATCGCCTCGACGGGCGAGTGCTTCAGCCCGTGCGCGGTGAGGAACGCGCCGATGCGCTCGCCCAGCGCGTCACCGACCTCGGCCAGGCTGCCGCCGGAGGCGAAGGTGCTGCGCAGCCGGGCGAGGCTCCGCGCGCGCCGCTGGAACACCGCCCTGCCCGCCTCGTCGGCGTCGAAGGCCCAGTACAGGGCCGCCCATGCGCGCGGCTCCGGCGCGAAGCGCAGCAGGCCGGCGCCCTGGTGCAGCCCCAGCAGCTTCTCCAGGATGGCGGCCGCGTCCGCGTCATGCACGCCGCGCTCATAGCCCTCGTCGAAGCGGTCGGCCGCGTAGGCTCGCACCTTCTCCAGCAGCGTGCCCCCCACCAGCGCCTCGTGGAGCGCCGCCAGGGACTGGCCTGCCTTGCCCTCCTCCGCGTCCGCCAGGAGGCAGCCCGCGAGGTATTCGGAGCGGTAGACGCCGGGCGACTCGGAGACCAGGTGCTGGTCCCAGAAATCCCGGTACTTCAGCAACTCCGCGTCCTCCACCCGCTGCGCGTAATCCGTACCGGTGAGCTGGAGGTAGAGCTCCCCGTCGCGCGGCAGGAGCGTCAGGTCCAACGGCTGCGTGTTGACGTTGAAGCGGTACGCGCCCAGCTTGATGAGCGCGTCACCGTCCGCGAACAGGTCCTGCCGGTCGCGCAGCGCCCGCAGCGCGTCCTGCTTCGCGGACTTCACGCGCGACTGCACCTCGTCCGCGCGGACGCTGTCCTGCAACTCCATGAGCTGGTCAGCGAGCTGACGCAGCTTGAGAATCATCGCGTCGGAGGCGAAGTAGCCGTTGAGCTCGTCGTCCGTCTTGAAGGACTTCGCGCGGCGCTGTACTCCCTGGAGGATTCGCTCCGCGGCCCCGAAGATGCTCTGCGCGCGGCGCTGCCGCTCGTCCACGAGCGACTGCTTGCGCGCGCCGAAGGCCTCCAGCAGCTCCTCGCGCTTCTGGGTGATCTGCTCCAGGAACTCGTCGAACTCGCCGAAGCGGCCCTCCAGTTCCTCCAACTGCACGGTGAGGCGGGACATCGCCTCGTCGCAGCGCTCCGGGGTGTCCGTCTGCGACAGCGAGCTCTCGATGCTCTGCCCCAGCAGCTTGAACTGCGCGCCGAACTCCGCCCGCTTCTCGCGGCCGGACAGCTCCTTGCGCTTGGCCGCGAGGCTGGCGCGCACCCGGTTGAGGCGGCTGAAGAGCTCGGAGATGCCCTCCAGGATGCGGGCCCGTGCCAGCGGGTCGCCCACCTGAAGTCCGCCGACGACCTCGCCCAGGACCTCCAGGCCGTGGGCCGTCCGGTCCACGTCCTCGCCCAGCGGCGCCAGCTCCACGGAGGTCTGCAGCGGCTCCAGCTGCGCCAGCAGCTCATCCAGGCGCGAGGCCAGGGGCGCCAGCGCCTCCCCCGTCTGGAGGAACTCCACGCAGGCCGCGCTGACCCGGTCGGAGGCCTCCACCACCGCGGCCTCCAGGGCGTCCACGCGCCCCAGGTCCATGTAGCGGATGTCCTTCAGCGTAATCAGATGACCGCGCTGCTTGCGCAGGTCCGCGAGCGCCTGCATGAAGGCCTCGGCGTGGGAGAGGTTCTCCGGCTGCACGCGCAGCAGCAGCGCCTCCTGCTCCACCTCCGCCGCCGCCAGCGACTCGGTGGCGCGCTTCTGCATCGCGACCACCTTCTCGAACTCATCGATGATGAGCTCGGCGGTGCGCCGCAGGGTCTCCACCGGCTCCTGAAGTCCGGTCTCCTCATGGCCCAGCCAGTAGTACGCGTCCAGCGCGCGCGTGGCCGCGGCCACCAGGTCCTCGTAGGTGCGCCGCGTGGGCTTCTCCGACTTCGCGACGCGCTGAATCGTCAGCGCGTCGGAGATGCCACGCACCAGCTCCGCGTTGCCCACCTTGCCCAGGTAGCCGGGCGCAGGCGGCGTGGCCGCCGCGTGCTCCGCGGAGACGAAGGGCGTCTGCCAGACCTGCATCGGGTGGACGCGGGTGGGCTCATCCGACGAGGACCGGAAGATGACCAGCTGCCCGTCGGAGAAGAGGCTCATGCCTTGGGCGACCAGGGGGTTCTGCACCTCCTTGCGCACCAGGTTGTAGGGGAACAGGACGTAGGAGCCGTCCGTGCGCCGGTGGAAGATGTAGAGCACGTCCTCGCCGTTGGGCGAACGGATGGCCCGCTGGAACTCCATGCCCTCCGAGGCGGCGGCGCCGTCGAAGACCTTGAAGTCCCCCGTCTGGAGGTAATAGCCCCCCGGGAAGACGATGCCCTGGTCCTCCGGCAGCCGCACACAGGCCTGCCCGATGGCGTCGATGCGCACCACGTGCTGCGTGCGGGAGTTGAAGACGAGGTAGCGGTACACCTTCTCCCGGAAGGGCAGCACGCGCAGCAGGATGAGCGAGCCCACCTGCGCCCAGGCGAACTCGGCGTCGTCCAGCGACTGGTCCGGGTCGTCCACGGGCTCGCTGTAGATGCCCATGCCGGTGGAGGTGTTGTCCTCCACCTTGATGGTGAGGTCGCCCTTCACCGTCTCCACGAACACCTGGTCCAGCACGTTGACGTGCGGGTGCTGGCCGGTGACGTAGTTGTCACGCGTGGCCACCGTCCACTCGAAGTCGTGCGACGGCGGGAAGACGTGGTCGCGCTCCCCCTGGTTGTCCAGATAGGTGGCGCGGCCCTCCAGGTCCAGGCTGAAACGGAAGACCTTGATGTCGCGCAGCGACTGGCCCGTCTGGAAGATGGCCAGCAGGCGCGAGTCCAGCTTGCGAACCTGAAGGAGCTTCGCGTCCTTGTAGTACTTGTAGAGCTCGCCGAAGTCCTTCACGAAGCGGGGGTCCGCCAGGAACCCTCCCGCCTCGGTGTTGGGCACGGCGGAGAGGTCGAAGCCGTCGGCCGTCTTCTCGAACTTGTGCAGCGAGAACACGTCGGACACCGACGTCTCGCGCTTCAAGCCGATGAAGACGTTGTAGCCGAAGAGCAGGTACTTGCCGACGCTGGCGATGTCACACGGGATGCAGTTGTTCTCGGTGCGCACCCGCTCGTTGCCGATGACGGTCAGCTCCGTCCCGCCGAAGAGCACCTTGCGCCGGCCGTTGAGGTCCGTCGCCTTCGCCCCGAGGACGTCCGCCTGCGCCAGGAGCCGCGCCCGGATGACCTCGTAGCTGCCGCCTTCCAGCGCCGCCTCGCCCGCGGGCGCCGCGCCCTTGCCACCGTCAGTTGCCATGGATTTTCACCGGGAAAGCGTAGACCCCCACCCCCGCGCCCGCTCGCTCGGAGAGGCGCCACCCCGAAGGGGCGGCCGGGGTGAGGGTCGTCTTACGGCCGTGCCACCGCCGCCTTGTCACGGCGGTGGCCCTTCGAACCATCAGCCCTGCTTCGTGTCGGCCGCGCCGGGCCGCGCCTCATCCACCAGCGCCTTGAGGCCCGCGGTGGTCGCGGCGACGGGGCTGGCCGCCATCTTGTGCAGCAGCGCGGCCACCGCCAGGTTCTGCGCGTCGTTGCTCAGGCCCGGCTTGGAGAGGATCTCCTTCAGGTCGGCGGGCAGGTCCTTCTCGCCGTTGAGGTAGCCGCCCAGCGCCTTCTTCAGCGCCTCGCCGTGGTCCAGCGCGCCGTCCACCGCCGAGCCGAACGACACCGCCTTCACGAAGCGCTCGAAGAACTGGCCGTCGCCGCCGACGATGTTGAACTTCGCGTTGGCGAACGCCTTCGCCAGCACCTCGGCCTGGGCGTGCGCGATCTCCTTCTTCGCGCGGATGGCCTCCAGCTCCACGTCGCGCTCCTTGTTGAGCTTGAGGCGGAACTCCTCGTGCTCGCGGCCGACGCCGTCCATCAGCTTCATGGACGCCGCCTTCTCCGCGAGGCCGCGGGCCTCGGCCAGCAGCTTCTCCTGGATGGCAGCGGCCTCGGCCAGCTGCTTCTCGCGGGTGGCGATGGCCTCGGCCTCGCCGCGCTTCTGGATGGCGACGGCTTCCGCCTCCAGGACGCGCGCCTGGGCCAGCCCCTTCTCCTGCTCGCCCGCGGCCTCGGCCAGCAGCTTCTCGCGGACGATGTTCGCCTGCGCGTGGCCCTGCTTCTCGATGGCGGTGGCCTCGGCCTCCTTCACGCGCACGTTGACCATGCCGAGCTTCTCCTGCGCCTGCGCGTCGGCCTCCTTCACGCGCACCTCGGCCAGTCCCTCGGCGGCGACCTCGGCCTGGATGCCCTCGGCCAGGCGGACCTTCGCCTTCGCCGTCTTGTCAGCGGCCTCCAGCTCGGCCTCGGCCAGCGTCAGCTTCTCCTTGGCGGTGAACTTGGCCACCTCGTTGGAGGCCTCGGCCGCCTTGATGTCCTTGACCAGCTTCTCCTGCGCCTGCGCCTCGGCGGTGATGAGCAGCGCATCCTTGTTGCGGGTGGCCTCGGCCTTCACGCGCAGGTCCTTGATGCGCTCCTCCTCCTCGGCCACCGTCTTCTCGACGGCGATGCGGGCGCGCACCACGTCGGCAATGGCCTTCTTCTCGGCCTCGAGCGCCTTCTCCTTGGCGATGCGCTGCAGCTCCGTCTCACGCTCGCGGTTGATGGCCTCCAGGGCGCGGTCCTTCTCCACGCGCTCGGCCTCCACCCCCACCACGCGCTCGCGGTTCTTCTGCGCGACCTCCACCTGACGAGCCTTGTTCTGCTCGTTGATGTCGATCTCCTCCTCCGCCTTGATGCGCGCCAGCTGGGCCTTGGCGAACTCCTCCTGCTTCACGCGCTCGGCCTCGGCCGTCTCACGCGCCTGGATGCTGTCGATCTCCCGCTTCTGCCTCGCGGCGGCCTCCTCGCGCTGACGCTCAAGGGCGAAGATGGCCTCGTCCGCCTCGACGTTGCGCTTGGTGACGGCCATGCGCTCGTCCTGGCGCAGCTCGTTCGTGAAGACGTTCTGCTTCGTGGTCAGCTCGGTGATCTTCCGGATGCCCTGCGCGTCGAGGATGTTGTCCTTGTCCAGCATCTCGACCGGGGTCTGCTCCAGGAAGTCGATGGCGCAGTCCTCGAGCATGTAGCCGTTGAGGTCACGGCCGATGACGCGGACGACCTCGTCCTTGATCTCCTCACGCTTGGTGTAGAGCTCCTCGAAGTCGAAGCTCTTGCCCACCGTCTTGAGCGCCTCCGAGAACTTGGCCTCGAAGAGGTTCTCCAGCGTCTCCTGGTCGGAGGCGCGCGCGCAGCCGATGGACTGCGCCACCTTCAGCACGTCCTCGCGCGTCTTGTTCACGCGCACGAAGAAGGTCACCTTGATGTCCGCGCGGATGTTGTCCTTGCAGATGAGGCCTTCCTTGCCACGGCGGTCGATCTCCACCGTCTTCAAGGAGATGTCCATCACCTCGGCCCGGTTGATGATCGGGAACACCACGGCGCCGGTGAAGGTGACGACCGGCTCGGCCTTGAGCGTGTTGACGATGAGCACCTTGCCCTGGTCCACCTGCCGGTAGAGCCGGACAATGGTCAGGAGGATGCCTCCAAGTAGGATGATGCCACCTGCACCGGCGGCGACCGCGGTAATGGGATCCATGGCCAATTCCTGATTGGTGATGACAGCGGGCCTTGTATCAGGCGCCGGAGGTCCCCCGCAAAAGCCCTCTGGCGTCGAATGTGACGGCCGCCCCCCTGCGCGGCCGGTGCTGCTTCAGCCTCGTGCCTTCAAGCGAGCGAGCGCCGCGGCCCGAGCCGGGTCTTGGAGTTGCTCCAGCTCCTCGGGCAGCAGCCAGTCGACAGACTCCACTTCATAGACGTGCCGCTCGGCATCGTACGAGAGGATCAGCGCGGGCTGGCCGCGCTTGAGCTCATTGGGCTTCGAGCAGACGACGTTCAGGATCATCCCCGCCCCGCCATCCTCGAAGGTCGCGTGCCCCGCCCGGTCCGTCACGCTGCCGCTGGAGATGGTGCACACGCGGCCCATGAGGACTTCACGGCCGGGCGCTCGCTTGGCCACGAACACCGGCCGCAACGGCCGGACCACGAAGCCCCCCGACACCGTCCCCGCCGCGAAACAGGCCACGCCGAGCACGGTGCTCAGGAGCCATGACGGCATCAGCGGCCCCAGCGCCTCGTGCAGCGGCTGCGCGCTCACCACCGAGAGGAACCAGGCGATGAAGGTCACGAAGCTCACCGACACGGTGATGGGGATGCCGGCGAAGCCCATCGCCGCCAGGAGCCCGCCCCCATCGACGTCGAAGTCCGAGTCGTGGGCCCCCAGCGCCTTGGCGCCGCTCTCCATGGCGCCACCGAGCGCCTTGCCGCCGCCCGAGACGGCGCCACTCAATGCCTTGCCGCCCCCTTCGAGGGCGCCACTCAACGCCTTGCCTCCGCCCTCGAGAGCGCCACTCAAGGCCTTGCCGCCGCCCTCTAGGCTGACGTCGGCGTCGAACAAGTCGATGCCCACGGCGCCCACGATGACGAACAGCCAGTACGTCATCACCACGCCCAGGACGATGGTGAAGATGGCGGTCGGAAAGGCCAGGATGGTGTCGAGGAAGGCGTTCATACGGCTCGGTTTGCACTCTAAGCGATTGTCATTCCCGTCGAAAACGCGCCGGGCGCTTTTCCGGTCGATTCCCCAGCCGCCGGCCGGACGGCACCTGCCCCCGCCTTGCCGCGAGGCCCCGCTCACGTGGGGCTCGCGGGTTTCCCCTTACCCAGCCCATGAACGCGCACGCGGAGCCCGCCCCCCGGGTCGACGCCCGGAAGGGTACCAGAGCCAGACGCCGACGGTGGCCCGGGCCTCGCCCCTCCATCCACGCTGGCCCTGTTCGAGCGAGGCCAGGTGATGGATGCGTGGCTCGATGCCCTGGACGCGCTGGCGGACGCACGGACGCTGACGGATGGCGCGCCCGCCTCGCGGCGATGCGTGGCTCAGGCCACCACGGCCTCGACGACGCTGGGCGGCATCGTCGTCGGGAAGACGTTGGACAGCTTCAGGCCCGCCTTCGCCAGCAGCTCTCCGTACTCGACGCCCGTGCGCTCCCGGCCGCCCACCACGACGAGCATCGCCAGGTCATAGAGGTTGCCGAAGTGCGGCACGTTGTCGCCCGGCAGCACCGTCTCCACGATGAGCAGCCGCGAGTCGGGGCGCATCGCGGCGCGGATGCACTGGAGGATGCGCAGGCTGCGCTCGTCGTCCCAGTCGTGGAGGATCTGCGAGAGGATATACGCGTCGTAACCCTCGGGGATGCGAGCGAAGAAGTCGCCCTCCAGGACCTCGCAGCGCCCCGCCATCCCCTGCTCCGCGAGCCGCTGCCGGGCCTCGGCCGCGACGTGCGGCATCTCGAAGACGGCGCCGCGGACGCCGGGGTTCGCCTGGAGGATGTGTGTCAGCAGCATGCCCGTCCCGCCGCCCACGTCGCAGATGCTGCGCGTGGTGGAGAAGTCATATGCGTTCACCACCGCGGGCGCGTTGAGCGTCTGGTACGCGGCCATGCTGTCGTTGAAGATGGCGGCGACGTCCGGGTGCGTGCTCATGTAGTTGAAGAACGAGTCCCCCATGAACTTCTCGAGGGAGGGCTGCCCCGTCTTCAGCGAGTTGGGGAGATCGCCCCAGGCCTGCCACGACAGAATGTGGCCGTGCGCCCGCAGCGAGCCATACACGGAGCCGGGGTTGTCCTTGCGCAGCATCTCGCCCAGCTCCGTGAGCCCCCAGCGCTGCGTGGCTTCGTCCTTCACGAGGACGCCCAGCCCGCTGAGCAGGCGCAACATCCGGCGCAACGACGGCGCATGCGTCTCGCTGGCCTCGGCCAACTCCTCCACCGTCTTGGGCGTGTCCCCAATGATGTCCGCGATCCCCAATTCCGCCATCGTCTGCAGGCAACGGGAAACCCAGAAGCCATAGACCATTTGCGTCATTTGCATGGCCGCGGGCGGAGGCGCGTGAGAGGATCGAGGTTGCTGGCTCATGTGTCCGTCTCCAAGATGTTGAGATGCAAGGGTGAAGCTACAACCTGTAAGGTAGGCTGCAAAGCTAATACGATTTTCTCACTTAGTCTTGAGACCGAGCGTTTTCCGTGCGCGCATACGTCACCTGCCGAGAGGCCCTGCCCCGCAACGCGGTCCATGCATTGAGGACCGCCCTGCTGGGCTCGCGCTTCGTGGCCCGGAGCCCGCTGATGGGGACGTTCCAGGCCAGCCGGGGGTTCGCCTTCATCTTCACGCACGAGGGCCGCACCATGCTGGAAGCTCGCTTTCCCTTCCTGGTGCCCTACCTCGATCGCGTGCTGGCCCCCGCCAGTTCCAGGGGCCTGCTGCCGTGGCACGAGCGGCTCTGGGGAGCACGCAAGCAGCGTCCGACCCCGAACGCATTCTACCTCAATCTGTTGCTGCTGGAGGCGGGGCGTGGTGTGGGCCGTCACATTGATGCAACCCTCCAGGAGCCCAGCGGGGTGACCGGCGCGACACCCCAGCACGTGAGCGTCCTCTACCTCCAGGTACCGGAGCAGGTGCGGGGCGGGGAGCTCCGCCTGCTCCGCCATGACACCCCCGTGGGTGAAGTCCGCCCCCGTGAGGGGCTGCTGGTCCACTTCCGCGGCGACCTCCAGCACGAGGTGCGCCCCTTCACCGGTGGCCCGCAAGGCGCGCTCCGCGCCAGCCTCGTCTGCGAGCAATATGTGTTCACGCCCGAGGCGCTCGCGCGAATCCCCGCCTTCCGCATCCAGTCCAAGGCGGGCTTCGCCGCGTACCTCGATGACCAGCGCGAGCGGCCGGACGGGAGCGCCGCCGGAACATTGGAATAGGCTTCACCTCAACCCAGGAGGCGCCGTGGCGGTCGACCCCCGCAGCACCGATGTCGAGCGGTTCATCCATGAGGACACGGGAGCCCCCGTGGTCATGCTGAACCTGGTGCGCTTCAAAGAAGGTGGGCGTGCGTCCTACGAGGCCTACGCCAACGCCGTCATGCCCTTCATCCAAAAGGTGGGCGCCCAGCCCCTCTATGCCGGTGACGGCTCGACGGCCCTGGTCGCGGAACCGGGCCAGGCGTGGGATGCGGTGCTGCTGGTCCGCTACCCCAGCCGCGCGGCCTTCCTCCAGATGGTGTCGGACCCGGAGTATCAGCGCATCTCGCACCTGCGCACGGAGGCGCTGCAGGAAGCCGTGCTCCAGGCGACCACGCCCTGGGCCACGTCCCCCGCGCCCTGAGTCATGGCACGGAAGGCCGTGCCCGCGAGTCGTCCCGCAAGCGGAGGTCCGCCGTCTCCGCGAACGTGGGCGGGCGGCGGTGCTTCGACGCCTGCTCGTAGGCATGGGCAAGCTTCAGCAGCATGGGCTCGCTCCAGGCCCCACCGATGAACGACAGGCCCACCGGCAAGCCGTGCACGAAGCCCGCGGGGACGGTGATGGAGGCGTAACCGGCGACGGCCGCGGGCGTGGAGCTGCTGCCCAGCCAGTGGTCGCCGTTGACCAGGTCGATGAGCCCCGGCGGCGCCTGGGTCGGTGCCACCAGCGCATCCAACCGGTGCTTCTTCATCACGGCATCCAGCCCCTGGGCCCGTGAGAACCGGCGGCAGGCCTGGAGCGCCTTGAGATACGCCTTGTCGGTGAGGGGCCCCTTCGCCTGCGCCAGATGGAAGATCTCCTGGCCGAAGTACGGCAGCTCCGACGAGGCCTGCGCCTCGTTGTAGCGGATGAGCTCCGCGAGCGTCCGCGGCGCCGTCCCCTCGCCCAGCGTCGCCAGGTAGGCCTCCAGCCCCGCCTTGAACTCGTAGAGGAGGACCTCGAACTCAGGCTCGTCCAGCTTCGCCGCAGCGGGGATGGGCGCGGGGTCCACGAGGATGGCGCCCCGCGACTTCATCAACGCCAGCGCCTCCTCCACGCACGCATCGGTCGCCGGGTGGTAACCGAAGAAGCGCTCCCGGGGGACGCCGATGCGCGCCCCCGCGAGCCCCTCCGGGTCCAGGAACCGGGTGTAGTCCATATGGCCCCTGCCCTGGCTGGCCGCCGTCGCGGTGTCCGCGGCGTCCACGCCCGCGAGCACGCCCAGCAGCACCGCCGCGTCCGCCACCGTGCGCGTCATGGGGCCGGCGGTGTCCTGGCTGTGGGAGATGGGGATGATGCCGGCGCGGCTCACCAACCCCACTGTCGGCTTGAGCCCCACGAGCGACGCAGCCGCCGAGGGTGAGACGATGGAGCCGTCCGTCTCCGTTCCCACGGACACCGCGCAGAAGTTGGCCGCGGTGGCCGAGCCCGAGCCCGAGCTGGAGCCCGACGGGGTCCGGTCCAGCGCATACGGGTTGCGCGTCTGCCCGCCCCTCCCGCTCCAGCCGCTGGCCGAGCGCGTGGAGCGGAAGTTGGCCCACTCGCTCAGGTTCGTCTTGCCCAGGATGACCGCGCCGGCGGCGCGCAGGCGCTCCACGATGAATGCGTCACGCGGTGGCTTCGCCCCCACCAGCGCCAGCGAGCCCGCGGTCGTCTGCATCAGGTCAGCGGTGGCGATGTTGTCCTTGAGGAGCACGGGGATGCCGTGCATCGGGCCCCGTGGTCCCTTCTCACGGCGCTCCCGGTCCAGCGCGTCGGCGATCGCCAGTGCCTCCGGGTTCAGCTCGATGACCGAGCGCAGCGAGCCATCCAGCGCGCGAATGCGGGCGAGATAGCGCTCCGCGAGCCCCTGCGCGGTGTGCGCCCCCGACTGCATGGCGGCCTGGAGCTGCGCCACCGTCGCCTCCTCCAGTTCGAACGGCTCGGCGGCGGCAGCCCGGCCCTGGACATCCAACGTGGCGAGCGCCGTGGCGGCGGCGGTGCCGCCCAGGAGGGTTCGGCGGCTGAGCCCCACCGGGGCGACAGCCTTGGACTCGGACTTCTTCATGGTGGACACGCACTACATCAGCGGCACGCGAAGGGTCGCAACCCCGCCCCCGCTTCGTTAGCGTGCCCGGCTGCTATGGCCTCTCACCTCACCCTCCTGGCCGGACCGGACGCGCTCCGGCTCATTCGCGAGCGGGGCTTGCGCGGCGACGACGTGGACGTCGTCCCCGGCGCCTCGGGTGGTCCGAAGTGGCTCGTGCTGGCGGGGCTCGACCGGGCCCTGTTCGGCGGGCTGTTCCAGGGCCGGACGCGGCCCCTGCACCTCATCGGCAGCTCGATTGGAAGCTGGCGGCTGGCCTGCGTGGCCCAGAAGGACCCGGTGCTGGCGCTGCGCCGCTTCGAGGCCGCATACATCGACCAGCGCTATCCCCCCAAGCCCTCGCCCGCCCAGGTCAGCGAGACCTGTGAGCGCATCGTGGACTCGCTCCTCGGGGACGAGGGCGAGGCGGAGCTCCTCGGCCACCCCTGGGCCCGCCTCCACATCGTCACGGCGCTGTGCAGGGGCGCGGTGGCCCTGGAGGACCGTCGAGCCCAGATGCTGGGGCTCGCGCTGTGCGCTCTCGGCAACCTCGTGAGCCGCCGGACCTTGGGGCTTCACATGACGCGCGTCATCTTCCATACGGCGGGTGACACCAGCCCCTTCGCCGGCCTGAACGACCTGCCCTCCACCCACCTCGCCCTGACGCGGGACAACCTGCGGCGGGCGCTGCTCGCCTCCGGCGCCATTCCGCTGGTGCTGAGCGGCGTGAGGATTCCCGGCGCACCCTCGGGCGTCTTCCGCGACGGCGGCGTGCTCGACTATCACCTGGACCTGGACTTCGGCCCTGGAACGGGCCTGGTGCTCTACCCGCACTTCTATCCGTACGTGGTGCCAGGCTGGTTCGACAAGGCGCTGCGCTGGCGGCGCGCACGGCCGGAGAACTTCCGCCGGGCCCTGCTCATCTCCCCATCGCCGGAGCTGGTCGCGCGCCTCCCCGGAGGGCGGATTCCGGACCGGGTCGACTTCGAGCAGTTGAAGGACGCCGAGCGGATGCGCGCATGGAACCAGGTCGTCTCCGAAAGCGAGCGGATGGGCGACGAGTTCCTGGAGCTGATGGCCACCGGACGCATCGCCGAGCACCTTCAGCCGCTCTGAGCTCCTGAAAAGACAGCGGCCGGCTCCCTTTCGAGAGCCGGCCGCCAGCGCTTCAATCCATCAACCTTCCGCGGCGCCCGGACCGTCACTTCATCCGGGCCCCACGGCGTCCACCTCCCACCCGCAGGCGGGAGGCGGACTCAGTCGTCTCAGTTCTGACGACGGCGGCGCAGCAGGCCGAGCAGCGCCAGGCCGATCATGCCGGCCGGGGCGCCCGCGCCCGTCGCGGAGCAGCCGCCACCGTCTTCGTCACCGTTCTTCGCGGTGAACTGGACGGTGGTGCTGTTCTCCGCGCCGTCCGCGTCCGTCACCGTCAGGCGGAAGCTGAACGTCGCAGACTTGCCCTTGAGGTCGGGCAGGTTGACGACCGCCACCGCCTGGTCGGCGCCGGAGATGGTCGCGTTCGGGCCCGCCGTCTGCGTCCAACGGTAGGTCAGCGCATCACCGTTCGCGTCGCTGGAAGCCGAGCCGTCGAGCGTGGCCGACGTCTGGTTGCCAGAGACCACCGCGCGGGCGTTCGCCACCGGCGCGATGTTCTCGTCGGAGACGGTCACGCTCGTCACGGACGCGACAGTGGACGTGCCGTCGCTGACCAGCAGGAGGAACGACAGCGTCTCCGCGGTGGCCGGCGCCGTGAAGGACGGCGTCAGCGAGGAGGCATCAGACAGCGTCACAGGGGTGCCGCCGGTCTGCGTCCAGGTGATGGTCAGCGCATCGCCGTCCGCGTCGGTCGCCGTGCCGTTGAGGGTCACGGTCGCACCGGCCTCCACCGTCACAGGCGCACCCGCGTCGATCTCCGGAGCGGTGTTGCTCGGGTTGGCGCCCGGGTCCGCCGCCACGATGATGCGCACGATGTCGCTGGTGGTCGAGGTGCCGTCGCTGACCGTCAGGATGAAGCCCAGCGTGTCACCGTTGACCGTGCTCGGCGCGGTGAACGACGGCGTCAGGGTGTCGGCACCCGTCAGCGTCACCTCCGTGCCACCGATCTGCTCCCAGTGGTACGTCAGCGTGTCACCCTCGGCATCGGTCGCGGAGCCGCTGAGCGTGACGAGGTCACCGGCGTTCGCCGTGCCGTCGATACCCGCGTTCACGGTCGGAGCCGAGTTGACCGGCAGCGAGCCGTCGATGATGGTCACCGGCACCGCCTTGGTAGCGGAGGCCGTGCCGTCCGTCGCCGTCACGGTGAACTCGTACGAGCCCGGGAGCGGCGTGGCGAAGGAGATGGTGGCCGTGTCGGCGCCCGTGATGGACACCGTCGAACCACCGGTCTGCTCCCAGCTGTAGCTGACCGCGTCACCGTCCGGATCGACCGCGGCCGCCGTCACGGAGACGGTGCCCGAGGCGAAGGAGACGGCCGTGTCGGAGACGATCGGCGCGCGGTTCACGTTGGTGACCGTCACGGTGACCGTGTCGTTCACGCTGGCAATGCCGTCGCTGACCGTCAGACGGAAGACCAGCGGCTCATCCAGGGTGACCTCGGGCGCGATGAACGTCGCCGTCGGCGTGGTGTAGCCCTTCACCGCCACCGGCGTACCGGAGACCTGGGTCCACAGGTACGTGAGGGCGTCGCCGTCCTCGTCGCTCGCGGAGCCGCTCAGCGTGTACTCAGCGCGCTCCTCGACCGTGCCGTCGAGGCCCGCGTTCACGGTGGGCGCGCGGTTGGGCAGGCGCACCGTCACGGTCACCGAGTCGGTGGCCGTCTTCACGCCGTCGGAGACGGTCAGCGAGAACTCGATCGTGGTGGGCTGGGTGATCTGCGGCGCCGTGAACGACGGCGTCAGGGTGTCGGCACCCGACAGGGTGACCGCGGGACCCGACGTCTGCGCCCACGTGAACGTCACAGGCTGGCCCTCCGGGTCAGAAGCAGCACCCGAGAGACGCACCACCTCACCCGGGGCGACCGTCAGGTCCGCACCGGCGTTGGCGATGGGCCAGGCGTTCACGCAGACGTTGTCTTCATCCGCGATGGTGGTGAACGGGGTGTTCGTGATGCCCAGGAACTCGAGGTCATCCAGCAGCCAGCCCGTGTAGCCGAAGGCCATGTCCGTACCGACGCGGAAGCGGACCTGCACCGTCTTGCCGGCGTAGGCCGTGCCCAGGTTGATGGTCGCGGGGACCATGCCCGGGAACTCCGGGTTGTAGTAGGTGAGCGCGGGCTTGCCGGCCAGCGGGTTCAGGTTGCCCGGGTAGGTCTCCAGCACCGCGTTGTGGATCGGCTCACCGATGTCCACCCACGTCTGGCCGCCGTTCTCGGAGATCTCGACGGTGGCGCCGTCGTAGTCGTCCTCGAAGTCCCAAGCGTGCATGAAGTTGATCACGAAGGGCTCGGTCGCGCTGACGTGCAGCTCGGGCGAGATGAGGCGAACGTCGGCGAAGGCCTCGGTGTTCTCCGCGTAGAACGTGCGGTTGCCGTCCGGGAACGAGACCACGCTGAACACGGCCGGGGTCAGGGCCTCGTCGTATTCGGTCGTCCAGGGCAGCTTGGACGGGGAGATCTGCACGTCCTCGATGTTCGTGGACTCAGGCCGCTCGTCGTAGTGCGTGGTGAGGACGAGGGCGTCCGTCACGTCGCCCGGGAGCGCCTGGCCAGCGTCGCGCGCCGCGATGTCGATGGTCACGTCCTGCCGCGCCGTCGCGCCGTTGAGCGTAACCGGGATGGAGACCTTGGCCTCGCCGAACACCGGGATGGCCGGGAGGGTCCCCTCGCCACCGTTGCCGAACTGGAGCCCCGCGAAGGTGGACGACAGCGTGACGCTGGACGCGGTGGCCGGCAGGGCACCCGCGTTGCGCACGGTGACCTCGATGCGGCCCGTCTCACCGTTGTCGAGGATGCCGTCGTTGTCGCACGTGCCGCTCTCGTCGTCGTCGAAGAACTCGGCCGACACGATCTGGATGGCCGAGCCGACCACGAAGCTCTCCACCACGCCCGCGTGGTCCGTGGAGTAGCGATCCGGGGCCCGGGCACCGACGCCCGCGCCGCGCTTGGCGAAGGCGTGCCAGAACCGCTCGGCGTCCGCCGGATCGTTGGCGTGGGCCGCCGCGATGACGGCGTCACGCGCCTCCAGGTACGTCGGGGCGGAAGGCGTGAGCTTGTACGCGTTGACCAGGTAGTTCTTCATCCGGTCCTGCGCCTCCTGGAACGGATGCGCGCGGAGCAGCGACGTGTAGCACTCCCACAGCATCGTCGCCCAGATCTCGCCGGAGTTGTGGACCTGCGAGTTCGGCAGACCGGTGTTGCCGTTGAACGGCACGTCCGTGGGCAGCGCCACGCCGTCCATGATGTGACGGAACGACAGCGCGTTCTTGGTCTGGTCCGACGAGTACGTTCCACGGCGGATGCCGAAGTACTCGGAGTCCGCGTCACCGCGGGTGGCGTAACCGGCCGCGGCATAGGCGCCGTTCCAGTTCGCGTTGGACGGGACGTTGATGTCCTCGGCGCGAACCATCATCAGCAGCGCGGTGAAGTCACCCCAGCCCTCGCCCATCGCGCGCCCCTGGTTGTTCACCAGACCGGACGCGTTCCCGATGAGACGGTTGCTGATGTAGTGACCCCACTCGTGCGCCACGATGGCGTTGTCGATGGTGCCATCGAGCCACTGGGTCGGGCCACGGTACATCGTGACGTTGAGGCCCGGGATGACGGCGCGCAGCCGGTTGCCGTCGTCCAGGTTCACGCGCAGCGTGGGGATCGTGATGGAGGTGGAGTCACCGCCCATGTCGATCGTGGGCCCCGCCGCGTTGTCCGCGATGATGACGCCGATGGCGCCCGCGGTCTGCGCGTTCGTCACCTTCTTGACGAAGTCACAGGTGCCGCGATCGATGAGGGCGATCTTCCCGGCGACCTCGGCCGCGTTGGTCAGCGCGGTGCAGCCGTCCGTGGTGGACGGGCCGTCGGCGTTGGCGGCGTCCTGCGCGATCACCACGTCACCCGTGGTGTTGAAGGTCTGGGGACCGAAGGTGGAAGAGATGCCACCCTGGTAGTCGCCCGCGACCTCCGCCGGAGCGTTCGCCGTCAGGCGCGAGTTGCGCGCGCCGGAGAACAGGAACATCTGCATGCGGGGGGACGCGCCGTCCGCGGGGGTCCGCATGTTGGCGTTGTCGGTCCCCTCGTGGTCCTGAGCCTGCGCCAGGAGCCGGTCGTTGGCGACGCCGCCGCGGCCGTAGTTGTTCGCCTGGGCGTTGCCGGACGCCTCGTCGAAGCCGGCGTCGTAGAACCAGTCATGCAGCCAGTTGTTCATGAAGAACAGGCTGGTGGTCGCCGCGGCGATCTGGTCGGGGTTGGCGTTCGGCTGGATGTTGAAGTCGATGATCCGGTCGAACACGCCCGGCGCCGTCACGGTGGG
>Ga0182745_1000595_pt1 | contig 38976 bp, 59 predicted proteins | sample eDN3rd30CKraftBY_FD_128523 | JGI IMG/M metagenome (GOLD analysis project Ga0182745, IMG submission 128523) | Enriched backyard soil microbial communities from Emeryville, California, USA - eDNA 3rd pass 30_C Kraft BY (version 2) (version 2) | ecosystem: Environmental > Terrestrial > Soil >...
AAGTGTTGGAGTTCAACATGCGGATGGACGACGTGAGCGACCTACCGTTCCCTGTTGGAACGACGCTCACGCAGGAGCAGGCCGCGGTACTCAAGGCGTACAACGCGCACGACGTGACGGCGACCAAGCGCTTCTATCACGAATCGGTGGACATGATCCGTTTTCGCGAGGAGATGTGTGTCAAGCACCCCGAGAAGGATTGGATCAACTTCAACGACACGAAGATCGGCAAGGAGTACTTTACGCTGCGCCTCGAAGGTGCTGGGGTGCAGTGCTACGACTTCGGACCCGAGGGGCGCCAGCCGCGCCAGACCAAGCGCACCAGCATCGCGCTGCGTGACGCCATCCTTCCGTGGATCACGTTCGAGCAGCCCGAGTTTCAGCGCGTGATCGGCTGGTTGAAGGATCAGGAGATCACTGAGACGAAGGGTGTGTTCAACGACATCGTTGCTCGCGTGGAGGGATTCGACTTCGTGTTCGGTCTCGGTGGTATCCACGGGTCTGTGGAGAACGAGATCGTGCGTTCCACCGATGACGTTGAGGTGGTGGACCTCGATGTGACCAGCTACTACCCGAACCTGGCGATCGCGAACAACTTCCACCCCGCGCACCTGGGCGAAACCTTTGCGACGATCTACCGCGATCTGTTCGAGCAGCGGAAAAAGTACCCGAAGAAGTCGGCCGAATCAGCGATGCTCAAGCTCGCGCTCAACGGCGTGTACGGGGACTCGAACAACCGGTTCAGTGTGTTCTACGACCCGCTCTACACAATGACGATCACGCTCAACGGACAGCTCCTGCTGTGCCTGCTGTGCGAGATGATGTTGAGGCACGTGCCGGGCCTGTCCATGGTGCAGGTGAACACTGACGGCGCGACCTTCCGCGTTCCGCGCACCTCGCGCGCAGTGTTCGAGCAGGTGCGCGAGTGGTGGCAGACGCAGACGAATCTCAATCTCGAAGAAGCGACGTACTCAGCGATGTTCGTGCGCGACGTGAACAGCTACATCGCGCAGTTCACCGACGGCCGCGTGAAGCGCAAGGGCGCCTACGAGCATGATCTGGAGTGGCACCAGAATCACGGTTCCCTCGTGGTCCCTAAGGTCGCTGAAAAGGTGCTGCTCGAAGGCGCGCCGATCCGCGCGACGGTGGAGCAGTGGCCCGATCTTCACGACTTCCTGCTGCGCACGAAGGTGCCGCGGTCGAGCCATCTGGTCATCGAGCACGGCGGCGCAGAGCCCGAGAAGCTACCGAACACCTGCAGGTACCACATCGCGCGCGACGGCGGTCGGTTGTTCAAGTGGATGCCTCCGCTTGCGAGAAAGCCGAACGAGTGGCGCAGGATCGGCGTTGAGTCGGGGTGGAACGTGAGGGTCTGCAACGACATCCGCGACGCAAAGCGCGATGCGGTGGATCACGACTACTACATCCAGGAGATCGAAAAGTTATGCAATATCCTCAACTGATTAATGCCACGCAGGGTCATCGGTACAAGCTCGACGGGCGCGATGTGATCGCTCTAGAGTCAAGCCCGACGCCGAGGATCGCGTACATCGATCCTGTGTGGAATTGGCTCGGTGAGCGCAGTGTCTGCGATGCCGCTGATCTTGTGCCCCAGCCGATGCGCTACTTTCATGGAGACACGCCGCGATGAACATCTTTCCTGACCTGCCGCCCGAGTACCGTCTCGACCTGGCGCCGAACAACGTCATCATCGCCACGCATCCGGTCCTGCCGACGCTCTATCTCAACGAGAAAACGCACGAGTTCGAGAAGCTGGAGAAGCATGTTTCGGAGGTGAACACCGATGCTCGAACGTGACATCGAGTCGCGCAGCCGCAAGCGCGCCGCTTCGCGCAACCTGCGCATGATGAAGTTCACCAGCCCTGGTCATGCCTTCGTGCCAGACGACATCATCATGGCGCCGATCCCCGAACTGCTGCGACCCATTGTGGCGCGGTACTTCCGGTTCGCCGAGTTCAAGCAGGAGGGGAAGAAGCCGACCCCGATGCAGCGACGCGAGCACGAGCGGCTGCGCGAGATGGGGTTCACCGTCGAGGTGGTGGATTCGCTCGATGCGGCGGATCGCGTGTTCGGTGAGATGGGGGGTCAGTGATGTTGATGCGCGTCGAACCGAAGCTGCGCGACCCATCGTGCCTGCACGGCTACCAGCAAAAGGCGATCCACTTCCAATGCACCAATCCTCACTCCATGATGTGGATTTCAATGGGGCTTGGAAAAACGGTCATCACGCTCACCAGCATCGCGCATCTGCTGGCCACGAAGTTCCTGCGCGGCGTGATCATCGTCGCACCGATCCGCGTGTGCCGCCTCGTCTGGCGCCAGGAGGCCGCGCGATGGTCGCACACCAAGCACCTGCGCTTCAGCATGGTCACAGGTACGCGTGATCAGCGCACCCGGGCGCTGCTGCGCCCCGCGGACGTGTACCTTATCAACTACGAGTGCTTGGGATGGCTCGCTGAGACCCTGCGCACCTACTATCTCGACAAGGGCAGGCCTGCGCCGTTCAATGGTCTCGTGTGGGACGAGATCAGCAAGATGAAGAACTCGGCGACTCAGCGCGTCAAGTCCCTCATCGACATCCGCACCGGTAAGGGTGCGATCAACTGCTTCGACTGGATCACTGGCCTCACCGGCACACCTGCGTCGAACGGGTATCAGGACCTGCACGGCCAGTACCTCGTGGTCGACAAGGGTCAGAGACTCGGCACGAGCAAGACCAAGTTCATGACCGAGTGGTACAAGAAGGCCGATCCGCAGGGTCGCAAGGTCATCGCGTACAAGGACACTGAGGACCGCATCAAGCAGCTCATCAGCGACATCACGCTGGAGATGAGCGCGGAGGACTACAACCCGCTGCCCGACATGATCGTCAACGACATCGAGGTAGAGATGCCGCCAGAGTTGCGGGTGAAGTACGACCAGATGGAGAAGACCTTTTTCCTGCAGCTCGACAGCGGCAAGGGCAAGGAGATGTTCAACCAGGCGTCGCTCACGAACTCATGCCTGCAGTTCTCCAACGGTGCGGTGTACCCCATCGCAGGCATGCCGATGTGGGAGGCGGTGCACGACTTGAAGCTCGATGCGCTGGAGGACTTGATCGAGGAGGCCAATGGTCAGCCGGTCCTGTGTGCCTACGCATATCGATCCGACGCCGAGCGGATCATGAAGCGCTTTGCCGAGCTGGACCCGATCAACCTCACCGACTGCAAGTCCGAGGGTGCCCTGGCGAACGCGATGGCTCGATGGGCCAGTGGGAACTGCCGACTCATGATCGGCCATCCCGCGTCCATGGGTCACGGCGTGGACGGCCTGCAGAAGATGGGTCACATTCTCTGCTGGTTCGGCCTCACGTGGTCGCTGGACCTGTACGAGCAGTTCAACGCGCGCATTCGACGCCAGGGACAAGGCGTTCCGGTAATCTGTCATCGGATACTGTGCACTGACACAATGGACCAGGCCCAAGCAATCGCGCTCAACGACAAGGCGCAGACTCAGGAGTCACTGCGAAACGCGGTGAAACAATACCGGGCGATGAAAGGCGCTTGACCCGGTGGGGTCAGATCGTGGTACAGTGTGTCACATTGACTAAGGAGATGACATGAACATCATCGAACAGGCGATTGAAGCGCTAGAGCGCTGGGCCGACCTGATCATTTATCAATACAGCGGTTCCAGCGAGGCGATGAGTGACCTACAGGAAGCCGACAACTTCGGTCAGCAAGCCCTCTACGCCCTCCACACCCTCAAAGCCCACCAGCAGGCTGCGCAGGATGTGGAGCTGCCGGAGCCTGCGCTTTGGTTCGACCCCGAAACAGGCCACTGGAAGAAGTTGACCAAGCCGGATCGCCCTACCTACGAGGCGTACTACACCGCCGACCAGATGCGAGCCGCCATCGAAGCCCACCAGGCGCGGCAGGCAGTGCCGCAGGTGGACCGCCTGGCGCAGATCATCCGAACGGTTGACGGCTCCCACACCCTCGGGGCCGGGGCGCTGGCGGAAAAGATCGTTGAATCGCTCGCCGCCGCACCCACTCCAGAGGCCAGCCAGCCCGAGCGCTCCAGAAGTCAACGACTGCGTAATGCTGGCTTTACACCTCGGCCATCGTGGCGCGCCCTGCCGTCGGATGACGACACCCAGCCAGAACGCGTGACCATGTGCCCGGAGACCGAAACCCCGTGCACGACGTGCCCAACGCGAGGCGTCCCCTGTGAGGCCACCCAGCCGACGCAGGCCCACGACCTGTATACCGACGCCGACAAAGACCGGCCTGCCGTGATCTGCGACCGGAACGGCTCCGTGACTCTCAGCTTGTGCAAGCGATGCGGCAAAGGGGAGGCGCAACTTGATGGCCCCTGCCAGCCCGCGCAAGCCGAAGCGCCGATACCCGAGCCGCTACTGCGTGCAATTCGTGAAGCGGGCCTGACGTTGCTCAAGACGCAATCCGGCTACCAGCTTCGCAAGGTGGGCCCGGCTGTTGCTCAGGCAGCTATCCAGCCCACGCAAGCCGAAGCGCCGCAGACCTTCGCCGAATGGCTGAACGATCGCCGAGACCAGCGGGTGGCAGAAGTCTTTCTCGACGTCTGCTTGCGGGTGGCGGAAGAAATCAACGCCACCCACCCCGCCCCCGAGCAGGTGGAGCTGAGCGAGGACGCGGAACGGTATCGCTGGCTGTTCGGCGCGCGGACAGCCGAAGAATGCGCAAATGCCAATGTGACCAATACGGTCTATGCGCCACCGAAGGAACAGGACAAAGTGATGGCCGCGCTGTTTAGCTTCTACATCTGCAAGGAAGACGCTGACACCACCATCGACGCCGCCCGCGAGGCCCAGGCCACGAAAGGCGGTGAGGCAGCATGAGCGCCCCAATGACCTTGGTAGAGCTTGGTGAGCTGATCCGCCACATCAACGCCTACCACAGCCCAGCCAATTCCCCTCGCGGCCGTAGAGTGGTGAAGTACATCGACCCTCACATCGACAACCGTGACGGAAAGTGCTTCTCCATCGGCCTGCGCGGCTACGGCTGGGAGCAGCTTTTCCATACTCAGAACGAGTGCCGGGACTTGCCCGAGTCGTTGCAACAGCGAGTCCTTGCCTTTCTCGCCAAGGAGTTCCCATGACCACCTCAAACACCGAACTGGCGGCGCAGGCGCGTCGAGCAGCAGCCAAAGCCGACATATCGGCCGGCTGCGGGGCAGTCATGGGTCACGGCGAGAGCTGCGTGGAGGGCCGGCTCTGCCAGGGCTGCCGGCGGAACAAAGAATCCGCCGACCTCTTGCGCCAGCTCGCCGATGCCGTGGAGAGCAAGACAGAGCCGGTGATGATCTATCGCGGCCGCCACATCATCGACTGCGGCGAGTTCGGCAGCCACGACATGGAAATGCTCAAGCTGATCCCGGCGGGCACGAAGCTCTACGCCGCCCCCGTGCAGCCAGAGAAGGACGAGCGCAAGCCGGGCGGATGCACCTGGGCCTACGAGGATGAGCCCACCTACGCCTGGCGCACCGGCTGCGGGAATCTGTGGGCATTCACCGATGGAGGCCCCGAGGACAACGGAACGAAGTTCTGCCCGTACTGCGGCGGCTCGGTCGGCATTGGCTCAAGCACTGACGGAGGTAGCCCCCATGAATGACAAAGCAAGAGAGGCGTTTGAACGCGAATACGAAGCCCACCTTTCCCCCGCCGAGGCCGATTGGTTTCGCCGCGAGGAGGACGACCCCGAGGAGTACTACCACGCCACGACGGCAGACGCCTGGTGGGGCTTCCGCGCCGCTCTCCAGTGGGCCGCATCACAGCAGGCAGCGGATGGGTGGAGGCCGATTGAGACGGCGCCGAAGGACGGAACTGACGTGTTGGTCATGTACATGCACATCGACACGCAGATCGTTCACAACGCCTTCTACGCATCTGAGTCCGAGGGCTGGGATGCCCAAGCTGTTGGATGGTGGTCCTACGACCACAGCGAGGTCAGCCGCATCAAGTTGGACGACTGGATGACGCCCACCCACTGGATGCCCCTCCCCGCCGCTCTCACAGCACAAGGAGAGCGCGATGAGCAGTGAACCGGATGCGCTGAGGCTTGCGCGGAAACTAGTTCACGGACCTTGGTCGAGCTGGATGGAGCATGCCGATGATCTGCTAGCCACCGCCGCAGAGCTTCGCCGCCTGCACGCCGAGAACGAGGAGCTGCGCAAGAAGGTCGGCGCTTACAAGATGCTGGAGCGTGCTCAGGCCGAGCAACTTAGCACCCTACGGGAGCAACAGGACAAGTTCCGCGAAGCCGTGGCCTCTTTGCAGTCGGAGCGTGATGCAAACGCGATCCTGACGGCAGAAATCGAGGCCGACCGTGCAGCGATGCGCGAGGCGCTGGAAGTTCTGCAGGAAGGCCGCGAGGCGTTGCAGGAGCAGGCGCAGGAGTTCCACCGCGCCATGGCCGGCTACCGGTTCGCACTCCACGAAGCCATGGACGAGTCTGTGCGCCGGGCTGATGCTGTGATCGAGAAGCTGAAAGCGAGAGTCGTATGAGCTTGTTTGGGAAGACCGTCGTAGTTCGCGGCGGCATGTCGCTGGCCGACGTTGAGGTGCTACTCGAAGGGCTTCAGGAGTTCGCTAAGGTCATTCGCGACCGTCTCGATGAGCAAGACGCCCGCATCGAGAAGCTGGAGTGCGAAGTCTCCAGGCTCAAGCAGGAGCCGCGGGTGTCGTTCCGGCAGAAACTGAAAGCGAGGACGGGCTAATCACTCGCCCTGCGGAACGCACGCCATCGCAGCAGCCCGGCAACGGTGGTATTTCCCCGCCACCTCGATCAGCTTGTCGGAGGTGGCCCCGAACGAGTCGTCAGCGAGCGGGGTCAGCGGACCGCACTGCGCCAGGATCTGCGCTGTCGGGCACAAGGGCGCCGTTGATCGCACGCAGCCCAGGCTCAGAATGGCGGCAGTCCCGATAAACAGGCTCGCGCACAATCTCGCGCTGGAGAATCTGGCGTTGCGTGACATTCTTCACCTCGATCTTTGAAATGGCCTCGGCTGCGGCCCTCTGTGCCGCCTCGCCTGCGACGAGCGCCACGCGCTCCTCGCGGGCCTTCTGTGCCTCGGCGCTGTCGCTTCCGACGTTCACTCCGTAGATGAAAGACCCGATGCACAGGAGCGCCGCTCCACCGACCCCCGCGATGAGCCCGTAGCTCATGGTTTCACCTGCCACTTGTCGTCGACCGTGGAGAAGCCGATGTAGGCACCCACCACCGAGCCGACGAACAGGTAGAAAGGCGCCGCGATGACACCAAGCTGATCGGACTCGGTGAAGATCAGGAGGACGGGGAACGTTAGGCCCGCGAGCAGCGAGCCGTAGGCCATTCGACGTCGGTGTTTCCAGCGGTCAGCGGGCGGGGTACACATGGCGGTCCAGCTCGAAGTGGGGACCGTCCTTGAAGCTGGTCCAGTCACCACCCCACACCATGTCGACTCCGAGATCCTTCGCTGCGCGTTTCATCGCGTGCGCGATCTGGTGGTACAGAGGCCAGTCCCATCGGACCTCGCCGCCGACGTAGGCCCCGAGGTCAACCGCGTGCCCGGTGATGTGGCGGCTGTTGAGCGTGGTGGTCGCGCCGGCCTTCATCAACTCAGCCTGGCGCTCCTTGGTGCGCAGACCTTCGAGTACCGTGAAGTCCACCGGACTGATCTTGATCGCGTGTTCCACGACGCGCACGAGGTCGGGGTGCACGCCGTTGAGACGCTGGCGGGAGCGGGTGCCGAGGAAAAAGCTCATGTCAGCGCCCCCGGTCGAGTGATCATCTTCTCCAACCGTCGATCGTGTTCCGCCTGCTCACGCTGATCACGTTTGCGCGAGAAGTGCACGTTCACCGCGACGTTGGCCACAACACCAATGACCGCGACAATGACCCCGAGAAGTCCGAGGAAATGCGAGCTGGCGAAATACCCGGTGAGGCCGGCGATAGCACCTGCTCCTGTGGTGGCATTCGAGCTTTGCAGGAGCACCTGCTCCACTGGTTCGCGTGTGACGGCCATGATCATTTCAACCTGTCCTTGCGGTGGCGGCATTCTGAGGCTCCCTGAGAATGCCCGATGATACAGTGTCCCCAAGATGTGGTAAATCCACCCATCGGGTCACACCGTCGGGTTGGTGTACTTACTGTTCGTCCAATTGCTCTGGACAGATCCTGCGCAGTAACCGTTTACCGCGACCCTTTGGGCCGACGATGCGTTGGTGATGTTTCCCGCGATCACGCCTGCCCGGAGGTTCACGAATATGCAGTTTTCAATGGCCAGGCCCGCGAGGTTGCTGAAGTCCCCGCTGACATAGTTCGAGGGGACCGATGCGCTGCCTCCGACCACCAACCGACCCGTGGTGCCGCCCGCATCGAACGTGTCCGTTCCGATGAAGTGGCAAGCCACCACACCGTACAGCTCCACCGCTCCAACGGTGCCACCGAAGATCGAACACCGGCTGATAACGATATCTCGTACACCGATTGGTGCGGCGGTTCGGGCCGTCCCGTTGATGTAGAGCGCGCTCTGGTGGGTATTGTTCGTCTCGGTGGATAGATAGAGATTGTCGAACCGAATGAATCCGATCACATTGGAGGCATCCGACATTGCGGTGATCAGGTGTCCTCCGCTCGTTCCGCTCCCCCCTCGAATCGCCATCCCGCAAATCTCAACCCCGTTGGCCTGGATTCGGAGGTTGAAGAGGCCGCTGTTGGCGGACGGACTGAACGCCCGGATGAGGCTTGTGGCCTGCAGCCCGTCCCCTAGGATACGGACACCGATCTCGATGTTGTTTGGCTGAGTTGTGAACGAGTACACCCCTCTCGGGAAATAGATCGTTCGGGTGCGCGCAGTCACCGACGCGGCGTCTGCGAGGGCCGCGTTGAACGCAGGCGTCCAGTTTCCACCGACCACCTGATCCTCGTAGTCGCGCATATTGAGGAACGGCTGCGGGATTCCACCACCTCCTCCCGCGTTGATCGCGTCGATGACATCTTGCGTAAGCGCAGGGAAGCCAATTTTCTGGGTCATGGTGATTCTCAGGAGGTGAGTTCGGCAGACCAGCCGAGATACGCGGCAGCGTTAACGCTCTGCATCAAAACAGCGGACCCTGCGGTGAGACCTGATGCGACCTCTGTGGATACCACCGCCGCGAACTTCGTCGTGGTCGTGTTGTGTGACGGTGGGAGAGAGCACGTGACGCTCGACGGGGCGAACAGTCCATAGTGACCAGCGGTCCCCGATTGTTCAAGCGCGGTCGGCGCCACTCGCATCTCTACGGGCAAATTGAACGTGATCGCCGCGACGGTCGCTGACGACGCGTACCCCACAGCGAACGCTCGGGCAGCGGCGCCCGGGGTGATCCGGTAGTAGTACCGCTGACACGCAAGCATCTCTTGACCGAGAGGGTTCTTTTGGAACGGCGTCGGCGAGACCCCCAGCTCGAACTTTGGTTCTGCCACAGTGCCACCATCGAACTCCACCTTGAGGTTCGCTCCGCCAGTCACAGCAATCACAGCCCCTTTGGCGTAGGCGACCCCACCTACTTTGCACGTCGCAGTGCCGGACCACGAGACCACATAGTCGCCGGTCACGAGGTTAGTGCCCTCGATGATCTGCTCGACACCGCCTGCTGGTGCGGTAACAGTTCGCCGGCCGCCCGAGTCAGTCCACGAGATATTTTGCCCCGAGGTGAGCACGCGCCAGCGGTCAAGTGTGTACGTGTTTGCCGCGCCCACGTTTGTGCCGCTGACGTACGCCCGCTGGTTTACTCGGAAACATGGGTTGATAAGCAGGTTGATCCCTGATCCGCCGCCGCTCGACGACATCACGCCGTCACCGTCGATGGTCAGACCCTCGCCGATAGTAATCGCCTGCGGCTGACCGCCCGATGAACTGTTGCGCCCGATCAGCGTGGCCGCAGGCAGGTCGGCCAATTTCTCCAGCGTGACGGCGCCGTCTGCAATGTCGCTGACCAATTGAGGCAGTGCCTGACCGTATCGCGCTACGACGTTGTCCGTCCCGGCCGATGGCGCGCTGACCATCGTGATCGTCTTGCTGTCAACGTCGTAGGTGAAGTGTAGGCCTGGCGCTTGCGGGACACCATTGATTCGCAGATCGATATTCGATGCGGTTCCTGCGTCGTACTCCAACACGAAGTCTCGATTTGTGCCGTCGCCGCTGAACACTCGGGTTCGCCATTGTGCGTAGGCGACATTGACCCCCATGTCCTCAAGATTGTAGTTGCGCAGAGCCACCCCACTCTCATCCCACCCGATCAGCGTGGAGGCTTGGGGGTTCGGCAGCTGGTTATCCACCCCATCGGGCACCGAGATGCCCATAATCAGGGTTCTGTCGATCTGCTCTTGCAGTTGCTGATCGATCATCGTGAGCTTGTCGAGAGCGCGTTCGTGCGTTTCAGCAGGGAAAGGGTCGCCGCTGATGTAATCGGTCTCCTGGGTCAGCTCAACCTCGCGGAAAAGCACCAGGCGCTGACCCAGCGCGGGGGCAACGGTCAACGTAACATCACCTCCCTCGTCATCGCCTGCCCCCGTGACGGTGTAGTCCGTCCCTTGACTAAGCGGAACGGTCGATTCGTCAGCAAGCACGAGGACTGCGGAGAGATCGCTCGCGAGAAGGAATCGATACGGGAACGCGAAGACCGTTGTGGCGCCATTTCCGGCGTACTCGATCTTGCGCTGCGTGGTGCTGATGGTCATGGATCAATTCCTCAACGGGAGAACATCACAGGGGGTTCTGCGCGACGCTCGTACTCGCGGTCGATCACCCGCTGGGTTCCAATCAGACCCGATTGTACGAGCCATGCGTGGATCTGCCGAGCCTGCATCGCGGCCTTGGCAGGATCGTCAGTTTTCGACAGCAGGAGCGTCATTTTTTCGGGGTCCATCATGGCCTCAGCGAGCACCTTGTTGACAGACCCAGTGGGAATCTTGGTCATCGCCTCCTCGGCCAGCCGGGCGCCCGCGCCGTGCACGATCAGTGACGGGGTGCTGGAACCAAACATGCGCGCCACCGAGCCGGCAGCACCCGAGCCAATCATCCGACTCAGCGTAGCCGTAGCGACGTCGGTGACGCTGTTCTTGATGTCCACCGCAGTTCCCGGTTTCTGCGAACGCGCGATGTTGTCGGCGGCGTCGAACAACTGCTTGAGGCTCGACACCTCTTTCGCATCGACAATCCCCTGCTCCTGCATGACCGCCAGCAGCGGCTTCTTGCCGACGCTGGTGGGCACCGTGAGGTACTGGCGCATCTGGTCGATGTTGAGCACGCCGTTGCGGTCGCGCGAGTTGTCGAGCATCTGGTTGTAGAGCGCCGCCTTGAGGCCGGCCACCGACTCTTTCGGATCGATGGTGATGCGACCGCCTCGCCCCGTTCCGCCGCCCTTGGCGATGTTGATGAGGCGCGTGATCTCGGCTTCCTGATCCCCCGACACCAGAACGCGCTGCGCCGCCTTCTTTGCGGCCTCGGCGCGCTGGATCGGGTTGCCGTTGGCTCCCAGGAGCGATGAGAACGCGCCTTGTCGCGCGATGATATCCTCGACGCCCTTGGCGCGGTTCTGGAGCTGGCGCATACGGTCCTCGGACTTCACCGCTGCGAGCATGTCCGTCTTCACCTCGGGGAAGCGACTCAGTAGGGTCGGGTTGTCGCGGATGAACTTGCTCACGCGCTCCGGGCTGATCCGACCCGTCAGCGGGTCCACCGTGTCAGCCGCTGCCAGGCGGAAGATTCGCTCCTGCGCGTCGAGCATCATGCGGTACGAGGTGTCGTCGGTGAAGCCGCGGGTATTGAGGAAACGAGTGGCTTCTTCGAGCTGCTGCATCTGCAGCGCGCCGGCCTCCTTGCCGGTGGCCAGGGCCTTGCGCAGCAGCACCTCGGGCGCCACACGGTCGCCGTACTTACCGGTGCCAGTGACCTTGCCCACGAACGTGCGGGTAAACACCTCGTTGAACTCTCGGGTGAACGCGCGGGCCTCGTCGTAGGCTGTGTCGCCGCCAGCCCGGAACGCCGCGTCCATGTCGTCCAGCACCGCCTCGGCAAGATCGCTGTAGATTCGCTCCATCCCCACCTGGTCAGGATCGCGCGACGCGGCGCGAGCCATGCTCAGAAGCTCGGAGCGCAGCTTGCGCATCTCACCCGCGTTGGTGCCGGCCGGTGCACCCTCGATCGGCAGCACCGACATGGTCTCAGGGTCGTAGCGGAACTCGCCGTCCCCTTCCTTCGACACGCGGGTCAGGAAGTCGCGTACGACCGCGGGCATCTTCTTCCCGCGCAGCTCGGGCAGCGTGTCGGCGATGATCTCATCGTAGGTCTGCTGCAGGTTCGTCGTGGCGACAGGTCGAGTGCCGTCTACCGCCTCCCACAGACCCTTTTCAGCAGCGCGCGAGGCCTCGATGGATTTGTCCAGCGCCTCGCGCGCCTGCAGACTCAGCCGCTCGCGCGCATCCGGCGTGTCCTTGGCGATCTTGCCCGCCTTGGTCAGCGCCTCTCGCTCGGCGACAGCGATCGAGTCCGTCATGAGCTTGCGATAGTAAGTCTGACGTAGCTCAGCGGCAGCAGAAATGGCCGCGGGGTCGCCGGTCTTGATCAGCCCTTCCATTAACCCTCTCGTGGCATCAAGACTGTCGCGGGCCATCTGAGCCGCCTCGGCGCCGAATTGCCGGCTATAACGAGCAAGGTGATTTTCCAATGCGCCGAGGGCCAATGATCCGGTCTTTTGCGCCCCGGTTCGACTCACCCCTTCCTCCTCCAGCAAACCAGACGCCTTGAGCGCGCGAGAAAGCGCCACCGGGTCTTCACCGGTGACGGCCAGGATCTCGCTTAGGCGCTTCGCGGCCTGCGTCTCCATTGCTGCAGGACTCATGCTGCTGAGCGCACGACGGCCGATGTCAATTGCTTTTCGGGAAGCTGCGATGGACATCCCTACCGGGTTCGTTCCACCAACCAGCTCAGCGACTCCCCGGATGTCCTGCCGCCCGGGCGCTGCTGATTCCGCTGCCCCGGCGAGCGTTGCCGAAGAAGTCGCCAGCGACGCCTCCGCTGCAGCAGTGGTAGCAGGTCGGCGCATCGCGGTATTCACGATGCTGTTGAGAAATCTTCCCACCGCCTGAGTTCCGAACGTGTAGCCGACCTCGCCGACCTCTCGTTCGATGGACCTGAGCCCTGCTGCGCCTGCCGCGAATGGGGCGACCGCGAACGGCACCGCGCCACCCAGCGACTCGCCTGCCACGCCGAATCGGCGAAGCTCAGGGGACATCTGTTGGGGCGAGGGGAGCCCAACGGAATCGGAGGCCATCTCGCCCGCGAACGCTCCAGCCACCGCGCCCCCGATACCGCCGACCGCCGTCCCTATGGGTCCGAACGTCGAACCGATCGTGGCACCCGAGAGGCCGCCCGCCAGCGCGCCTGAGCCCTGCAGCACGCCGCGCCCCGCGCCTTGCGCCGCCGCACCAATCGCGCCTCCAGCCGTGGCCTTTTTCGGCCCGGCCGGGTCGGCGTATTTGGAGAAGTCGATCTCGCCGGCAGGGTCCGACTTGGCGACCGGGTCGGCGTATTTGGAGAAGTCGATGTCGGCCATGTGTCAGCGCTTCGTGTACTCGTTGCCCTTGGCGTCCATGAAGCGCGTGCCGGACGGAAGCGCCTGCACTTCTTCTTCGGTACGCACGACGGGAGGGATTCCCAGCTTGCCCATGAAGTTGTCAATAGCCGCGATCCGATCCATAGCCGCGCGGCGCTCCTCGATGCTCACCTCGGCGTTGAGCGTGCGCTGCGCGTCGGCCTTACGGTCTGCCAGCGACTGCGCGATACCGATCAGCTTGGCCTCGAACGACTCCTGGCTGCGGAAGATCTCGGGCGCGATGCTGATCTCCTTCTCGATCGCCTGACGTTCGCCTTCGGTGAACCTGGGGTTGTTCTGCAGCACGCGCACGAGATCGCGCGATGCGCCTTCCACATAGGTTCGGTCTGCGTCAGCCTGCTGCACTTCCGCTTCCCCGAACGCAAACCCCGCCGCGGCCGGGCCAACGCCGGGTACGCGGTTCAGGCCCGACTTCGCTGCGGCAACCGGGCCGGCGACGTTCTGACGACGCTCCCAGATCGTGCGACCAGATTCGCCGGCCGCGCGAGAAGTCGTCGGGGTCTGCGACGGCGCAGGGGTCGTCGGATTCGGGTCGGTGATCGACCACGTGCCGTCAGGACCGACCGTTGCGGGTCCAATGGTGCGGCCGTCGGGGAGCGTGAGTTGTACCTGCTGACCCGGCGTCATGGTGCCACCCTGAGCCGGCGCGGCGCCGCCTCCCATACCTTGAGGGGCTGCGGGAGCGCTGACGCCGCCGTAGTAGCCGCGACCCTGGTTCAGCGCCTGCGTCACGAACGTGGGGATCGTCGGGGTGATCTTGGTCCACTGACCGGTCGCGGGGTCCTGGCGCTCCACCGGCTTATACGCCTCTGCGTACATCACCTCGTACTGGCGCGCCTGATCGGGCGATAGCATGCCGTTGGCATATGCCACCGAGTTGTCCGTGACGTACTGGAGCGCACGACCCTGGAGGCTGTTGCCGAAGCTGCTGACTCCGTTGGCCGTGTCGACGCTGTAGAACTCATTCACCACGGCCTGCGATGCGGGCTTACCCGTCACCAGTTCATACTCGGTGATCTTGTCCGCGATGGACATGTTCTTGCGCTCCGGCAGATCGCGCGCGCGTTGGATCTCTTCTGGCGTCAGATCGCGACGAGCGAGCTGCGAGAGGCGGCGCACGTTCGAGGCCTGCCGCTGCTGCTCGACCTCCGCCTTTCGCTCCTCAACCACTACGTCGATGCCGAACTTACGCGAGGCGTCGGGGGTCAAGTACTTCTTGACCTCGGGGTTCTCCATGAGCGCCTTGGCCGACTGGTATTGACCGCGAGTCAGCAGGTTGGAGATTGCACCGGTGGCGATCTGCGATCGGCCAGCGTCCTTGTACTGCGCCGCCTGCGCTGGAGACAGTGCGTCGCCGAGCATGTTGATTTCCGAGTCGAGGACGCCGAACATGTCAGTGAGCTTGTCCGGCGCGAACACCGCGTCATTGGCCAGCTCGTTCGCTTTCTGCTCGACGCGTCGACCGATGAACTGCTGCTGCGCCTTCACCTGCGCGGCCATCGCAGACTTTGCGTACTGTCCGACTTGGTTCTCGATCTGCGCCTGCAGCTCGGCACGCGATGCGCTGGTGCCGCCGTGGCGCTTGAGGATGTCCCCGGCCTTCTGGCGCAGACCTTGCTGGAACGAATCCACCGTGTCCTTGCGCGCGATGTCCTCGGTGTCCTGCACAGCCTGCAGTGCCTGCTGTGCGACCTGATCGAACTCGTTCATGAGCTGCACGCGTTCGATCACGTCCTCGCGGCGCTTGATCTGCATGCCGAGATCCATCGCGACCTCGCCCATCTGACCCATCGCCTGCGCGGCGCCGGCCCCGAAAGCCTGAGCATCCGCGCGCACGCCGGGCGTGGTCGTCTGCTGCTCGTACATGTTCAGTTTTGCCATGTGTCCCTCAACGGATTCGACCGTAGCCACTCAGGAGCGACGTTCCGGCCATTAGATTGCCCTGACGACGCGCCTGACGCCCCTGCATCCCGTAGATTGAGGACTGCAGTTGACCTCCGTACTCGGTGTTGAGCGCGTCGATTTCCGAGTTGGCTGCGGACTCGGCCAGAATCATGAGCGGCGTTCCCGCACTCGTCGCGCCCGACTTGCCGATCTGTGCGCGGATGCTGCCGAGCCGACGCATCCCCAATTCTCGAACCGCGCGAGCTTTCGAGTCGGCCTCTATGCGGGCCTGCTCGGCGTTGAATTTGGCGGCGTTCTCTGCAGCGCCCCCCTGCTGGATCGCGGAGATGGTGCTGAGCGCAGTGCCGGCAGCCGAGAGGTATGTGCCGAGGCCCCATCCAGACGCGCCCGCCGCACCAGCCGCTCCCGCCCCCGCTGCCGCAGCAGTGCCGGCACCAGCCGCGGCAGCGGTACCTGCGCCAGCGGCTGCGGCGGTCCCTGCACCCGCAGCAGCACCGCCACCGGCGGCACCACCGAGCCCCGCGAAAAGCGTCTCGAAACCACTCATGACCTGATCCTCACGAATTCGAGCATGTCGGCCCCGTCAGGGCGAAACGCTCGCTTGTACGACTCTAGCTCGAAGCCCAACATCCTCATCCACCGGATACCCGCGCTGAACCCAACGTCCACGTGGGCCTCGATGCGCCGGTACGGTGCAATCACGAGCTGACGGTGGACTGCTCGGTGGATCGCCGCGAAGTGGCGCCCCGCCTCCTCACTGATCAGCATCCAGGCAACTGCCCGATTGTGCCATTGGGGCAACAGTCCACCGCAAGCCACCACATTGTCCCCGGTATCGGCCGACCACGCCAGTCCGAGTTCGGACAGTGGGGTTAGATCTGCCGTGCTCACGTCGCCAATGTCTGCGATGTAGCGTTGCGCCGGCTGGAGCACCACGCGCTCCGAGTCGCCGAGGCGCCATGGTCTAACGATCATAGGTGTCCATCTGGGGCATCAACGCCACGATGGTACACGGCAGCGGGAGGCGGTGCTCAACGGCGACCTGTGCACCTTTCTGGTACTCGCCCGGCCACGGGAGAGTCGGCGTATCACCAGTCAGCAACGGCAGCGCTTCGTCCATGTCATTGTTGCTGCTACGCATCTGTAGCTCATCCATCGTCACGCCGTCGCCGTACCATAGGCCCGCGCCAGTCTGGAAAAGGCGCATCGTGACGTTGTGGATACGCTGGGTCTTGCCCTGAGCCACCCCGTCGCGCGCCCCGGCCTCGATAGGCATGGTCATGATCTTGGCTGTGTACGGCAGACCCACGCTGACGACCGACCCCGGACGGTTCAATTCGATCTCGCCGCTCTGAACCACGCGGTTCGGGTGGGTTGATCCGTCAACCAACACCGCCACCTCTTCTCCTTCGAGGTGGCCGAGTCCACTGATCGTCGAAGTGGGGGCTCCGCTGTAGGTGAGACCGCTGTCGAGGAAGAACGATCGCGCCCCCGTGAGATATTTCTCAAGGTATTCGACATAACGCTTGGTCTGACCGTTGACTGTGCGTCTCACGATCATCCACGTCACGTCCTGATCGCCGTCCCAGTGAGGGAGAGAGATCATCGACTCCACTGCCCCACCAACGTTGTGACGATGCCATCCGACAACATCCTCGGCACGCTCGTAGGTCATCCCGAGCAGCACACCGTCTGTGCGCGCGGCCCATACGATTTGCGTGGGCTCCTGCTGATACGTCATGTCAACGATCCCGGCCTCGGCCAGGTGCTCGGACAGAATCGTCAGGTTCGGTGCGACGTAGGAGTCAGTCTCGAAGTTGTAGGTGTACTCACGCAGCTTGCGCGCCGAGCGTTGCACGAAGATGATCGAGCTGGCGATGCGTAGGGGGCGCACGTTGCCGACGCACCCATAGGTCGTCTGCGGCTGAATCATCACGCTGCTCGGCGTGATGGGGCTGTTGATGTCGTTGGCGCGGATCGTGAACTCTCCGCCATAGGTTCCGATAGCGAGCACCTTACCGGGCGCGAGCCAGGAGATCGTGTTCAAGTCTTGCGTGTTGATGGTGTACATCAACGAGTCGTCGTCGTTCGTGCCGCGTTTGAAGTTCTCGTAATCGCTGACCGTCGATGCCCACAGGGTCTGAGGCTTGCGCGAGCTTCCCCCGAACCACAACCGGTCCTCGTAGAACGTGACCACCCGAGGGTAGCCGCGCGACGGGGACCAGTCCCCCTTGGCCCACTTCACCGACGTTGACGTATGAGGGACGCGAGAAATGACGGTCACGCTGACCGAGGTTCCGCTGGTGTAGCCGGTGATCTGCGCATACCCCTGCCCGTCGTGCAGGAACGTCCAATTGATGCTGCCGTCTGACTTGGTGCCCTCGGTATGCACCGGGGGTAGATTCCCCGACGTTCCAGACCCCTGCGCCTCGTACACGTTGCCGAGGTGCTGCACCACGTTGCCCGCCGAATACGACGATGCGTTGGCGATCCACGGCGAGTAGTCGTTCGCCACATCCGTCTGCAGTTGGATGTACGTGCCGACATCGCTCGCCACGAAGATGCTGCTCGACGCGGTGACGGTGGTGTTGCCGGTGACCGCGCCGAACGATATCGTGGTGGACGTGGTGTTGCGGTCGTCGAATGCCGGGGACCGGAAGTTCACCGGCGTGATGGTCCAGGCTGTCGGTCCGGTACGCGAGAGCTTGTTTGGGTGGTGCCCCGGGTGCGAGATGTAGACCACATCGGCGGACTGCGCGAAGCTCAGCAGCGGCAGGTCGGCGGACGAGTAGGGGCTGACGATCTCGTAGGGAGTGCCGGGAGAGGACTCGACGATCCCGCCGTTCGTGTAGAAGCGGATGTACTCGTCGCCGAATTCCAGCGCGTAGGCTTGCTCGGTGCTGAACTCGAAGGGGATCAGGCGCGTGAAGTCCGCGGAGTCTTTCACCTCGTGAACGAACCGCGTGCCGGGTCGCTTGCGCACAGGCCCGAAGACCTGTGGCGTGAAGTTCTCCATGACCTCGCAGCCGTTGCGGTACTTCTCAAGGTCGATGCGGCCGGCGAGCTGCGGGGACAGTTCACCAGCGTTGAATGCGTTCTGGATCGGAGAACTTCTCGCCACGTCAGTACCTCACCGCGATCCACTCGTCCTCTTGGAACGACTGCGGGGGGTTCTCCTGCCCATCGGCGCGCTTGGCGTCGGTGAATGCCTGGTCGAACTCCTCCCAGAGCGCCCCTTTCTTGGTGTTGCTCTGCGTCAGCGCCTCGCACATCTCGTAGGCCAGGCGCGTCGTCACCGCGTCCGAGAACAGGGTCTCGTACTTGTTCGGGTCTTCGATGCGCGCAACGTAGCGGATGTACAGCGTCGAGGCGTTGGCCAGGATGGTCTTGGCCTCGACCTGGTACTCACCGGCGTGCAGGTCGCGCACCTCAAGCAGGCGCAGACAGTCCGTGGGGATCTGGAACCGTGCACTGAACCCCCATGCAGGAGGCGGGTTAGTCGGTGCCAGGATGCCGCGCGTTACCGCGAAGTTCCACGGGTGCTGACGCAGCATGCGGTCGCGCACCAGCGGCCAGTTTCGCAGGCACAGGTTCGCCGCCTTGTTGCCGTCCTGTAGGGACGTGATGGGGCCGTGCCCGAGCTTGTCGAGCGCGCTGTTGCAGATATCGACGACGGAGGGCACGGCCTACCCCTTACTGAGCTTCGAGCTCGTTGATGCGGTCGCGGATGCGGTCGATCAGCACCACGAGCTGACGCTTGTTCAGCGTGTCGTCGTAGAGGATGCGAACGCCACCGGTCAGCGTCAACGACGTGCCGTCCTGCTTCACCATGACGTCCTTCTCGGTCGTCACGGCGGCGTCAATGAATTGCTTGGCCATTTCGGGTACTCCTGATATGACAAAGGGCCGCCGCAGACGATCCCGCAGCGGCCCTTGAGGGTCAGCCTCTCGACTTAGGGGGCCGAGAAGAACAGCTCGACCACCGCGCTACCCGAGGAGGGCAGCGCCGCGGCGCCGATGGTGAGGACCACCGATTCGCCCGACGCGCCGATCGGGTCGGCGCTGGCCGCCGAGGTGACACCGAACAGGGCCGGGCCAGCGGAGGTGGCGACGGCTGCGGCTCGGTACTTGCCCGTCGCACCGGCCGCGCCGATGGCGACCGTCGCGGTGGCGCCCATCGTCGCCGACGGGTTGAGGACGCCGAACAGGAACGTGTGACCCGCGGGGATGCGCGCCAGCACGATGTTGTCGCCGTCGGCTTGGCTGGCCATGTCGAAGCTGGCTCGCCAGACTCGGACGCGGCCGCCTTGGACGGCACCGCTCGACTTGCCCGGGGGCGCGGCTTCTTGGGGCTGGACTTCTTTGGCGTAGGTGGTGGCCATGATTTACTCCTTATGCTTCCGTGCAGAGGACTTCGACCACCTTCTTCTCGTCGGTGCGGGTGGCACCGACGGTCGCCTTGGCGTACACCTGCGTGGCATACGACTTGTCGGCGCGCTCGGTGATCTTGGTGGTGATGTCGTTCCACAGGCCCAGGTGGAGGCCGCTCTTGGCCCAAGCGAAGCAGCGGCGAGCGCTGGAGCCATCGACGCCCAGCAACTCGGTGTGCACGAACTTGAAGCCCATGAACGTGTCCACGTCACCCTGCACCAGCGCCTTGACGGTGTTGTAGTCCGACGACGTGACCTCGGTCGTGCCGAGCAGGTTGTCGAGCTGCTTGGCCGTCACGGCCATGTACAGCGGGTCGGCCGGGTCCACCTCGTTGCGGGTGAGGATGTACTTGGCCTGACGCAGCTTGGCGACCGTGAGGCCGCTGGCAGCAGCGGCGATCTGCTGGTTGACCGTGTCGAACGCGGTGTTGTCCGAGCCGTTCTCGCCGGTCTTGGCGGTGCCCAGGGCGGCGGCGATGATCTCGGCGTCCATCGACCGACCCAGCGCGAAGGCGCCGTTCATCGCATAGGGGCTGGTCGGGTCGATCAGCATGCGCAACTTGTCCTGGTCATCGACCAGATCGGCCCACTCGTAGTCCGTGGGGAACACCCAACGGGCCGCGTGCGGCGTGGAGATCATCGGCGTGTCGCCGTGACGGGTGGTGCGCTTCTGCGCGGTGACGGCGCCGATTTGTTCGACGGCCTTGGCGGCCTTGCCGGTGTACGAACCCAGCGTGACCAGATCGCGGAGACGGGAACCGCGCTGCTGCAGCAGCAGCTGCACGTTGGTCGTGTACTGCTGCACGAACGCGGTCGTGACTTGGAAGCTCATGATGGACCTCGTGAAGTTGAATCAAGTGCCGGATGCTTGGTTCGACTTGTCCACCGATGGCGGGGTCATAAATTCAGGGAGACGTTCGGCCTGCTTTTCCTTGCGGGGCAGTTTCAGCGTCCCTCTGGGCGACGAGTCCGGTTTCCTCTCGTCTGACGGTTCGCAGCCTACCACATACTTCTCCAGCATGCAACAGGCGTTGATGATTTCGTCGCTGGTCAGGCTGTTTCGTGAGGCCGTTGGGACAACGACCTTCACGATTTCCAGCCGCACGATTTGCGGGTCAGCCACCATACGCCTGCTCCATCAGGCGCTTGAACTTGCCCACGGCCTCGGCGTTGCCGGCCATGTACTGCTCCATGAAGGCCTTGTCGGTCTTGAGGTCGTTGAGCTGCTGCTGCGCCTCGGCGGGGGTGGTTCCGAACCCACTGGCGGCGCTGCGCACACCCTCGAAGCTGGGTTCGCCCATCTTGGAACCCAATGTCGCGAACAACCTGAGCATTTCTGCCGTGCCAAGACGGGCCTCAAACTCGGTGAGCTTCTGCTGGTCGAACCCCAGCGCGCTCACGGCATTGCGACCCATGGCGATCTGCTTCTCGTAGCCCTGACCCCACTCGCGCTGCAGCTCAGCGATCGCCTTCTCGGACTCCTGCTTCGCCTGGGCCTCGAACTCCTGCATCCGCGCGCCGGACATCTCCTGCCACTTGTTGAACAGGCCCTGCGCCTGTTTGGTGGTCAGGCCGTTGGCGTGCGCGGTCTTGGTGAACCAGTCGGCCAGCGCCGGGTCGCCACCGTCAGGCACCTTGATGCCGTACTCTTTGGGGTCGGCGGGGCGGCCGAGCTTGCCGTAGAACTCGCCGAGCTTGGTCTCATCGGCGTCGGGGCCGGGGAGCTCCAGCAGGCTCTTTGACCCACCGGCGAACTTCTCCAGGTTGCGGTAGCTCTCGATGGCCTTGATGGGACTGTCCCACCCCTTGTTCTGGATGTAGGCGGCGGTGGCCTCGTCGGCCTGGCCGTACCAGGGGGCTTGCGCGCCACCGGTGACCGGCGCGGCGGGGGCGGCTGCGGGTGCGGCCGCTGCGGCTGCACCGTTATCGCCCATCAGGGCGGCGGTTGCTTCACTCATTGTAGTCCTCGATCAGTTTGATCACCTCCTCATCGGTCAGCGAAAGGTGACTCATGATCCTGAGCCAAACCTCGCGCCGTCCTTCGAGAAGGTACGTGGAGTGGACGTTGTTCACGTCCGCGGTGGGCAGGGTCGCCCGACAGAAACGCCGCAGGTCCGCGAGGACTTTGCGACCTTCTGGGTTCTCGAACGTCTTCTTGTACGCCGCTTGGCGCTTGCGCAGGAAGGGGTTCAGGGTCATTGCTGGTTCAGCAGGGCGTTGGCCTGCGCCACGTCTTTCACGGCGCCGGCGAGGGGCTGCGCGGCCTGCACGGCCATGGCCGCCTGCTCCTGCTGGGCACGCTGGGCGCGGATCGCCGCGACGGCATCCGGGGAGCGAAGGGCCGGCAGGGGCACACCCGACACCTCGGCGGTGAGTCGGGCAAGGCCGTCGGTGTCGAACACGTCGAAGATCTCGGGACCGGCGAGCTGCGCGAACGGGGTTAGGATCTCCAGCGAGCGCTGCACGCCCACCAGTTCCTCGGCGCGTGCCATGCGCGACATCGGCGAGTCGTAGGTGATCTCGTACTCGCCACCCGCTTCGACCAGGATCGGCGGCATCGGCGGCAGCATGCGGTGGAACGCCAGCAGATCGAGCTCGCGCTCGATCAGTGGACCCAGCGCCTCGGACTGCTGCCGGCCCATGGTGGGGGTGAGCAGCATGCCCTTCTCTTGCGCGCGGATCAGCGCCTCGGTGGCCGTCATGCGCGGCGTGTCCACGAGGATCTGGAACAGCGTCACGAGGAACGCGTCGTCGATGGCTGCGCGGCGCTGCTCCATCTTCGCCTCGTTGATGTCCAGGCGCGCGCCGCTGTTGAACGGCTGCATCAGGGCCTTGCCGTCCTTGTTCACCCCGCCGACGTTCATGCCGCCCGGCTTGAGGTTCACCGTCATGGCGCCCCCGCCGAGGATGCCGTCATCGTGCAGCAGGATCGGCGGGTCAACGAGCTTGTGGGCCGCACGGATGTCCGTCTTGGCCATCTCGTTGAGCATCTTGATGTCGGCCAGCGCGGTCATGCCGGGCGAGCGGCCGTACACCTCGTCGGGCGCGGTGAAGTAGCGACTGAACGAGTACGGGAAGCTGTTGTAGCCGCCCTCCTCCATCATCGTCTTGTCATTGACGTAGACGTAGACCGACGCCCACGGCTTGCCGCGCGCGTCCATGCGCCCCGGCTCATAGCTCACGTTGGGGCGCACGACGTGCAGGAACGCGTGCTTGTCGTTGGCCTTGTTCGGGTTCTCCAGGCACTTCTTGAGCGACTCCGGCAGGTTGTTCTCACCCCACTTCTGCGCCGCCTGACGCGCCGTGTAGGAGAAGCAGCGGAACACCGTGTCCACGATCCCCTGGTGGTTCTCCATCAGGTACAGATCGCGCAGGTTCACGCAGCGGTAGCGCAGGCCCACGCCCGGCTCGAAGTCGATGAACAGAGCGCCCGTGCCGAAGGCCCCCATCGAGGTCCAGCGTTCGAGGTTCTGCCCTGCGAAGTTGGCCTTGGGCGAGTACCGCATGCTGAACAAGGTCTTGTTGACCTCGTAGAACCACTGCTTGACCTCGAAGTCGTCGTTCAGACGCTCGTCGGTCGTCTTGAGGCCGTGCCAGTGGGTTTGACGCGGCGTGAGCATCGAGTCCATGACCGAGGCGAAGCGCTCCAGCGCGACCTGCGGCTTGGAGTCGAAGATCTTCTGCGTGCGCTTCTCGCCGTCTGTGCGCTGACCAATGAACCCCATCTGGCGGGGAAGGATGCGCTCGGCGATCTCTTCCCAGTGGGTCTCCCAGTTCCCACGGAGACCCTTGAGGTTCTCGTACTCGCGGACCAGATCCTCGGCGACCTTGCTCATTTCTTGCCCGCGATGAAATCTTCGAGGGAGACGGGCTTCTCACCGTTCTCCATCTTCATGATTTGGTACTGGCGGTACGCCGGGGTCACGCGCATCTTGCGCTGCGCGTCACCTGCCATGCCGCCCATCTGCGGCGCCTTGTCCTGGGCCTTCCCGTCCTTCTTGTCGGACATGCTCAGCCCCCGAGCAGTTTGGTCGTGCCCACGTTGGCGCTGGACGCTGAAGAGCTGTCGGACAGGATCGTGGCGGCACGTCCGGCCTGCTGGCGCTGGCGGCGGCGCTCGGCGTCCGCGGCGGCCTGCACCGCTCCGGACTGATCCGGCGTGGCCGTTGGGGGCGGCTTGTAGCTGGGTTTCATCATCCCGGTCATAGACGGACTCCTTCAAGTGGCGCCGAATATATCATAGTCGGTTTCCGCAACCCGTTGGGTCGACCCACGGCGACGCGCCACGCGGCTGTCTCGGCGACCCACCGGGACTGCGAAGGTCATGGCCAGCGCGTCGGCCGCGTCGGGGGACGCCAGGCCGCGCTTCTTCATGGCCTCCTTGGTCTCCAGCTTGATCTGCCCCTTGAGCGCAATGCTGTACTCGGGGCCGGTCAGGTCGTCGGCGAGCTGGGTGTCGTCATCGATGCAGCCGATGGACAGCCACTCGCGCATCTCGCCCCACATCTCGGCGCGCTTGTTGAGGTACTTCTCGGGGTCGCTGGCCGACTCGCCCGACTGCACCTCGATCACGCGGTAGCCCATCTGTTTCAAGCGGTCCACCACGCCGCCGCCCACGCCTCCGCCGTCCACCATCACCGCGTCGGGCTGGTGGCGCTCGATCAGGCCGGCGGCGGCCTCAGCGACGGCCATGGTATCGGCGCCCTTCATGCGGGTCGGCTTGATCGAGCGCGCGTCGCGGCCGCGGCGAAACAGCATCACCGTCTCGTCGTCGCCGAAGCGCGCCACGTCGATCGCCAGCACCAGCGCGGCGCCGTCATCCTCGAACAGCTCGCGCGCGGCGGCCTTGGCGACGGCTTCACGGCCGATGAACTGGTTCGAGCCGGTGCGCGGGAACTCCCCCTTGACCTCGACGCGGGTGACGTCGTGATCCTCGCCGTACTTGGCCGCGATGCGGTCGTACACGCCGCGGTCTACGCCCTCGACGGTGCGCGAGTCGATGTATCGCGTGTTCCAGAACGCGCGGTCCTTGTGGAAGCACTCGAAGAAGCGCCCGGTGTTACGCCGCGGGTTGGAGATCGCCAGCCACAGGCGCAGCGGCGCGAGGTCGGTGAAGAAGCCTTCGGTCACGTTCCAGATGGGGTCGGCGATACCTGAGGCCTCATCGAACTGGACCATCATGCCGATCTGGCTGTGCGCGCCAGCGAAGGCGTCGGGGTTCTCCTCGGACCAGCTCTGCGCGTCCACGTAGTAGTACTGGGTGTCGATCTTGAGCTGCTGCTCCAACATGTCGGCGAACCATCGGTTCGGTCGCATCGACATCGAGGACTTGTCGAACCAGTGCCGGTTGATCGACATGGTGTGCCACTTGCCCAGCTCGGCCATGGTGCGCGACCTGAGCTGCGTCTCGGTGTTGGCCGTCACGATGGTGGTCGAGCCCAGCCAGCACGACATGACCCAGATGTCGAGCATCGAGAGCCATGCCGACTTACCCGGGCCGCGGCCGGCCGAGATCGCCAGGTACATCGGGCTCGGGGGCAGGCCCATGCGCTGCAGCTCCACGTCCTTGAGCAGGTGGTCGGTGAGGCGCTTGAACTCGTCGATCTGCCAGGTACGGGGCTTCTCGATCTTCTCCAGCGGCGTGCCCTTCTTGCCCCACGGGAACGCGTACATCACGAACCCCAGCGGGTCGTGCTTGTAGGTGAGCACGTCGGTGAGGAGCTGCTGCTCCTGGGGTGTGGGGCCGGGCGGCGCTTGTCTCATCCGTTCAACCATTGCGCCACGATGGGCGCGTCCTCGGGGCGGCTGCGCAGGCGAGTCACGCGGGTGAGCTGCTGCGCGGCGCGATCGAGCCAGTCGTGGTACGCCGCGAGCGGGCTGCTGCCCTGGCCCACGGCGTACTGGCTGAACATGTGGCCGTGGCAGCTCCACGCGCCAGCGCGCCCGACGATGCGAGGCTTGTCGGTGAGCACGATCACATGGCTCCGATCACGTACCCGATGCCCATGCCCGTGGCGAACACCACCCCGAGCAGCGCGAGCAGTTCCCACACGAGCTTGCCTGCGTTGTCCATGGTCATCCCCACATGAGGTAGAGCAGCGCGAAGTACGCCGCTGCGGTGACGATGACCGTGCCGACGGCCACGAGCGCGATGGCCGTGGCGCGGATCGCGGTCCACGGGAGGTGGTCGGTGTCAAGGTCAACCATTGGGCAGCTCCTTCACGTCCTGGTTGGCATACGCCGCGAGGCGGGGATACCGCTTTGCCCACGAGTAGCCGTTGGCCTTGTGCGGCTTGCACATGAGACACCCGTTGCGACAATTCTTCGGCTTCTTCCGCTTATGGTTCACGGGGTAGCTCCTTCACGGTCACGTCGACCACATCACCGCGGATGCGCGCGGCTCGCTCCTGCGCCTCGGCCATCGCGGCACCCATGTCGATGGTGACGGTCTGGTCGATCTGCTTCACGTCACCGAAGCGCTTCCTGTTCCACACGCCCAGCAGCCACTTGCGGGTCTGGATTTTCAGCGTGCTGCGCGCCACGTCCTCGACGGCGTCCTCGGCGTCGGCGATCGAGATCATCTGGTCGGCGATCACCTCGGCCGCGGCGGTCTGCGCCTCGTAGTAGCGGTCACGCCGGGCCTCGTCGCGCAGTACCCACGAGACGAAGTGCGAGTAGTCCAGCGGGACGGGGTACTGCTCGACGGCGGTCTTGAAGCTCGTGCCCTCGGAGACCATTCGATCCAGGATCGACGGCAGCGCTGCTTCGTAGGTGGCGAGGGTGTTCTCGCGCGCGAGCCGCGCCACGTCCGATGGGGTCGGGTGAGACGCTGGGTACATCCACGAAGGGAGGGGCTGCAGAGCCTGGTCGGTGGTCACGCGCACGATGGTAGCACGAGTGGGTTGGACAGTGGATCGCGTCGTCCGACAGGCGGTCGATGCCGGAATTCCGGTATCGCCTGTCCCAATGGGTTTCAGGGTCTGGTGGGGTTTTCATAATTTTTTGGGACTGTGATTAATCGGCCCATTGGGTTCTCAGTTGCTGAGATGCGCGGGGTCGGTGAGGCACCTCCTGCCCCAGCGCGCGCCGAGGGCCTGGGGGCCCCACCCCCGTCTCGCCGATTCTCTGACCCATTGGACCATCGGCATACGGCAAACCGAAGTGACCGCTCACTTCATATCAGCCGATCCTCTGATTATCCCACCCACTGGGTCACAGCACCCGCAGGGGTCAGACCCATTGGACCGTGACCCAGAGGGTAATCTGACCCACTGTTATTCAAACCCAACCTATGCACACAATGGGTTAGGACTTTCCGGATAGATAGACCCAGTGGGCTCTGTCTGTCTGTCCATCTATCTGGTTCTGACAAAAATACTCCGCGGGCGCGCTAGGCGTTTTGAAGATTCTCTCTCTTTTGCGATATGTTCGACCCACGAGCATCTCCAGTTTCAGTCAATCTGTCAGACCCAGATAGATGGACAGACGGATATTGACAACCCACCAGAAACACCGAAACATCGCCACCTCTCACCCAAAAGGACCACCATGCAACACGACCCACTCAATTACCACGGTCACCGCTTCTCTTTCTTCGCCGCGTCCGAACTCGACCAGCACCCTCCCGAGCGCATCCCTCATCTCGCACTGGTCGACCAGGCCATGGTGCTAGGCCTCGACTCCAACGGCCTTGACCCGCTCGCACTCGAACGCATGCCCTCCGATCGCCTGCGCGAACTCATCGCCAGCGCTACGGGCAAGCCTGCGCCCGTCGTAACGCCGCTGCGCAAGCCCACGCCCGCCCCTCGCGCACCTCGACCGCTGCGCACCCTCGTTCCCGTGCACCGTCCGCCCCTGCACAAGGCGCAAATCTGGTGGCAAGGGCGCAGCTACCACCTCGGCTACTTCGAGAGCCTGCAGGCCCGCGCAGAGGCCGTAGCGAAGGCCCGCGCTCGCATCCTGTTCGGCCGCCACCCGCAGGACGTGGCCGGCGACCCCGCGTGATAATCTGACCCATTGGGCCGACGAACGGTCTTGCATATCCTGACCCAGTGGGTTACATTAACTCATCGCAACGACAAACCCACTGGAGCACGAAATGAACACCACACAGCACACGCCGGGGCCGAAGACGACCCCCTGCACGCGGGAAAACCTGGCCCGCGACATCCAAGCCGCCGTATTGGCTCGCCGCCCAGACGCCGACCTCTTCGAGGTCGCCACCGATGCGAAAGCCAAAGGATGGCTCCTGATTCCCCATTACGGCATCGGGGAGCGGGAGCGCCGCGTGGACTTTTGGTCGGCCAAGACGCCCACCGGCGAAGTGTTCAGAGATGAACGCGGCGTTTCCTGCTTTGACTGGCCCGTCTTGGTCGCCGCCATCACCAAAGCCACCGGGAGCGCGTCATGAGCCCCCGCGCCGCCAAAGCTTGACCCACTGGAGAACGAAATGACCAAGTCCGAACAACGCGAAGTCGCCCGCACCATCGCAGCCCTGAGGTCCGGCCTGATCGACGCCGACGTCGCATCCCGCTACCTCGCTACCTTGTACCGCGCAGCCCGCAGCGAGCGCAGCCGCGACGGGGTCAAGGACGCGATCCGCGCGGCACGCCTGGCTTCGTTCATCATCGTCGAAGAACACGGTGTGTCGTTCACCATCTAACCCACTGGAGCACAGACCATGAAGTACGAAATCATCGCCTGCTGGGACGGAGAGCTGTTCGTCCACCACGCCAGCACCTTCGAGGAAGCCATGCAGTGGGCGCACGCCTACGCGGGCACGAAGAACTGCAAAGCGCGCGTCTGGCGCGTCGCCTGACCCGTCAACCCACTGGAGCACAGACCATGATCACCTTCACCACCTCTCAACTCAAAGCGGCGCCTACCGTGCGGCCCGTAACTATGTGGGGCTTTGAATCATGAACCCGTTTAAGCCTTCCCTGTCCCATATCCCGCAATACGTGGCGCCCGTGTTTGTCGACCCGCAAAAGCCGCCGAAAGCGAAGCGGCACAGTCCGCTGCCCAGCGTGGCCACTCTCGCGCGAGTGTTCGATGACCCGAAGCAAGCCCGCGCGATTCTCGAAATGAGCCGCGCGCAGCTAGTCGAAACCGAAGCCGGCGCGGCCCGCGTGCGTGAGTGCTACAACCCGCCGAGCACGGCTGATATTCGCTTGCACGTTCTCAATGCGTGCGATGCGGGCCTGCATGGTGTGGAAGCCATCGCCCTGCATGATGGCTGCGACTATGCGGATTACCTCAACACGGGCGATACCTGCGCGCCTACGCTGATCCGCTATAAAGGGCGATACCGGGTGCAATCCGTCGGCGATTTTGTGGAAGTCCTGCAGCGCCGTGGCGTGCGGGTGGATTGAGGAGCACGGCATGAGCGAACCTGTAATCATCACTGGCCGCCTGCACGTGACCGAGAGCCTCCGTAACAGCACCTTCGGTAATCCGCGGTATCGCGCCATCGTGGGGGCTCGTTCCGTCGTCACGTCCCCCAACAGCATGATCGCCTACGCGATCAACAACTACGAAGGCAAAGAGGTGCGGGTCACTGCGCGCATGCTGCGCGGTCGACTGAGTATCGTGTCCATCGAACTTGTTGAGGAGCAATCAAAATGACCCACGACCCCTCCGACCTGCGCTTCACCGGCGCGCAGCTCCAACAGGCCGAGCGCCTGCTGTCCAAGTCCTCGGACCTGACCCTGCAGGCCGTGGAGCACTCGCACCGCCAAGCCCTGCGCTCCCCGGCGCCGAAGCTCGAAAGCACGCCCAGCGCTGGCGAGGACGCGCTGCTGGCCATCGGCCTGGTGCTCGCCGCGGCGGGCGTGGGCGTGATCATTGGGGCGCTGACGCGCTGGGTGTTCTGATGTACGCCACCAGTACCGACGCCGAGCTGACCCGCGCGGCCAGCTTCCAGCAGAACCCGGCGATCCGTCGCCTGGCCGATCGCCTGCAGGACCGCAACCTGATCGCCCAACGCTGCAGCAAGGTCGCCGCAGAGCTGGCCCACATGCTCAGCATGGTTGACCATCCCAACGGGCTGAGCGATGCTGTGCGCCTGCGTGCGATCGACCAGGCCAGAGACCTCGCGCGACATCTCGACTGGACGCACCACGTGCCCCACTATTCAACGGAGGAATGACACCATGCCTGCTCCTAAAACTTGCGACAAGTGCAATCACTACTCAGCCCCCAAGCGATGGGACTCCGAATACGAGGGCTCGTGCGACATGATGGGCGACTCGAACAGCGCGCCGCCGATGGAGGATCGCGCGAACGGTTGGGATTACGAAAGCTATCGCGCGGGCGTCTACGTCGGCCCCAAGTTCGGGTGCATCCACTGGGAAAAGATCGCGAAGGTGACACCATGACCCGCTACCCGATGGCCAACAAGGTCAAGATCCCGCGCCCCTACGTGCCCGCTGTGGCAACCGACATTCGCAAGACCATCAAAGCCGAGAAGCGCCGACTCGCGCAACAGGCCGTGCCCGCTGTGGCAACCGACATCCGCAAGACCATCAAGGCCGAGCAGCGCCGACTCGCGCAACAGGAGGCCCGGATGATTCACGCTGTGATGGAGGGTTGACCATGCCGCTGTCGAAACACGTCAACACCTTACGCCGCGCCCTTGTCCGCGAGATCGGCGACGCCTATTCTATGGCTAACCTGGCAACGGTAGACCCTGCACGGTTCAAACCCGGCGCAGCTCGCATGCATTCACGTCGGGCACGAGAGGCCGAGCGCGCGCTAATGACCCTGCAGGTCGAATACCCCAGTCGCCAGCCCTACGCGATTGCCCACTGGCCCGGCGACTTCGACGGTCCTCACAGTGTCGCAACGATTCGATAAACGCGGTCGTCTGGTTTGCTGGTGCGGCGGATACCACTTCCCCCACCGGCGCACTGGCGGCGCGTGCCATCATGGGTCACGCGCCGACTACTACCACGCCTTGCGCGCAGGCATGCCGCTCGATGAGTGCATGCAGCTCCTGAGTGCCGCTGATCTGCGGCGGATTTTTCCTATTGATGGTGACATATGAGATGTAAACCTGGCCAACGTGCCATCGTCACGCGCACCCTCGGCGTCCCTGAGATGGTGGCCTATCTCGGTATGTGTGTCCGAGTGCTGAGGATTACCGGATCGAGCACTTTCGGCCCCATGTGGGAGATTGAACCGGGTCCACGCCATCCTATAGGTGCACCCGGTCATTGGATGAAAGGCGACCCGATCGAGATGCTGGCCGATGAGATATTGACGCCGATACCCGATGATTCACTTCCCGAAGAAACCAAACTCACAGAATTGGAGCACTCATGACACCCGATGAGATCAAAGCATGGCGCGTGAGCCTACGACTCGGTGAAGCCGGCATGGCCGCGTATCTCGGCGTGCCGGCAACAACCCTGCGCAAGTGGGAATCTGGTGCCCGCCAGCTCGACGCCGCTCCCCGTCGTCTGCTGGACGTGCTGCGTCGAGTGCAGGAGGGAGCGCCTGACCTTCACGCGGAGCTGATCGCCGATGCCTTCGGCGCCGACGCGGTGAAGCGTCCGCGTGGCCGCCCGTCGAAGGAGAAGGCACCATCCCTTCCGGATTGGATGCGAACGCCTCACTAGCACCCATAGGGCCTGCGCCCTACCCTTAAAAGAAACCCCAGCCGGACCTAAATCCGCTGGGGTCTTTTCATTGGGGATCGATGATCCCCACCCTCTCATGCAGGCTGAAGATTTCGAGATTCCATTGCACTGGATCGCTGCTCGTCTCTCAGCCTCGACCGGTACGCGTAGACGTGGTTGACCGAAATGCTGTAGTGGCTGGCCACCTGGGTCGCTTTGCCTGGGTGTGATGCGACGTCGCGCCAGTCGAACGCGCGCTCCTCGATGACTACCTCATGGGTCGAGAACTTGTGGAGGTTGAAGCACTCACGACGGCGGCGCGAGTCGCGCGTCTCCTTCACCACCGTGTGAGCGCCGCAGATGGGGCACATCATTTCTCGCGCTCCTTGAGCATGGCGTCGGCGATGGTGTATGACACCATCGCCACATATTCACTCGCGGAGTAGTCTATATCTGGGTTGGTCAGCATTCCCTGCATCGCTTTCGCGGCGAAGTAGTCCCGCATGCTCATGCCGGGATCGGCCTCGTGGACCACGTGTCCACCTCTGCTGTCCTGGTGGACAACCCTCACCCCCACCGGGAACGCCGGGCCTCCGTCGTCCTTGTTGCTCGGTTCGTACATTTCGATCTCCATTTCAATCTCCTGTCGTTCCAGTGCGCTCGTACCCGTGCACCGTGGGTTTCTCTTTGGTCGAGAGTCGGTAAATGTTGTCCATCTGACGCTGCTTTGCCGCAATAACTTCCGCTCGGTGATGCGAGAACATCTCGCGCAGCGCCGGGTTGATGGCCCACTGCGCGCGACCTCGGTTGATCTCGGAACCGTCGTCCATGCGCGCCACCCAACCCGCCTTCTCCAGCGGGTGCATCGAGCCCAGGATCATCTCAGTGGCGGTCCACTGGTTCACCTTGTCGAGGCGGCGCCGCGCGCTGCTCTTGATCTCGGCGAGCGATATCTCCGTCGCGTCAGCGTGCTGGATAATGTGATCAGCCATCCACTGATCGAACCCGCTCACACCGCCCAGGTCCGAGTCGTAGGTGTAGCGCATCGCCGGGACGATGAAGCTGCGGATCAGATCGGCGCATCGGCGCATCACGTCTCCGCTCACGTGCAGCGAATAGGGGTTTTCCATCACGTGCCAGATCAGCGCCAGCCGACCCAGCATGCCTTCGAGCTTGCCGAACGCGGTGAGGAACACCGGACCGCTTCGCAGCAGTCGCTCATCCTTGCGCTGGGTCTCGTACCAGTCTTGAAATCGGTCGAACTCTGCCGCCGCCTCTGGCGACAGCGCGTAGGTCATGGCGGGAAGACCGAAGACGACTCGCACCATCTGCTCGAACTCGGCGATGTTGGTCAGCGCCTCGGGAATCGGCGAGCCCTTGCGGGTATGGCCATGGCGCAGAACGATGGGAATGAAGCGCTGCAGCAGGCCATCGCTGGACATGGACTTCACCACGTCGGAGAACACGTGCGGCTGAATGTTGCCGTAGATCGACACGGCGTAGTTGTCCGCGCTGATCGTGCCGGCCCCCACCCGATCCATCTCATAGCGCTCGGACTCATACGCCTGCGTCCACGCGCTGCGCGCCTCGCCGCTTCGCGGATCGGTGACCTTCTCGGCCCACGAGTGCATCTCATCAAGATGACACAGCAGGCCGCGCGGCTGGTCGGCAGCGTGGCGCACGAGCTTCTGCGAGGTGATGTCCTGCACCACGATCTTGAGCGGTCGCGGCTCGACTGGCGCATCACCGTACCCTTCCGGCATCTCACCTGCGAGCATCTGCTCGGGGTCCTTGGCTGCGTCAAGGAACGCCTTCTTTGCGGCCTCGTGGCGGGCCTGCAGCGCCTCAAATACCTGCAGCGCCTGGCGGTATCGGGGCCTGTCTTCTTCCTCCAGCTTGTTGAGCACGGAGAACATGGGGCGCGAGCCGGGCGACTTCTTGTCAGCCGGATCGCCGATGGTCATCACCCACAGCACCGGGGGCACCTTGAACCCGGGCTTGAGCTGCAGCCTGGTGCGTGCGTCCAGCGCGCCGGAGACGGTTGCCAGGCCTGCGAACAGGGGGACCATAGGGTCACACCCCACCCCGCGCGCGATCTCGTCAGCGCGGCGGCGCAGGATGGCTGGAACGAGGTCCAGGTCAAGCTCGGGCGGCGGGGGGCGCAGCTCGTTGGTGAGCTGCACCGGCTCGGTGATCTCGCTGGCGGCTGTGAAGAAGCTCGAAGCGTCGGGAACCGGCCGGCTCCAGCCGTTCTCGCTGGCCATGCGGTAGAGCGAGCCGATGCGCACCTTGGTACTCTTGTCGCTGCGAAAGCTGCGCCACTGGGTCGCCATGTCGCGCGAACCAGGGTACTTGCCCGACTCCTGGCTCCACTGGTCCCATAGCTGCGCGGCGTAGGTCTCCTGCCCCGTCTCCGTTCCGAGGTGGTGCAGTGCCATGCCGACCTTCACCCACTCCTCGCGCGAGACGTCGGGGCTGATGTAGGCCAGCGCGCTGCGGATCTCTTCCCAGTCAGCCGTGGAGGGTACATCGGCCTGCTGCGGCTCCTGACGCTCCATGGATGCCACCCAGAAGGCAAGCAGTGACTGAGGGATCTGAGGCAGGCGCGTCCAGTGTCCCATACCGGCCCAGCGGTACGGCTGCAGCGTGTCCGGGTGGATCGACGGGGGCAGCACGTCCTGCACGGTCAGCGCCTCGTGGGTCGAGCAGCGCAGATCGAGGTAGTTGTACCGCTTGCCCGATGGGTCGCTGTCCATGAACTTCTTCGACGGCAGCGCCATGCCGAAGGGCATCGCGTACAGCAGCTTTCCGTGACCCTGACGACCTGAGTCCACGACCACGGCGTCTGGCGCATCGTAGAGGCCCTGAAGGTCGATCCCGCGCATCGCCAGCTCGGCCGCTGCACGGTCCCACACGTCCACGTCGACAGCCATGGTTCCGCTGTAGGCGTGCGCCAAACCAATCCCCCACCCAGGGGGAAGATCAGCGGAAGACCTCAGGACCGAGCCTCGTTGGTTCCATCCCCTTGCGGCTGGCCCCTTCGTGCCCGGTGGGATTGGGACAAGTTGCCATCCGTGTCTGATGTAGGCGTCAACGGATGCGGGGTGTTGCGTCACTTGCGAAAATGTCATACAGCGGGGCGTCTTCGTTGTCTGTCGTTGTCTCCATGGGTTGGGTAACCACCCTTAGCCCCGGGTCGAAAGGTCCGGGGCTTTTTCTTTGGAACTTTCGATCATCGACTGTCGGAAAGCGTGACCAACCCCGTGGTTCAATTGATGTAGTCCGTGTTCTCCAAGCTCCATCATGTCGGCAACAGACAGCCGCATTTCGTCCCACTGGCCATGACACGCGACTCTAAGTACGCGATCCCCGGTACTGAGGTCGTCATGTGTCTCCATGTACTCAACAGGTTTCCGACACACGTCGCAGACGACAGTGGGGAAAGCAATCATGTGGCTCATCAGCGGGATGTTCATAAATTTTCCACAGTTCGTTCAACAAAGTGCTTGCAGTGTGCCACAAGTTCGTGCTACAGTGCAATCACTTTCTGAGGTACCACCCAATGGCCACCAAACAAAACCGATCCAAGTTCCTCACGGTGCGACTGACGCCACGTGAGCACAAAGAGTTCAGCGTCAAGGCCCAGGAGTTCGGAGGTCCGAGCTTCGTCTTGCGCGAACTGGTGAACGGGTTCACTGAGAACCGCGTCTCCATCTCCCCCAAACCCAACCAACGGAGCCTTTACAAATGAGCCTCGAATCCAAGATCGACACCCTGACCGCTGCCATCGTCGCGTTGACCGCAGCCATCCAGGCCCAACAACCCACCGGGGAAGCAAGTGTGCCGCAATCTGCGCCGGTGGTCCAGCCGCCCGCACCTGCGCAACAGGCTGCTCCCGCGATGCCGCCGGCTCCGACGTTCATGACCCCGCCCGTCGCTGCTCCTGCTGCGACCCCCGTCACGACGGCCGTGCCGTTCACCGACGTGCAGGGCCTGTTCAAGTACACCGCCGAAGCCTACCAGGCCATCGAAGCGGCGACTCCCGGTCGCGGCGCTGAGATCCAGACCCGCGTGATGGCGGCCCTGGGCGTCGGCAACGTCAACGACATCAAGCCCGAGCAGTACGCCAACTTCTACGCTGGCGTCGAGGCGATCAAGGCGGGCAAGTGATGAGCAAGATCATCGGTATTGCTCTCGCAGGTGGCACCATCGCAGCGCTTGTACTCGGCGCCTACTGGTTGATGTGGCTCTTGTGGTGCTGGGTTCTCCCGCAACTCTGGCCCTCGGGTCCGCAGTCCTTTATCGCCCCAGGGTATTGGCTGTTCGCCGCAGCTTGGTTCCTGCTCTCGCTTGTCGGACGGGCGATCTTCGGGCGGTCGAATCAAAAATGAGCACCCATCAACTACGCTCCCCCTCGCGCCTGCACCGGGACTTGAACTGCCCCGGCGCGGCCCGCGAGGAGGCCAAGTACCCGGTGTCGCCCAGCGGCCCGGCCTCCATCGACGGCACCCACTCGCACACGCTGCTGGAGTGCTGCATCAAGGCGGGCCTCTCGGACCCCACTACCGACAACTCGATCGGCAAGGAGTTCTCTGACCACGAGGGCAAGTTCGTCGTCGATGCCGAGCGTGCCCAGCGGGTCAAGGTGGCCATCGACTACATCCGCGAACGCTCCCTCAACGGCACCTTTCAGGTGACCGCGGAGGAACGAGTCGACCCTGCGTGGTACTTCCACCGCAACGACATGGCAGGCACCTGCGACGTGCAGATCCAGCGTCCCGACGAGCTGGAGGTGATCGACTACAAGGACGGCATGAACCCGGTGTCGGCCAAGGACAACGAGCAGATGACCGCCTACGCGTTCGGCGCGCTGGCTAAATCGAATCTCGCGGTCAACCAGCCTCACCCGTTCAAGTTCATCACGATGACGATCATCCAGCCGAAGCTGGCCCTCAAGGGTCAGCCGGCGATCACGTCACACACGATGACGGTGGAAGAACTGCTCGGCAAGCTGGGCGAATGGGCCGTGAAGCTGCAGGCCACCGACGACCCCGACGCCCCGCTGGTGCCGGGTGACAAGCAGTGCCGATACTGCCGAGCCAAAGGGTGCTCGGCGCGCGCCTCGCAGGCCCTCGCTGCGGCCGGAGTGACGTTTCAACCCATTGAAGTGAAGGAGTCCCCAATGGAATCCGCTGTTCTTGACGTGACCCAACAGGTCGCGGTGCAGGAGCCTACCGAACTCAGCAACGAGCGCCTGGTGCAGATCCTCGAAGCGGCGCCTCTGCTGCGCCAGACCATCGAGCAGGCCGAGGCCGAAGCCCAGCGTCGCATGGAAGCCGGTCAGGACATCCCAGGCCTCAAGCTCGTGTACAGTCGCGGTTCGCAAGCGTGGAACCTCCCAGACGAGGAAATTGCAGAGAAGTTGAAGGGCATGGGCGTTCCCAAGGACGCGGTGTTCAATACCTCGGTCGTGTCGCCAGCTCAGGCGAAGAAGCTCACCTGGGAAAATCGCAAGGGTGAGCAGAAGACACTGTCCGAGCGGCAACTCAAGACGCTGGAAACGGAGTACATTTCCAAGCTCGCGGGGAAGTTGACCGTCGCCCCCGCCTCCGATCCTCGACCCGCTGTGGTCAGGAACGCAGCGCCTCTTTTCAGCGCTGTGCAAGAGCAACCCGCTGTCGCTGCAGTGCCCGAGTGGCTTGCGATGCCGGCGTGGATGCAACCCCAGTAAGTTAGTTCTCAAGGAGTACCCAAGTGTCCGAAATCATCTACGCCACCGACGTTCGCCTCTCGTTCCCCGCCCTGGTGGAACCCAAGGTCCGTGTCGACGCCGCTACCGGCAACAAGCGCAGCGCCTACGAGTGCGACATCATCCTCGACGAGTCGAATCCCGGTTGGGCTCAGTTCATGCAGCGCTTCGCCGAGCTTGCACAGATCGCCGGCAAAGAGCACGCCCAGGCTCTCATGCAGATGATCATGAATGACCCCAAGAGCCGCTGCTTCGGCGATGGAGGTCAGAAGCTCAACAAGAAAACCTTCCAGCCTTGGGATGGTTACGCGGGCAAGAAATTCATTTCCATGTCGGCCAAACAGAGCTACCAGCTCATTGGTTCCGATGGCAAGGTTATCGACCCGGTGAACCCGATGGCCTGGCAGGCCGCTGCTCGCAAGCTCTATGGCGGCTGCCGCGTCAACGTGGCAATGAAGCCCTGGTGGCAGAACGCGAACCCTCAGAAGGGCTACGGTCACGGCATCCGCTGCGACCTGATTGCCATGCAGTTCCTGCGCGACGACACCCCGTTCGGCGACGCCGCTCCCGACGCGAGCAACATGTTCGGCGCGGTCGCTGGCGCAGCGCCTGCAGCGGTCCCATCGTTCATGGATGCACCGTCCGCAGCCCCCGCGATGCCTGCGCCTCCGACCTTCGGGGCGCCGCAAATGCCGGGCCTGCCGGCGTTCATGCAACGCTGAACGAATGGCCGTAGAGCCTTAGGGCTCGGAGCCGGTGGAATCCCGGCACCTATAAAACTCAGGAGAACGTAATGGACATCTTCGATGCCTTCGCGCACCTGCGCGTGGTGTTTCGGCGCGAGAACCTCGAACCCCCGACCGCAATTTATCTGGGGTCGCGTGAGGAAGGGTTGAAGTTTCTCAGCTCAATTCGACAGTCTTCTCACTACGTCGGGATGGTCAGCCACCCGAGTAATGGGATCGCTGTCGAATACGCGGACGGTTCTGTTTACATGGAAGTGTCGATTATGGACATCAAGGTCCGATGGCCCGCTAACCTAATCGCCACGTCCGATGGTGGATGGTCGTATGTCTGATGTTGTGTATGACCTGGAGACGTACCCAAACGTCTTCACGCTCGCCGCAGAACACGCGCACCTGCCGCTACGTTGGTCCTTCGAGATCAGCCCGTGGCGCAACGACTCGCGCGCCATCATTGAGTGGTGCCAGTGGCTCTCGGAGCGAGGGATGCGCCTGGTCGGATTCAACAACGTGGGGTTCGACTATCCCGTGCTCCACACTCTGCTGCGTATGGGTCATGCTGACGCGCGTACTCTCTACGACAAGGCCATGGTGATCATCCAGTCTCGTGACTCAGACGAGGACGGTGAGAAGTGGATGCATTCGGTCAAGCCGGCCGATCGCATCGTGAAGCAGGTGGACCTGTTCAAGATCCACCACTTCGACAACAAGGCGCGCGCGACCAGCCTCAAAGTGTTGGAGTTCAACATGCGGATGGACGACGTGAGCGACCTACCGTTCCCTGTTGGAACGACGCTCACGCAGGAGCAGGCCGCGGTACTCAAGGCGTACAACGCGCACGACGTGACGGCGA
>Ga0182745_1000596_pt1 | contig 38965 bp, 39 predicted proteins | sample eDN3rd30CKraftBY_FD_128523 | JGI IMG/M metagenome (GOLD analysis project Ga0182745, IMG submission 128523) | Enriched backyard soil microbial communities from Emeryville, California, USA - eDNA 3rd pass 30_C Kraft BY (version 2) (version 2) | ecosystem: Environmental > Terrestrial > Soil >...
GCGTCGTTCGCCCTCGGCGACTACGAGTGGCTCCTCGCCCTCGAGGCGGACGAGTTGATCGAGCTCGTCGACCTGATGCGCCACCTGCGGGCGACCGACGCGCGCCGGCACGTGCGCGAGGAGGTCCCATTCTTCACCGGCCGGCGGATCGCGCTCGCCGAGGTCCGCGAGGTCGTCGGGCGATGACGTTCGTGCCCTACGCGAGCCCCGAGGCGGACGCCGCGGGCGCGATCGGCGTCGTCGAGACCCCGGTCGCCTATGACGGGATACTGCTCGCCGGCTTCGGCGGTCCCGAGGGTCAGGACGACGTCATCCCGTTCCTGCGCAACGTGACGCGCGGCCGCGGGATCCCCGACGAGCGGCTCGAGGAGGTCGCGCACCACTATCGCCACTTCGGCGGTGTGAGCCCCATCAATGACCAGAATCGGGCGCTCAAGGCCGCGCTCGAGGCGGAGCTGGCCGGGCGCGGGATCGACCTGCCCGTCTACTGGGGCAACCGCAACTGGGCGCCGTACCTCGAGGATGCCGTCCACGCCGCGGCCGATGCCGGCGACACGAACCTGCTCGGGCTCGCGACCTCCGCGTACTCGAGCTTCTCCAGCTGCCGACAGTATCGCGAGGACTTCGCGCGGGTCCTCGAGGTGACGGGCCTCGGCGAGACCGTCACGATCGACAAGGTGCGGCAGTTCTTCGATCATCCCGGCTTCGTCGAGCCCTTCGTCGACGGCGTGCGGAACGCGATCGCGGGCTTCATCGCGGACGGCTTCGGTCCCGCGGACATCCGGGTCCTCTTCACGACCCACTCGATCCCGACGGCCGACGCGCAGGCGTCGGGTGCGCGGGACGTCGACTACGGTCCCGGCGGCGCCTACGCCGCGCAGCACGAGGCTGTGGCGGCCTACGTCATGTCGCGCGCCGCGGAGGCGATCCCAGCCGCCGCCGACATCGAGTGGGAGCTCGTCTACCAGTCCCGCTCCGGTCCGCCGACGCAGCCCTGGCTCGAGCCCGACATCAACGACGCGCTGCGCGAGCTGCCCGGCCGCGGCGCCCGGGCCGTCGCGATCGTTCCCGTCGGATTCATGTCGGACCACATGGAGGTGCTCTGGGACCTCGACACCGAGGCGCTGGAGACCGCGGGCGAGCTCGGCCTCGCCGCGGTGCGCACGCCGACACCCGGCGTCGACCCGGCGTTCGTCGCCGGCCTCGTCGACCTCGTCGAGGAGCGGCTGCGGGGGACTGCGACGCCCGCTCGCCCGCACGTGACGGACCTCGGACCGTGGTTCGACGTCTGCCGGCCGGGCTGCTGCGAAAACATTCGAGCGGGATTCAAGCCCGCTGCGGCAGGGTTGGTGCCATGACTTCTTTCCGGTCCGTGAGCGCCGCCCGTTTCCGGTCCCTGAGCGCCCTTCGACAGGCTCAGGAACCGCGATTCAGCGAGTCGAAGGGTCGCAGCCGATGACTGCACTCCGCGTCGGCACTCGAGCGTCCGCGCTCGCGACCGCCCAGGCCGGCCAGATCGCCGCGCGGCTCGGCGAGCACGAGCTCATCGGGATCTCGAGCGAGGGCGACCGGGATCAGTCGACGGCGCTCGAGGCGCTCGGCGGCTCCGGAGTCTTCGTCTGCAACCTCCGCGAGGCGCTCCTGCGCGGCGAGGTCGACGTGGTCGTCCACTCGTTCAAGGACCTCCCGACCGCGCCCGCTCCCGGCATCGAGCTCGCCGCAGTGCCGAAGCGCGCGGATGCGCGGGACGCGTTCTGCTCGGCCGGGGGAGTCCGGCTCGCGGACCTCGCGCCCGGAGCGCGAGTCGGCACCGGCTCGCCGCGCCGGCGCGCGCAGCTGCTCGCGGCCAGGCCCGACCTCGAGGTCGTCTCGATCCGCGGGAACGTCGACACCCGCCTCGGTCGGCTGACCGCGGATGCGGAGGATCGCCGCCTCGACGGCGTCGTGCTCGCCGCGGCCGGACTCGATCGGCTCGGCCGTTCCTCGGTCGTGACGGAGCTCCTCGATCTCTCCGACTGGCCGACCGCGCCGGCGCAGGGCGCGCTCGCGGTCGAGATCCGCGCCGACGCGTCCGCTGCCGTCCGACGTCGCGTCACCGGCATCGACCACCGCCCGACCCGGCTCGCGGCCAACGCCGAGCGCGGGGTGCTCGAGCGGCTCGCGGCGGGCTGCTCGGCGCCCGTCGCGGCGACCGCGCTGCTCGAGGACGGGCTCCTGTTCCTCTCGGCGACGGTCTACGCGCTCGACGGCTCGGACTCGATCACGGCATCGCACGCGGCCTATCCGGAGGACAGCCGCGACCCGGCCGCGGAGCTCGGCGAGCGCGTCGCGGAGGAGCTGCTCGCGCTCGGGGCGGCCGACCTCGTGCCGGGGCTGGCGGAGGGGGCATCGTGACGCTGAGCGGCTGGCGGGTGCTCGTGCCGCGCGGCGGGCGCTGGGGAAGCGACTTCGCCGAGCGGCTGACCGCGGTCGGCGCGACGCCCGTCATCGTGCCGCTCATCGCGTTCGAGCCGGCCGAGGACGAGTCGGCCCTCGAGGCCGCCGTCGCCCGGCTTGCGGCAGGCGAGTACGACTGGCTCGTCATCACGAGCGCGACGACGGTCGAGGCGCTCGTCCGCGTGGGCGCGACCGTCCCCGTCGGCACCCGGGTCGCGGTCGTCGGCGAGCACACGGCGGACGCCGTCCGCGAGGCCGGCTTCACCGTCGACTTCCTCCCGACGGGCGATCACTCCGCCCAGGGCCTCGTCGCCGAATGGCCGGGCGGCTCCGGGCGCGCGCTCCTGCCGCAGTCGCAGCTCGCCGACGAGACGCTGCTCGAGGGCCTCGGCGCGCAGGGACTCGAGGTCGAGCGGGTCACCGCGTATCGCACGGTCCCCGTCTCGCCCGCCCCGCAGCTCGCCGACGACGTCGCGGCCGGCTCGTTCGACGCCATCGTGCTGACGGCGGGCTCCGTCGCCGCACGCGTCGCGGACGAGTTCCCCGTGATCCCCCCGACGACGCGGCTCGTCGCGATCGGCCCGCGCACGGCGTCCGAGGCCGAGGCCGCCGGCCTGTCGATCGCCGCCGTCGCGCATGGCCGCAGCGGTGCCGCGATCGTCGACACGCTGCTCGAGCTCGCCGAGGGCGGGAGCCACTCCTGATGCCCGACTTCCCCGTCCCGACCGCCCGACCGCGTCGACTGCGAGCGACGCCCGCCTGGCGACGGCTCGCCGCGGAGACCCGGCTGCATCCCGCCGAGCTCATCCTCCCGATGTTCATCCGGGAGGGCGCGTCCGAGCCCGTCGCGATCTCCTCGATGCCGGGCGTCGTCCAGCACTCGCTCGACTCGTTCCGCCGAGCCCTCGCAGAGGCGGCCGAGGCCGGCGTCGGCGGCGTCATGCTGTTCGGTGTCCCGGAGGCCAAGGACGCGCGGGGCTCCGGGGCCGACGACGAGCACGGCATCCTCAACGTCGCGACGCGCCTCGCCGTCGCCGAGGTCGGCGATGAGCTCGTCGTGCAGACCGACCTCTGCCTCGACGAGTTCACGGATCACGGCCACTGCGGCGTGCTCGCCGCGGACGGCACGGTCGACAACGACGCGTCGCTCGAGCGCTACCGCTCGATGGCGCTCGCGCAGGCGACGGCGGGCTCGCAGCTCCTCGGGCTCTCCGGGATGATGGACGGCCAGGTCGCCGCCGTGCGCGACGCGCTCGACGCCGCCGGACACCTCGACACCGCGATCCTCGGCTACTCGGCGAAGTACGCGTCGGCGTTCTACGGGCCGTTCCGGGAGGCCGTCGGCTCGACGCTGACGGGCGACCGGAAGTCGTACCAGCAGGATCCCGCGAACCGCCGCGAGGGCGTGCGGGAGGCCGAGCTCGACCTCGCGGAGGGCGCCGACGTCATCATGGTCAAGCCCGCGACGATGTACCTCGACGTGCTCGCCGACGTCGCCGCCGGCTCGCCCGTGCCGGTGTGGGCGTACCACATCAGCGGCGAGTACTCGATGCTCGAGGCGGCCGCCGCGAACGGCTGGATCGACCGCGATCGGGCGATCCTCGAGACGCTGCTCTCCATCCGCCGCGCCGGCGCCGACGCGATCCTCACCTACTACGCGGCCGAGGTCGCCGGCCGGCTCGGGCGGGAGCGGCGCTGATGCGGTTCGCGACTAGTCATCCTGACGAGTCCGGGTCTCTCCGAGAGGAATGCGGCGATGCGGTTCGCGACTAACAACGAGTACTTCGAGCTCGCGCAGGAGGTCATCCCGGGTGGGGTGAACTCGCCCGTGCGCGCCTATCGCTCGGTCGGCGGCGTCCCGCGCTTCATGGTCTCGGCGCACGGTCCCTACGTCCGCGACGCCGAGGGCGTCGAGTACGTCGACCTCATCGGTGCCTGGGGCCCCGCCCTGCTCGGCCACGCGCACCCCGACATCGTGCGCGCCGTCCAGGAGGCCGCGGCCGACGGACTCGGCTTCGGCGCCCCGACCCCGCGCGAGACACTGCTCGCGACGCTGCTCGTCCAGCGCACCGAGATCGCCGGCACCCGCCTCCTCGACAAGGTCCGGCTCGTCTCGACCGGCACCGAGGCGACCATGACCGCGATCCGGCTCGCGCGCGGCGCGACCGGCCGCGACCTGCTCGTCAAGTTCGCCGGCCACTACCACGGCCACTCGGACGGCCTGCTCGCGGAGTCCGGCTCGGGCGTCGCGACGCTCGGCCTCCCGGGATCCGCCGGCGTCCCCGCGGATGTCGCGGCGCTCACCCTCGTCCTCCCGTACAACGACATCGACGCGGTCCGCGCCGCGTTCGACGCGCACCCCGGCCGGATCGCCGCGATCATCACGGAGGCGGCAGGAGCGAACGCCGGCATCCTCGCCCCGGAGCCGGGCTTCAACGCCGCACTCGCGGCCGTCGCGCATGAGCACGGCGCGCTCCTCATCCTCGACGAGGTGCTCACGGGATTCCGCGTGGGGCCGGCCGGCTACTGGGGGCTCGAGCAGGCGGCCGGGCACGGCTACCTGCCCGACCTCGTGACGTACGGGAAGGTCATCGGGGGCGGACTGCCCATCGCGGCCCTCGGCGGTCGGGCCGACGTCATGGACCTGCTCGCGCCGCTCGGGCCGGTCTACCAGGCGGGCACGCTCTCGGGGAACCCGATCGCCGTCGCGGCGGGCATCGCGCAGCTGCTCGCCGCGAACGCGGCGGTGTACGAGACGATCGACGCATCGGCGGCGCGACTCTCGAAGGCCGTGACGACCGCGTTCTCCGATGCCGGCCTGCCCGTGACCGTCTCGCGCGCGGGAAGCCTCTTCTCCGTCGCGTTCCGCGACCCCGCGCTCGGCCCGATCCGCGACTACGAGGATGCGAAGGACCAGGAGGCGTGGCGCTACCGCGCATTCTTCGCCTCCATGCTCGAGCAGGGCATCTCGCTCCCGCCGAGCGTGTTCGAGGCCTGGTTCCTGTCGGCCGCGCACACCGATGTCGAGCTCGCGCGCATCGAGGCGGCGCTGCCGGCCGCCGTCCTCGCCGCGAGTCGTCCGCAGTAGGCTCGCGGCATGGCTCCCGTCGTCGCGGTCGCGCAGTTCGCCCCGGGCCCGGACACCGACGCGAACCTCGCGTCGATCCAGCGACTCACCGCGGACGCGGTCGGGCTCGGCGCGAGCCTCGTCGTCTTCCCGGAGTACGCGCAGTTCTTCGACCGGGCACCGGGGCCGAGCTGGTCGCCGATGGCCGAGCCGCTCGACGGCACCTTCGTCGGCGCGCTCGCGGAGCTCGCCGACGAGACGGGGGCGACGATCGTCGCCGGACTTGTCGAGCGCGCGGACGAGGTGCTCAAGTTCCACAACACGGTCGTCGCGGTCGCCCCGGCCCTCGGCCTCGTCGCGAGCTACCGCAAGCTCCACCTCTACGACGCCTTCGGAGCCGCGGAGTCGGAGTGGGTCGAGCCGGGCGAGATCGCCGACCCGGAGACCTTCGAATGGGGCGGGCTGCGGGTCGGGCTGCAGACCTGCTACGACGTCCGCTTCCCGGAGGTGACGCGGCGCATCGTCGACGCGGGCGCCGATCTCGTGCTCGTCCCCGCGGAGTGGGTGAGTGGCCCGATGAAGGCGCACCACTGGCGCACGCTCGTCACGGCGCGCGCGCTCGAGAACACGATCTACGTCGCGGGCGCCGATCACATCCCGCCCGTCGGCGTCGGGGCCTCGCTCATCGTCGATCCCATGGGCGTCGCGCTCGCCTCGCTCGGCGAGGTCGAGGGCGTCGCGACCGCGATGGTCGATCCCGAGCGCATCGCCGCGGTGCGGGAGGTCAACCCGTCGCTGCGCCTGCGCCGGTTCCGGGTCGAGGTCGGGACGGAAGCGGGGCGCTGAGCCTCAGAGCCCGAGCCCGAGCCGAGGGGCGGCGGTCACGATCGTGAAGACCACGGCGCCGGCGCACGCGATGTAGACGCTGCGACCGCGGGACGGGTCCATCCGACCGATGAGGAGCCCGAGGCCGACGTAGACGACCGCCGTCAGGATGTAGGCGTAGGCGGGCAGCGGGGCGAGCGTCTCGGGTGCGATCGTCCAGAACGCGAATCCGCCGAGACCCACGATCAGCGAGACGATCGATCTGGTGTTGCGCCGTCCGCGCGCGATCGAGGTCATCGCGAGCACCGCGAGCGCCATCGAGAGCCACGCGAGGGCGGCGTTCGCGATGATGTAGAACTGCCACGGCAGCCCGATCAGCGAGATGAGCGCGATCGCCGCGCCGACGACGCCGACGATGATGGGCGAGCGCTCGATGAGCACCTGCCGCGGGGTCTTCTGCTCCTCGGTCATCGGTGCAGGCCGCTCAGGCGCGCGACAGCTTCCTCGATGACCGGCACCCGCTTACAGTACGCGAAGCGCAGCAGCGAGGCGTACTCGCTGCGATGCGCCTCGGAGACGAGCGCGGTGACCGGGATGCCGACGATCCCGGCGAGCTCGGGGAGGCGGCGGGCGAACGCCGTCGCATCGGGCTCGCCGATCGCGGCGGTGTCGACGACGACGAAATAGCCGGCCGACGGCCGATGGACGGTGAATCCGGCGTCGGCGAGCCCGGCGCTCAGCCGGTCCCGTTTGTCGCGCAGGACGCGGGCCGCGCCGAGCAGCACCTCGTCGGGCAGTCGCAGGCCGACCGCGATCGCCGGCTGGAAGGGCCCCGCGTTGACGAAGGTGAGGAACTGCTTGACGGCGGTCACCGCTTTGACGAGCCGCGCGGGTCCGACCGCCCAGCCGACCTTCCATCCCGTCACGGAGAACGTCTTGCCGCCCGAGGAGATGGTGAGCGTGCGCTCCCAACCGCCCGGCAGCGAGGAGATCGGCAGGTGCCGGCCCTCGAAGACCAGGTGCTCGTACACCTCGTCGGTGACGATGATCGCGTCGTGCCGGTGCGCGAGCTCGACGACCCGCTCGAGCACGTCGCGCGGCCAGACGGCGCCGGTCGGATTGTGCGGGCTGTTGACGATGATCACGCGCGTGCGGTCGGTGACCGCGGCGGCCAGCTCGTCCGGATCGGGGACGAAGCCGGGCGCGCGCACGGGGACCGTCACGAGCCTCGCGCCGCTCAGCGCGGTGATCGCCGCGTACGAGTCGTAGTAGGGCTCGATGACGACGACCTCGTCGTCGGGGCCATCGGTGAACGCGAGGATCGCCGCGGCGATCGCCTCCGTCGCACCCGCCGTCACGAGCACCTCGGTCCCGGGGTCGACGGCGACCCCGTACCAGTGCTCCTGGTGGGCTGCGATGGCCTCGCGCAGCTCGGGCACGCCGATCCCGGGCGGGTACTGGTTGTATCCCGAGTCGATCGCGTCGTGCGCGGCCTCGAGGACCTCGATCGGACCGTCCTCGTCCGGGAAGCCCTGGCCGAGGTTGATGGCGCCCGTGCGCGCCGCGAGCGCCGACATCTCGGCGAAGATCGTCAGCCGGGGGGCTCCCGCCGAATCGAGCAGGCCCGCGCCTCGCGCGGTGCGGCGCCACGCGCCCGGGACGATGTCGTTCATCTCGGCACCGAGCTTAGATCCGCGAGCCGACACGGCCGATCCACTGCTGCGTCATAGTCGACACGCAGACGCGCTGAATACGATGTCCAGGTTCGCGCCGGAGTGTTCCGGTGTCGAGAGGAAACCATGAACGACATCGAGAACGTCCAGCCCGAGCCGCAGGACACGCCCGTGCCGCAGGAGACGCCGCCGTCGCCCGCGTATCAGGAGCCGATCCGCGTCTACGTCCCGGCCCAGGAGCCGCCGCGCCGCAGGAGCTGGCTGCCCGTCGTCGGGGGCCTCGTCGCGGGCGCCGTGTTCGGCGCCGCGGCCGGCGGGATCGGCGGCTTCGTCGTCGCGCAGAACGCGAGCGGCTCGGGTCAGGCGGGTGCCTCGCCCACCTCCCCGCAGACCATCACCGTCAACGACCTCGATGACGTCAACGTGATCACCGCGGTCGCGGCGAGCGCGATCGACTCCGTCGTGACCCTCGCCGTCTCGGCGGAGGGCGTCGGCTCCGGCACGGGCTCGGGCGTCGTGCTGAACTCGGACGGCTACATCGTGACGAACACCCACGTCGTGACGCTCGGCGGCGCGACCGCCGACCCCGTCATCCGCGTCACCACGAGCGCCGGCCGCGTCTACGACGCGAAGCTCATCGGCACCGACCCACTGCTCGACCTCGCCGTCATCCAGGTGGAGGGCGCATCGGAGCTCGTGCCGATCGAGTTCGCCGACTCGTCGGAGCTCAACGTCGGCGACGTCACGATCGCGATCGGCTCGCCGCTCGGCTACGCCGGCACGGTCACGAGCGGCATCGTCAGCGCGATCGACCGCAGCATCCAGGTCCAGTCGAGCGCGGCCCCCGAGGAGGACTCCACCGCCTCGGACGGCGGCGGCTCGGAGAACCCGTTCGACAACTTCCGGTTCGACCTGCCTGGCGTCACGACGACGCCCTCGCGCGGCACGATCCAGATCCCCGTCGTCCAGACCGACACCGCGATCAACCCGGGCAACTCCGGTGGCGCGCTGCTCGACGCGTCGGGCAGGCTCATCGGCATCAACGTCGCGATCGCGGGCAGCACGGGCGGCAACGTGGGCGTCGGCTTCGCGATCCCCTCGAACGTCGTGGCGCGCATCAGCTCCGAGCTCATCGAGAACGGCGTCGCGACCCACGGCCTCCTCGGCGTCACGGTCGTCAACGTCGCGTCCGATCCTGCGCAGGCGGACGCCGACATCATCGGCGCGAGCATCCAGTCCGTCGTCGACGGCAGTGGCGCGGCCGAGGCCGGACTCAAGATCGGCGACATCATCGTCAGCTTCGACGGCATCCCCATCACCTCGCGCAACGACCTCACCGCGCAGGTGCGCACGCGAGCGATCGGCGACGTCGTCGACGTGGTCTACGTGCGCGGCGGACAGTCGCACACGGTGAGCGTGACGCTCGGAGACCTCAACACGCTGCCGCAGTGATCCGCGGCCGGAGAGACAGTGCGCGCGGCGGCGGGAGATGACACCGCCGCCGCGCATGCACTGCCGACGCTAGTCGCTGCCCGCTGCGCGGAGGCCGTGTCGCGGCTTGTCGTTGCGAAACCGTAACCGTCCGGACGCCCAGCCAGCCGGTCGCCTCGGATCGCTAGACTCCCTGGGATGAGCGACGAGTCGGGACAGGGGCCTTCGGCCCAGGAAGAGGCCCCGACCCCGCCCACTGACGAGGCGACCTCGTCGCCGCGCAACGCGAAGTCGGCTCGCCCGGCCGCGTCGGGCGCCGCGAGGGCGGCGGCGAAGGCGACGACGCCCCGCACGCCCGCGGCGAAGCCCGCGGCCGCGCGGAAGCCGGCCGCGCCGCGGAAGCCTGCGACCCCCCGGAAGCCGGCCGCGCCCCGGAAGCCGCCGACGCCTCGGAAGCCGATCGCCGCGAAGTCGCCGGTCGTCGAGGAGATCGTCGAGGAGGCCCTGCTCGAGGAAGCCCCGGTCGAAGAAGCCCCCGTCCAGGAAGCCCCAGTCGAGGAAAGCCCGGTCGAAGAAGCACCAGCTGAGGAAGCCCCGGTCGCGCCGGTCGTCGATCCCGAGCCGAGGACCATCGCTGCGAAGGGCGCGTCGGGACTCGAGCCGGTCCTCGTGCTCGAGTCGCTCACCAAGCAGTTCGGCGACCATGTCGCCGTCGACGAGGTCACGCTCTCGCTCGACCCTGGCACGTTCACCGGCATCGTCGGACCGAACGGCGCGGGGAAGACGACGACGCTGTCGATGATCACGGGGCTGCTGCGCCCGACGAGCGGACGCGTGCTCGTCGCAGGGATCGACGTCTGGAAGCATCCGCGACGCGCGAAGCGCCAGCTCGGCGTGCTGCCCGACCGGCTGCACACCTTCGACCGGCTGACCGGCGGCCAGCTCCTCTACTACACGGGCGTGCTCCACGGCCTCGACCGACGCACCGCCCGCCGGCGCACGACCGAGCTCGCCGAGGCGTTCAAGGTCGAGCACGCCATGGGCCGACTCGTGACCGACTACTCCTCGGGCATGCTCAAGAAGATCGCGCTCGCGGCGGCGCTCGTCCACGGACCGCGCCTGCTCGTCCTCGACGAGCCGTTCGAGTCGGTCGATCCGGTCTCCGCGATGACGGTCGCGCAGATCCTTCGCGACTTCGCGGCCGCGGGCGGCACGGTGCTGCTCTCGAGCCACTCGATGGAGCTCGTCCAGCGCATCTGCGATCACGTCGCGGTCATCGTCGACGGCCGGCTCATCGCGGGCGGCACGGTCGACGAGGTGCGCGGCGACCGCAGTCTCGAGGAGCGCTTCATCGACCTCGCGGGCGCCGATGAGGAATCGATCGCGGATCTCACATGGTTGCATCGCTTCTCCGGCTGAGGCTCCACTCCCTCGGGAACATGGTGCTCCGGCCGCGCTCCGCGGTGGAGGGCTGGGCCGTGGTCATCGGGGCCCTGCTCGTGGTCGCCGCGATCGTCGGGCTGGCGGCCTTCGGCACGGTCGCGCTGCAGGCGACCCCCGAGCTGCGCAGCGCCGCCTTCGTCGTGCTCGGATCCGCAGTGATCACCGGGTTCTGGCTGCTGCCGTTCGCCTTCCGCGTCGACGACGGGATGCCGCCGCGCGCCTTCGCCGCATTCGAGATCGCACCGGGCCGCCTCGCCGCCGCCCTCGCGCTCGCCCGGCTGATCAGCGTGCCGGTCGTGCTGCTGGTGATACTGCTCGTCATCCAGATCACGGCGTGGCGCTCGGCCGGGGGCGCGGCGATCGCCGTCGCGATGGTCGCGGGCGTCGTCACCCTCGCGATCTGCGTCCTCGGCGCTCAAGTCGCCTCGGCGGTGGCCGGGCGCGGGATCGTGTGGCGCAACGTCGCCGTCCTGCTCGTCTTGGTCGTCGCCGCCATCGGTGCGCCGCTCGCCGTCGCACTCGTGACCCTCGACTGGTCGGCCGACGGGGTCACCTACCTCCGACGCGCGACCGAGATCCTGGTCTGGACGCCGCTCGGCGTCGTCTGGGGCGCTGCCGGCGCGGCCGCCTCGGGAGAACTCGGGCTGGCCTGGGGGAGGATCTCGGTCTCGGTCGCGATCGCCGCCCTGCTCGCGGCGATCTGGTACTGGATCGTCCGCCGCGCCGGCGGCACGGTGCCGCGCGCGGAGGCCGTCAAGCGGCTGTCGGGCCTCGGCGTGTTCGAGGCGGTGCCGTCCGTCCCCGGTGGCGTCATCGCGGCGCGCAGCATCGTCTACTGGATGCGCGACTCGCGCTACGCGGTGCCGCTGCTGATCCTCCCGATCATCCCCATCGTCATCGCCGTGTCGTTCGCGCTCGCGGGCATCCCCGTCATGATCGTCGCCTGGCTCTGCGTCCCGCTCGTCGCACTCATCATCGGCTGGTCGGTGCACAACGACGTCGCGGCCGACGGCACGGCGTTCTGGCTGCACGTCGTGACGGGCGTCGGCGGCCGCGCCGATCGCTGGGGCCGCATCGTCCCGCCGCTGATCGTCGGGGCGGTCGTGGCGGTCGGGGGATCGTTCCTGACGGCATGGCTCATCGGCTATCCGCCGATCGTCCTGCCGCTCATCGCGCTCAGCTCCTGCCTGCTGCTCATCGGGCTCGGGGTCGGCAGCGCGGCGTCCGCCATCGCGCCGTATCCGACCGTCGCGCCGGGCGACGGGCCGTTCGTGCAGCCACAGGCGCTGCGCGGGGGCGAGTCCGCGAAGCAGGCGATCTCGCTCCTCATCGCGCTCGTGCTGGCAGTGCCCGCGATCGCCGCGATGATCGTCGTCACGACCGTCGACCCGACGTTCCTCGCGCCCGCGGTCTGGATCGCGTTCGGATCCGGCGTCGTCGTGCTCATCGCCGGTACCGAGCTCGGCGCGCTCGTCGTCTCGAGGCGCGCGCCCGAGATCCTCGCGTTCACCCAGCAGAACTGAGCGGCTCGCGCCGTAGAATCCCGTCATGACGGACACCGATCACAGCGGCGGCGGCACGGACGTGATGGATCGGGAGCTCGAGAAGCTCCTGAACGGCGAGCTGACCGAGGACGGCGATCACGACCGCTTCTCGCACTACGCGCCGAAGGACAAGATCGTCGAGTCCGCCGTGACCGGCAAGCCGATCCGCGCGCTCTGCGGCAAGCTCTGGGTCCCGTCCCGGGACCCGCAGAAATTCCCCGTCTGCCCCGAGTGCAAGGACGTCTACGAGAAGCTGCGGCGCTAGACGTAGACCGTCGGGATCGCAGCATCGCCGCGGCTGAGCCGGAGGGCGTCGGGGGCGAGCTCGGCGATCGCCGAACGGTGGTGGCTCCTCGCGGCGGCGACGCCCGCAGGGCCGAGATGCTCCGCGACGGGCGTCCCGTCCTCGATGAGCGTCACGTCGAGACGGCGGCCCGCCGTCGGATCGGCCGGCTCATCGACGTAGATGGTCTCCTCGACCGCGACGTCGTCCTCGATCCGGCGGACCGGGATCTTGCGGCCGCCGACGTTCGCCTTGCCGCTCGAGTGCTTCGCGACCGAGACCCATTCGCCGTCCCCGCCCTGCCGCGCGACGAGCTTGAAGACCATCCCGGCCGCGGGGTGACCCGAGCCCGTGACGACCGCCGTGCCGACGCCGTAGGAATCCACGGGGGCGCCGCGCAGGGCCGCGATCGCGTACTCGTCGAGGTCGTTCGTCACGGTGATCCGCGTGCTCGTCGCACCGAGCGCGTCGAGCTGCGCCCGCACCTGCGCGACGACGACCGGCAGGTCGCCCGAGTCGATCCGGACCGCGCCGAGCCCCGGCCCCGCGGCCCGGACCGCGGTCTCGACGCCCCGCGCGATGTCGTACGTGTCGACGAGCAGCGTCGTGCCGGGGCCGAGTGCGGCGACCTGCGCGGCGAACGCCTCCTCCTCCGAGTCGTGGAGGAGCGTGAACGAGTGCGCCGCGGTGCCCATCGTCGGGATGCCCCAGGACCGGCCGGCCTCGAGGTTGGAGGTCGCCGCGAAGCCCGCGATGAAGGCCGCGCGCGCGGCGGCGACGGCGCTTCGCTCGCTCGTGCGACGCGAGCCCATCTCCGCGAGCGGCCGGCCCTCCGCGGCGCTGACCATCCGGCTCGCGGCCGAGGCGATCGAGGAGTCGTAGTTGAGGACCGAGAGGATGAGCGTCTCGAGGATCACGGCGTCGGCGAAGGTGCCGTCGACCCGCAGGATCGGCGAGCCGGGGAAGAAGAGCTCGCCCTCGCGGTAGCCCGTGATGGTGCCGCGGAACCGGTACTCCGCGAGCCAGGCGAGCGTCTCGGGCCGCACGATCGCGTGCTCGCGGAGCCAGGCGATCTCGGCGTCGCCGAAGCGGAAGCGCTCGATGAGCTCGATGAGCCGCCCGGTCCCCGCCACGACCCCGTAGCGCCGGCCGGCCGGCAGGTGCCGGGTGAAGACCTCGAAGACGCTCGCGCGCTCGTGCGTCCCCGCGCCGATGGCGGCGTCGAGCATCGTGAGCTCGTAGCGGTCGGTCAGCAGGGCGGTTGTCACACCCAGACGATAATGGACGGGTGAGCGACGCGCCGATCGGAGTCTTCGACAGCGGGGTCGGCGGGCTCACCGTCGCGCGGGCGATCATCGACCAGCTCCCGAACGAGCGCATCCTCTACGTCGGCGACACCGCGAACGGCCCCTACGGCCCCCGCCCCATCGCCGAGGTGCGCGAGCTCGCCCTGGGAGTCCTCGACGACATGGTCGCGACGGGCGTCAAGGCGATCGTCATCGCGTGCAACACGGCGTCCGCGGCGATGCTCCGGGACGCGCGCGAGCGCTTCACGCTCGCGGCCGGCATCCCGGTCATCGAGGTCATCCAGCCCGCGGTGCGGGCGGCGGCCCGGCAGACCCGCAGCGGTCGGGTCGGCGTGATCGGCACCGCCGGGACGGTCAACTCGCTCGCCTACGAGGACGCGTTCGCGGCGGCGAGCGGCCTGGAGATCACGACGCGCGCGTGCCCGCGGTTCGTCGAGTTCGTCGAGGCGGGCGTGACGACCGGCCCCGAGCTCCTCGCCGTCGCCGAGGAGTACCTCGCGCCGCTGCGCGCCGCGGAGATCGACACGCTCGTCCTCGGCTGCACGCACTATCCGCTCATCGCGGCGGCGATCCAGTACGTCGTGGGCCCGGACGTGACGCTCATCTCGAGTGCCGAGGAGACGGCGTTCGACGTCTACCGCACGCTCGTCAGGCTCGGCCTCGAGCGCACTGATCCGACCTCGCCGCAGCACCACTTCGAGGCGACGGGCGACGACGAGGTCGCCTTCAAGCGGCTCGCGCAGCGCTTCCTCGGTCCCGAGATCGTCCGAGTCGAACCCTTCACCGCCACCATCCCGATCCAGATCGAACAAGGAGCCCAGCCATGACCCTTCGAGAGCCTCAGGGCGGCCCCCGAATCGACGGGAGGCAGCCGGACGAGCTCCGCGCAGTCACGATCGAGCGCGGCTGGAGCGAGCAGGCGGAGGGATCGGCCCTCATCTCGTTCGGTCGCACCCGCGTGCTGTGCACGGCCTCGTTCACGGCGGGGGTGCCGCGCTGGCTCGTCGGCAAGGGGAAGGGCTGGGTCACGGCCGAGTACGCGATGCTCCCGCGCGCGACGAACGAGCGCAGCGACCGCGAGTCGGTCAAGGGCCGGGTCGGCGGCCGCACGCACGAGATCTCCCGCCTCATCGGGCGCGCACTGCGCGCGATCATCGACACCAAGGCGCTCGGCGAGAACACGATCGTCATCGACTGCGACGTGCTCCAGGCCGACGGCGGCACGCGCACCGCCGCGATCACGGGCGCCTACGTCGCGCTCGCCGACGCGATCGCCTGGGGCAAGGCGAACGGGCACATCCCGAAGTCCGCCGAGCCGCTCTTCGACTCGGTCGCCGCGATCAGCGTCGGCATCGTCGACGGCGTCCCGCTGCTCGACCTCGAGTACCGCGAGGACGTGCGGGCCGAGACCGACATGAACGTCGTCACGACGGGCCGCGGACTCTTCGTCGAGGTGCAGGGGACCGCGGAGGGCGCCCCGTTCGACAAGCGCGAGCTCGACGCGCTCCTCGCACTCGCGACCGACGGCACCGCCCGCCTCGGGCAGCTCCAGCGGGAGGCCCTCGGGTGACCCGCAGGCTCGTGCTCGCGACGCACAACGCTCACAAGCTCGAGGAGCTCGCCGCGATCCTCGGGCCGGCGCTCGCGGGCTTCGAGCTCGTCCCGACCGACGGGCCGGACCCGATCGAGGACGGCATGACGTTCGCGGAGAACGCCCTCATCAAGGCGCGCGCGGCCGTCGCGCACACGGGGCTGCCGGCCCTCGCGGACGACTCGGGGATCGCGGTCGACGCGCTCGGCGGAGCGCCGGGGATCCATTCGAAGCGCTACGCGGGCACGGGCGCCGACCAGGACAACATCGATCTGCTGCTGCGCGAGCTGGAGGGCGCGACGGACCGCACGGCCCGGTTCGTCTGCGCCGCCGCGTTCGTCGACCCGGACGGGACGGAGATCGTCGAGGTCGCGGAGTTCCCGGGGGAGGTCCTCCGCGCGCCGGTCGGCGACGGCGGCTTCGGCTACGACCCGGTGTTCCGTCCGGAGGGGTCCGAGCGGAGCCTCGCGGAGTTCTCCGAGGAGGAGAAGAACGCCGTCTCGCATCGGAGTCTGGCGTTCCGCGCGCTCATGCCGGCAGTCGAAGCATGGTCATCAGGAAGCGCCGGAACGAGCTGAGCTCCTCGGCGCTGAGCTCGCCGAAGAGCTCCTCCTCGATCGCGAGGGCGATCGGACGTCCGCGCTCGAGCTGCGCCCGACCGGCATCGGTCAGGTCGAGCTCGAAGCGGCGGCGGTCGACCGTCGACGACGTCCGCGTGATCAGCCCGCTCGCCTCGAGGCGCCGCACGAGGTCGGCGATCGTCGAGCGGTCGAGATCGAGCGCGTCGCCGAGCTCGCGCTGGCTCGAACCGGGATTGCGGGTGATGACGGCGAGCGCGGCGAACTGCACGTTCGTCATGTCGGGCGAGTGCGCCTGCCAGGCGGCGACGTGCCGCTGCTCCGCCCGGCGGATGAGGTGGCCGGTGTAGCGGAACGGTTCGAGCTCGTCGTGCATGCGACTCCTGCTGGATCAAGGGTTTCGCAATGGTAGCGCCCGCTCGGGATCCGCCAGGCGACGCCCCGTCGTGCGTTTTCGGAGCTGCGAAATCAGCGAAACGCGGCGGATCAGACGTCCGACTGACGATCCCGGTCCCACGGCGCACCGGGCTCGTCGTCGAGGTCGACCGCGAGCGCCTCGACCTCGGCGTCGGTCGGCACGTGCCGACCGGCGCGCTTGGCCTTCGCGCGCCCGATGAAGAAGTGCACCGCCGTCGGCACGACGGTGAGCAGGACCGCGCCGATGAGGATGACGTCGATGTAGCGGACGACGAAGTCGGAGAGCCACGGGATGTAGCCGATGAAGAAGCCCACGAGCGTGAGGCCGGTGCCCCAGACGATCGCGCCGATCGCGTTGTACAGCGTGTACTTCTTGTAGTTCATGTGGCCCACGCCGGCCATCACGGGGGTCACGGTGCGCACGACCGGCACGAAGCGCGCGAGGATGACCGACAGGGCGCCGAAGCGGTGGAAGAACGCGTTGGTCCGCTTGACGTTCTCGATCGAGAACAGGCCGGACTCCTTGCGCTCGAATATCCTCGGACCGCCCTTGTGGCCGATGAAGTACCCGACCTCGCCGCCGACGAACGCGGCGACGCTGATCGCGAGGCAGGAGATCCAGATCGGGATCTGAATGCCGGTGTAGGGCGGGATCATCGTGCCGGTGAACGTGAGCACGCCGGTGATGAGCAGCAGGGTGTCGCCCGGCAGGATGAAGCCGATGAGCAGCGCCGTCTCAGCGAAGATGATGAGGCAGACGACCAGGAGGGCCCATGGCCCGGCGCTCGTGATGATCCCGTGCGGGTCGAGCCATGGGATCAGGGCTCCGGGGGCGGGGATTGCGGCGGCGAGGGTCACCAAGGCTCCTGTCGTCGGTCACCCGATTCTAGGGGGATGCTCCCGGGCGAGCGCCGCGCCCTCGACGTCGACGTTCGGCAGGATCCGGTCGAGCCACTTCGGCATCCACCAGGCGGCCTTGCCGAGCAGGTGGATGACGGCCGGCGTGATGAGCATGCGCACGACGAAGGCGTCGAAGAGCACGCCGATCGCGAGCCCGAAGCCGAGGGGCCTGATCGTGCCGAGGTGGGAGAAGATGAAGCCGCCGAAGACCGCCGCCATGATGATGGCCGCGGCGGTCACGACCGCCCGGCCGCTGCGCAGGCCCGCCGTGACCGCGACCCGCGCGGGCGCGCCGTGCACGAACGCCTCACGCATGCCTGCGACGAGGAAGATCTGGTAGTCCATCGCGAGTCCGAAGAGCATGCCGATGATGAGGATCGGCGCGAAGCTGAGGACGGGCCCCGGATCGTGCACGTCGAAGAGCGTGCCGAGCCAGCCCCACTGGTAGACGGCGGTGACCGCGCCGAGCGCCGCGAAGAGCGACAGGATGAAGCCGAGCGCGGCCATGATCGGCACGAGGATCGAGCGGAAGACCAGGATGAGCAGGATGATCGCGATGCCGGCGATGAGCACGAGATAGAGGGGGAGCGCCCCGGCCAGCTTCTCGGAGATGTCGATCGCGGCGCTCGCGGAGCCCGCGACCCCGATCTGCTCGATGCCGTCCGGCGGTGTCGCGTCGCGCAGGGCGTGCACGAGCGCCTCGGTCGACGCGCTCGTGGGGCCCTCGACCGGGATGACCTGGAACGCGAGGAGGTCGCCCGAGTCGGTCGCCGCGATGGGGACGGCCGCGACGACGTCGTCCTGCGCCATCAGGAAGTCGACGAAGTCGGCCTGGGTCGCGAGGAGGTCCTCCTCGGCGACCGGCGCGTCCGGTGTCGCGACGACGACGAGTGCGGCGTTGCGGCCGGGCCCGAACTCCTGCGCGACCGTCGAGTACGTCTGGTACTGCGTCGACTCGACGGGCTCGGACGCGGCGCTCAGCAGGCCGAGGCGGAGGTCGAGCACGGGGGCCGCGACGACGAGCAGCCCGACGACCCCGACGATGACGGAGGCGATCGCGGTGCGGGTGCGCATCGGCTTGGGGGCGACGGGCACGACCGTGGCGGCATTGCGGGCCCGGCGGCTCAGCGCGCGCATGCCGATGAGCCGCAGGAGCGCGGGGACGAGCGTGACCGCGGCGAGCACCGCGACGAGCACGCAGAACGCGGCGACGATGCCCATCGTGCCGAGGAAGGGGATTCCGGTGACGGTGAGCGCGAGCAGGGCGACGATGACGGTCATCCCGGCGAATACGACGGCGCTGCCCGCCGTGCCGTTCGCGAGTCCGATCGACTCGTGCAGTTCCGTGCCCTGGGCGAGCTGGCGTCGATGCCGGTGGACGATGAAGAGGGCGTAGTCGATGCCGACCGCGAGGCCGAGCATGACGCCGAGGGCGGGCGTGACGCTCGACATCTGCACGACGTCGGACAACGCGAGCGAGGCGGCGATGCCGACGCCGACGCCGAGGATCGAGGTGACCATCGGGAGGATCGCGGGCAGGAACGAGCGCAGCATGACGAGGAGCACGACGAGCGCGAGCAGGACGCCGACGACCTCGCCGACGCCGAGGATGCCGTCGAGCGATGCGGTGATCTCGGAGGAGTAGTCGATCGTCACCCCGGCGATCCCGGCGTCGTCGAGGAGTCCGGACACGGCGGCCTTGACCTCGCTCGAGAGCGTGAAGAAGTCGTCCTCGAAGAGGACCGAGCCGAGGGCGGTCGAACCGTCCTCCGAGACGCTGCGCAGGCCGTCCGCGGCCGTGAGGAGGCGCTCGCCGAGGTCGAGCTGCGCTCGTGCGTCCGCGAGCTCGGCGAGTCCCGAGTCGATCTGCTTCTGCTGCTGCGCGAACTCGGCCGCGGCGAAGTCGTAGAGGCCTGCGGCCCTCGCCTGCTCGATCGCCGCGTCGAGCTGCGCTTGTCCGTCGTCCAGTTGCGCGGCGGCGTCATCGAGCTGCACCCGGCCGTCGGCGAGCTGCTGCGCCCGCTCGGTGATCTGGGCGTCCGTGTCGAACGGGTCGACGACGGTCGCGACGCCGTCGACGTACGCGATCTCCTTAAGCAGCGCCGTGATGGCGGCCTGCTGATCCGCCTCGAAGGCGCCGTCGTCGCTGCGGAACACGACGGTCGCCGCCGCGCCCGCATAGTCGGGGAGGGCGGTGGTGAGCTGCTGCGTGACCCGATCGGTCGCGGTGTTCGGGATGCTGAAGTTCGACGAGAGCGCCCCGCCGAACGCGAGGAACCCGCCGACCGCGAGGCCGAGCGCCGCGATCCAGGCACCCAAGACGATCCAGGCGCGGCGCGCGGAGGCGCGCCCGAGGCGATAGAGGAATGCGGCCACGTCCGGCACCTTTCGAATGGAGGTAAGGCGCACCGTCGAGCCCGAAGCGAGCATACCGACAGTTGTCGGAAAACCAACAGGTGTCGTACAGATGGCGTGACAGTCACAGCGTTCTGCCAGAATGCCGGGATGGATCCCCGCAGCGTCCGGACGCAGCGCAGCCTGCAGCAGGCGGCGCTCGATCTCGCGGTCGAGCGCGACCTCGACGAGATCACGGTCGGCGACATCGCCGAGCGGGCGGGCGTGAATCGCAGCAGCTTCTATCAGCACTACTCCGACAAGGAGACGCTGCTCGCCGACGCGCTCGACGCCATGGTCGAGGAGGCCGGCGCGAACCTCGAGGCGCCCATCGAGCCGACCGAGCAGCCGCCCGCCGGCCTCATCGGCTACCTCCAGCACGTCGACGAGCACGCCGCGCTGTACCGCTGGGCTCTCGGCTCGCACGGCTCCGCGGTCGTCACGGCGCGGCTCTGGGCGCGCGTCGAGGCGCTCGTGCGCCACCATCTCGCGTTCGCCGGCGACGACTCCCCGTTCGAGGGCATCCCGGACGACGTCGTCGCGGCCGGTGTCGCGGGATCCGCACTCGGCGCCGTGCGCGTCTGGCTCGGCGGCGAGCCCCGCGCCGACGTGCGCACCGCCGCCGAATGGATCTGGCGCATGCTGCTGCGCCCGGGCGGCCGCGCGTAGCGCGTCGACGGCACTCTTTCAGCTGTCCTTCCGTAGCGTTGGGGCAGCGTTTGTCTGGCGAGGGAGACACCATGGCAGAGAAGTCAGGATCGGCCGGAGGGCCTCCGAAGACCGTGAAGCAGCAGCGTGCGGCCAAGCGGGAGGAGAAGGTCGCCGCGTTCAAGCGCGACCAGGCTCGGCGCGAGCGCAACCGGCGATTCGGCATCTGGGGCGGCATCGGCGGCGGCATCGTCGCCGTCGGCGCGATCGTCGCGCTCATCGTCGTGACCTCGATCCCGCCGGCGCCCATCGTCATCACCGGAGTCCAGACGTTCGCGAACGAGGCGACGCACGTCACGGGCGCCGTCGACTATCCGCAGAATCCCCCGGCCGGCGGACCGCACGCGTCCGCCTGGCTCAACTGCGGGATCTACGAGGAGCCCGTGCCCAACGAGAACGCGGTCCACTCGCTCGAGCACGGCGCCGTCTGGGTCACGTACGACCCGGCGCTCTCCGACGCCGAGGTGCAGTCGCTGCGCGCGGCCGTGCCGTCGACCTACTCGGTGCTCTCGCCGTACCCGGGCCTCGACGCCCCCGTCGTCATCTCGGCGTGGGACGCGCAGGTCAAGCTCGACGGCGTCGACGATCCCCGGCTGCAGGCGTTCATCCAGACGTACTGGAAGTCGCCGAACGCGCCCGAGCCGGGTGCGGCCTGCACCGGCGCGGTCGACGCGCCTGGCAGGGTCGCCTGACGATGAGCGATGAGACCCCGTCGGTCCGGCGCTCGCGCTGGCCCGTCGCGGTCATCGCGGTCCTCGCGCTCGTCATCGCGATCGCCGGGATGTTCTGGATCGGCCGGGCGAGTGTCGTGGGGACGGTGCCGGGCTCCACGAGCGCCGACGCCGGCTTCCTGCGCGACATGCAGACGCATCACGCGCAGGCGGTCGAGATGGCGATGCTGATGCGCGACCGCACGGACGATCCCGACCTGCGCGCGATCTCGTACGACATCGCGACGGCGCAGGCGCAGCAGTCCGGCATCATGTACGGCTGGCTCCAGCAGTGGGGGCTCGATCAGTACGGGGTGGCGATGGCCTGGATGCAGGGGAGCGACGGCCACGGAGGGCATGGGGCGACGACCGACGGCGGCGACACCGCCATGCCCGGCATGGCGACCCGCGAGCAGCTCGCGGCGCTCGAGGCGGCGGACGGCCTGGAGGCCGAGCGGATCTTCCTCGAGCTCATGATCGCGCACCACGAGGGCGGCATCGACATGGCCGAGGCGGCCGTCCGACTCGCCGGGCAACCCATCGTGCGCGACTTCGCGGCGAAGATGATCACGGTGCAGACCGCGGAGATCGAGACCATGGAGCGGATGCTCGCGGAGCGGTAGCGACCGCATCGCGTTCCGTGCGAGAGGCGGGACTCGAACCCGCACGTCCGAAGACACAGGAACCTAAATCCTGCGTGGCTGCCAGTTACACCACTCTCGCGTGCTCCTAAGCGTATTCGCCCTATCCCGATGATCGAGAGTCTCCAGGAGCCGGTGAAAAGTTAGGTGTACCTTTGCCGCATGACGGTTCGACAGGCTCAGCACTCCGCATCGACGACCGAGCGTCCCGCCCCTCAGGAGACGCTCTTCGAGCTCACCCCGGCCCAGTCCGCGCAGGTCCGCGAGGCCGCGGGACGGATCACCGCGCTTCCCAATGAGGACGCCGATGCGTTCTGCCGCCAGGCCCTCGACGCGTCCTTCGACCTGCCCGTGGAGCTCCGCAAGGCCGTCCTGAACTTCTCCGACGTCGGCAGCGACTCGGGCGTCATGGTCGTCCGCGGGCTCTACGTCGACGAGGACCTCGTCGACACCCCGCTCGACAACCAGCAGGGTCTCGCCGGCCGCACCGAGTTCGTCAAGGAGATGGGCGCGATCGCGCACCTGCTCGGCACGATGGTCGGCTACGAGGCGGAGAACGGCGGCCGCCTGATCCAGGACATGGTCCCGAACCCCAAGCTCGCGATGACCCAGCAGTCGCAGTCCTCGAAGGTCGAGCTCGAGGCGCACACCGAGCAGTGCTTCAGCGAGTACCGCCCCGACTACGTGGTCCTCGGCGCACTCCGCGGCGACCCGGACGCCTTCACGTTCGCCTACGCGGCGCGGAAGTTCATCGAGCACTTCACGGACGAGGAGCTCAAGCAGCTCCGCGAGCCGCGCTGGATGACGCAGATCGACGACTCCTTCAAGCCGTTCATCCCGGACCCGAACGCGGTGCGCGGACCGTACCCGATCCTCACCGGCCCCGAGGACGACCCGTACATCCTGATCGACCAGGACCTCATGCACGGCGTCACCAAGGAGTCGCAGGAGCTCCTCAACAAGGTCGTCCAGACCTACATCGACAACCGGGACGGCGTCGCGCTCCAGGCGGGCGACCTGCTCATGCTCGACAACCCGCGCGCGATGCACGGACGCTCGCTCTACTCGCCGCGGTTCGACGGCAAGGACCGGTTCATCGCGCGCGGCTTCGCCGTGCGGGACCGCCGCCGCCTCTGGCCGTGGCTCCTCGAGGACCGTCGCACGGTCGCCGCGATGTACTCGTAGTCAGCCCGCCAGGAAGACCTCGAGATTGTCCCGCGTGAGCGGGGCGAGAATGCCGTTGGTCGCGAGCTCCAGCAGGTCGGCACGTGAGCACCAGCGCGCCTCCGCGAGCTCCGCCTGCACGACGAGTCGAGCGCTTTCCCCTGCCGCTCCCTGAGCAAGCGAAGCGCGTCGAAGGGCGTCCACCCGGAACACGTCGCAGTCGACCGCCCACCCCGCCTCGTTCGCCGCATCCGCCGAGAACCGGCCGAGGTGCTCGAGGGCATCGACCGCGACGACGAGCGCGAGCTCCTCGTCGAGCTCTCGCACGAGGCACTCCGCGGCCGACTCGCCGGGCTCGAGCTTCCCGCCGGGCTGCATGAAGGAGTCCGTGCCCGACTTGCGCACGACGAGCATCCGGCCCTCGTGGTCGAGGATCACGGCGGCGGCGATGCGGATGGTTCCCGCCGCGCTCACTCGGCGACCCTCCTCGGCACGAACCTCGGGATCCAGCGGGTGAAGCCCGCGCAGCCGAGCAGTGCGACGAGGCCCATCGCGAGGGACGCCGCCGGCAGCGAGACGAGCGCCGTCACGCCCGCGACGACGAACGCCGTCACCGCCCCGCCCGCGTCGGTGATCGTGCGCCAGGAGCCGAGGTAGGGTCCCGGGTCCGTCGCTGGGGCGGTGTCGGCGCCGATCGTCAGCAGGATGCCGCTCGACAGGCCGTTGCCGACCGCGATGACGATCGCGAACATCGCGAACCACATCTCGTCCTGCGGCAGCGGGACGGTCAGCGCGAGCGCGACGTAGCCCAGGCCCATCAGGATGAGCGCGGGGAGCACCGCCCACAGCCGGCCGAAGCGGTCCATGACCTGACCGCTCGCATAGAAGAGGGCGAAGTCGACGGCGCCCGAGATGCCGATGATGAGCGCGATCGTCGGGGCATCGAGCCCGATCATGACGCCGAAGAGGGGAAGGATGATCTGCCGCGCGGCGCGGACGGAGGACAGGCACGCCGCTGCCGCGCCGAGTCGCGCGAGGACCGCGCGGTAGCGCCACATCGTCTGGAAGACGCCGATCCGCTCGGCGTGCGGAATCGCGCCGGTCACGGCCTCCCCGGTGTCCTCGACGATCAGCGCGCCGCCTGCCGCCGGGATCTGCCGCTCGGGGTCGGGTCCGATGAGCACCATGAGCGTCGAGGCGACGACGCAGACGGCGAGGAACCAGACCGCGGCGTGCTGGTCGTGCACGAGGAAGAGCAGGCCCGCCGCGACGAACGGCCCGATGAAGATGCCGAGCCGGAAGGTCCCCCCGAGCAGCGCCAGGGCGCGCGCGCGGAATGCGATCGGCACCCGCGTCGTCATGAACGCGTGCCGCGCCACGCCGAAGCCGGCCGCGCCCACACCGATGAGGAACGCCGACGCGCCGAGCTCCCAGATCCCGGGGAGCAGCGCCATGCCGACCGCGCCGACGAGCACGACGCCGCCGGCGAAGACCATCGTGAACCGCTCGCCGACACGGGGGACGAGGGCGCCGGCCGGGATGTTGCCGCAGAGCTGGCCGATGACGAGGAGGCCCGCGACGAATGCGGCGAGCCCGGGATCGGCACCGCGTTCCGCGGCGAAGATCGGGATGAGCGGGAGGACCGCGCCCTCGCCGAGCGCGAAGACCGTCGTCGGACCGTAGATCATGACGCCGAAGCGGCGCAGCATGCGCCCGGTCGAATCGCCACCGCCCCGGGGCTCCGCCATCGTCACTCAGCCGAGGCTACTCGCCGCGGGTAGGCTATGCGGGCCATGGAACTCGACCTCAGCGCTGACATCGCCGCCCTCAGGGCGACGTTCACCGACATCGCGGCGGTCATCGACGTCGAGCGACTCCAGGGCGACATCGATGCGCTGTCGGCCCAGGCGGGCGTGCCCGACCTCTGGGACGACCCGAAGCAGGCGCAGCAGGTCACGTCGAGGCTCTCGCACGCGCAGTCGCAGCTCGCGCGGGTCACCGGGGTCGCGCAGCGGCTCGACGACATCGAGGTGCTCATCGAGCTCGCGGTCGAGGCCGAGGACGAGGCGACGGCGCAGGAGGCGCGCGACGAGCTGAAGGCCCTCACCGAGACGATCGACGCGCTCGAGGTGCAGACGCTGCTCGACGGCGAGTACGACGCGCTGCCGGCGGTCGTCACGATCCGCGCCGGCGCCGGCGGCGTCGACGCCTCCGACTTCGCCGAGATGCTGCTGCGCATGTACCTCCGCTGGGCCGAGCGCCACAAGTACTCCACGATCATCATGGACACCTCCTACGCGGAGGAGGCGGGCATCAAGTCGGCGACGTTCCAGGTCGACGCGCCGTACGCGTTCGGCACGCTCTCCGTCGAGGCCGGCACGCATCGGCTCGTCCGGATGTCGCCCTTCAACTCCGCGCACAGCCGCGAGACGTCGTTCGCCGCCGTCGAGGTCATCCCGCTGATGGAGGAGGCGACCGAGGTCGACATCCCCGAGGGGGACATCCGGGTGGACGTGTTCCGCTCCTCCGGCCCCGGCGGTCAGTCCGTCAACACGACCGACTCGGCCGTGCGGATCACCCACCTGCCGACCGGCATCGTCGTCTCGATGCAGAACGAGAAGTCGCAGATCCAGAACCGCGCGGTCGCGTTCAAGGTCCTGCAGTCCCGCCTCCTGCTGCTGCAGCGCGAGGAGGAGGCGAAGAAGAAGAAGGAGCTCGCGGGCACCATCACGGCGTCGTGGGGCGACCAGATGCGCTCCTACGTCCTCGCGCCGTACCAGATGGTCAAGGACCTGCGGACGGGCTACGAGGTCGGCCGACCCGACGACGTTTTCAACGGCGACATCGACGGCTTCGTCGCCGCCGGCATCAAGTGGCGCAAGCGCAAAGAGGACTGATGCTCCCTGGGAGTTCGTCGCCTGCGGGTGTCGCTCCCACCGCGTTCTGCCGGTCTTCCTAGGCTGGTTGCCGATGATCCGGTTCGAGAACGTGAGCAAGTCCTATCCAGGGACGACCCGACCCGCACTCGGCGACGTGTCGCTCGAGATCGGGAAGGGCGAGTTCGTCTTCCTCATCGGCGCATCCGGCTCGGGGAAGAGCTCGCTGCTGCGGCTCATCCTCAAGGAGGAGAAGCCGAACACGGGCCAGATCCACGTCCTCGGCAAGAAGCTCTCCGCGATGCCGAGCCGCAAGGTGCCGTACTTCCGGCGCCACCTCGGCGTCGTCTTCCAGGACTTCCGGCTGCTGCCGAACAAGTCGGTCTTCGACAACGTCGCGTTCACCCTGCAGGTCATCGGCAAGTCGCGCGGATTCATCCAGGAGGCGGTCCCCGACGCGCTCAAGATGGTCGGCCTCGCGGGCAAGTCGGGCCGCATGCCGCACGAGCTCTCCGGCGGCGAGCAGCAGCGCGTCGCGATCGCGCGCGCCGTCGTCAACAAGCCCGCGATCCTGCTCGCCGACGAGCCGACCGGGAACCTGGACCCCGAGACGGCCCAGGGCATCATGTCGCTCCTGGAGCGCATCAACCTCGGCGGCACGACGGTCGTGATGGCGACGCACGCCGCCGACGTCGTCGACCGGATGCAGCGTCGCGTCGTCGAGCTCATGACGGGTCGCATCGTGCGCGACGAACGCGGTGGCGCCTATGTCACGCAGGCGATACCGACCATCCAGACCTCGCAGATGGCGCAGATGCCGCCGTCCGGTGCCTCCGCATGAGGCTCGGCCTCATCCTCGGCGAAGCGTTCCAGGGCCTGCGCCGGAACGTCTCGATGGTCGTGTCCGTCGTCCTCGTGACGTTCATCTCGCTGACGTTCGTCGGCGTCGCCATCCTGCTCCAGGGCCAGATCAGTCAGATGAAGGGCTACTGGTACGACCGGGCGCAGGTCGCCATCAACTTCTGCTCGGCGATCGACCAGACCGGCAACTGCCTCCAGGCCGCCGCGACCGACGCCGACGTTGCGGCCGTCAAGGCGAAGCTCGCCGAGGAGTCCGTCGCCCGCTACATCGAGCGCACCGAGTACGACACGCCCGCGCAGGTCCTCGCGCAGGCGCAGGAGTTCTACTCCGACAACCCCGTCGGCGGGCTGCTCACCGAGGAGTTCATCGGCGGCATCCTCAACGTGACCCTCTACGACCCGTCGAACGCCGACGTCGTCATCGAGTCGGTCTCCGCGTTCGCGGGGGTGCAGTCGGTCGACGACCGGCGCGAGTACCTCGAGCCGATCTTCTCGATGCTGAACGCCGCCTCCGCAGCGGCGATCGGCGTCGCCGCCCTCATGCTCGTGGCCGCCGTGCTTCTCATCGCGACGACGATCCGGCTGTCGGCGTTCTCCCGCCGTCGAGAGCTCGGCATCATGCGCCTCGTCGGCGCCTCGAACCGGCTCATCGAGACGCCGTTCATCCTCGAGGGCGTCATCTCCGCGCTCATCGGCTCGGTGCTCGCGTCCGGCGCGCTCGCGCTCATCGTCGAGTTCTGGGTCAAGCGGGAGCTCGGCGCCGTGCTCGGCGGCGGCGGCCTGCTCATCGGGCTCGGCGATGCGCTCCTCGTCGCGCCGATCCTGATCGGCATCGGCGTGGTGCTCGCCGCGCTCTCCGCCTCGGTCGCGATCAAGCGCTACCTCAAGGTCTGATCTCTCCGCAGCTGGATCCGCTGACGTTCGTCGCATTCGCTGACGTTCGTTCGTCAGCAGATGCGCGCAACGTCAGCGGATCATGAGCAGGCGGGAGCTAGAACGTGAGGGCCGAGTTCGGGCGCCCGGTGCGGGGGACTCCGGCGGTGTCGAGCCGTCGGGCGAGTTCGCGCCCGTGCCAGGCATCCACCCAGGTCACCCGCAGGAATCGTTCGCAGCCCGCCTGGAGGGCGTCCTCGCGTCGCTTCTGCGCCCAGAGCACCTCCTCGGCGGTGCGCTCGCCGCGCAGCGAGGGGTCGGCGTACTTGGCGCGGCCATCGGCTTCGAGCAGGATGCGTCCGCCGTCCCAGGCGAAGTCGACGCGATAGATGCGCCCGTCACTGCCGATGTGCTCGTGCTGCTGCTCGGGCGGCTGGAAGCCGTAGTCCTGACAGCGCACCATCACGAGCGTCTCGAGCACGGACTCGGAGCCCGCGGTCGATCGGGCGAGTGCGAGCCGTGCACGCCCGATCCCGGTCACGAGGCCGAGCGCGGCGAGTGTCTCCTCGAGCTCGGTCGTCGAGACGCCACGGAACCGCGCGTGCGACATCGCGGCGATGCCGCCGAGCAGCGTGCGCCGTGCGGCGAGGTCGGCGGCGGTGCGGGCGAGCGAGGTGCAGTGGGTGCCGTCGGGTGTCACGACGATCTCGCACTCGGCAAGCGGGCGGCGGAAGCGTTCGACGGGACCTCGGCGCCCTCCATGGACGCTCGTCACCGCGACGGCTCCCGGCCATGCGCCGATGATCGGGATGCCGTGCAACGCCGCCGCAGACTCGTGCGAGAAGACGGGCTCGCTACCGAATGCCGCTAGGCGGGCCGCTCGGACGAGCAGCCGGTGCCGCGCGGCGTCGCCCAGGCCCGCGAGGTCGTTGGTCTCGGCATACGCGCCGCGGCGCAGCCGCTCGAGCGCTCCGGTGCGCACCGCCCGCGCGAGGCCGCCGGTCGACCCGGTCGTCTCACGGACGCCGCGGGTCGTCGTGATCGGAACGTCGTCGTCGCGCATACCGCTGACCCTGCCGGACCTCGCCCACGGCCCGCCCCCGGTCTCCCCGACTTGGGGAGGACTCGCCCGGCTACCGGGTTGTGCGGGAGATCCGGTGACGCTCGCGCGATCTGATGACGTTCCGCCGTCAGTGGATGCGCCGAACGCCAGCCGATGCGGTCGGGTGCGGGCAGGCACGGCGCGGTACAGTAGTCGGCTGGCTCGGGAGGTCCGGGCCGACACGGAGAACGCGATGCCCAGGGAACGCGGTCGCAAGACGATCGCCTCGAACCGCAAGGCCCGCCACGACTATCACATCGAGGAAGTCGTGGAGGCCGGCGTCGTGCTGTCCGGGACCGAGGTCAAGTCGCTGCGCGCCGGCCGCGCGACGCTCACCGACGGGTACGCGTTCGTCGAGAACGGCGAGGCGTGGCTCGACGCCGTGCACATCCCCGAGTGGGGTCAGGGCTCCTGGACCAACCACGCGCCGCGGCGCAAGCGCAAGCTCCTGCTCCACAAGCAGGAGCTGATCAAGCTCGGCGCGAAGGTCAAGGAGGGCGGCTACACGCTCATCCCGCTCAGCATCTACTTCAGCGACGGGCGCGCGAAGGTCGAGCTCGCGCTCGCGAAGGGCAAGAAGGACTACGACAAGCGCCAGACGCTGCGAGAACGCGATGACAAGCGCGAGGCGGAGCGCGCCATGCGCAGCCGGAACCGCCTCGGCGAGTAGCCCCCCTCGGCTGTAGCCGACCGACAACGCATCGGGCGTCCGATTGGGCTTCGGGTAGATTCTGAGCGTGAAGATCGTCGTCCTGATCAAGGAAGTCCCGGACACCTACGAGCCGCGTCGGCTCGACCTCGCGACGGGCCTCCTCGACCGCGCCGCGAGCGACGCCGTCGTCGACGAGATCGACGAGCGCGCGCTCGAGGTGGCGCTGCAGGTGAAGGACCGGGCGAAGGACACCGAGATCGTCGCGATCGCGATGGGCCCGGGCGAGGCGAAGGACGGGCTCAAGAAGGCGCTGCAGATGGGTGCCGACCGCGCCGTGCACATCCTCGACGACGCCCTCGCCGGATCCGACGCGCTCGCGACCGCGCGCGTCCTCGCGGCGGCGGTCGCGCGCGAGCAGCCGGACCTCGTGCTCGGCGGCAACGAGTCGACCGATGGCCGCGGCGGCGTCGTGCCGGCCATGGTCGCCGAGATCCTCGGCCTGCCGCTCGCGGGCTCGCTCGGCAGCGTCGAGATCGGGCAGAACGCGGTCCGCGGCACGCGCACGACCGACGTCGAGATCACGACGGTCACCGCCCCGCTGCCCGCCGTCGTGACCGTCACCGAGAAGTCGGCCGAGGCGCGATTCCCGAGCTTCAAGGGCGTCATGGGTGCGAAGAAGAAGCCGACCGATGTGCTCACGGCCTCGGCGCTCGGCGTCGCGCCGCCCGAGGCGCACACGCTGGTGCTGAGCACCGCGGAGCGTCCGGCCCGCGCGGGAGGATCGACGATCGAGGACGACGGATCCGGCGGCACGCAGCTCGCCGACTGGCTCGTCGCTCGCGGATTGGTGGTGAAGTGACCATGGGCGTGTTCGTCATCGACGTCGCCGACCTGACGGGTCGCACGGCCGCCGCCGCCGCGGTCATCGCGGAGCGGGTCAGGGCAGACGCTCCCGACGCGATCGTCATCCCGCACACGATCGACGGCCGCGAGCTCGCGGGCCGGCTCGCCGCTCGGCTCGGCAGCCCCGTGCTCGTCGACGCGGTCGGGCTCTCGATCGAGGCGGGTCGCGTCGTCACGGAGCACTCGATCTTCGGCGGCAGCTTCACGACGACCGCCTCCGCGGAAGGCGCACCGCCCGTCGTGACGGTGCGCGAGTCCGCGCTCGAGACCGCGTCGCTGCCCGGTGGCGTGCTGATCCCGGCCGCGGAGCTCGCGGCCGGCGTCGCGGGCGCCGACGTGACGGTCGAGTCCACGCAGTCGGTGCCGAGCGACTCCGGCCGCCCGGATCTGAAGTCCGCGACGATCGTCGTCTCCGGTGGCAAGGGCGTCGGCAGTCGCGAGGACTTCGCGCTCGTCGAGCGCCTCGCGGATGCGCTCGGCGCGGCGGTCGGCGCGAGCCGTGTCGCGGTGGACTCCGGCTACGCCCCGCAGTCGGCGCAGGTCGGCCAGACCGGCGTGACGGTGAGCCCCGACCTGTATGTCGCCCTCGGCATCTCGGGCGCGATCCAGCACCGGGCCGGCATGCAGACGGCCAAGACTATCGTCGCGATCAACACCGATCCGGACGCGCCGATCTTCGAGATCGCGGACTTCGGGGTCGTCGGCGACCTGTTCGAGGTCGTCCCTCAGCTCATCGAGGCGCTGCAGGGGAAGCGGTGACGAGCGCCGCGACCAAGCCCAAGGGGCGGTCGCGCTGGCGACACCTGTTCTGGATCGTGCCGGTCGTCGTCGTGCTCGCGATCGCCGCCGTCTTCTTCGCCCGCTATCTGCGGACGCTGCCGGACGTGCAGGCCTGGCTCGTGACGTTCCCCGGCGCGTACGAGAGCCCCGTGCCGCATCCGGTGGGCATCCCCGCCTGGGTCGGCTGGCAGCACTTCTTCAACATCTTCCTGATGGTGCTCATCATCCGCTCGGGCTGGCAGGTGCGCACCGTCAAGCGGCCGCCGGCGTTCTGGACGCGCACGAACACGGGTGTCATCCGCACGAAGGCGCGGCCGCGGAAGATCTCCATCCAGCTGTGGTTCCACAACGCGGTCGACCTGCTCTGGGTCGTCAACGGCGCGATCTTCATCGTGCTGCTCTTCGTGACCGGCCAGTGGGTGCGGATCGTGCCGACGATCTGGGAGGTCTTCCCGAACGCCGTGTCGGCGCTGCTGCAGTACGTCAGCTTCCAGTGGCCGGTCGAGAACGGCTGGGTGAACTACAACTCGCTGCAGCAGCTGTCGTACTTCGGCGTCGTCTTCGTCCTCGCACCGCTCGCGATCGTCACGGGTCTCCGGATGGCCGAGTTCTGGCCGGCGAACGCGCGCATCAGCAAGCTGTACAAGGTCGAGTGGGCCCGCGCGGTGCACTTCCCGGTGATGCTGCTGTTCGTCCTCTTCATCATCGTGCACGTCGTGCTGGTGCTCGCGACGGGGGCGCAGCGCAACCTCAACCACATGTTCGCCGCCTCGGACGACGCGACGAGCTGGTGGGGCGTCGGGTTCTTCGCCGGGGCGATCGTGCTCTGCGTCGGCGCGGTGATCGCGGCGCAGCCGATCGTGCTGCGGGCGATCGGCGGCGTGTTCGGCAAGGTCGGACGCTAGTCCGCGCGGACGCGGTCCCAGAACGCGATCAGGGCGGCTGCGAGCGCGTCGGGCCGTTCGAGCGGCACGAGCGTGCGCGCGCCGGAGATGGTCACCGCCTCGGCGTCGGGCGCGGCGGCGGCCGCGCGGCGGGCGTCCTCGGGGTCCCAGTCGCCGCGGTCGTCTCCGGCGACGAACAGCGCGGGCACCGTCAGGCGGCCGAGGTGGGCGCTGACGTCGGCGCGATTCAGGATGAAGGAGCGCAGGGCGAGGCTCAGGCTGCGCCGGCTCGGCCGGGCGAGGCTCCGCGCGACGATCGCGCGGATCGCCGGGTCCTGCGCGGAGGCGTCCGTGAGCATGGCGGAGATCACCGCATCGCGCACCGGCCCGACCGGGCCGAAGACGCGGAGCATCGGCTGCAGCAGCCGGATCTGGCGCCGCAGCCCGGCGGGGATCGGCTCGACCGGCGCGCTGATCGCCACGAGCGAGCGCAGCACGCCGGGGCGCACCGCGAGCTCGTAGCCGACGTGGCCGCCGAACGCGTTGCCGACCCAGTCGACCGGGCCCGCGCCGATGGCGTGCTGCGCGCGGAGCCCGGCGAGCAGGTCGAGCGCGGCGTCCGCAGCGCCGGCGATGCTCGAGACTCGCGATAGCGCGTCGCTCCCGCCGAGCCCGGGGCCGTCGACGACGACGAGGCGCCGGCCGGACAGGTGGGGGAGCAGGCGGTCCCAAGTGGCGCCGTCGACGAACATCGACGGCCAGAGCACCGTCGCGCGACCGGAGCCGTACGCGCGCACCTGGAGCGCGCCGAGCCGGGTGGGGATCCTCGTGCCCAGGTCGGTGGAAGTCGGATGAAGCGTCATGGTGTGCTCAATTTCGCGTTAGTATGACTTGCATGAATACGAGAGACTATCGCATGACCGCGAGGGCCGCGTCAACCGCGGCGACGGCCGATCGCATTCTCGACGCCGCACTGGAGCTCTGGGCGCGGCTGCCCGTCGACCGGATCCGGCTCGAGGTGCTCGCGGAGCTGGCCTCGGTCACGGTGCCGACGGTCACGCGCCGGTTCGGCGGCAAGGCCGGCGTGCTCTGCGCGCTCGTGGAGCGCGAGCTGGCTCGCCTACAGTCCCGGCGCGAGAGCCTCGCGGGCGAGTCGATCGACCAGATCGTGGCCTACTTCGTCGACTACTACGAGCGGTTCGGCGGGCTCATCCTCAAGCTGTACGCGGAAGCGGCGCTCGTGCCGGGCCTGCCGGAGCTCGCGGCCGGCGCCCGCGCCCAGCATGTCGCCTCGATCGAGGAGGCGTTCGAGGGTCGGCTCGCCGGGGAGGCGTCGGACGCGCCGCGGCGGATGGGGCAGGTGGTCGTCGTGCTCGACGCGACGACCTGGCGCATCCTGCGGCAGGAGCGCGGACTCTCGCCCGAGGACGTCGGCAGGGCGCTGTCCGAGCTCCTCGCCGCGCTGGTGCGCTGAGCGACGGCTCTCGCGTTCGAGCGGGAAGGCGCGTAGAATGGGATGCTCCCCATCGGGGTGACAACTCCACAGCGCGACAGCACCGCCTCCAATACGGATCAATCGAGCACGGGGATGATCGGTTTCGACATTGCCTGATCGACCGCGAGAAGCGGGCCGAGGATGACGCCTTATCTCGTAAACGATGACGTCAAACCACAAGTGCGAATTCCAAGCGCGCTGACTTCGCTCTCGCCGCCTGATCGGCTAGAGCCCTAAAGTCCGTCACCCCGGGAATGCCTCCTACCCGGTGCGTGGCGTCATCTAGGTGGCTTGCTCCGCGATCGCGCCTCAGGGCCGCGGGGGACTTGCACTGAGACTGGGCCGGTCGACGCAGGTGCTCATGACAAGCGTCGCGGCCGAGTAGAACGATCATGAGCTGCGCCCGGAGAAGGCGCGGGACTTCAGCAGTGGACCCGGGTTCGATTCCCGGCATCTCCACGGATCTCCCGCGAGGGTTTCCGGTGCTGTCGCGCTGGTGGGGGATCAGGCTTCGTTCCCGCGTCTCGTTCGCATGGCGTCACGACCATGTAATAAGGTTAGGCTTACCTAAAGAACTTGACGGGAAGCGGGACGCGCATGCATGGGCATCTGTTCGACGACGAGGCGTCGCGAGTGCTCATCGCCGGTTGCGCCGCCGACCTTCCCGCGATCCAGCGGATCCTGCGCGAGCTGCCGACGATGGCGTACGGGCAGGTCTACATCGAGATCGCATCGCCGGTGCAGGCTCGCCGCTGGCCGGTGCCCGATGGCGTGATCGTCACCTGGCTGCGGCGGGATCTGCAGGAGCAGGAGTCTGGCGCCGCGCTCCCGAAGGGCGAGCTGCTGGCCCGCGCGGTCTCCGCGTGGATGTCCGAGTGGCTCCCAGCGGATGACCCGGTGGTGCCCGGCTTCGTCTGGCTCGGCGGCGCGACGAGTCCGCGGGTCGACGAGCTCTACGAGACGCTGAGCCGGCGTCTGGACCCCATGCAGCCCGAGCCCGCGGGCTCGGAGGACTGAACACCGCACCGACTGGAGGATCACCCATGACCGCAACTGAACGCCGGATCTCGACCTCGGTCCTCGTCATCGGCACCGGCGGTTCCGGCCTGCGCGCCGCGATCGAGCTGGCCGAGCGCGGCGTCGGGGTGCTCGCCGTCGGCAAGCGCCCGAAGACGGACGCGCACACCTCGCTCGCCGCCGGAGGCATCAACGCGGCGCTCGGCACCATGGACGCCGCCGACTCCTGGCAGCAGCACGCGGCGGACACGATCAAGGAGAGCTACTTCCTCGCCCACCCGCGCATCGTGCAGATCGTGACGGAGGGCGCCGCCCGCGGGATCGAGGATCTCGAGCGGTACGGCATGCCCTTCGCCCGCGAGGAGGACGGACGCATCTCGCAGCGGTTCTTCGGCGCGCACAAGTATCGCCGCACCGCGTTCGCCGGCGACTACACGGGACTCGAGATCCAGCGCACCCTCGTCAACCGGGCCGCGCAGCTGGACATCCCCATCCTGGACAACGTCTACATCACCCGCATCCTGGTCGCGGACGGCGTCGTCTTCGGCGCATACGGCTTCGACCTCGACGACGCCACGCGGTACCTCATCCACGCCGACGCCGTCATCCTGGCCGCAGGCGGGCACAACCGCATCTGGCGGCGCACCTCATCCCGCCGCGACGAGAACACGGGCGACTCGTTCCGTCTCGCGGTCGAGGCGGGCGCGCGGCTGCGCGACCCGGAGCTCGTGCAGTTCCACCCGTCCGGCATCATCGAGCCGGAGAACGCGGCCGGCACGCTCATCAGCGAAGCCGCGCGCGGCGAGGGCGGCATCCTGCGCAACGCGCTCGGCGAGCGGTTCATGGCGCGCTACGACCCCGATCGGATGGAACTGTCGACCCGCGACCGGGTCGCGCTCGCCTGCTACACCGAGATCAAGGAGGGCCGCGGCACGCCCAACGGCGGCGTCTGGCTCGACGTCTCCCACCTGCCGCGCGAGACGATCATGCGGCGCCTGCCCCGGGTCTACCAGACGATGCTCGAGCTGCAGATGCGCGACATCACGAAGGACCCGATCGAGATCGCGCCGACCGCGCACTACTCGATGGGCGGCGTCTGGGTGCGGCCCGAGGACCACCGGACCGACGTCGACGGGCTGTATGCGATCGGCGAGGCGTCGAGCGGCCTGCACGGCGCGAACCGGCTCGGGGGCAACTCCCTCATCGAGCTGCTCGTCTTCGGCCGGATCGTCGGGGAGGCGGCCGCCGAGTACTCCGCGGGGCGCGCGGCCCAGCATCGATCGGCCGAGGCGGTCGACCAGGCGCGCGCCGAGATCGACGACCTGCTCGCGGCCGACGGCCCCGAGAACGTCCGGGCGCTCCAGCGCGCGATCCGGGACACCATGACGGAGCACGCGGGGGTCGTCCGCGACGAGGTCGGGCTCACGGCCGGGCTCATGGAGCTCGACGCGATCGAGGAGCGGATGGCCCGCATCGGCGTGCACCCGGACATCGCGGGCTACCAAGACCTCGCGCACGCGTTCGATCTCAAGTCGGCGGCGCTCGCGGCCCGCGCGACGTTGCAGGCCGCGCTCGAGCGCCGTGAGACGCGCGGCTGCCACAACCGCTCCGACTACCCCGACCTCGATCCGGCCCTGCAGGTCAACATGGTGTGGTCGGCCGACGGCACGGTCGCGCGTGAGCGCATCCCGCCCGTGCCCGATGACATCGCGGCGCTGATCGAAGAGGTCTCGGTCGTCGGCAAACTCGTCGAGTAGTCGCGACGACGAAGGGCCGCCCCGAGTGGGACGGCCCTTCGTGCTGCTGGTCTTGATCAGTGCGCCTGCTGGGCGAGCGCCTCCTCGTCGAGGAACGCGATCGAGTGCGTGTCCTGGAATGCGCGGACGCCCTCGATGCCCTGCTCGCGACCGTAGCCCGACTGCTTGACGCCGCCGAACGGCGCGCGCAGGTCGAGGCGGGTCGCGCCGTGGTCGTTGACCCAGACGTACCCGGCCTGGATCCGCGAGCCGACCGCGCGAGCGCGCTCCGCGGACGCCGTCCAGACGGAGCCGCAGAGGCCCGCCCACGTGTCGTTCGCGGCGGCGATGGCCTCCTCGTCGGTGTCGAAGGGCAGGACCGGGATGACCGGGCCGAACTGCTCCATCGTCACGACGCGAAGGTTCGGGTCGGGGTCGACGACGATCGCGGGACGCACGAAGTTGCCGCCCGTGAGGTCGCCGCCGGGGATCTCGCCGAACTCCCGCACCTCGGCACCGGACTCCTTCGCCTCCTCGATGAGCTCGTCGACGAACGCCTTCTGGATGGGCGAGTGCAGCGGGCCCATCGTCGTGTCGGCGTCGAGCCCGTATCCGAGCTTCGTCTTCTCCAGGCGCGCGGAGAGCCCGTCGACGACCTCCTGCAGGCGCGAGCGGTGGACGTACACGCGCTTCGCGTTCATGCAGATCTGGCCGGTCGTGTCGTAGATCGCCGCGAACAGCCGGTCGAGGTGCGTGTCGTCGATGATCGCGTCGTCGAGGATGAGCGCGGCGTCGTTGCCGCCGAGCTCGAGCGTGACGCGCGTCAGGGACTTGGAGGCGAGCTCCTGGATCTTCTTGCCGCCGCCGACCGAGCCGGTGAAGCAGACCTTCGCGATGTCGACCGACTGGATGAGCTCCGTCATCTCGGAGTCCTTCCCGGTGATGACGTTGAGCACGCCGGGCGGGAGCTGCTCCGCGACGCGCTGGGCGACGCGCGTCGTCGCGAGCGGCGCCGTGGGCGGTGGCTTCACGATGACGGTGTTGCCCGCGAGCAGCGCGTGCGGGAGCGATGCCGCGAGGATGGCGATCGGCCAGTTGAACGGCACGATGATCGTGACGGGGCCGATCGGTTGGTAGCTGACCGTCGTCTCGACGGGGATGCCGGGCGCGGGGGAGAGGACCTTGCCGGTGCCGACCTCGTCGGCGAGCGCGAGCGCGAGGTTCCAGCGGATCTCGAAGACGAGCGAGTCGATCCAGCCCTCGAGGCGGACCTTGCCGTTCTCCTGGCTGAGGATCGCGGCGTCCTCGTCACGCGCCTCGGCAATGCCCTTGATCGCCTCGGCCATCTGCGCGGCGCGCTCCTGCGGGGTGAGCGCCGACCACGCCGGGTAGGCGTCCTTCGCGGCCTTGATCGCGTCGGCGACGTCCTGCTTCGAGGCGGAGGCCGCGTGGCCGACGATGACGCCCGGCTTGCCCGGGTCCGCGATGGCGAGGGTCTCCGCGGTATCCCGCGCGGCCCCGCCTATGTACAGCCCCGTCTTCGCGGGGGCGACCGTCTCAGTCATCTGACACCTCTCTGTGAACGATGTGGTGGACGTTGGCTCATGGTATCGCGGTCTCGTGGGCGGCTCACCGGGATCGTCTGACAGATCGTCGACAATTTCGGTAACGTCGGATGCCGTGACGCATGACCCGCACTCGGCGCTGGCCCAGGCGATTCGCGAGGCGATCCTCGCGGGCGAGTTCGTCGCCGGCCAGCGGCTGGTCGAGGCCGATCTCACGGCGCGTTTCGGGGCGAGTCGGTCCGCGGTGCGCCTCGCGCTCGTCAACCTCTCGAACGAGGGGCTCGTCGAGCGTCTCCCGAATCGCGGCGCTCGCGTGCGCTCCATCTCGGTGGACGAGGCGATCGAGATCGTCGAGGTGCGCATCGGGCTCGAGGTGCTGTGCGCGCGCAAGACGGCCGAGAACCTCTCCGAGGAGGACGCCGAGGAGCTGGGGCTGCTGCGCGCCCAGATGTCGGCGGCGGTCGAGGCGAGCGACCTCGTCGCGTACTCCGCGCTCATCCAGGAGTTCGATCGGCGCCTGCGCGAGTACAGCGGGCATGTCACGGCGGCGCAGCTGCTCGAGCGACTGCACGCGCAGTCGGCCCGGCACCAGTTCCGCATCGCCTTCGCGCCCGGCCGAGCGCGCGAGTCCCTCGGCCAGCATCTCGCGATCATCGACGCGATCCTCGAGCGGGATGCGGGGCGAGCCGAGCAGGCGACCCGCGTGCACCTCGAGGATGTCGCCGCGATCCTCGGCGCGCTCGACTGAACGACGAAGGCCGGCCCCGAGGGACCGGCCTTCGCCTGTTTCAGGGGATCGTCAGCCGACGGTGTCGACGTTCGTGTAGCCCTTGCCGTTGAACTGCTGGAGCACGACGGTCTGGATGGCCGGGAGGCCGTCGACCGTCGTGTCGATCGGGCCGAGCGCGAACTGCGCGTCGAAGCCGGTGATCGAGTAGAGCGCGTCGAGGAACGACTCGCGCGTCGGCTCGGTCATCTTCTCGAAGGCCTGCTCGAGGATCTGCGCACCGATCCAGCTCCAGACGCAGTGCGGGAAGGCCTTCCCGTCCTGCTCCGGACCCTGGGCGTACTCGGCGATCGCCTCGAAGTAGGCCTTGCCCGCGTCCGAC
>Ga0182745_1000598_pt1 | contig 38948 bp, 30 predicted proteins | sample eDN3rd30CKraftBY_FD_128523 | JGI IMG/M metagenome (GOLD analysis project Ga0182745, IMG submission 128523) | Enriched backyard soil microbial communities from Emeryville, California, USA - eDNA 3rd pass 30_C Kraft BY (version 2) (version 2) | ecosystem: Environmental > Terrestrial > Soil >...
CTCCGTCGCGCCCAGGTTCGCGTACTTCTTCTTCCAGATGTAGAACGTCGCTTCACTAATGCCGATCTGCCGACACACCTCGGCCACCGCGGTGCCGCTCTCCACCTGACGCAGCACATAGGCAATCTGCTCGTCCGAATACCGTGATCGCTTCATCGTCCTCACTCCACTTCGTGAAGGACCGCAGAAGCCAGCTTAGTCCAGTTCTAAACTGCACCCAAATTCGGGACCAACGTCATGTTAACCGCAGACTCTAAATCGGAACGGGACTAAGTTGGGTGTCAGGTCGAAATCAATAAAAAAAGCCGGTTACTTTCATAAAGTTAGATTACTTTCGTAAAGTGCTTCTGCAAGCTGGGCGTCTATTCCGATGGATTCATCGGTCCCAGCCAGGTGTTCATCAGCCGGCCGATGTCCGCCGCCTCAGCGCCAGGCTCGACAATCAGATGGACATGGTTGGTCATCAAACAGTAGCCGTACACCTTCAGTGCGAGTTCGCGCCTGAACTCCTGCAGGGTCTCCAGATATATCCGTCGATCCTCATCGGTGAGGAACACCGCACGATGGTTATGTCCACGTTGGACGATGTGGTGGGGATAGCGTGCGATAGCGATCCTGGCGCGTCTGGGCATTCCTTGCCTCCGCTGTAGGGTTGAGTGGAAGCTAGTGCATGGGCGCGTTGGGTTGCGATGAATGTGGGGCGTTGTTCTGAATAATGGAAAAATAGATCTGTCCATTTTTTAGTATGTAGACAAGTCATCAGTAAAAATCATGGATTTCAGCCCGAAATTCACGCTCGTCACCGCGGGGCCCGCGTCTCCGTCGACAACTCGATACAGAAAAAAATACGGATGACGGGTTGCGATGTGCGTAAATTCCACTATCATGTCGCAGAATTGCTGCAGGGGCTGTGCGCAGCTTCATGCAAGATGAGCGTCGTCCTGTGGACGACGCAAACGTTCGCAAGGATGTTCGAGCTCAGCGGGCCCGAGTCTGCTGGTGAGCGCGCTGAACGTTGTCTTTCGGCACGCCGGTACAGAACGCACGCTCGCGCAGTACACGGCACATCAGCATCAACATTGCGAGCACTTCACCGCGGGCTAGTCATTAGCCACCGTGGGTAACGCAGCCAGGTAATCCCGAAGAATCGGGGTCCGGGCGCTGCGACGGTAACAACAACAGGGTGGCACGCTCAGCTCCCACTATCGCGAGCGTGCCGTAAGTCCAGCGGTGCATCCTCTTGATTGGATGACTATCTCTGCGGCTTTCCGACGCTATTCCATGACCGGTCGGCGCAGTTCGTCTTCCGGAAAATGAAGGAGATCGAAACGATCGAACATGTTTCTCGGCGAACATCCGAGCTTCCGCACCAGCAAGATGTGGTGGCCGTTCGTTGACAACTCGAGGCCCTACGGGTGCGCAGACGCCGTCGTTGCGCAGTGCAGCCGCAGGCCCTTCCGAACGGATCTTCAGGCAGATGTCCCCCAGCGGATGCCCTGGGTCCGAATCCTGAAGAAGGAGGCTTGTTGATGACATCGAGGAGAGGCTGGCTGGCGCTCGGCGCCGCGATTGCGATGTGGAGTGCGACTCAGGCGTCAGCCGTGACGCTGACCATTGCCACCGTCAACAATGGCGACATGATTCGCATGCAGCAGCTGGCCGATGACTTCAGGCGGCAGCACCCGGACATCGAGCTGCAATGGGTGACGCTGGAAGAGAATCTCCTGCGCCAGCGCGTCACCATTGATGTCGCAACCCAGAGCGGCCAGTACGATGTGATGACCGTCGGCAACTACGAAGTGCCGATCTGGGCCGCGCAGGACTGGCTCGTGCCCCTGGACGATCTGGGCGAAGACTTTGCCAAGGACGATCTGTTGCCGGCGATCGGCGAATCGCTGTCCTACGAGGGCAGTCTCTACGCGGCGCCTTTCTATGCAGAAAGCGCGATCACCGTATATCGCACCGACCTGTTCGAGAAGGCCGGTCTGTCGATGCCGGACAATCCAACCTGGGGCTTCATCCGCACCGCGGCCGAGAAGATCACCGACCGCGAGAACGGCATCTATGGAATCTGTCTGCGAGGCAAGGCCGGCTGGGGTGAGAACATGGCCCTGGTTTCGACGCTGGTGCATTCCTGGGGCGCGCGCTGGTTCGACATGAAATGGCAGCCGCAGCTCGACTCCGGGCTGTGGCAGGACGCCGTTTCGTTCTATGTGGATCTGCTCAGGAGGTACGGCCCGCCGGGCGCATCGACCAATGGGTTCAACGAGAACCTGGCGCTGTTCCAGGCCGGCAAGTGCGGCATCTGGATCGACGCCTCGGTGGCCGCTTCTTTCGTTTCCGATCCCAAGCAGTCGACGGTGGCCGATCGGGTGGGGTTCGCGCTGTTTCCGACGCACGGCAAATTGCAGAACCACGGCAACTGGCTGTGGGCGTGGAGCTTCGTCATCCCGGCTGCATCCACGCACGTCGCGGCGGCGAAGACATTCGTCGAATGGGCGACCGGCAAGGGCTACACGCGGCTGGTCGCCGCTGAATCAGGCTGGGCAGCCGCACCGCCCGGAACCCGTCAGTCGCTCTATGCCAGCCACGAGTATCAGCAAGCGGCGCCGTTCGCCGATATCGTCCTGAGATCGATCGAGGCCGCTGACACTCACGACCCCGCGGCGCAACCCGTGCCTTATGTCGGCGGCAATTTCGTCTCGATCGCTCCTTATCAGGGCATCGGCACCGTGGTCGGCCAGCAGCTCTCGGCGGCGGTAGCCGGCCAGATCTCCACGCGCGAGGCGTTGGCCAATGCGCAATACATCACCGAGCGTGAGATGACCCGCGCGCGTTATCTCGATTAGCCGTTTCCTCGACGGAAACGCTGCGCAGTCCCCTTCGAGGAGATACATGGCAAGCATCCGCAATCGGGCCACGGCCCAGCTCGCGCTTTCGCCGGCGGTGATCCTGCTGCTGGTGTGGATGGCCGTCCCATTGGCCATGACGCTGTGGTACTCGTTCCACGACTACCAGTTGCTGATGCCGCGCGGCAATCCCTTCATCGGTTTCGAGAACTATGTCTATTTCCTGACCGACCCGGCTTTCCTGAAGTCGATCGTCAACACCTTCGTGCTGGTGGGCAGCGTGCTGGTGATCACGGTCGCCGGCGGTATCGGCCTGGCGTTGTTGCTCGATCAACCGATGTACGGGCGGGGGATCGTGCGCGTGTTGATCGTATCGCCGTTCTTCGTCATGCCGACGGTCTCGGCGCTGGTCTGGAAGAACATGTTCATGAATCCGGTCAATGGACTGTTTGCCTGGCTGGCGCAGGTGTTCGGAGTGGACGCCATCGACTGGCTGGCGCAGGTGCCGCTGCTGTCGCTGACACTCATCGTGGCGTGGGGCTGGCTGCCGTTTGCGACGCTGATATTGCTCACGTCCTTGCAATCTCTGGATACCGAACAGCAGGAGGCGGCAGCGATGGACGGAGCCGGTGCCGCTGCACGCTTCGTCCACATCACCTTGCCGCACCTGGCGCGTGCGATCACCGTCGTCATTCTGATCCAGACCATTTTCCTGCTGTCGCTGTTCGCCGAGATCTTCGTGACGACCAACGGCGGGCCCGGCACCGAGAGCACCAACCTGGCCTACCTGGTTTATTCCCAGGCGCTGCTGCGCTTCGACGTGGGCAGCGCGTCGGCAGGCGGTGTGGTTGCCGTGATTCTGGCGAACGTCCTGGCGGTCTTTCTCATGCGCCTGGTCGGCAGGAATCTGGAGGTCTGAAGCATGACCAGCACGATGCACGGTCGGCACAAGCTGGCGTTCACGCTTCTGGCGTGGGGTCTGGCCCTGTTGATCTTCTTTCCGATCCTGTGGACCTTGCTGACCTCGTTCAAGACGGAAGCCGATGCGGTGGCGATCCCGCCGAAGCTGCTGGGGTTCGACTGGACCACCGAGAACTATGCCGAGGTCTGGCAACGCACCGACTATCTGCGGCACTTCGGCAATTCCGTGGTCATCTCGCTGGGCTCCTCCCTGATCGGCCTGTGCGCTGCCATTCCCGCGGCCTGGGCGATGGCGTTCTCGCCGACCCGACACACCCGGTTCGTACTGCTGTGGATGCTCTCGACCAAGATGTTGCCGGCCGTCGGCGTGCTGGTGCCGATCTACCTGCTGTTCAAGCGCGGCGGCTTGCTCGACACCCGCACTGGGCTGGTACTGGTGTTGATGCTCAGCAATCTGCCGATCATGGTCTGGATGCTGTTCACCTACTTCAAGGAGATTCCGCGGGAGATCCTCGAAGCGGCGCGCATGGACGGAGCGACTCCCGGCCGTGAGCTGGTGCATGTTCTGGCGCCGATGGCGCTGCCCGGCATCGCTTCGACCTTGCTGCTCAACGTCATCCTGGCGTGGAACGAATCCTTCTGGACGCTGAATCTCACGGCGGCCGACACCGGTCCGCTGACGGCGTTCATCGCGTCCTTCTCGGCACCCGAAGGACTGTTCTACGCGAAGCTGTCCGCGGCTTCGACACTGGCAATCGCACCGATCGTGGTTCTGGGCTGGCTGTCGCAGCGACAGCTGGTGCGTGGTCTGACGTTCGGCGCAGTGAAATAGGAAAGCACATGGCCAGCATTGCACTCCAGAGAGTTTCCAAGACCTTCGGCACGCACACCGTCATTGCCGGTTTCGACCTCGAGATCGAGGCCGGCGAGCTGGTCGTTTTCGTCGGCCCGTCGGGTTGCGGAAAATCGACCTTGTTGCGGCTGATCGCCGGCCTGGAGGAAGTCAGCTCCGGTGAGCTGCTGATCGACGGGCGCGATGTCACGCACCTGCCGCCGTCACGGCGCGGCTTGTCGATGGTCTTTCAGTCCTATGCGCTGTATCCGCACATGAGCGTGCGCGACAACATCGCTTTCCCACTCAAGATGGCTGGCCAGGATCGAGCCACGATCCAGGACAAGGTGAGCGAGGCTGCGCGCATCCTGAATCTGCAGGACTATCTGGATCGCAAGCCACGCGAGCTTTCGGGCGGGCAGCGCCAGCGCGTGGCCATCGGCCGCGCCATCGTTCGTGAGCCGATCGCCTTTCTGTTCGATGAGCCGCTGTCGAATCTCGATGCCGCCTTGCGCGTCAACATGCGGCTGGAGATTGCCGAACTGCACCGGCAGCTCGGCACGACCATGATCTACGTCACGCACGACCAGGTCGAAGCGATGACCTTGGCCGACCGGATCGTGGTTCTGAACGCTGGCCGAGTGGAGCAGGTCGGGTCCCCGCTGGAGCTGTATCGCCGGCCCGCCACGTTTTTCGTGGCGGGTTTCATCGGCTCGCCGCGAATGAATCTTCTGAGCGGTGCCGAAGCGGCGCGGCATGCAGCCGCGACGGTCGGCATACGACCGGAGCATGTCGCGCTGTCCACGACACAGGGCCAGTGGCAGGGCCAGGTGGGCCTGGTCGAGCATCTGGGGAGCGACACGTTCGTCCACGTCGAGGTCGCCGGTGTCGGAACCATCACGGCCCGCGCCAGCGGCGATCTGCAGGTGCGATATGGCGACTTGCTCTGGCTGACGCCGCAGCTGGACTGTCTGCACCGTTTCGACGAGCACGGCCGGGCCATTGGCTAGGTCCGGTTCTTCACATCGCGCGGGCAACGAGCTCGAGGCCTGACCCGATAGAGGTGACTGTTTCTGATGATCAAATTTCTTGGCAAGCGCATTGAGAGCGCCATCTTCGACATGGATGGCACGATGTTCGACACCGAGCGGCTGCGGTTCCAGACGATCCGGCAGGCGTCGCTGGAGCTGGCGGGCCGGCCCATCGAAGATCGCACGTTGATCGGCTCGCTGGGCTTGAGCGCGAAGCGCGCCGAAGCGCTGGCGAAGGAACATTATGGCGAGGGCTATCCGTATCAGGAAATCAGGCGTCGTGCCGACGAGCTGGAGCTGCAGCACGTGCGCACGCATGGTGTGCCGGTCAAGGCGGGATTGTTGCAGGTGCTGGAGCGCCTGCGGCGCAGTGGACTTACGATGGCGGTCGCCACTTCCAGCCGTCGCGCCATCGCCGAGGAATACCTGATCAATGCGAATGTCCTGAAGTACTTCGACATCACCGTCTGCGGCGACGAAGTGCAGCGGGGCAAGCCGCATCCCGAGATCTTCCTGCGCGCTGCCGCGGAGCTGAGCCGGGAGCCGCAGCGCTGCCTGATGGTCGAGGATTCCGAGAACGGCCTGCTGTCGGCCAGCGAGGCTGGCGGCCAGCCGATCCTGATCCACGACATCAAGGCGCCGCGGGCCGAGGTCGAAGCGCGGGCCTTCCGCAGCTATCGCAGCATGCTGGATTTCCTCGACGATCTGGCGGACTGCGTGCCGAAGCTCGACGTGCCGGCCGTGACCGAGCCGTTCCCGCAGGCGATCAACCAGATGCGCGTCGGCATCCACGGCTTCGGCGCCATGGGTGGCGGTTATCTGACGCAGGTGTTCTCGCACTGGGACGGTTACACGCGGCCGTGTGAAATCATCGGTGTCACTGGCGATCGGCTGCTGCGCGAAGCGGTCGATGCCTTCGGCAAGTTCAGCGTCCGCTACAGCAAGTACGCCTTCGACCAGAGCATCGACAACGTGCGGCTGGTCGACATGGCCGACGAGGATGCGATCGTTGCGATGTATTGCGATTCGCTGATCGTCGGCCTGGCGCTGCCCGAGCAGGCGATCCGCCAACAGGCGCCGATCATTGCGCGGGCATTGCTGCGCAGGTTCGAGCAGGGCGGACGCGAGCTCACCATTCTGGTGGTGCTCAACAAGATCCACGGTGCGAGCTTCGTACGGCGCCAGGTCGAATCGGCGTTGCTCGACATGACCAGCCGTTTCGAGTGTGCGCGGATCCTGGCCGCGACGCATTTCTCCGAGACGGTGGTCAGCCGCATCGTCACCCGGCTCAGCAAGGAGAAGCTGCTGCGCCAGTTGCGGATCAAGTGCGAGCTGTTCGAGAAGAACCTGGCCGCCGCGCACGATGCGCAGGAAGGTTCGCAGCAAGTGCAGAGCGATGAGCCGCAATCCCGGCTGGATCAGCGAGTGGGGTTGCTGCGGCGTGCCTCGGCGCCGGCACAGGCTCTGAATCAATTGCACCTGATCCTGTTCAACAGTGAACCCGACATGCTGCTGTACGCGCAGGGTGGCGGAGCCGTTCTGCGCAATCTGCGGCAGGTGAAGACCGTCGAAGACATCGCGCAGATCCAGACGATCAAGAATCGTCTCTGGAACGGAACGCACGCCATCGTCGCCTGGTATTCGAGTCTGCTGGGTTACCCGACGATCGGCCGCGGCATGGGAGACGAGCGGGTCATGGCGCTGGTGCGGCAATTGATCGAGAAGGAGATCCAGCCGGCGTTGCTGCGCGAGATCCCGGAGCTGGAAGCGGTCATCGCCATGCTGATGCGGCCTTTCATCGAGCGCTGCCGTTCCTCCTTCAAGGATCCGTGCCTGCGGGTCGGGCGCGATCCGCTGCGCAAGTTGCGACGTAGCGAACGCATCCTCGGCAGCATTGCGCTGGCAAAAAAGCACGGCATTCCCACGCCGGGGCTGGAGTTCGCGATCGCGCTGGCGATCCGCTACGCCTTGAGCGATGTGGCCCAGCAGGATCTCGAGTGCGAGCTGATCCGCAGCATCTTTGCGCGCACTCCGAGCGTCGAGGCCGTACTGACCTATCGTGGCAGCTACAACGGTCATCCCTATCAGGGGCTCGATCCGGTGACCGATGCCAAACTGATTGCGGCCGTGACCGAACACTTCGACAAGCTGGCGGATCCGCACAGCCGCCATTGGCAGTGGCCGCTCGAGCTGGTCCGGCAGGGACCGGCTGATGCCGGCGCTGCCGCAAACCCTGCAGCGATTCCCCGAAGGGCAGTGTAGGCATCTGGATCCTCGACGCGGGCGCGTACGTTTGAGCAGCGGCTGGTCGGCGTCGAGGAGATTCCGTGGGGCGGAGAATTACCGCATACTCGGGCGCAGATCAGCAGGCATCGCGTCGATGCCGAGACGACAACTCAGATATTCTAAAGAGTCGCGATCCGCCCATGGCCAACATGCTCGAAATCCGTTCGATCGACTACGTACCCGAAGCCGAGCGGCACGGCGGACTGGCGAGCCAGTTCACCTTGTGGCTCGGCGCCAATCTGCAGATCACGGCAGTGGTGACCGGAGCCTTGGCCGTCGTTCTCGGGGGCGACGTGTTCTGGTCGTTGATCGGCCTGCTGCTGGGTCAGCTGTTTGGCGGTGCGGTCATGGCGCTGCACGGGGCGCAGGGACCGCAGCTGGGACTGCCGCAGATGATTTCCAGCCGCGCCCAGTTCGGCGTGTACGGCGCGATCATCCCGATCATCGCCGTGTGCCTCATGTACGTGGGCTTCTCGGCCAGCGGTTCGGTGCTGGCAGGGCAGGCCGTCGGCCGGCTGCTGGGCGTCGATGACGGCACCGGCATCGTGATCTTCGGCGGCCTGATCGTGGCCGCGACTCTGTTCGGTTATCGGTTCATCCACCTGCTCGGGCGGGTCGCCAGCGTGGTTGGCGTGGTGGCCTTCCTGTACATGTTCAGCCGGCTGCTCGCCAGTCACGACATCGGCTCACTGCTGGAGATGCGGCATTTCTCCATCAACAAGTTCCTGCTGGCCATGTCGCTGTCGGCGTCCTGGCAGATCGCGTACGGACCTTACGTTGCGGACTATTCGCGCTATCTGCCGCGCCGAACCCCGAGTGCCGGAACCTTCCTGGCGGTCGGACTGGGCTCGGTGCTGGGCTCACAGATCGCCATGACGTTCGGTGTGCTGGCGGCGGCCCTGGCCGGCAGCCAGTTCGAGAACAACGAGGTGGCCTATGTGGTCGGGCTCGGCTCCAGCGGCACCATCGCGGGGCTGCTGTTCTTCGCCATCGTGTTCGGCAAGGTGACCGTCACCACGCTCAACGCCTATGGCAGTTTCATGTCCATGGCGACGATCGTGAGCGCGTTCCGCCGTCAGCTGCGCATTCCCGCGTGGCAGCGGTTCTTCTACATCATTGCCATGGTGAGCGTGTCGGTGTTGCTGGCGCTGCTCGGGCGCCACTCCTTCCTGAAGAGCTTCGAGGCCTTCATCCTGTTCCTGCTGGCGGTGTTCACGCCCTGGAGCGCCATCAACCTGGTCGACTACTACTTCTTTACGCGCTCGCGCTATGACGTGCCGGCCTTGTCCGACCCGGAAGGGCGCTACGGCCGCTGGAACGTGCCGGCGATCGCCATCTACTTCGTGGGCATCGCGGCGCAGCTGCCTTTCCTCGCCACCTCTTTCTACACCGGCTCGCTCGTCGAGACGCTCGGTGGGGCGGACATATCGTGGATCGTGGGACTCATCGTCCCGAGCGTGCTGTACTACATCAGCGCGCGCTATGCACAGCGGCCGATTCCCGAGCGTCTCATTTCACCGGAGCCAGCTTCGGCACCGATTCAGTGAGTGGCAGGCCGGCGGCGTAGCCGGCGACTGCGTTGCAGGTCGATCCGATCGTCAGTGGTGGCAGGGTCATCTACGGCTGCCGCCCGGCTCCGTCATTGCCAGGTGCAGGATGAACGCCATGACCGAGACCGCCAGCGCCGAGCTGAGCAAGAGTCTACGCTCGCGCCACATCACCATGATTTCCATCGGCGGCATCATCGGCGCCGGGCTGTTCGTCGGCAGCAGCGCTGCCATCGCCACCGTCGGTCCGGCCGTGATCCTGAGCTACCTGCTCGCCGGCCTGGTGGTGCTGATGGTGATGCGCATGTTGAGTGAGATGGCGATGGCGAGTCCCGGCCTGGGCTCGTTCACCGAGTACATCCGGCTGGGCCTGGGCGACTGGGCGGGCTTCGTCAGCGGCTGGCTCTACTGGTACTTCTGGGTGGTGGTGGTGGCCATCGAGGCGATCGCCGGCGCCGCACTGCTGCACGAATGGATCGACCTGCCGGTATGGCAGATCGGCCTGATCCTGATGGTGCTGCTGACCGCCGTGAACCTGATGTCGGCGCGCTCGTACGGCGAGTTCGAGTTCTGGTTCTCCTCGATCAAGGTCGCGGCCATCATCGTCTTCATCATGATTGCCGGCGCCTATGCCTTCGGCCTGACCTCGCCGACGGAGTCGACGTTCGGCAACCTGCAGGCGCACAGCGGCTTCGCGCCGTTCGGCTGGCTGTCGGTGCTGGCCGGCATGACCACCGTGGTGTTCTCGTTGTGTGGCGCGGAGATTGCTACGGTGGCGGCGGCCGAATCGAGCGAATCGACCCGCGTCGTGTCGCGGATGACCAGCACCATCATCGTGCGCATCCTGTTGTTCTATGTGCTGTCGGTCCTGCTGATCGTCTCGGTCGTGCCCTGGACCGAAATCCGCTCGGGCAGCTCGCCGTTCGCACTGGCGTTGACCCGCGTCAGCGTTCCGGGAGCCGGCACGATCATGAATCTGATCGTGCTCACCGCGGTGCTGTCCTGCCTGAACTCGGGCGTCTATGTCACCTCGCGGGTGCTGTTCACGCTGGCCGCGAGAGGCGATGCGCCGCAGTCGATGGTGGCGCTGAACCGTCGGCGTGTGCCGGCGCGCGCCATCCTGATTGGCAGCTCGTTCGGCTATTTCGCGGTGGTGTTGTCCATCCTGTCGCCGGAAGTGATCTTTGCGTTCCTAGTGAATGCCTCGGGGGCGTTGATGATCTTCGTTTACCTGCTGGCGTGCTTCGCGCACCTGAAGCTGCGACGCCGCATCGAGCAGACGGCGCCCGAGCGGCTGACGGTCAAGGTATGGCTGTTTCCCTGGCTGAGCTGGGCCACCATCGCCGCCATGTTCGGCGTGCTGGCGGCAATGGCGCTGACCAGGGCGCTGGCCAGTCAGTTCTATGCCAGTCTGGTGTGTGCGGCGGTAGTCTTGCTGGCTTATTGGATGCGACGACGCAGCGAAGCGCCCGCAGTGCTGCATACGTCGGTAGGTCCATGACGTAAGAACGCCGCGGGGCGACCGCGCTCGGTTCGCTGCACCCTGCCGGATGTGAACGATCATCCAGCGGCCCAATCGCCAATCTACCCGGCTGCGCTGAACGGCTCGTGCGTCGGCAAAGCCGTAATCGTTCCCGACTGCCGATCGAACAAGCGCCGGTAATGCCCATGCGGCTGGCGCAGCAGGGCTTCATGGCTGCCTTCCTCGACGATGCGCCCGCGATCGAACACCAGGATTCGGTCCATGGTGCGCACCGTGGAGAGGCGGTGCGCGATGACGATGGCGGTGCGGCCGGACATGAGCCGGTCCATCGCCTGCTGGATCAGCGCTTCGGATTCCGAGTCCAGGCTGGAAGTCGCCTCGTCCAGAATCAGAATGGGTGCGTCCGCCAGGAACGCGCGCGCCAGCGCCACCCTCTGGCGTTCGCCACCCGAGAGTTTCACGCCACGTTCGCCCACGAGTGTTTGATAGCCGCGAGGCAGTCGCACGATGAACTCATGCGCATTCGCCAGGCGCGCAGCTCGCTCGATCTCCGCGAGCGTCGCTTCAGGTCGCGCGTAGGCAATGTTCTCGGCCAGGCTGCGATGGAACAGAATGGGCTCCTGCTGAACGATCGCGATCTGCGAACGCAGCGATGCCTGCGTTGCGTGCGACACGTTCTGGCCGTCGATCAGCACCTGGCCTTCGCTCACATCGTAAAGGCGCTGGATCAGCTTCACGAACGTGGTCTTGCCGGATCCGGAGTGGCCGACCAGTCCGATGCGCTCGCCGGGCGCGATGCGCACGTCCAGATCGTGGAACAGCGGCACGTCACGACTGGCGTAGCAGAACGTCACATGATCGAAGCGCACTTCGCCGTGAGTGATGTGCAGCGGACGTGCGTCGGGTGAGTCGGGTACGCCGTAGGGTTCGCCGTACAGATGCACCAGTTCTTCCATCTCGTTGACCGAGCGTTGCAGCTGGTGGATATGCTGGCCGATGTCGCGCAGATAGCCGTGCACCACGAAGTAGGTGGTCAGCACGTAGGTGATCTCGCCCGCGGTGGCCTGTCCGCGCCACCACAACCAGAGCGAAGTTCCCGTTACTGCCGTCCGCACGATCCACAACAGCGTGAGCTGCCCGGTGCCGCTGTACGTGTGGCGCATCCAGGTGCGCCACGTACGGCGTGACCACTTGTCGATGACACGGCTGAGACGGGCATCCTCGCGCGCCTCCGCACCGAAGGCCTTGACGACTGCGTTCGAGCCGAGAGAGTCCGCGAGCACGCCGCCGATGCGTGTATCCAGCGCGTTTGAAAGGCGCGAGGCGGGTGCGATGACTCGGGTTGCCAGGAAGACTGTCAATGCAACGTAGGCAATCGTGCCAGTTGCCATCACCAGCCCCATCACCGGCCAGTGATGGGCCAGCAGCAGCATGGTGCCCACGAGCACGATGGCAGAGGGCAGTAATGCCAGCAACAGCACGTCATCCAACGTGTCGAGCGCCCACATGCCGCGGGTAATCTTGCGCACCACCGAGCCCGAGAAGCTGTTGGAATGCCAGTCGGTGGAGAAGCGCTGGACCCGCTCGAATGCGCCGCGGGCCACATCACGCATGATGCCCAGAGTCAGAGGCACGATGCCCCACCAGGCAAGATGACGCAGTCCGACCATTGCCAGGCCTAGTGCTGCCATCATGATGAAGGCGCGCAGTGCGGCATCCATCGTGGATGGACCAGCCGCCAGCGCGTCGATCAAGTGGCCGGCAAACAGCGGGACGAAGATTTCGGTGAGCGTGGCCAGCATCATCGATACTGCGATGCCGCCGACCAGCCACTTGCGTTTCGCCCAGTAGCGAACGATGAAAACGAGCGCGCTGCGTAGGGCGCGCGAGCCCTCAGCTTTTGATTCAATCATATGAATGAGGCGCACGGACGCGCCTGAAATTTTTGCGAAAAACGGAAAACGAAAATCCGGCGAACCGGAAAGGGTCTAGCCCGGACGGGTTAGAGACCTACTGGATGGCCGCGTTTGGAAGGTGCATGTTGGATCTGTTCATCGATCTGCCCTCCCTCGCGTGCGTGGACTGGTGAAAGGAGCGGCATTGATATCATCGTTGGGTGACCGGAGGCAAGCGCGGATGCAGCGCTCGCCGCAAACAGAGTGCTACGGCGTAGAGAAGCGCTGGCGACTTCACCGTGTAGGAATCGGCGAGTAACCCGGGCCAATCCGGCTCCTGGCCGGCCGTGAGTGGTTGGCAAGGATCAATAACCGCCAAAGCACACTGACGTGCTCGCGGATTCTGGACAAAGCTCGCATTTTGGACGGAGGACATTTGGAATTGGCGCCCCCGGCAGGAGTTGAACCTACGACCTACCGCTTAGGAGGCGGTCGCTCTATCCACTGAGCTACGGGGGCGCCGGAGAGCGGACGGCATCAGCTGTCCGCCGGCGCAATGGTCGCACAGCTCGGTATCCGGGACCAAGCGTCCGCGGGCGCTGCGGCAGTCATCTTGCAGCACGTATGGGTCGAACCGCATCGTCGCGAGCCGATGCTGCCGTTTCATTGTCTTCGAGACGCCTCAGTGCGTGCGGCCGTTATCCGCTGACGCAACGGAACGTGGTGACCTGTCGGCCGGTCCCCGGCGGCAGGCTGGCGTCCTTGTTGACCGTCGAGACGACGACGGCCTGCTGTCGCCCGGCTTTCTGACAGGCTCTGGCGGCCAGCTGCTTGCCGGTCTCGGCATCGCCCTGGTGCGTGATGCTGGTGGTATCGTCGTGGTTGATCTTGACGGTGGTGCAGGCGCTCAGCAGAACGCAGGCGACGAGAAATGCAGTCCGGTTCATGCGTTGGGCTCCCTGAATGGGCAGATACTGCGCCGCTATGCTGCCATCGGCACCGCAACCTGCACACGATTGCGACCCGATCGTTTCGCGGCATACACGGCAGCGTCGGCGTGGGCGATGAGATGTTCGCCCCACACATCCAACGTGTCGCTGGTGGCGATGCCGATACTGCAGGTCAGTCCGATGGGTGTGCCGAAGCCTTCGATCCGCACTTCGGCCACCCGCTTGCGGATGCGTTCGGCGATGGGCTCGGCCGCGGCGACGTCGGCGCTGCTCAGGATCACTACGAATTCCTCGCCGCCATAGCGGCCGATGACGTCCGACTGGCGCAGCTCGGAATGGATCGGGCCGATGATGGCGCGCAGGCAGGCGTCGCCGGCCTGGTGGCCGTAGGAGTCGTTGATCTCCTTGAAGTGATCCAGATCGATGAACAGCAGTGCAATCGGCAGTCCTCGCGCCCGGGCGCGCAGGCATGCCGTTTCCAGTCGCTCGACCAGGGAGCGTCGGTTGAGCACGCCGGTCAGCGAATCGGTCTGCGCACGGCGTTCCGCCTCCGTCAGCGCCTGGCGCTGATCGCGCAGGCGATCGGCAACGCCCAATGCGATCAAGACCGCCGCAGCGACCATCGAGAGCGGCAGACCGTAGTAGAGCAGGCCTTCGGCGCCTTCCGGATCCGTCAGCAGCAGCCGGATCGCGGTGGCGATGGTGAAGGCTTCGAGCAGTCCCCATGCGATCAGAAACCAGCCTGCCGCGCGATTGTTGCGGCGCCAGGCCAGCCACGAGACCACCAGCGTGAAGATGGCCGAGCCCATGAAGACCAGATTGCCGATGGCGGCTACCAGCGCGCCCAGCCCGATGACCTGCGCGACATTCGCGAACGCCAGCACGACGAACGTGACGGCGAGCCAGCCGAAAATCGCATAAACGCGCGGCGAGAAATGCCGCAGCTCGGCGATCTCGCGCACGAACAGGCAGGCAACCGCGCCGCTGAGCGCCGCGGCTACGTTCCACGAATAACTGGCTATCGGCAACGCCAGCGACAACACCGGCCAGTTGAAACCCTCGCCGGAAAGGTAGGCCACGTAGAGGGCCTGCAATGCAAACAGGGTTGCGTACAGCACCAGCAGCCGGTCCGACAGCACCAACCAGATCAGCAGCGCCGCGACGGACATGGCCATGAGCGCGCCGAAGGCGAGGGCGATCATTCGGGCATGGGTGGCGCCGTGAGCCAGGATGTCGTCCAACGTGGCGGCCGAGAACACCGGCTCGCCCAGGATGCCGCCGACCGGCTCGATGCGGGCATACAGCGGCTGGTCCTTGGCCAGTCCATCTGGAAGAATGAACAGGGCATTGTGCTGGCCGCGGAATCCGGGCAGCTCGGTCGCGCGTTGCAACGGGACGCTCTTGCCGTCGCGTACGGCGAACAGCTCGATGGGCTGACCTCGGCTCTTGAGAACGCTCAGCGCGGCGACGGCGGCCGGTTGGAAATCGGCGGTGGGCCGCAGCTGCAGCCACAATCTTGCGGCGCCGTCGTGCGTCCGGGTAGAACTGAAGGGTTCGAATTGCTGGTCGACCGAACCCTCACCGAGCGTCTCGGCGGTGGGCTCCGGCGCATCGGCGCGCAGTACCCGGATATCGAAAACCGAGTCGGCTGCGCTGGCGAAAGTCGGCCACGGCCAGACGCTCAGAAGCAGGACGCAGGCTGCCAGCAAGGTACGCACGTTCAGGCGGCGCATTGTTTCAATGGAGATGAGCTCGAGGTCGCCGGGCCAGTATCGTGGAAGCGGAATTCGGCCGCAAATCGAATCCGCCTCGTCGTGATTCCGTTAAATCGAAAAGGAGAGAGCGGTGCGAAGCTCATGCCTGACGATACTGGCGCTGGTGTGGGGGGCTGCCGGGACCGGCTGGATCGGGCCGACGGCGGCCGACGACATCTCGGTGATCCGCGCCACGCGGATCCATCCGGCACCGGATGCTGCGCCGATCGACGACGCCGTCGTCGTGATTCGCGACGGTCGCATCGCCGCAGTCGGACCGCGTCGGCAGATACAGGTGCCCAGCGGCGCGCGGCCGATTCAATGTGCGCCGGGTGTCGTGCTCGCGGGGTTTCAGAACAGTCACGTTCATTTCATCGAGACGCGTTGGGAGAAAGCGGCGGAAAAGCCGGCCGCCGAGCTGGCCGTCGGCCTGACCGAGATGCTGACCCGTTACGGCTTTACGACCGTGCTCGATACCGCCTCGAACCCCGACGACACGCTGGCCCTGCGCCGGCGCATCGAAAGCGGCGAGATCGCCGGACCGCGCATCCTGACCGCCGGCCTGCCGCTGTATCCTCACAACGGCATCCCGATCTATCTGCGCGATCTGCCGCCGGAGTTCCTGGCGCGCCAGCCGCAGCCCGCCACGGTCGAGGAAGCAGTGCAGGTCGTACGCACCAATCTCGATGCGGGCGCGGACGCCACCAAGCTGTTCGTGGCCACGCCGCAGGGCAACGGCAAGGTCATGTACATGTCGCGGGAAATCGCTGCTGCCGCGGTGCAAGCAACTCACGCCCGGCAGCGCCTGGTGATTGCACATCCGACCGACAACGAGGGCATCCGTGTCGCGATCGACAGTGGCGTCGATGTGCTGGCGCACACCACCATCGATGAGATACCGGCGATCTGGTCGCCGCAGCAGATCCAGGACATGGTGACACACCGGCTGGCCCTGGTGCCGACGCTGAAGCTGTGGCCCTACGAAGCGCACAAGGCGAAGTTGCCATCCCGTGTGGTCGATCTGGGCTTGGGCGATGTCGTACGGCAGGTGCGCGACTTTGCCGCTGCGGGTGGCCAGGTGCTGTTCGGCACCGACGTGGGCTATATGAGCGACTACGATCCGACCGACGAATACATATATATGAGCCGCGCACTGACCCCGGCACAGATCCTGGCTTCGCTGACCACCGCGCCGGCGGATCGCTGGCAGGAGAGTGACCGCCGCGGCCGGGTCGCTCCAGGAATGCAGGCGGATCTGGTAGTGCTGAGCGCGGATCCGATGTCGGATGTCAGGCACTTTGCCGATGTGCGCTGTACGTTGCGCCAGGGGCGCGTGATTTATTCGCGGCCCTGAGCGAGAGGTGGTGGTGCCAGTGGCAGCGCCTTGTGGGCCGAACATGCACCGCACGGCACGAGGATTTCTATATATTCACCGTTGACGCACCGCTGTCGCCCAAGGAACATTCATGAGTTCGAATGGAGTGCACGACTGGCGCTGGTGTGGACTGTCGCAAGGATCGAGGATCGGGTGCAACGGCGACCAACGCGCCGGCCATCACACGTATTCGTTTCCGCTGCTTGCAGGCAGAGCGTGCCGAGGGCCGCACAGTATCTGTCGTTAGTAGCGGAGTAGCCGATTCGCAATGGGCACGATTGGCATCGTTCTGTCGATGTTGGCCGCCGTGGTTTTGAGCGGCATCATCATTCGTGCGCTGCCGCTGGCGGTGCCGGCACCGCTGGTGCAGATCGCCATGGGCGCGGCGATTGCGGCATTGGGCGATCGTCCGGTGCAGCTGGATCCGGAGATTTTCTTCCTGCTGTTCCTGCCGCCGCTGCTGTTCCTGGACGGCTGGCGCATTCCCAAAGAAGGATTGCTGCGCGATCGCGGAGTGATTCTCGAACTAGCGCTGGGCCTGATCGTGTTCACCGTGCTGGGCATGGGCCTGTTCATTCACTGGCTGATTCCCGCATTGCCGCTGCCGGTGGCGTTCGCGCTGGCAGCCATCGTTTCACCCACCGATCCGGTGGCGGTCTCGGCCATCAACGAGCGCGCGCCCATGAGCCGGCGGCTGATGCACGTGCTGGAAGGCGAGTCGCTGCTCAACGATGCGTCGGGCCTGGTGTGCTTTCGTTTTGCGGTGGCCGCGGCGCTGACGGGGGCGTTCTCGCTGTCCGCCGCGGCGCTGACCTTCGTGCAGCTGGCGTTCGGTGGCGTCATCGTCGGCACGGTGTTCACCTACGGCGTCATGCTGGTCAAGAACGTGATCAGTCGCCGCATCGGCGAGGAGGCGGGCTCGCAGGTGTTGATCAGCCTGCTGATTCCGTTCGGCGCTTACGAACTGGCCGAGCACCTCGGTTGCTCGGGGATTCTCGCCGCGGTCGCCGCGGGCATCACCATGAGCTACGTCGAGCTCTCGGGCCAGGCCATGGCGCGCACGCGGGTGCAACGGGCCGCTGTCTGGGACACCATGCAGTTCGCATTGAACGGCGTGATGTTCGTGCTGTTGGGCGAGCAATTGCCGGGAATTCTCGACGGCGCGGTCGACGCGGTACAGCAGTCGAATCATCAAAGCCCGTGGTGGCTGGTGGTGTACGTATTCGCCATCTGGCTTGGTCTGACGGCGCTGCGTTTCGCGTGGGTCTGGGTTTCGATCCGGCGTCGCCAATGGATCGCGGCCCGGCATGGGTCGAAAGGCGATGCGGCGCCTCCTGGATGGCGCCTGATCACTGCCGTGTCGGTCGCTGGAGTGCGCGGTGCCATCACGTTGGCCGGCGTGCTGACCTTGCCGCTGGCGCTGCCTGACGGCACACCGTTTCCCGGGCGAGAGCTCACCATATTCCTCGCCGCCTCGGTCATCATTCTGTCATTGATCCTGGCCAGCATTACGCTGCCAAGGCTGTTGCGGGGGATGACGCCACTGGCGGAATCGGCCGAACAGACGGAGATCGATCATGCGCGTGCCGCGTCTGCCGAAGCGGCCGTCCATGCCATCGAGCAGGCGCTGTATCGGATGACGCGGGATCATGAAAACACCGAGCTGTATACCGAAGCCGCAGCCCGGGTCATGGACCTGTATCGCCGGCGCATCGATGGCCAGACCAGCGGTGAGGATGCCGCCCGCATTCGTCGCAGCGACGATGTCGAACGTGAGCTGCGATTGGCCGGCCTGAGCGCCGAGCGCGATGCGCTGTTCGCGCTGGCCCGCAACAACTCCCTGTCCGACGAGGCCTCCCGTCGGCTGGTGCGCGAGATCGACCTGCTGGAAGAGCGGCTGCGCTGACGCTGACCGGCGACAGAATTTTTTTCTCCAGGCTGTCAATATTTCGCCGCGTCGTACGTCTTTAGTCGTGTATGGCGACCATCACGGCGAATCCCGCGCGGCGGACGCCATCCATGACCACCGAGCAGAACGAACGCATCGTCGCTGATGTGGCGCGCGAACGCCCGCGCCTGCGCCAACTCATCCGGCGCTACGTCATGAACGAGCGCGATGCGGAAGACATCCTGCAGGATGTGTTCGCGGAGCTGGTCGAGGCCTACCGGCTGACCAAGCCGATCGAGCAGGTGAGCGCATGGTTGTACCAGGTCACACGCAATCGCATTACCGACCGCTTCCGGTCGCGGCGCAAGGAAGTGCCGCTGCCGCTGTTGGACGCCCCGGCCGAAGAGGCCGAGCCGACATTGGAGCGGCTGCTGCCGGACGCGGATGCCGGCCCCGAGGCGGCGTTTGCGCGGCGCGTCATGCTGGAGGAGATCCTGATTGCGCTCGACGAGCTGCCGCGTGCCCAGCGCGAGGTGTTCGTGGCGCACGAGATCGATGGCGTCAGTTTCAAACAGATGTCGGCGGCCACCGGGGTGGGCGTCAACACTCTGCTCACCCGCAAGCACGAAGCGGTGCGGCACCTGCGGCGCAAGCTGCGCGACATTTTCGATGAATACGCGAATTCCGGGAGCCTTTGAGCCCTATGCACATGCACTCTCACAAACCCTGGTGGATGAAAGGGCTTTTCATCATCGCGATGATCGCCATCGCGGGCACCGTCTTCGGCTGGATCGTCACGCTGCTGTGGAACTGGCTGATGACGTCGTTGTTCGGCCTGCGCAGCATCGGCTTCTGGGAAGGGCTGGGGCTGTTCCTGCTGGGGAAGGTGCTGTTCGGCGGCTTCCGCGGCTTTGGTGGAGCGCATCGCCATCGGCACCGTCACCATCGTCGCCTGCACGAGCGCTGGGAACGGATGACACCGCAGGAGCGCGAGTCCTTCAGCCGCGGCCTGCGGCATTGCCCCTGGGGCAAACGTTCGGGGGCAGCGCAGGACCGGGATGTATCGAGTTCGTAACCCAGCAGCGCCAGCGGTGTTCTTGCACACGAGGTGCGTAAATGTTGCGCAATCGTAACGCCCATGAACTTTTCACGAGCCGCCACGGTCATTACGGGCGCTCGCGTCGCAATTCCATCATCAGCAGGGACCGGCCATGAACTCTCACCCTTCCCGTATCGTGTGTCTGACGGCGGAGACCACCGAGACGCTCTATCTGCTCGGCGAGCAGCGTCGCATCGTGGGGATTTCCGGATTCACCGCGCGTCCGCCCGAAGCGCGGCGCGAGAAGCCGAGGGTTGCCGTGGCTGCTGCCGAAGAGCGGTTGGAGCGCATCGTCGCACTGGCGCCGGATCTGGTTCTGGGCTTTGGTGACCTGCAGGCCGACGTGCTGGCGGCGTTGGCCCAGCAAGGCATCGCCGTGCATCTGTTCAACCAGCGCTCGGTGCGCGGCATCCTGGACATGATCCGCGTGCTCGGCGGCATGGTCGGCTGCGATGACAAGGCGGCCAACCTGGCCGCCAGTCTGGAATGGCGCGTGGAGGCCATTCGGGCTGCGACCTCGGAGTACGACCGCCGGCCACGGGTGTACTTCGAGGAATGGGACGAGCCGCAGATCAGCGCCATCGGCTGGGTCGGCGAGCTGATCGAGATCGCCGGCGGCGAGGACTGCTTCGCCGACCTGGGCGAATCGGCGGATGCGGCCGATCGCATCATTGCCGACCCCGCCGAAGTCGCACGGCGCGCGCCCGACATCGTCATCGGCTCCTGGTGCGGCAGGAAATTCCGTCCCGAGCGGGTGGCGCAGCGTGCCGGCTGGGAGGACATTCCGGCCGTCCGCAACGGTGAGCTGTACGAGATCAAATCTTCGCTGATCCTGCAGCCGGGTCCGGCGGCGCTCACCGACGGACTGGAAGAGCTGCATCGCATCGTGCAGTTGTGGCGTGAACGCCGGACGCGCCTGTTCCAGACGGTCGTCACGGTGGAGAGCGAACCGGCGCAGCCGCAACTGCCGGCGAACACGGGACAGGTGGCGCTGGCGTCATAGGAAAGCGCGGTACTGGTCTCTGCCGACATCACATCGGTCCGGGCGTACGGCAGCCAAGGTTCGCGAAGTGCCGGGAGTTCGAGTCCCGGCACTTTTGCGGCAGCGTTCAATGGGCCAGCGCAATCCAGATCTCCACTTCGCCATTGCCGGTGCGCGGATCGAATCTCTCGTCGTAGCGCTCGAACACCGGTGCGTCCGCTGCTTCGTGCCCTGATTGCGGCAGCCAGTCATTCCAGATCGCGGCCCAGGTGCCGCGAATGCCGGAGACATGGCCGCGATGCACGAAGACGGCATACTTCTGCGCGGCGACACGCAGGCGTGCGAAGCCGGCGGGCAGACGCGCAAAGTCGGCGACTTCGACGCCGCACAGGTAGTCCATGTTGCCTTCCTCGTCGGTGTTGTAGGTCACGCCGTAGGCTGCCGTGCCGACCTGTCCTTCGAGGTGCCCCAGGTACGGCCCCAGCTTCTGCCATTGCCCCGGAATGCCGGCGCCGGAGGTCTCGCAGGCGTAGCGCTCGGCCAGGCCGGCCAGGTACAGCAGCTTGCCGTTCTCGAAGCGCGGCGGCGTCAGTTGCGTTGGCGATTTCTCGTTCATGGCGATGCCCTCGATCAATGCGACGTTCTCGACGTGGCGCCGCTTGCGGATCGTTTCCGGCGTGATGCCGAACTGATCGCGAAAGGCGCGGGTGAATGCCTCGTGAGAGCCGTAACCCGCGGCGATCGCCACCGACAGGATGTCATCCGTGCCGCTCGCCAGCCGCCCGGCGGCCACGCTCAGGCGACGGCCACGCAGGTAGCGCATGATCGGGTAGCCGGTTGCCGCGGCGAAGGCGCGTGACAGATGGAAGCGCGAGACGCCGACACCGGTGGCGATGTCCTCCAGCGTGAGATCGGACGCGGAACGGTGTTCGATGAACCAGAGCGCTCTGGCGACGGGATTCACAACGGGCCCTCATGAGGATTTCGCGAGCTTTATACGGTCTGCGCAGCGTGTGCACTTGATCGGGATTGCTCCTTGAAGACGCAGGGGCCGGGGGGCGGCCGACAGCCCGCGCCGTCCAGCTCATCGACGGCTCCATTCACGCAGCCCGAATCGTGCATACTTGCTGCATCTTCAAAGATGGCGAGGATGGGAGGACGCCCATGCTGTATTCCGTTCTGATCTATGGCACCGATGCCGAAGTGGCCTCCTTGAGCCGGGAACAGGAACAGGAGCTGTTGGCGCAGCATGAAGTCGTACAGAAGAAGCTCGCGGCGCAGCGCCAGCTCGGACCGGTGGTGCGCCTGCTGCCGACCACGACGGCCACCACGCTGCGCAAGGGCGCCGAGCCGCTGATCCTCGACGGACCGTTCGCCGAGACCAAGGAGCAGTTGCTGGGTTTCTACGTCGTCGACTGCGCCACGCGCGAGGCGGCGCTCGAAGCGGCGCAGCTCATCGGCACGGCCTGCAATTCGCGGGCGCTGGAAGTGCGCCCGATCTCGATGTTCGTGCCCAGCCCGGTTTGATGCAGGCGGTCGCTTGACTCTGGCTCTGATCGTTGCGCTGCCGTTCATCGGCAGTCTCTGCGCCGGCTGGCTGCGTTCCAATGCCCGCAATGCCGAAGCCTGGCTCGCCGGCTTCGTCTGCCTGGCCGTGCTCGGGCTGCTTGCGGGTTACTACCCGCAGATAGCAGCCGGCGAGGTGGTGCGCTTCACGGTGCAGTGGCTGCCGCAGTACGGCCTGGACTTCTACCTGCGCATGGACGGCTATGCGTGGGCGTTCGCCATGCTCATCGCTTTCATCGGCGCGCTGGTGGTGCTGTACGCACGCTACTACATGTCGCCGGAAGATCCGGTGCCGCGCTTTTTCTCGTTCCTGCTGGCGTTCATGGGCGCGATGCTCGGCGTGGTGCTGTCCGGCAACCTGATCCAGCTGGTGATGTTCTGGGAGCTCACCAGCCTGACCTCGTTCATGCTGATCGCCTACTGGTATCACCTGGCGGATGCTCGTCGCGGCGCCAGGATGGCACTGGTCGTGACCGCCGCCGGCGGAATGTGCCTGCTGGCTGCGGCGCTCATGCTGGGGCATGTCGCCGGCGGCTACGATCTGGACCGTGTGCTGCAGTCGGGCGCGCAGATTCGTGCGCATCCCTGGTATCCGCTGATGACCGGTCTGCTGGTCCTGGGCTGCCTGACCAAGAGCGCGCAGTTCCCATTCCATTTCTGGCTGCCGCACGCCATGGCGGCGCCGACGCCGGTGTCGGCTTACCTGCATTCGGCCACGATGGTGAAGGCGGGCGTTTTCCTGCTGGCGCGCCTGTGGCCGGTATTGTCCGGCACCGACTCGTGGTTCTGGGTCGTCGGTGGCGCCGGACTGTGCTCGCTGGTGCTGGGCGCGGCGGCGGCCATCTTCCAGCGCGACATGAAAGGCGTGCTGGCGTATTCGACCATCAGCCACCTGGGATTGATCACGCTGCTGCTGGGCATGAACAGTCCGCTGGCGCTGGTCGCGGCCGTGTTCCACATGTTCAACCACGCCACCTTCAAGGCGTCGCTGTTCATGGCCACCGGCATCGTCGACCACGAAACCGGCACGCGCGATCTGCGCCGGCTCGGCGGCCTGTACCGGGTGATGCCGATTACGGCAACGCTGGCGATGGTGGCGGCGGCCGCGATGGCCGGCGTGCCGCTGTTGAACGGCTTCCTGTCGAAGGAAATGTTCTTCGCCGAAACCATTTTCGCCGGGCAGGCGCTGCCGCTGCGCATCGGGTTGCCGCTTGCGGCAACCATCGCCGGTACTTTCAGCGTGGCGTACTCGCTGCGCTTCATTCATCAAGTGTTCTTCGGGCGACTGGGAGACGATCTGCCGCGTCAGCCGCACGACCCGCCGCGCTGGATGCTGTTTCCCAGCATGCTGCTGGTGACGGCCTGCGTGCTGGTGGGCATTTTTCCGGAGCAGACGCTCGGGCCGTATCTGCGGATGGCCGCGCAGTCCATCCTGGGTGAGCTGACACCGCGCTACGACCTGGCGGTGTGGCACGGCCTGACCATGCCGCTCATCATGAGCTGCGTGGCGCTCGGCGGCGGCTTCCTGATCTATCTCGGTCTGTACGTGCGCGATCGCGTCACCGGCCAGGAGCCGGTGCTGCTGCGGCAGGTCGACGGTCAGCGCATGTTCGACGTCCAGCTGGTCAATCTCATCAGTGTTGCCGGTACGCTGAAACGCTTCATGTCGTCGCGGCGTCTGCAGGTGCAGTTGCTGCTGATCGTGTGCGCTGCTTCGCTCTGGGCTTTCATCGGGCTACGTGACACCGGGTTGTCGCCCGGCAGTGTCCCGCTCACCGCGCTCGATCCGGTCTTCGTCATCATGTGGCTGGTCGGCGCCGCCTGTGCCATCGGCGCGGCATTGCAGGCCAAGTACCATCGCTTGGCAGCGCTCATCATGGTCGGTGGCGCCGGGCTGATCACCTGCATGACCTTCGTGTGGTTCTCGGCGCCGGACCTGGCGCTGACCCAGCTGGCGGTGGAAGTGGTGACCGTGGTGCTGATCCTGCTGGGATTGCGTTGGTTGCCGCGGCGCATCGAAATGTACGATCGTGTTCGGCGAGCAAAGGTCCGCGCGCGCGTCCGACGCTTCCGTGACGTCGCCATCGCCGTCGTCGTCGGGGCCGGGCTGGCCAGCCTTGCCTATGCGATGCTGACGCGACCGCCGGTTCACGGCATTTCGCCATACTTCATGGAGAACGCGCTGGCGCTCGCCGGCGGCCGCAACGTGGTCAACGTGATTCTCGTCGACTTCCGCGGCTTCGATACGCTGGGCGAGATCACCGTGGTCGGCATCGTTGCCTTGACGGTCTATGCGTTGCTGCGACGTTTCCGTCCGGCACCCGAAAGCATCGCTCTGCCGCGCCCGCAGCGGGAGCAGATCGAGAGGGACGGTCACGTCGCGCCGGATCCGCAAGCGTTGCTGCCGCAGGGCTATATGAAGGTCCCGGCGACCATCGTGCGATTGCTGCTGCCGATGGCGGCGCTGGTCTCGGTGTACTTCCTGCTGCGCGGTCACAATGCGCCCGGCGGCGGGTTCGTCGGTGGCCTGGTGCTGGCCATCTCCGTGATTCTGCAATACATGGTCGGCGGCACGGTGTGGGTTGAATCGCGCACGCGCATTCATCCGCCGTACTGGATGGCGATCGGGCTGCTGTTCGCGGCCATTGCCGGCGTCGGCGCCTGGTTGGCATCGCGCCCGTTCCTGACCGCGATGACGACCGATCTGCACCTGCCGCTGCTCGGCGAGCTGCACCTGTCGAGTGTGCTGCTGTTCGATCTGGGCGTGTACATGCTGGTGATCGGCGCGACGGTGCTGATGCTGATCGCCATCGCCCACCAGTCGCTGCGCAGCCATCGTCAGCAGAGCGCGGCGGCAGGCGATCGGGTGGTTGAGCCCGTGGTGAAGCAAGCGGCAGCGCAGGAGGGGGGCGCGGCCTAGTCATGGAAATCGTCTTCGCATTGGCCATCGGGGTGCTGTCCGGATCGGGCGTGTGGCTGCTGCTGCGGCCGCGGACCTTCCAGGTCGTGATGGGGCTGGCGCTGCTGTCGTACGCCGTCAATCTGTTCATCTTCGGCATGGGCCGGCTGGCGGTGGGCCGCCCGCCCATCATCAATGCCGACAACGCGGTCGATCCGGCGCTGTACGCGGATCCGGTGCCGCAGGCGCTGGTACTGACCGCCATCGTCATCGGCTTTGCCACCACGGCGTTGCTGCTGGTCGTGCTGCTCGCAGCGCGCGGCCTGACCGGCACCGACCACGTCGATGGCCGGGAGCCCGACTGATGGCGTTCGCGATGAACATCTGGCTGCAACATCTGCCGGTGCTGCCGATCGTGGTGCCGCTGTTCGCGGGCGCCGCATTGCTGCTGTTCACCGAATCGCACCGCCGGCTACGGGGTGCGATTGCGGTTATAGCGACGCTGGCGCAACTCGCGATCGCCATCACCTTGTTGTCGATGACCACCGATGCCGTCAGCAGCATCTGGCCCAACGGCATCGGCGTGTACGCCATCGGTTCGTGGCCCGCACCGTTCGGTATCGTGCTGGTGGTGGATCGATTGTCGGCGTTGATGCTGACGCTGGTGGCAGCGCTTGCCCTGGCGGCGCTGGTCTATTCGCTGGCGCGTTGGGAGCGCGTCGGTGTCCACTATCACTCGCTGTTCCAGTTCCTGCTGATGGGGTTGAACGGCGCCTTCCTCACCGGCGACCTGTTCAACCTGTTCGTGTTCTTCGAGGTGCTGCTCGCCGCTTCCTACGGGCTGCTGCTGCACGGCTCGGGCGTGACCCGTGTGAAGTCCGGATTGCACTACATCGTGGTGAACCTGGTGGCTTCGCTGCTGTTCCTGATCGGCGCGGCCATGATTTACGGCGTCACGGGCACGTTGAACATGGCCGACCTGGCAGTGCGCATCGCCGTACTGACGGCTGCGGATCGCGGGCTGTTCGACGCCGGTGCGGCGATCCTGGGCGTCGCGTTTCTGGTGAAGGCGGGCAGCTGGCCACTGAATTTCTGGTTGCCGTCGGCATACTCGGCCGCCGGTGCGCCGGTGGCTGCGGTGTTCTCCATCATGACCAAGGTAGGCGTGTATGCGGTCCTGAGAATCGGTTCGTTGCTGGCGTTGTCGAACGCACCGGCACCGTTTGCGGGGCAGTGGCTGCTGGTCGTCGGTCTCGCCACCATCGTCTTCGGCGGCGCGGGCATGCTCAGCGCCAACCAGCTGAGCCGGCTCATCGGCTTCGCGGTCATCGTTTCCTCGGGCACCGTGCTCGCCGCGGTCGGGCTGGATGCGGAGCGCCTGACCGCACCGGCGTTGTTCTACCTGCTGACTTCGGCGCTGGCGACCGGGGCGTTCTTCATGCTTACCGGCATGACCGAGCGCACGCGCATGCAGGTTTCCGAGGTCGCGGATGCCGCGCCGTTGCCGCCCGTCACCTACAACGCTTTCGAGTCCGAAGAGCCGCCGCGTGCGCCGGACGATGAGGTCGGCATCGCCATTCCGGCCGCCATGGCCTTCCTCGGACTGGCGTTCATCTTCTGCGTCGTGCTGGTGACGGGGTTGCCGCCGTTGTCCGGCTTCCTCGCCAAGTTCGCCTTGCTGTCGACGGCGATCGGCGCACCGGGGGAGGTGTCGGTGGCCACCTGGATGCTGGTGGCGGCGTTGCTCGCCACGGGCCTGGCCGGCCTGATCGCCCTGGCACGGATCGGCATGCGCCTGTTCTGGAGTCCCACACAACGCATGACGCCGCGGCTGCGGGTGATCGAAGCAGGTCCGGTGGCGTTCCTGATCCTGCTGTGTGTCGGCGCCACCATCGGTGCCGGCCCGCTGATGACGTATCTGGATGCGGCGGCGCGCACACTGCACGCGCCGCGCACTTACGTGGATGCGGTTCTTGCGCCCGAGTCGGTCGGGGCGCTGATCGAAACAGGAGCAGGGCGATGAAGCAGGCGATTCCGCCCATGCTGGCGATTGCGCTCACCTGCCTGTGGCTGCTGCTCAACGATACGCTCGAGCCCGCACACATCGTGCTCGGCGGCGTGCTTGCAGTCCTGTTTACGCTCGGCATTGCGCAGATGCGTCCGCTGCAGCCCAAGGTGCGGCGCCTGCCGCTGGCGATCAAACTGATTTTCGTGGTGCTGATCGACATCGTGCGCTCCAACATCGCTGTCGGGCGGGTGATTCTCGGGCTGGTGCGTGACCACGAGGTCAAGCCGGGCTTCCTCGATATTCCAATGCAGCTGCGTGATCCGCACGGGCTGGCGGTGCTCTCCATGATCGTGACTTCCACGCCCGGAACGGTATGGGTGGCGCTGAGCCCGGACGGCGGCACACTGCGCCTGCACGTGCTGGACCTGCAGGACGAAGCGGGCTGGATCCGCCTCATCAAGCAGCGTTACGAGCGGCCTTTGCTGGAGATCTTCGAATGAACGTGCTGTTCGGCTGGGCGGTGCAGTTCGCTTCGTTGTGTTTTGCGCTGGCGATGATCTGCGCCGCGATTCGTCTGCTGCGCGGCCCCGGTGCGCAGGATCGCATCCTGGCGCTGGACACGCTTTACATCAACGCCATGCTGAGCGTGCTGATGCAGGGCATCCGGGTCGGTTCGGTCGTCTATTTCGAGGTGGCGCTGCTGATCGCGCTGTTCGGCTTTGCCGGTTCGATTGCGCTGGCGAAGTTCCTGTTGCGCGGCGAGGTGATCGAGCCATGACGACGCAGCTGCCATTGTGGGCGAGCGTGCCGGCGACCATGCTGCTGATCATCGGCGGCCTGCTGGCGCTGATCGGTTCGCTGGGCCTGCTGCGGCTGAAGAATTTCTATGCCCGCATGCACGGCCCGTCCATGGGCAACACGCTGGGCACCGGCTGCGTGCTGATCGCCTCGATGCTGGTGGCCTCGGCCCTGGCGCGGCGGCCGGTGGTGCACGAGCTGCTGATCACGCTGTTCATCGTGATGACCTCGCCGGTGACGGCGATGCTGCTGATGCGGGCCGCGTTGTACCGCAGCGGCGTCAATGCGCAGCGCCAGCTCGAAACGCCGCCGTCAGCAGCTTCCGGGAGCGATTCCTGAGATCGCGACAGCGCTGGCCTGAATGCGTCAGCCGGGATGGGTGAGCGCAATGAACCGCTGGGTATGGAAATCGACGTCGCCCAGGCTCAGGTCGATGGCGGTCAGCCGCTTGAAGTAGTGGCTCACCATCAGTTCGTCGGTCATGCCCATGCCGCCGTGCAGCTGTATCGACTGCTGGGCGATGAAGCGCCCCGCCTGGCCGATTACGACCTTGGCGGCCGATAACGCGCGCTGACGCTCGGCGGCTTCTGGTTCGGTGCACTTGATCGCCGCCAGGTAGCTCATCGACACGGCCTGCTCGCTGTGCAGGAACATGTCGGCCATCCGGTGCTGCAGCACCTGGAACCTGGCGATGGGCTGGCCAAACTGCTTGCGCGAGCGGGTGTACTCCAGCGTCGTGGCGTTCACCGCCTTCATGATGCCGACCGCTTCCGCGCAGAGCGCGCTCAATGCAATGCCATGAGCGGCTTCGATCGCGGCGAACGCTTTGCCTTCGGCGCCGATCCGGCTGGTCGCGGGCAGCCTGAGGTTGGCGAACTCGATGTCGGCGGCCGATTGACCGTCGAGCGTGCGGTAAGCCTTGATGGTGACGCCTGCGGCAGCGGGATCGACGCGGAACAGCGAAATGCCCTCGGCTTCGTCGGTCTTGCCGCCAGTGCGGGCGGTGACGAGCAACTCGTCGGCTGCGCCGGCGTGCATGACGACGTTCTTGTAACCGTCGAGCACGTAGCCATCGGCAGTTGTTTGCGCACGCGTCGTGACGTGATCGAGCTCGCCGCGGGTTTTCGGTTCCTGGTGCGCGACGATCACGATGCGCTCGCCGGAAGCGATCGAGGGCAGCAGTTCGCTGGCGGCCTCGTCATCGTTCAGGTGGGTGAGCAGGGCGGGTGTCAGCACGGCTGCGGCCAGGTACGGCTCGACCACCAACGCTTCGCCGAGCGCGTTCATCACCAGCATCGTGTCCACAGGGCCTGCATTCAGGCCGCCGTATCCTTCGGGCACGTTGAGCGCCGTCAGTCCCAGGCCCGCGAGTTCGTTCCAGACTTCGCGGCTCCAACCTTGGGGCGATTTCAGAATCCCGCGTCGCGCTTCGAACGTGTAGTGCTCACGCAGGAAGCGACGGACCGTATCGGCGAGCAGCTGCTGCTCTTCGGTGAAGTTGAAATCCATGCTCGTCCCTACAGTCCGAGAATCATCTGCGAAATGATGTTGCGCTGAATTTCGTTGGAGCCGCCATAGATGGTGACCTTGCGGTAATTGCAGTATGTCGCCGCCAGCGGCGCGGCGTACTCGGGGCCGACGAGGCTGCGCAAGTCGCCTTCGTCGCTCGACTCGCGCTGGAACGGCAACGCATACGGGCCGACCGCGTACATCATCAACTCGCTCAATGTCTGCTGGATCTCCGTGCCCTTGATTTTCAGCACCGAGGCTTCCGGGCCGGGCGCATGACGCTGCGCTTCGGCGGCCAGGGCACGCAGATTGGTGATCTCCAGCGCCATCAGGTCGATCTCGACCTGGGCTACGCGCGCCGCGAACAACGGATCCGCCAGCAGCGGGCGGCCGTTCTTGATCTCGCTGCGCGCGATGTTCTTCAGACGCTTCAATTCACGCTTGGACGCACCGACGCCGGCGATATTGGCGCGCTCGTGGCCGAGCAGGAACTTGGCGTAGGTCCAGCCTTTGTTCTCCTCGCCGACGCGATTCGCCACGGGCACTTTCACGTTCTCGAACCAGATCTCGTTGACCTCGTGGGCGCCGTCCAGGGTGATGATCGGGCGCACCGTGATGCCGGGCGATTTCATGTCGATCAGCAGGAAGGAAATGCCCTGCTGCTGCTTGGGCGCGTGCGGATCGGTGCGCACCAGACAGAAGATCCAGTCGGCGTACTGGCCGAGCGTGTTCCAGGTCTTCTGGCCGTTGACCAGGTAGTGATCGCCCATCTCGTCATCGGTGCGGCGCTCGGCGCGCGTCTTGAGCGATGCCAGGTCGGAGCCGGCGCCGGGCTCGGAATAGCCTTGGCACCACCAGTCATCGCCACTGAGGATGCGGGGCAGGAAACGTTGCTGCTGCGCCGGGCTGCCGAAGGCCATGATCACGGGCGCGACCATCTTCAAGCCAAAAGGGATGGTGCGCGGTGCGCCGGCGGCGGCCGCTTCCTCATCATAGATATGCAGTTGCACCGGCCCCCATGCGGCGCCGCCGAACTGCTTGGGCCAGCTCGGAGCTCCCCAGCCGTGCTCGTGGAGAATCTTCTGCCAGCGGGTGTAATCCTCGGCGCGGATCGCATGACCGCCGGCCACTTTTTCGCTGATGTCGCGCGGCAGCTTCTCGGCAAGGAAGCGGCGCACCTGGTCACGAAAGATCAGTTCTTCTGCGGTGTACTTTAGATCCATGGGGGTCCTGGGGATCTGTGGGGTATTTTGGTCTGCTATACGGAAACGAGGTTCGCAATACGGTCTTGTGTGAGCGGAAAACCGCTGGAAATATCGCAACTTGCGGCTAAACTTGGAGCACGGCGTCCGGATGTGTTAGCTTCGCTGGCAGAATATAAACCCGCAGCGCGGAACCTGGGTTTCGGTGTTCCGAAAGCCGCCGGCAGCCACCTTATAAAAGCGATGAGAGCAGGGGAGAAATCCGAGGGCATGTCCCGCAAGCAGTTCGAATTCCGGCCCCGCGCGCTACCGAAGAATATTACTGCACAGCCCGCAATTCATCGTCTGGTGTCACGGCATCGTGCGTGGCGAGACGATCGTTGCTACTCATCCGAATTACACGAGCAATCGCTCGCCCGGCGCGTGCCGGCAAACATGTACACGTCATCGAGCAGGTCGCTGCGCCGGAACCGGCTGCCAGCGAAGAGCAATGGCACGTTTTGCGGCAAGCGCGACAAGCGCTGCGGTTGAAGCGCTCGACCGTCCATCCAGAGCGCAGCGAACATCTCAATTTCACAGGCGAAGCACATGGCGGGAGCAGCGGAAATGACAAGGCTTGGCGAGGCTGGTGGCAGCGTGGTGCCGCGGCCGCACGTAGGCAAACAGGATCGGCATTTCGTTACGGCACTGTCGCGCGGGCTGGATGTGTTGTCGTGCTTCCGCAGCGGCAGCCGCCTGCTCGGCAACCAGGACATTTCCGAGCGCTGCAAGCTGCCGAAGTCCACCGTCTCGCGCCTGACCTACACGCTCACCAAGCTCGGTTACCTGCACTACGTGAAGGAATCGGGCAAGTATCGGCTCGGTACGGCCACGCTGGCGCTGGGCAGCGCAGTGCTGGGGCGCTTCGAAGTGCGCGATCTGGCCCGGCCGCTGATGCAGGAGCTTGCCGATGCCACTGGCACGTCCGTGTCGCTGGGTGCGCGGCAGCGCCTGAGCATGGTTTACGTAGAAGTGTGCAAGGGCAACGCGGTGCTGTCGCTGAACAGCGAAGTGGGCATGCGGCTGCCGGTCGCCACTTCCGCCATCGGCCGCGCTTATCTCTCCGTGTGTTCCGACAGCGAGCGGGCCGATCTCATGGAGCAGATCCGCGAGCTGGATCACCTGGCCTGGCCGAACATCAAGCAGGGCATCGAGAAATCGCTGAGCCTGTTCGCCGAGGCCGGCGTGTGCGGCTCGTTCGGCGAATGGCAGCCGGATGTCAACGGCATCGCCGCCGGTTTCCGTCCGGGCAACGGCCTGCCGCCGATGTCGATCAACTGCGGTGCGCCGGCGTTCAAAGTGTCCCCCGAGTACCTGCTCAACGAAGTGCGGCCGCGGCTGATCGAGATGGTGCGGCGGATCGAAGAAGGGCTAGGCCAGGCGCGCTAGGCAATCTCGGCATGGGAGAGATGATTCGGCGTGCATGAGGCGGTCGCGTTTCGCATGGCCTCGACATGCAGCATGCGAGCATTCGGTTGCAGCGTGCAGGAAATTGCAGGCGCGCAGATCCGCATCATTCTTTCGTCAGTGGCGAAGGCTTCTGCGGTGTTTTGCGGAAGCTGTCGCGCGTGCAGGAATTCAATCGACGTGCGGCTGGCTCGTTGCCTGCATCCGAGCGTGGAATCTGACGCGCGCAGCGGGTTTTCACTGCATCGTGCGTCCCGTATCTGCCGCGGTCGGTGTGATGCAGTTGCGATCCTGCGAGATCGCGGTGTTGTTCGCGATTCTCATCGGCCGTCGGCTTCGGCTACACTAGCCGTCCTTTTTCGTGTGGTCTCCAGACTTACCTTCCTCCGTCCGAACAGGAACTTGCGAGCGCAATGAGCGACTCTCTGCGAGCTTTGCTCGACTCTACGCCTCTAGGGGCTGGCAACGCCCCTTACGTTGAATCCCTTTACGAACAATTTCTGGCCGATCCTGCCTCGGTGGAACCGAAGTGGCGGGAGTACTTCAACGGCCTGATCGCCGGTGCGCGCAACGAGACGGCGCACGGTCCGATTCGCGACGCACTCGCGAAACGTGCACGCGATGTTCGGTCAACTGCTGCAACAAGTGCGCCGGCGCTTTCCGCCGATGCATCGGCGAAGCAAGCTGCCGTCGCGCGGTTGGTGCAGGTCTACTCCAACCGCGGCCACCTGCTTGCCGACATCGACCCGCTGGGTCTGATGCGCCGGCCGGTGCCGGAGGTGCTGGAGCTGAAGCATTTCGGCCTGTCCGATGCGGACCTGGACACGGTGTTCTACACCGGCAGCCGCACCGAGGCGATCGCCAAGAACATGAAGCTGCGCGACATCGTCGCCCAGCTGCGCCAGATCTATTGCAGCACCATCGGCGCCGAGTTCGCGCATGTGTCGAACTCCAAGGAACGGTTGTGGCTGCAGGATCGCTTCCAGGCCGGACGCGTGCAGAACCGCTTCAGCGCCGAGGAGCGCAAGACCTTCCTGCGTCACCTGACTGCGGCCGAAGGGCTCGAGTTGTACCTCGCCACGAAGTACCCGGCGCAGAAGCGCTTCTCGCTCGAAGGCGGCGATGCACTGATCCCGCTGCTGGACGATCTGATCCAGCAGGGCGGCGAGCGCGGCGTCGAGGAAATGGTCATCGGCATGGCGCACCGCGGACGCCTGAACGTGCTGGTGAACGTGGTCGGCAAGTCGCCGCAGGTGCTGTTCTCGGAATTCGAGGGCAACTACGACGTCAACCACATGCAGGGCTCGGGCGACGTCAAGTATCACAAGGGCTTCTCCACCGACATCCGCACGCCGGCCGGCAACGTGCACGTGGCGCTGGCCTTCAATCCCTCGCACCTGGAAGTCGTCAACCCGGTGGTCGAAGGCTCGGTGCGCTCGCGCCAGCAGCGCCGCAACGATGCCAAGGGCGACAAGGTCATTCCGGTGCTGATCCACGGTGACGCCGCGTTCGCAGGCCAAGGCGTGGTGATGGAAACGCTGCAGCTGTCGCAGGCGCGCGGTTTCTACACCGGCGGCACGGTGCACGTGATCATCAACAACCAGGTCGGCTTCACGATCTCCGATCCGCGCGATTCGCGTTCGACGCTGTACTGCAGCGACGTGGCCAAGATCATCGAAGCGCCGATCTTCCACGTGAACGGCGACGATCCCGAGGCGGTGCTGTTCGTCACGCGCCTGGCGCTCGATTACCGCATGACCTTCCACAAGGATGCGGTGATCGACCTGGTGTGCTACCGCCGCCGCGGCCACAACGAGGCAGACGAGCCGGCAGCGACGCAGCCGGTGATGTATCAACAGGTGCGGCAGCAGGCCACCACCCGCCAGAAATACGCCGAGCGGTTGGTCGCTGAAGGCGTGCTGACCATGGGCGAGGCCGATGCGATGGTGGAGCAATACCGCCGCACGCTCGACGAAGGTCGTTCGACCACCAAGCATGCGTTGGGCATGATCGGCAACAAGCACACGGTGGACTGGAGCAAGTACCAGCACGCCGATTGGAACGAGGCGGTGCCGACCGGCGTGCGCATCGAGAAGCTGCGTGAGCTGGGCGAGAAGCTGACCAGCTTCCCGTCGAACTTCACGCTGCATCGCCAGGTGGCGAACGTCGTGCAGAACCGCGAGAAGATGAACGCCGGCCAGATCCCGCTCGACTGGGGTTATGCCGAGACGCTGGCGTACGCGACACTGCTCACCGAAGGCTACGAGATCCGTATCACCGGCCAGGACAGCGGCCGCGGCACGTTCTTCCACCGGCACGCGGTGTGGCACGACCAGACGAAGGGCGAGACCTACACGCCGCTCGAGCACTTGGTACCGAGCCAGCCGCGCTTCACCGTGATCGATTCGCTGCTGTCGGAAGAAGCGGTGATGGGTTTCGAGTACGGCTTCTCCACCACCGAGCCCAATTGTCTGACCATCTGGGAAGGCCAGTTCGGCGACTTCGCCAACGGCGCGCAGGTCATCATCGATCAGTTCATCAGCTCGGGCGAGGCCAAGTGGGGCCGGCTGTGCGGACTGACGCTGTTCCTGCCGCACGGCTACGAGGGTCAGGGCCCCGAGCATTCCTCGGCGCGCCTGGAGCGCTTCCTGCAGTTGTGTGCCGAACAGAACATGCAGGTGGTGGTGCCTTCCACGCCTGCACAGATGTTCCACATGCTGCGCCGGCAGATGCGCCAGCCGTTCCGCAAGCCGCTGATCGTGATGACGCCCAAGAGTTTGCTGCGTCACAAGCTGTCGGTCTCGCCGCTGGAAGACCTGACGCACGGCAGCTTCCGCAACATCATCGACGAGGTCGACGACATCCAGCCGTCGAAGGTGACGCGCGTGGTGTTCTGCTCGGGCAAGGTCTATTTCGACCTGCTCGATTCGCGCCGCTCCGACGGCATCCACAACGTTGCGCTGGTGCGTATCGAACAGCTGTATCCGTTCCCGGCGGAAGAGTACGCGGCGATCATCCGCAAGTACGCCAACGCGCGCGAGATCGTCTGGTGCCAGGAAGAGCCGCAGAATCAGGGCGGCTGGTACCAGATCCGTCATCGCCTGCAGGAGTCGCTGCCGGCGGATCATCAGCTGCTCTACGCGGGCCGTGCCCCGGCGGCGGCGCCTGCCACCGGTATTTTCAAGCTGCACGTCGAACAGCAGCAGGCACTGGTGGACGCAGCGCTGCGCGCCACCAGCACTGAAGAATCTCTGCGGCATACCACCCGGTTGAAGGCCGCCAACAGGAAGAACTAGCGCAATGAGTATCGAAGTCAAAGTTCCGCAGCTGCCCGAATCGGTCACCGATGCGACGCTGGTCGCCTGGCACAAGAAGCCGGGTGAGGCCGTCGCCCGCGATGAGAATCTGGTCGACCTGGAAACCGACAAGGTGGTGCTGGAAGTGCCGGCGCCTTCGGCCGGTGTCATCAAGGAGCTGAAGGTCGAGAACGGCGCCACGGTCGTCAGCGGCCAGGTGCTCGCCATTCTCGAAGCAGGTGAGGGCGCGGTTGCTGCGGCCAAGCCGGCGGCTGCATCGCAGCCAGCCAAAGCTGCGGCAGAGCCGAAGGCGGCTGCCGCCGGTGCAGCGGGCGGCAAGCTCGCGCCGGCCGCCAAGCGCATGGTCGAAGAGAACAAGCTGGATGCCGCGCAGATCGCTGGCAGCGGTCGCGATGGCCGCATCAGCAAGGGCGACGTGATTCAGCATCTCGCTGGCAAGGAAGGCGGCGCAGCCCCGAAGACGGCTGCAAAGCCGGCGCCGGCCGTGCAGTTGCCCCCGATGGGCGGCTCGCGCAACGAGCAGCGTGTGCCGATGACACGTCTGCGGGCACGCATTGCCGAGCGCCTGATCCAGGCGCAATCCACGGCCGCGATGCTCACCACGTTCAACGAAGTGGACCTGACCGAAGTCAACGCCATCCGCGCGCGTTACAAGGAAAAGTTCGAGAAGGCCAACGGTGTGCGGCTGGGCTTCTCCTCGTTCTTCATCAAGGCGGCGATCGAAGCGCTGCGCAAATTCCCGGCGGTCAATGCCTCCATCGACGGCAATGACATCGTGTACCACGAGTTCTACGACATCGGCGTGGCGGTCTCGACCGACCGCGGCCTGATGGTGCCGGTGCTGCGCAACGCCGAGAACATGAGCTTCGCCGAAATCGAAGCAGCGGTCGGCGCTTACGCCACCAAGGCGCGCGAAGGCACGATCACGCTGGAAGAGCTGACCGGCGGCACGTTCACCGTCACCAATGGCGGCGTGTTCGGCTCGCTCATGTCCACGCCCATCCTGAATCCGCCGCAGGTCGCCATTCTCGGCATGCACAAGGTCCAGGAGCGTCCCATGGTGGTCAACGGCGAGATCAAGGTCCGCCCCATGATGTACCTGGCGCTGACCTACGATCATCGCATCGTCGACGGCCGCGAGTCGGTGCAGTTCCTGGTGGCGATCAAGGAAGCGCTGGAGGATCCGGCGCGCCTGCTGCTGCAGCTGTAACGAGACGCAATGGTCCCGGTCTGCCCGACGGGCGGCCGGGGCCGGCAGTATCGGTCCCGAATTCACCCGGACGGTCATGCTGGAGCGATCGCCCGGATCTTTCTAACCCGCGCGCAGGCCTCGAGCCCGGGCGCCTTTCCGTGGAGCTCCCATGTCCCAGTACGACGTCATCGTCATCGGCGGCGGTCCCGCCGGATATCCCTGTGCTATCCGCGCCGGTCAGAACAAGCTGAAAGTCGCCTGTATCGATGAATGGCAGAACAAGGACGGCAGCTACGCCTTCGGCGGCACCTGCCTGAACGCGGGCTGCATTCCCTCGAAAGCCCTGCTCGAATCCTCCGAGCTGTTTCATCGCGCGCAGCACGAATTCGCCGTGCACGGCGTGAAGGTCGGCACCGTGGAGCTGGATCTGGCAGCGATGCAGAAGCGTCGTGCCACCATCGTCAAGCAGTCGACCGTGGGCATCGCTTCGCTGCTCAAGGCGGCGGGCGTGACCGCGCTGCAAGGTCACGGCAAGCTGCTGTCGGGCAATCGCGTCGAGTTCACTTCGAAGGACGGCAAGAAGGAAGAGCTGACCGCCAAGCACATCGTGCTCGCTGCGGGTTCGATTCCGACCGAGCTCAAGAGCCTGCCGTTCGACGGCGAGCAGATCATCGATTCCTGGGGCGCGCTGGAGCTGAGCGCGGTGCCGAAGCGGCTCGGCGTGATCGGCGCCGGCGTGATCGGCCTGGAACTCGGCAGCGTGTGGCGCCGCCTGGGCGCGGAGGTCGTGGTGCTGGAAGCGCTCGACTCCTTCCTGCCGATGGCTGACGGTGCGGTCTCGAAGGAAGCGCTCAAACATTTCAAGAAGCTCGGGCTGGACATCCGCCTGGGCGCCAAGGTCAGCGGCGCCGACAAGACCAAGAAGGGCGTCACGCTCAAGTACACCGACGCCAAGGGCGAGCAGAGCGTCGAGGTCGACAAGGTCATCGTGGCCATCGGCCGCCGGCCGTACACCCAGGACCTGCTCGGCGAAGGTACCGGCGTGGAAGTCGACGAGCGCGGCTTCGTCAAGGTCGATCACGAATGCCGCACTGCCGCGTCCAACGTGTGGGCGGTGGGTGACCTGGTGCGTGGCCCGATGCTGGCGCACAAGGGCAAGGAAGAGGGCGTGGTGGTCGCCGACCTGATCGCCGGCAAGTACGGTGAGGTCAACTACAAGGCGATTCCGTCGGTCATCTACACCGCGCCGGAGATCGCGTGGGTCGGGCAGACCGAGGAAGAGGTCAAGGCCAGCGGCCGTGCGTACAAGGTCGGTCAGTTCCCGTTCGCCGCCAGCGGCCGCGCGCGCGCGATGGAAGCTGCACAGGGTTTCTGCAAGATCGTCTCGGCCACTGACGATGACGAGATTCTCGGCATCCACATCATCGGACCGATGGCCGGCGAGCTGATCGCCGAAGCCGTGCTGGCGATGGAGTACTCCGCCAGCACCGAAGATCTGCAGCGCACCATGCACGCGCATCCGACTCTGTCGGAAGCGGTGCACGAGGCGGCGCTTGCCGCGGACAAGATCGCGATCGACTTTCCCAACCGCTGAACGGCGGTCGGTGACCGGCTCGGTGCAAACCGAGCCGGCTTTTCCGTTGATGACCGGGGGCTGGGTCTGGGGCGCCGGGTTCTGGAGCGGGAAGTTCCAGAGTAGCTTGCGGCCGTGAAGTTCCGGTTGGAATGCCAGTTTCGGGTAGCCGGGGGGTAGCAGACCGGCTTTGTTCCGGTAAGGACCCTTGTTCTGGGGCCGCAGTGAAGCTCACCTGAGAAAGAAGAAGTAGCTCTCGTTTGACTGCGTGCGGATCCGGCGGGGGCGTCTCGTTTCGGGATCGCCGTGAATCCGTCCCTGGAGGCTGCCCCAAAAACATCCTGTTTTTGAGGCTCCCGAAACGAGACGCCCCCGCCGGATCCGCAGAGGCTTCTAGGTCCGTGGCGCTCGGAGAGCGCGCTTCAGGAAAGAAGGGTGGCACTCTCTTCTGGCGCCGTTCTGGGCGGGGCTACCCATTTCCAGGACCGCACGTGAATACGTCCATGTAGGCTTGCTCACTCGGAACATCCTGTTCCTCCTCTCATC
>Ga0182745_1000599_pt1 | contig 38927 bp, 30 predicted proteins | sample eDN3rd30CKraftBY_FD_128523 | JGI IMG/M metagenome (GOLD analysis project Ga0182745, IMG submission 128523) | Enriched backyard soil microbial communities from Emeryville, California, USA - eDNA 3rd pass 30_C Kraft BY (version 2) (version 2) | ecosystem: Environmental > Terrestrial > Soil >...
CCTCCACAAATTCTTCTTCTGAATGAAAGACATTCGCTTTTCCTCTAAATTGCAGTGCTTCTTTTGCCACACCTGACTGCTTAATTAATGCACCGTTTTTTGCCAAATTACCTGTAAGAACAGCAATGCCGCCTTCTTGGTCAATTGGAGACGCTAATTTTTTAATGATTTCCCGATCTGCTACATCTGCATCTGCAATCTTTTCTGCCACCGTTTTCCCAGAAACCGTCAAAGCATTCGGATGTATCAAAGATTGGATTTCCTTCATTAAAGCTGGTACACCGCCTGCTCGCTGCAAATCATTTGTTGTATATAAATTATTATTGGGCGTAACGCCTGCAAGGAACGGAATTTTCCGGCTTAATTGATCAAATAATTCTAACGGCAAATCTACCCCTACTTCTTTTGCAATAGCTGGCAAATGCAAACATGCATTTAATGATCCTCCCATTGCCAAAAGGACGGAAACCGCGTTTTCAAATGCTTCACGTGTCATAATATCTTTTGGCGCTACCTTCTCCTTCACCATTTGAACCGTTCTGCGTCCTGCTTCTTTAGCAGCTTCCAACTGCCCTTCCGACAGCGCTCTCATCCAAGATGTATAAGGCAAAGCCATTCCCAATGCTTCCGATAAGCCTTGCATCGTATTGGCTGTCCCTAAGAACGGACAAGCTCCTGCGCTCGGATAATATTGATTAGTTACTTTGACAAGTTCCTCCTCGCCAATTTTTCCATCAAGGAAGTCGCGGCGCGCTTGCTTCGATTCATATGGCTTGATGTAGCTTGGCATAACCCCGCCAAGTACAACTGTTGCAGGCAAGTTTAATCTGCCTGCTGCCATCAGCATTCCAGGGACAATTTTATCGCATGAACTCATAACAACCATGCCATCAAAAATTCCATGTGCTTTCACCATTGTTTCTACTGTATCTGCTATCAGCTCACGGCTAGGCAAAGAATACTTCATCCCTTCATGGCCTTGCGCAATGCCATCACAAACAGCAATCGTATTAAATTCCAAAGGCAAACCGCCCGCTTCCCTAATCCCTTCCTTTACATATTCTGCTAATTTGCGCAAATGAACATGTCCTGGGACGATTTCATTCCACGAATTCGCTACAGCAATAATCGGCTTGTCAAATTGGCTATAGCTAAAACCACATGAACATAAATGCCCTTTTAAGATGGCACGAGTATATGGCTTTATGGTAGATAATTTGTTATTCATCAAATTTCACCTCAACCTCTCTTTTTGGATAACGTTTACAAGATGATTATAATATATAAAATTAATTTTTCCCCTGTTAAATGTGTCCGTTTTCCTAATCAATAAACCGATTTAGTAAAACGTTTTATTTCTTACTTTTTGCCATACAACCCAAAATTCTTATTAAAAAAGATGCTCCTAAAAGGCGCACCTTGCGAAGCTATTTTTTTGTTGCGGCTATTCTTGCTAATAGCCTTATACTTTTGGATAATATGGTTCATAAAGAGGATTGTCATAATAAGGCGGCCTTTTCGCAATAACAGGCATCTCCCATCTCTTATCCATATAATGCATTATCATTTTTTTCTCTGATTGTTGAACTAGCAGCCACTTCACTTTAGGATTAAATTCTATACGCATCAAAGCTCCCTCCTTTTTTAGTATCCTATGTTTGCTAAATTTATTTCATTCACTTGGATTAGGTAAAAACCAACATATTATCAACCATTTTCCCCAGCGCATATATCCCATCAACTGTTCATATGGATAAAAGTAGAAAACTTTAAAGGAGGTTCCCCTTTGTCTAAAGATAATAATTCAACAAATAATCAAAAGCAGATGCCAACGGAAGAACAAATGCAGGAAATTAGACGATTTCAGAAGTGGTATGAAGATAATATGCTGACAGATCCTTATCCTATCTATCCGAATTACGGAAAAATAACAAAATATGAAGAAGTTCCAATAAGCAATCCTGAACAGCGTCAGCTTAGGCAGCCTGGTCTTGAAAACCTCATGATTCCTAAACCTATCATTGAAAATCCCAATTATAAAGGCAGCGAAAAACTAAAAGGAAAAGTTGCTTTAATTACAGGTGGAGACAGCGGAATTGGTGCAGCAGCAGCGATCGCCTTTGCAAAGGAAGGTGCTGATGTTGCCATTGCTTATTTAGATGAACAAGAAGATGCCGAACGAACCAAAAATAGAATTGAGGAACTTGGCCAAAAATGCCTGCTTTTGCCTGGAGATTTAAAGATAAAAGCACAATGCGCCCTCATAGTACAAAAAACGATTGAAGCATTTAAGAGATTAGATATTCTATGCAATAATGTGGGCATCCAATTTCAGCAGAACAGCCTGCTCGATATCACAGATGAGCAATTTGACGAAACATTTAAAGTCAATATTTATTCCCATTTTTATACAACAAGAGCAGCACTTCCCTATCTAAAAGCTGGGAGCTCCATTATCGGCACTGCCTCTGTCGTTACATATGCAGGAGAGCCGCTGCTCATTGATTATACTGCCACAAAAGGAGCCATCGTCGGCTGGACTCGTTCCCTTGCCAAAAGTCTTGCCAGCAAGCAGATTCGCGTAAATGCAGTAGCACCAGGTCGGATTTGGACACCGCTTATTCCCGCAAGCTTCTCATCCGATGTGAATGCATTGCATGGAACAAATCTATTTAATCGAATGGCACAGCCTTTTGAATTAGCTCCAACATTTGTCTACCTTGCATCCGATGATTCCCGTCATGTTACAGGACAGGTGCTGCATGTAGATGGGGGCGAATCCACTCATTCTTAAAAAAAGTGACAGACATATCGGAGAAGGGATCCCTCTTTTAATGTCTGCACTTTTTTGATTTTTCACTATTTGCAAATTAAAAAATTACTAGTTAAATTGAAACTTCAATCTTCCTTTCCAGTCAAGTAAATCTTTATATCATTTATAAGACTTTCAGCAATCGCCTCTTGATAGCCAGCTCTCTTTTTCTCTCTCATTAAACTGACTAATTCACTCCATTCAGGTGAAGAAAGACTTTCTAGTTTGGATAATCGATTGGAAATATTTTCAGAGGATATGCTTGCTTCATATGTCTTTTTATCCATTCTCCACAAAACAACTTGATCTTTATATCTTTTCTTTAGGCGATCTGCTATTAACAATCCCTCTGGATCTAAATCACCAGAGTAGTATAGAGTACAATTAGCCTCAACAAGTAAATCCAACAGCCGCCAGCTTGCTGCTCGAAGCTGGCCATGTGTACATATAATCGGTGCATTCGGCAAAGCATCCATAATGGTGGAACATACACTTGAATTTTCGGCAATCCATACCTTTGTCCCAATTGCCGGCCATATTCGTTCTACTTTCGCCATCTCTTTCATAGGAACATTCATAACGGTTTGAGTCTGAACAGCTGCGTCCCAAACTGGATGCAGCCCTTGTTCATTTGCAGCAAACATACCTTGACATGTCGCAAAATTCCACAAATCATCTCGCATAATTCGATATTCAGCCAATAAATCATTTAGTTCTTCTACGTTCTTTGGCATTGCGGCATCGTTGTTCCCTCTTTGCAGTTGATCAACATACATACAATGAAGCAGCAATTTACCGGCTGTCTCATTCATATCAAAATAATGGGGGTTTCCGGTAATTTTTTGAGAAAAAAATGGAAGGCGTTCGAACCCTCCCTTTTTTGGAAGAGAAGCAAAAGCTTTAAATACTTGCTTTAATTTTTTTTGCAATTCTTTTTTATTCTCTTTATATAAGGACCAAATCCATCTGGTATCTGGCGTTTTAGCTTGAAGCCGCTGAAACCACCAGTCTGCATCTGGGTTGGCTAGCAGAAAAGATTGAATAAATAGACTTTCCTCTTTCCGCTCCCTTTCCAGCTCTTCTTTTTTTGTTAAAATAGATTCTTGCAGTACTTCTTCCATTAACAATGAGAGTGTATACTCTGAGAAACCTGTGTTTTTCAATTCCTTTTCAAAATCAAGCAAGGATATACTTCCTTTTTGCAGGAGAATTTCCTTATGTGTACCGAAAAACCCAGCAATTGATTCCAGTTCTTCTTCATTAAATGTCTTGATGCTGACTGTACCGCCAATTCTCCCAATAGAACGATACTTCGCCTTAAACAAACCAAATAATTTAAGAAATCCTGGCTCTTCTCTAAATAATTCAAGCTTATTATTCATTCACATTTAATTCCTCTGCCTGCAGATTCTCCTCTATTACAAGAGATCTATGCTTGCCATCCCACTGATACCGAATGACCGTTACAAAGTCAGCATTTTTCGGACGAACTAATTCTGATATAGATAAGCTGGAAATAGTATCATAATCTCCCCACAAAGCTTGAGAATTCATAATATAATTAAATTCAAGCTGCTCTACCACTTCAAACATATCACGAATATTATTTTCATCTACACCCGCAAATGCTTCATCTAAAGAAATAATAAATGGAGCCATATTACCTGCCTCTTTATAGCGAGAATAAGCTGCAGTAAAAAGGGGAATATACATAGCCATTGCCTTTTCTCCGCCACTAAACTTAAAAAAAGCATTATTTGTCAATTCACGCTTTGGTTCGTTTACACGACTGAATGAAAGTACAAAGGTAAACCATTTGCGATAATCCAGCACTTCTTTTAATACTTGATGCAGCGTCGATCCCTCATTTCGCAATTGAATAAGTTCCTTTGCTTTTGCAATTCGCGATTGAAAATGCCTTGTGATGCGATTTAAATCCTCTTCACTTAAAAATTTACTATTTCGCTGCAATAGTTGAACAAGATCTTTTGTATCTAATTCCTGCTCCGACTCAGCAGATAAAGGCTTCCAGGATATAGAGAAAATCAATCCAGATGAATTATCGCGGCTTGTCATAATTTTATCCATTGCTTTTACCCATTGCTGTGCCCTCTGAATGCGATTTCGAAGAATAATGCCGACTGTATTGACAATAATATCTTCATAAAGCTGGCGGTCTTGTTGATCTAACCAGCCTTTTTGATTTTCCAGCTCTTTTTTTAATACAGCAGAAACATAATAAGGACTTACTCGCTGACCACGGTACTCCATTTGAATCAACCGCCTGCTTTTTAATTGATGCCATTCATTTTTAAATGGCTCCAAATGTTCGCCAAAATCTTCTTCAAACCAATCAGGTGCTTCTATCTCTTCTGAATACTCAAACATTCGGTATTCTGTTAGATATGTTTGTTCATTATAGTAAACTTTTGTTAGCTGTTCCGACAGTTTCGAGCGGTCGCTTTTTGTAAACAAAGATTCCAATTTGGACAGGATTGTAGAATTATTTAATTCCTCTACATCTAAAAAGTCACGTTGTTTTTCTTTAGCAACAATTTGCTCCCATTCTTTATTCATCTTTTGCCAAAAAATATGGTTTTGTTTTGCTGCTGTCAGCTTCTTTGCACAACTTTTTTGCGCTTCTTGGTTTTTCGGAAGATTTGCGGAAATAGTTTCAATTTTATCTTCCGCTTCATTTAATAAAGCTTGAACCTCTTGGATGCGTCTCCTTACTTCCTCAATTCCTTTTAATTGCAGCTGATTTTCGATCGCCTCTATTTCTGCAGTTAATTGAATAAGCTTAGCTTCCTTAATGTTTTGCTCCCCTTTTGCATGATCCAATTCCTCTTCTAACTCTTCCATTCTCTGGATAATAAAAGATAATTGTTTTTGGGCAGCCAACATTTGAAGATGCGTATTCTGAAACTGATGCAAGTATTCTATATAACTATTAGCTGCTTCTAATGCATGGATAATTTCCTCTTTTGTTAAGGCAATATTTAAATAGCGGCCCTTCTCCTGAAGACTCCTCTTCACATGACTTAATTTTTCATAAGCCAACTTCCATTGATTATCAATATTCTGAAGCAAATTCTTTTCATTTTGCACTTGCTGTTTTTTTTCTTTTATTTGTTCATATAACTCGGATAAATCCCGATCGTGAGGCAGGTCTTTTTTCCAGCTTTCAATTAGGAGAAGCTCCTCATCCAACTTTATTAGTGTATTTTTTATTTCTTCTAACTCTGTTTGAAGCTGAAACAATTTTTCTATCCATAGCTGAATTTGCTCTCTTTGATGTCTTTTTCGAGATGTACGGCCAATAAATTTTGCCGGGCCCTCAGCTGGTGCATGTCCAACAAGGCATCCAACCGAATAAGTTCCATCTGCATTAATACGCAAACCAGTTCCGTCTTCTTCTAGAGGAATGCTTTGCAGGACTTCATTTACCAAATCTTTAGAAATAGGACTATCATCATCTAAATCGGGCATCAAATAATCCGCCAATGTTTGGACTTGCAAATGAGGATTTGGAACAAGCACAGCATCCTCTTTTGGACTAATAGGGCTGTCAGTAATCAAACTGTCCAGAATTCCTGTTTGTTTCAAAGCTGATTCTAGTCTTTCCCTTTGTTCCTCGGTTACATGCTCCTGAAATTCTACCACTGCATAAAACGGCAAAAAGCAGTGTCCCATTTCTGCCAGCATTTCGCGATATTGCTCTGTTCCCTTTGCTCTAGCTGGATCCAACATCTTCTGCATTTTAATCCGTTCTAGCTCTGCTTCTGCTTCCTTAATCTCATTCAGCTTAGTTTTTTCCTTTTCCTTGGAAATAACCTGCTCTTTTTTTACCTCTGCCTCATAGGCATGGATAGCAGTATACAAATGATCACGTACTTCATCGAAACGATTTCTTTCATAAAGCCCTTGGATATACCTGGCTATTTCCTGACGAACTTCTGAAGAATAAATAAGTTTTTTATGCTCTTGCATCCATCGAAACACAGTGCTTTCTAGCTGTTGCTGCATATCAATAAACCATTCATCTAAATGGTCTAACTCCTTTTGAAGCCCATCGACCACTTTTTTCTTTTCAGAGGATTGTCTCTGCAGTCGTTCATGCTCTTCTTCTAACCGACCTGCTTCCACTGCAAGCTTTTCCAATAATATTAATAACCCTTGATGTTCTTTTGATTCTTTGAGCCAAACGGTAAAATCAAATGCATTTAATGATGTTCGTTCATAATCCGATTGATTTACCTTATGCTGATGAAATGCAGCCTCTTCCGCATCGACAGATAACTCTTCCAGAAGATTTTTCGTTTGCTGTTCGTGGTTGGAAAGCTCTATCTCTGCTTTTTCCTTCTCTCTCCATTTTTCGTTTAATTTCCCATTCTGATCTTGCCACTTTTGTTCTAATCTTTCTATTTCCATTGATACAGCATTTGCATCCAATTGTTTGTTTCTTTTGTTTTCTTCAAGTGACCAAACCTCATGTTTTTGAAGAGAACTTTTCTCTATTTCAGCTAGATTTTTTTGTTGTTTAAATTTTTCCTTCTCGGCTGTTAACTGACGAATCTCTGTTTCATAATGCTCGTATTCATTAATGAGTTCTTGGACTTGTTTTTCTGACTGTTTGTTTTTTTGCTGAGCACGTTTCCACTGCTGAATTCGTTCTGCCAAAATGTATTTATTATAGTTATCATAGACTGATTCAAGCCTTAAAATGGATTCCTGCTCTCTTTCTAGCTGCTCCAATTGCTGTACCGCTTGATCCATACTTTCAATCGTATCGGATAAATGCCGCAGTTCATCATCTGTTAATGGCGGCAAAGCAGATTCTAGAATTTCATAGATAACAGTAGGCTTAAAATCCTTAGAAAGCTTAGGGCTTCTCAATTGTATTAATAATTTGATTAAATCTTCATATGCCTCAATGGATTGGAAACCAAATACATACTTATTAACAAGCTCCATATATTCTTTTTGTGTATGGACAACATACCCTCCCCCCGCAATTCGATTTTCTAATTCTTTTGCTGATAGGGGCACTTTTTCTCCCAATAGCTTTTGAGAAAGGTGAAAGTTATGGTTAATTCTTCGATTATCTGTTATAAGAAAATACCAGGATTTTATGCCTTTATTCCGTTTAGCTTGCATACCAATTCCAGTAGTAATATATTGTTCTGACCCTTGTTTTTTATATTCCACAAATAAATAGCCAGTGCGTTCATCCCGATCCACAACTTCTTTTTCGCCAAGCAAATAATCTTCCATTCTTCTCGCTTTTGAACCAAAGGGATCTAGCCGATCTGGCGTTTTTTTCCCATCAAGCAGCACAGGCAAAAAACTCTGCATTGTAACAGATTTTCCAGAACCATTTGATCCTCTTAATAGCAGTTTTCCATCAATAAATTGGAATATTTCTTCATCATAATACCAAAAGTTCAAAAGCCCAGCTCGATTCATTACCCATCTAGCATTAGACATTAGTCTTTTCCTCCTTCAAAATCTGCTGGAAACGTTCCCGTTAGTACACCTAAAAGCGGTTTTAGCTTAATAAGCGAACTTTCCTCTTCCACCTCTGCCATCATCCAATCTTCCATAACAGCAATTAATTCTATCCCAACTGCATGGTTTGATTTTTCCCGATAATATTTTGACCAACCTTTTCCAAATTGTTTTCGAAGCTCCTCTACTGCTTCATCCATTTCTCCTGCTGTCAAAACAATTTCTCCATTCTCTTTTGGCTGAAATTGATCAAGATGCTCATGAAGATATTTAGAAAACTGAAGAATGATATCAGATGATGCTTTTGCATTCGGAAATAGCTGATGATACTGCTTACTCTCCATTATCGATAAAAAGGCTGTATTTTTATAAACATGCAAATTATAATCACTATGTTTTTCAATATCCTCTGACAAACGATTTCGATAGTTTCTAATATATAAAAAGTCAGGATCCTGCTGATCGATTCGATGCAAACCAGGTGAAAAGAACAGCTTGCGATATACCCTTTTTCTCCGTTCATCCTCTTGATTCAATTTCCACTCCTCTTTCAGCAGTTCATTCCAATGCTGATAGCTAATAAAATCATCTGGATACGAACGCATAAAATATCGACTGTAAATGGTGGCCTCATAAAGCACTTCCTGTTCTTCATTATGATCAAATCGTCCAATATCCCCATCAATCGTTCGTATAATTCTTAGATCTATTAACATATTAACTGCTCGAATAAGAGATTTTCGATGAATATAAAGTGTCCAATCAAGCTTAAATTCACCAGGATAATCTGCCTGAATCTCTTGACACATATCAGACAAAAGAAATTGCTCATCGACAGATTTCCCTTCTAAAAATGATAAAGCACAGCAAAAAATTCCATAATCCATTGGCTCCTGAAAATGCTGAATTCCCATCCACCTCTCTGGATCAACAGGTATTTTTTCCAACTTAATAAAATGTTGATGCACAATCAGCCGCAATCCAAATTTATCATTAATATAACGACGGAGCACTTTTTCCCTTTCCCGGATAAGCTGATACCACTCTGGCTGTTCGGCCCTCAGAATCCAATAATGATGAAATAGCAGATCCATTCCTTGCATAGCTTTATCATCAAATTCAAGAGTTAGTTCTATTCTCATCCAATCGCGCCTCCTTGATCTTCAAATTCAAACAATGCATCCGGCATCTTCAACGTTCCGTCCTCTGCTTCGAGAAAAATGTAGTTATTTGCGTCTAGTGTAACTTTTACAATCAAGCCATAATCTGTCTTCACCTTGCGCTCTTTATTTGTCATCGATTTCCCAATCCAACTTAGCAGCACTTTGCGAATAAACGGCTCTACTTTTCCTAGCTCCGAAAGTTTAATGACATCTTCCTTCATATATTTTTGGACAAGCATTTGTTCTTGTCTTCGCTCCTCTAAATACAATTCTCTTTGTCTCTTTTTCTTTTCCCCATTAGACGTCATAGATCCTGGCTTTGTTTTTCCCCGATAATGACTGACTCTTGGCTTCAGCTTTATTTCAATAGGCTCTTCATCCCATGTATCAGCATGCAAATTATCTGTTGTTCCTTCCTCTAATTGAAGATGCTGAATGGTCATTGCACCAAATACAACAGACGAAAGTTTATGCGCTTCTTCTAGTGTAGAACAGTTTGCAAACCACCTAGCTAAATGAAGATAATCATTTTTTCTGCTTCGAAAATGCTGCTGCCTCTCGCCAATTCGCTGTACATATCTTGTCATTCTTCTAATCATTTCATTTGTCTGCCATTGCAATACTTCCAATTCACTTTGTTGTGTACTGGATCCTAAGAACCATTGTCTTAAAGATTCCCAATACTCCTTATATTCTGTTCCCCATTCCTCCGCAGAAGAACTTGTATCCTCCAATCTAGGAATTGCCTTGCGATGTTTAATCAATTTTCGAAAAAAATCTTCTAATTTATGTGGTGTCAAATCGCTTAGATGTTCTCCTATCTGAAGCGCTGTTTTTTGAAGTGAAACGATAAAATCCCTCAAATAGGCCGTAAACTGGTTTTTATACACTAGAAATGCTTCCGTTTGCATCCTCTGATCTGTTTGCTCACTGTTAATGTATGCTATATAATCAGCCGTACTAGTACGAATTGTTTGAAAATAGCGGAATACATCTTCCCACAACCTCATATACTCCTCTTCATTCTTCGTTAAGTTGACTTCCATCTCTTTCTGCAAGTTAGACAAAGCCTGCAGCAATCGATCAAACTGCGACCTTTCCAATGAACCTTGAAACGTATTGCCGACCTTCTTTTCTAATATGACAAGCATTCTTTCAATCTCAATAGTATAGGGAGTAGATTGATAACGAAATCGTTTCTTCTTATACTCTTCTACAGTTTTTGCGCTTGTCATATCCTGTCTCGCTATCAAATTATTCCATTTGACAAGCTGAGCAAGCTGCTGATGCAGCTGATCTTCTTGATAATCTGAAAAAACCGGGATAGAACGCATGTGCTCTAAAATTTCTTCTGGCGCTATAAAGTCTCTCATCCTTTCATGCTGATGATAAAAATATCGAAGTATTGTTCGATATTGCCCTGCAGATTCAGCTGTTAAATAGCTAGTCTCTACCACTTTCTTCATAGTAACGTCCAATGTCATCATCCTTATTTCCTAATCTATTATTTCTATTATATAAGAAAAGCAATGAAAAAAAGGTGAAAATTTATAGGAAAAGTATCCTTTCCATAACGTATATAAATAAAATATCTCCCCCCTCGTACTATAAAGGTCTAGAAAGCAGGCACCTTATTACCTCTATTATGATCATTCTTCTTTTTCATTTTACTGCAAAAAAAAGCAATTAAATGTACTTGCCAAATTTAGATTATATTTGGAGACTTCTATTTCAAAACATAAGTCATTAAAATTCCCATATAAACTAAAACTTCGATCAGACTTTTACTCAGCAAATTTCTACCCATCTAGATTTCTCATTTTCTCTCATCATCCCTGAGAAAGGGGTATCATTAAATGCCTATGGCAATAGGGGGGCATTTTTTTCTTTCATCCTGCTGCTGATTTAAACACCCATAATCTCTTTTAATGAAATGAAAATTTATCTGCTCCTGTTCATATTCAGTTCATAAATTCTTTTTATACTATCGATATCAACAAAGGAAGGATTGAGAAAATGGAAAGTGCTTTACCAAATAAAGAAAAAATGCCTTTAGAAAAAAACAATAAAGTTCTTGTAATGGTTGGACTGATTATAGGATTGATTTTTTCTGAATTAGACGAAACAGTTGTGAATACAGCCATGCCTTCTATCATTCGCGACCTTGGTGGGTTATCGATGTATGGATGGGTTGGTGGAGTCTATATGTTAACAATGTCTGCATTTATGCCTATCTTGGGGAAACTTGCAGATTTATATGGCCGAAAAAAAATATATTTAACCTGTATGGCCTTTTTTATTGGGGGATCGATTATATGCGGTCTTTCTAATTCCATGACTTTGCTGCTGATAGGAAGATCGATTCAAGGAATTGGAGCTGGTGGATTGATGCCGCTTGCTATGGCGATTTCCAGTGATTTATTTCCGATTGAACAGCGGGCAAAGGTGCAAGGATTGATGGGACCCATCATGTTTATCCCCATGCTTCTTGGACCATTAATGGGCGGATATTTTGTCGATGAAATCAGCTGGCATTGGATTTTCTTTATAAATATTCCTGTTGGTGTTCTTGCAGCAATATTCTTGGCTGGCGGATTGCGTGAATTAAAAAAGACACAAAAGGTTGTCATTGACTGGGCAGGAGCATTTCTTTTAGTTGCTGCTATTGTCTCCTTATTAATTACACCTGTTTTAGTGGAAAATGAAGGGTATGCTTGGAGTTCTCCCCTTATTCTGACTTTATTATGTTTGGGTGCTGTATTAATTGGTCTTTTTATTTGGGTAGAATCTAAAGTGCAAGAACCAATTGTTCCATTGCACTTATTTAAAAACCGCAATATTTTAGTTTTGTCTCTGCTTGTTTTTACTGTAGGAATAGGATTAATGGGATCATTTTCATCCTTTCCATTTTTAGCGCAGAATGTACTTGGGCTTACGCCGACAGAATCTGGGTATATCACGCTGCCAATGATGGTCGGCGCCGTTATTTCTTCCATGATTTGCGGATTTCTTCTGACAAAAGTGCGCTATCGTGAATTATTTGCCATTGCTTTTATCGCACCAATTGTTGGATTTTATTTATTTGCACATCTGACAATTGATACAAGCATCGTGCAAATCATTATCTTTTTTGTCATTACAGGACTTGGATTAGGAGTTATGTTTGGTGGAGATAATTTAATTATTCAAGAATCAGTAGAATCAGAACATAAAGGAATTGCTCTTTCGACAGTGCCTTTATTTCAAACAATTGGAGCAACAGTTGGTGTAAGTGTGTTTGGAAGCCTATTATCCGCCTCTCTGACGAATAAATTAGAGAGTCTCGGCACAAGCCTTCCAGAAAGCATAGCAGGAAATATAAAAAATCTAGCAGCAGGCGGAATTCCAAACGACCTTTCGCCAAACATGCTGATCCAAATCAAAACATTATTTATTGAATCTTTTCAGCATATTTATCTATACGCTTTTGCATGCATGATCATTGCCTTTGTATTATGCTTATTTTTGAAAAAAGAAGTATTGTCTCCAAAAACGGAAATAGAAGAGAAACAGGAAGCAGATTCATTATAAAAGGAAAAAATCGATTTCTAAAAAAGGAATCGATTTTTTCTTCTTATAGATTATCATTCAGTTTGGAAAAAAGCAGCTTGTTATTTTCTGGTCTCTCACCGCTTTCGATGCATGATATAATCCGCCAAATGCTTTAAAAAATTTGTTTTTTGAGGCACTTCCTCTAGTGCCTCTAAAGCAAGGCAATAATGGTCCCACATTTCTATTTTGGTCTCTTTCACTCCTAAAATAGAAACAAATGTAGAATGATTATTTTCATAATCCTTGCCAATTTGTTTTCCGGTTAATTCTGCATCTCCTTCTACATCAAGAAGATCATCTTTCATTTGAAACGCAATCCCCGCATGGTAAGCATATTTTTTTAGTGCTTTTATTTCTTGATTATTTGCTTGGGCCAATATGGCAGGCATGATAAGAGCTGCTTCGAAAGCAATTCCTGTTTTATAGTAAGAAATAGTCTTTAATTGTTCTAGCGTCAATTGCCTTCCGCGGGAATCTAAATCCATCGCCTGTCCTTTGCACATATCACCTGTCATTTTTGCTGTATATTGAATTAAGCTAAGCATTATTTTTGCATCAAATGAAGCAAACATTGTCTGTTCCCAAATCGCCTTTTGAGTAAGAAAAAGTCCCGTTAATTCTGCTGTAGCAGTATTATACGCTTCATGCAAGGTTGGACGGCCGCGGCGAATGGCTGCATTATCCTGCGAGGGGAGATCATCAAAAATCAGGGAAGCTGTATGCATATATTCCAAAGACTTCAAAAGCGGTGCGACTGCAGTTTCATGTAATTCATACTCTTTCACCGCCATAAACCATGCAATAATCGGCCGAAGACGCTTTCCATCTCCGCCGAGACTATAATTGGCTGCATCAATTATTGGATCTTTTTTATGTTCCTCAAGTAGCGGCAGCATGGCATTTACTTTTATGCGGACCGTCTGAATCGTATCTGCAAAATCCTCTTGCTCTTGCCGTTCCTTTTTTAGCGCTGCAATCATCTGGTCTCGAAGCAGCTTATCAAAAAAATCAATATTATCTGCCTTTTGCACCAACTGTTGAACAAGGCGGTTAAATGAATCATTTTCTGTTGCAAAAATGGTCATCACTTCCTTGTACTTCTGATCGCCCATTTTTTCTTTAAAACGCTTCAGCCCGTTTACCGCACGATCTAATATCACCTCACAAGTCTTCTCATCTCCATTGTAGATGCGATGAATCAAATGAGCGATCACCGTCCAATATAATGCAAACGGATTAATAAGATCCTTCCGCTTTTGATGGTATTTTAGATAATACGTATACGGCGTTACTGCTCCCTCTTTTTCGTCATCAAACATATCTGCAAAATCATCCGCCAGTTGATTGTATATTCCATAATAGAATGTTTGATTATTAAAATGCTTATCTTCTTTTGCACTGATTAAAGAACGGACAATTAGGCGTGAAGCGGCGGATTTCAAAATAACCGGTATATACAGCTCTTCGTTTGTATAATGGTCAACACTTAAATTTTTTAGACGATCTACTTCCTGCGCATGAAAAAATACATAAGATTGGTCCAAAAAATTTTGCAAAGACGCAGGATGCTGATGTGCCGTTATATAGAGAAAGGCTTCTCGAAGTTCTGAATGAACATAGTGGATGAATGCTGCATTGCCGCCACGCCACTTCCCCCATTCAGGCACATTCCCTGTAAGAAGTGTTGTGCGTATCATTTCGGCATACTGTTTCTCTTCTTCGTCCGACAAAATTTTAGCATCAAACAAATCATCAATAAAAGGATAGGTCAATCCATAATAGAATCCTAGTTTCATTGCTTTTTCTAACCTTTTTGCACGAACTTCAGGCGCTGTCCCGCTATCCATTTCTTCCATCTCATTCATCACTACCCCAGTCATGACTTTAAGAATCTTTCGCTGGGCATGCACCATATCCAGCCCATTTGGAATATTTGCAGATACAATCTTCAGTTTGTCCATTGCCCAAATCAAGGTGGATTCCACACCATTCTTTTTTGCCATCTTGTACAAGCCAGCCATGCTGAACGCTTCTTTCTTCTTCCCACTGTCTGACAGGAGATTCTCTTTTAACTGTTCTGCTACACTTCGAATCTTGCTTTGAGTATTTGATGAATCCAACGCTCTCCCCAGATCCCGCATATAAATATAGGAAATGCTTCGATCCAAATAATCATCCAGTTTGCCAGTATAATTCAGCCATTGAATATAAGGAAAATACCCGCTTGCTTCTGGCGTTTTTTTTCTCCGCGAAAAAAACGAAAAAAAGGAAGGCGGCTGAATATGCTTGATTTTCCATGACTGGATGTCTTTTGTTAAAGAAGAAATATAAGTTTTTTCAGCAACTTGCCGATAGAGCTCATTAAAATAATGCCCCGCCTTTTTCTCAGCCACTTGATAACAATTATTTGCTTTTTTAATCAGCTTATCATTCATACATGACAGTCCTCTATTTTATAGTAGTTTATTAAACATTTTTCTATTTCATCTATTACTATCGCATATTTAAATATAATCTAAGGATAGCATGATTATAACTGGAAAAGGGCTCCTGTAAAGTTTAAATTGTCTTGCACTTATTTTATTTTCATAATTCTATATTTTTTATGTTCATCCGTTCATATTTTTTCCACCCAAAAAGGCAAGGTATTGAAATTAGCCCAATACCTTGCCTAATGAATATATTGCGGTAAAGGCTTTAATTACCCTTACTACTGTACCGCTTCTATTTTGAAGTTGTATTTTTTATTAATTCGTTCTGCAATCTCACTTAAAAAATTCTGCACCGTCATTTTTTCCACTTCATTTGTATACCAAGCCAGTTTAGCACCTTTATCTACTCCATTATATTCTACATTTAATGGCATATAGCTTTTTACTGCATATGTATAGTCAAACTTTACGTAAAGTTGATTCCCTTGTGGGCATTCAAGAATTACCTTATACGTTGGATTTTTATATTCTGGCTCAAACTTTACTTTTTTTATTTTAGCAAACATTTTGTCTCTCCTTTACATAACATACTTTCAGTTTTAAGATAATATTATTAGTTGATTTTACTATTATATTGTCCGCAATCACTTCCTATCATAATAATCTCATTAATGGCAGACAATAATTGGTGTTTCTCTAAAAAGGCATATACCACTGGGTTTTCCAAAGCAATATCATCTAATTCTTTTACTAGCCCAAATAATTGATTAATAAATGGATGCATGTTTTCTCTCCTCTAAAAGCTTGTTTGTATTTTCATTTTTCTATTATCACTATACAAAAAAAGGTGCACCAAAATAGGCACACCCTGATCTTTATGAATAGATTTTATTCATTTTTTCTATTTCTTCCTTCATTTTGCCTGCAACCGATAAAGGAGAAAGGACTTTTGCACAACTGCCCCAGCCTCTTAGCCAATTATAGAATCCTTCGCCAACAAGGGCTTTTGTTTTTAAAATAAAGGTATCTTCATCGATCTTTTTAATATCTGCATCCAATCCAAATTTATCAATCATTGCATTAATTAAATATTTCCCGGTGAATTGGATTTCCACCCACTCGCCTTTTCCAGTAAACATCTGAAAGGTAGAATGCAAATATTCATCCATATTAAATTCTTTTCTTTTGAAAGTTTGATCTAGAATAACGACATCTCGCATTCGGTCAACGCGATAATTGCTTAACCCTTCCTTATTATCTTTTTCTCCCACCAAATAATAATAGCCCCGATCCCAAATCAATTCATATGGACGGTAAATATACTCTCTCCCCTCACGATTTAATTCAAATGTTTTTTCTAAATTAAATAGTCCATATTTAAAAGCAATTGTTTTTTGCTCCTGAATGGCATGATGGATAGCATCAATATACACCTTTGTTAACGAATAAATATGATTCATCGATTTATTGTATTTAATGGGGCTTGGCAATGTTTTGGCTATATGCTTGCTTGTCAGCTGCTTTAATTTCTGAATAATCCTAGCTGCCTGATCTTCCGTCACAAATCGTGCGGAAAGAATCGCATCCGCCAACATTCTTAATTCGTATGTTTCAAACAGGCGATCCTGATGGCTGTAGACATTTTTTCCATACTTCGCTTTGCCTTGAATAATATCAAAGCCAACGTCATTAAAAGACTCCATATACCGTTTAATTGCCTTTTGATCCAACTTCTCCATTTCTGGAAATGATTTTTGCAGTTTTTCTATCAACTCCGCAATTGATAAAAAATGATCCTCATCTGTTTCCTCAAAAAGAATCTTTTTTAGTTCTAATACTTTTGTTGTATTGGTTATTTCAGCCATGTATTTTCCCCAATCTTTCTAAGTAGTCCTATTGAACATTCTTCCAATTTTACAGCATGCCATTTTATCCTCCAAGCTCCAGTTCACATTGACACCAACAATCTAAACAAAAAAACCGCCGTCTGCTGATTAAGAACGAATGGTTGTAGATTTAGTCAAAAACTATCCTCTTAATAGTCTATATTCCTATTCTTATTTTACTATATTCCAATGTTTTTCCAATAAAAAACTGCCTCCAGGATAGAAAGCAGAAAAAATTATCTATACTGTTCTCTTTTACAAAAAACTCGCTAATATTTTCCACATGCTTTCGCTTAGTTCCTTTTCAAAAATTCATTTGAAAAAACTTTGCTCGGGTCAACCTTTTCTTCCAACAGTCCTAGATCTAAAAGCTGATCAATTAGTACATCCCATCTTTCTTCAGGCATATATCCAAACCTATGTGCTTTCGCATCACCTTCGTAAATAAGCGTTTTTTGCTTCTGTGCACCAATCGTCAGTTCCTCTTGTTCCATATTTGGATTTACCTTATAGACTAGTTTATTTTCTTCTTCCATTCAGGGCTATTTTAGTAGGTCATAATGGAAAAATCCTTTTAGAACAAGAAAACATCGAAATTACAATTACAAAATCCATTTCTACTGGACATGCCGAAACCTTCTTAATTAATTCTATATACGATTCACCGCTTAAAATTCCCCATAATTATCCTCAAGAAAAAATCTAGCATCAAAAGACACTAGATTATCATTCATTATTCATTAGGTGCTCCCGGAGGATAATAATATGGCGGCATCTTTATCCATCCATGCTCCCTCATTTTTGTTTTTAGATCCATTCCATAAATACACTTTTCTGTATGAAATCTCACCCACATTAAGCCAACATCACTGCGAACACTTTGAGTAATATTTGTAGAACACATGACAATGTTGGATGTTACTTTTGCTACAAGTAAATTCGCTATTTCTAAATCGGTTGATTTTGCTCCTAACGGGATGTCATTTGGGTCTGATTTCGGTTTTGATTCTGATGAGGTAGATAAAGGCACTCCTTCATTCAGCATAAACTTCTCCAATATTGTACGCTGTTCTTTCGCTATTTCTTTTGCCTCTCTTATTAATTCAATTAGTACATTATCTGTCGTTGTATTAAGAGCCATCTCCAATACCGGTATTTCTTCTGCAAGGGCAGTATAATACGTCCAGCATCCCATCGCTTCTCCAATATGCAGCCTTGGTTTAGGTTCTGAATCAAATCTTGTTTTAAAATAATCAAGAAGTGCTTCTACTTTATGTGCCAAATTTTTTACACCTCATTATTTTTTATTATTAATTTGTTCCAAAAATTGGATTATATACATAAAGATAAAAAGTCAGCTAAATTTCTCTCCTTCTCCGTTTTGTTGTTTATATGTAAATTTCAATTGATGCTTTGCTAGTATCGCTGCTAATTCCTTGGGATTTTGCCTAATATCCCCTTGCACTTCGACCCCATCTGCTCCAACCTCTTTGGCTAATCTGCATTTTTCTTCAAAAGGTATTTCCCCAAAAGTCCATAAGCTTAATCCATACTCTCTCTTCATTGCTCCTTCCTCCCTCTTTTCAATAAAAAACCCCCATTTTTTGAAAGATTTCGCAAAATGGAGGCAAAATTTATTAATCCTTTTTTGATCTTCTTTGACGAAGTACATCTACATATACTGCGGCAATAATAACAAACCCGATTACGGTCATTTGGAAATCCGCTGATACATTCAATAAGTTTAATCCATTTCTAAGAACCGCTATAATCATTGCACCAATCAGTGTTCCCCAAACTGTTCCAACACCGCCAAAGAAACTGGCTCCCCCAATGATTACTGCAGCAATTGCATCCAGTTCATAGGATAGACCTGCTAATGGGAATGCGGAGTTTACTCTTCCTACCATCACAAGACCTGCAAGCGCCGCCATAAATCCACTGATAGAATAAACGATAACTAATACTCTATTTACATTGATTCCTGATAGATGGGCTGCTTCTTTGTTTCCGCCAATTGCATAAATATAGCGTCCTGTTTGTGTACGTGTTAAGAAAATATGGAAGATAACATACATAACAATTACTAATACAAAACTAACAGGAATTGGTCCAACAAACTCACGGCCCAAGTATTGAATTAAATATGGAAATCCTGCAATTGGAGCTGCTGCTGTAATAATAAGTGCTAATCCCCTTGCAATATTCATAGTCCCCAGCGTTGAAATAAATGGATGCGGCAAACGAAGTTTTGTCAGCATAATGCCATTCAGCCAGCCAAACAAAGCTCCTACAGCCAAACAAACCAAAATGCCCAAGATCGGCGGCACTCCCATGTTTACAACTACTACCCCCATCACCATAATAGAAATAGCCAAAATGGATCCAACTGATAGATCAATGCCTGCTGTTAAAATCGGCAATAGCATTCCTAGACCTAGCAGCGCATTGATGGAAGACTGACGGGCAATATTCATCACGTTATTTAATGTTAAAAAACGATCGGATAAAAATGTTAAAATAGCACTTAAAACAACTAGGCCTATAACTGCACCAAATTTATCCAGATAATAGCGCATATTTTTTTTCTTTTCGACTATTTCTGTTTTTGTTTGTGTTTCATTTACCATTGCTTTTGACATCTTCTCACCCTCCAGTAGCTGCTTTCATAATATTTTCTTGCGTAGCTTCTGTTCGATCTAAATTAGCAGTAATTTCCCCTTCGCTCATTACAATAATCCGGTCACACATACCTAAAATTTCCGGCAAATCAGAGGATATCATCAAAACAATTGCCCCCTGCTCTACCAGCTGATTCATTAATCGATATACTTCTACTTTTGCCCCTACATCAATTCCTCTTGTCGGTTCATCAAAAATAAACACTTTCGCTTTAGTCTCCAGCCATTTTGCAATAACAACTTTTTGCTGGTTTCCGCCGCTTAATTTCCGAGCATTCAGTTCAATATTGCTTGGGCGAACCTGCAATTCCCGAATATATGATTTTGCCACTTCCTTAATTCGCTGCAAATTGATCAATTTGGTCTTTTTTGATTGAAATCCCTTCATGTTCGCCAGCGCCATATTAAAATCAAGGGGCTGATCTAATAAAAGGCCTTCACTTTTGCGGTCTTCTGTGATAAAAGCAATGCCTGCATTAATAGCATCTCTTGGCGAACGAATCTTCACTTCTTTGCCTTCCACAAAAATCCTCCCGCCATCATTTGGATCAGCAGCAAAAATCGCTCTGGCCAGTTCTGTTCTTCCCGCACCAACTAACCCGGAAAAACCAACAATTTCCCCATGATTAACATGAAAATTAAGCGTGTGCGGAGAGCCCTTTACCTTTAAATTCTCCACGCGAAATCCTTCTTTTCCCAGCTGGAAGTTTTGTTTCGGATATTTTTCATCTAAAGATCGTCCCACCATCAACTCAATCCAGTGATCGGTGCTTGTTGTTTTTACAGGCAATGTTTCAATTTTAAATCCATCCCGCAAAATAGTGATCCGATCTCCTATTCTTTTAATCTCTTCTAGACGATGAGAGATAAAAACAATCGCCATTCCTTTTTCTGTTAAATTTTCTACAGTATTATACAACTGCTCCACTTCTGATCCACTTAAACTGGAAGTCGGCTCATCCATAATCAACAATTTTGCATCCAATGTCAGCGCTTTTGCTATTTCCACCAATTGCTGCTGCCCCATTCCCAGCTCACTTAATTCCGCATCGGCCAAATCAGGGTCTTGCCCCAGCATACTCAAATACTCTTTCGCCTTTTCACGCATGCTTTTATGATCTAGGAGAGAATTTTTCCCTCCAGTTTTTAGTTCCCTGCCAAGAAAAATATTCTCATATACTTTTAGTTGTGGAATGACATTTAATTCTTGATAAATAGTAGCAATGCCAAGTTTCATGGAATCTACTGGATTATTGATTGAAACAAGCTGATTTTCCCAATAAACTTCTCCTGCATCTTTTTCATAAGCGCCAGTCAAAATTTTAATCAGCGTTGATTTGCCTGCTCCATTTTCCCCAAGCAAAACATGCACTTCCCCAGCATTTACTTCTAAATCGATGCCTTTTAGAACATGATTATTGGAAAAGCTTTTTTTAATTCCTTTGACCGCAAGCAATTGTCGATTATCATCCGCCATACTTGTTCTCCTTTCTCCCTCTTCCGTTAAGGATTCTCTTATGAAACATTTGTCGTTATAAAGTGAAGCTTCAATCAGCAGGGGTTTACTGCCTGCCCGTTAAATAGTGATAAAGGAGCAATATACGGATTCTGCTCTTTTAGAGCAAAACCCGTCAGAGTGTCGAAAAAGCTATAAAGCAAACATTCAGGCTGAATGAAAACGTTTGACTATCGAGGAATTCCCCTTTTCGAGGAGCGGATTTACCTTTTTGGGGGTAATGAGCACCGCAGAAAAGGGGGATGACGAAGAGAGCGAACGTTTCTCAACAGCCTGACGGATTCTGCTCTTTTAGAGCAAAACCCGTATATGCAGACTATTTATTTTGTAATGCTTTCCAAGAAATCTAGTTTTTCTTGGGCATTTTCCTTTGTAATTACATCAATGCCGCTATCAATGCGAGCATCAATTTTTTCTCCCTTAATGGTTTTGACTGCATTTTCTACGCCTTGATAGCCCATTTCATATGGATTTTGCGCAATTGTTCCTGCTAATTTCCCATCAATGATAGATTGAATTGCTTCTGATGTTCCATCTGTTCCTATAATAGGAATGTTAAGCCCTTTTGATTCGGTTGCACGCAAAGCGCCAATGGCCATATCATCATTTGCAGAAAATACTCCTTTAATATCACCATTTTTTTGCAGGATATTTTCCATGACCGTATTTGCTTTTGTTTTATCACTGTCTGCTGGCTGTTCTGCTGCAATTACCATCCCAGCCTCTTCAAGTGCTTCCTTCGCTCCTTTAATTCGTTGATCCATTGCTGTATTTCCTAAAGCTCCAGCTATTAATGCAACTTTATCCCCTTTTTTCAGCATAGAAGCAAGCAGCTTGCCGCCTTCTTTCCCTGCTGTTAAATTATCTGTTCCAATAAAAGATGCCTTATCAGAAAAATCTGCATCTGTATCAATTAAAAGCACAGGAACATCACTTTGCTTCGCTTGCTCTAAAACGGGAACAACTGTATCAGGCTGTGAAGGAGAAACAACTAAAGCGCCAATCCCCTGATTTAATGAATCTTCAATCATATTAACCTGCTCCATAATCTGCGACTCAGAAGCTGGGCCTACTATTGTCACATCTGTTCCCAAATCTTTTCCTGCTGCTTTGGCACCTGCTTCAACATATTTCCAATATGGGCTGCTTAGTGTTTTCAGCACAACTGCCACGCTCTCATCGCCGCCCCCACTGCTAGAAGTGTCCTTGCTGCATCCAGCCATTGCCGCTGCTAACCCTATGCTCGCCAAAATCAAACCAAATTTGTTCATCTTCATTACCAGTTCCCCCTATTATCTATTATTTTAAGAATGGAAATACTGAAATAAGTTATGATCTTTGTATAATTAATTGCGAGTTGATGCAGTTGTTTCTTCCACTAGCGATACTGGCTTTTGCGTTAAATACGAAGTTCTCGCGGCACAAGAAACTTGAAGCGCTTTCAATCCGTCGAAAGCTGTAACTGGAGATTTTTTTCCTTCCTTAATCATTAAAAAGAAATCTGCCAACTCCAGGTTGTAAGCGTCCACAAATCTTTCCGGAAAATGTGGCACAATATTATGCGTTTTTCCTGCTTTTGTATAAATATGAAGATTGTGCTGCTGCAAATTGTCACCAACTACAATCGTTCCTTCTGATCCAATAATTTCGGCTCTAATATCATAGCCATAATAGGCATTCCTGCTTGCTTCTACATCGCCTGCTGCACCTGATGAAAATTCAATATAGGAAAGCGCTTGATCAATGTCCTGATATTTTTCTACAAAAGGATGCTTCACTACTCTTCCATTAGCAGAAACCTTTGTTATTTCTGAGTTGAATAAGTATCTTGCAATATCAAAGTCATGGATGGAAACATCCACAAAAATACCGCCGCTGTTTTTGATAAATGCTTCATGAGGGCAATCTGGATCCCTTGAAATGCCTTTAAAGTAAAGCGGTTTCCCAATGTCCCCAGCAAGGATTCTTCTTTTTGCTTCTGCATAGGCAGGATCATATCTTCGCATAAACCCTAATTGACAGTATGTATTATTTTCATCTAGTAAACTTGCAATTGTTTCGGCTTCCTGCAAATCAATTGTCAATGGTTTTTCCACAAAAATCTTTTTGTTAGCTAAAGATGCTTTTTTTAACAATTCATAATGGGTGCTTGTCGGTGTGGCAATAATAACAGCTTCGATGCTGTCATCTTGAAAAATATCATCTTCATTTGCTGTGAATTTAGGAATTTCTAATTCTCTTGCTACCTGTTCCGCTCTAATTAAATCAATATCAAATATTGCAGCAACTTCTACATTCTGAATTCTTGTAGCCGCATTGACTGCATGCCAATATCCTAATCTTCCAATGCCCAAAATAGCGCATTTTGTTTTATTTTTCATCTAATCACTCCTAATATGTTGTTTAATCTTCTGAATCATTTTCCTATGCCATTAATTCAAGGGACAAAACAAAAAAATATTGTCAAAGCATTAGAATAAAATAAATTCCTCCTTTTATGCCAAATAAGGAAAAACTTCTCCAAAAAATAATCATTATTTAACCAACATATTTAGAGTTATTTAAGTAAAGCGCTTTCTTTTTGTTGGTAAATTCATTTTATATCATAAATTCATTTGTTGCAATAAGAAATAGTTTATTTTTTCATAATAATTGATTTTTCCCTCCATTTCAGTGATGAACTTTTGAATATATGTTGGAGTTTTTTCATTGCCCATTCCATGCTCCTGTTGATTCACGTACTATTAACTCAGGAGTAAATAATAGACGCTGTTTATACTTGCTCGGCTGCTTCATTTCTTCAATCAGCAAATCCACTACTTTAGAGGCCATTTCTTGAATCGGTTGGGCAATCGTGGTTAAGGCAGGCGTTAGCACCGTAGATAAAATGGTATTGTCAAATCCTACAACAGAAAGCTGGCTTGGAACATCAATATTTAAGCTTCTTGCCGCTTTAATGACGCCTGTAGCGAGCAAATCATTTCCTGCAAAAATGGCAGTTGGCCGATTTTCTAGTGAAAGCAGCTGCCTTGCTGCTTCGTATCCTTTCTCATTTGTTGCTTCCGTTTGCACGATATACGTCTCTAGTAGCGGTAAATCATATTCTCCTAATACATCTTTATATCCAGTAATGCGCTGATGATTGCTTCTGATTTTTTCCGCTACCATTGCAATTCTCTTATGTCCTAATTGCACTAAATGGGAAGCCGCCAAATAGCTCCCTTGATAATCGTCCACTCGCACGGAATGAATCGGCAGCTTTGGAATATCAGAAGCAATAAGGACTACTGGATACTTTTGCTTCTGAATGACCTCAGACAACACATCTGTATTACGAAATGCCGACGCTAAAATAAGCCCATCAATACGCTGCCTTGTCAGCAAAGACAAATAGTTCCTTTCCTTTTCTTCTTCATTATCTGTACTGCACATCATTACATGGAATCCACACTCTCGGCTTCTGTTTTCAATCTGCCGTGCCACCTCTGCATAAAATGGATTCGATATATCTGCCATCAACAAACCAATTGTCTTTGTCTGTTTTCCTGTTAAAGCAGATGCCACAACGCTTGGCTGATAATTCAGCTCATTCATTATTTTTATGACCTTTTTTCTAGTCGCCTCGCTAATGCGCCCAGTATCATTTATCACTTTAGAAACAGTAGAAATTGATACTCCTGCTGCCTGTGCCACTTGATAGATCGTTGTTTTCATTCAATTATCCTACTTTCCTTCTCTTCTTTAGACAATCATTCAAGATACTTGCTCTTCTATTTATTTCATTACTCTAAATATATTATACGATAAAATAAGTTGCTAGTTTTAACAGTAAATTCCTAGCCTATCTACTTTTTCACTTTGTATGCAGCTCGATAGAGACAGCAGTGAACCCTATTCATTTAAGCAAAAAAATAAGGGCCGTTCTTCTTATTTTACATATAAGGAAATAAAGCATCCTAGATTACCATCTGTTCCATGCACTACATCCTTCCTATTTTTTCATTTGTTTATATAGGCTGTTGTTATAAATTTTGTTTCTATTGCTTGAAAAAAGGAACAGTTAATTTCCAATCCCCAATTAAATTCTTTCTGAATGATTTGATTGACAAAGCTTATTTAGATGCAACAACCTTTTAGAAAAGATCCTTTATATAAAAAATGGATAGCCTCTCTCACAATTTTTTGGATAGACATTCGCATAAAATATTTCTTTTTTTCATCCGCGGCGCCTGAATTTTTTAAATTTTTCAAAAAAATAAAAAAATTCCATAGTGTTTTCCAATCCCTTTATTCATGCGTGTTTCATCACCTGGAAAAAATTTCATTCGACTTTTTTCGATGTTATTTACCTAGCCATTTATTTGACAGAGACAATATTATTCGAGATAATCGTAACCATAAAATTTTTGGGAGGGATTGCGTGGATATTATTAGCAAGTTTATCGCAAGTGGAAATACGGTACTTTGGGGGTATGTGCTGATAATCACCCTGCTTGGCATCGGCATCTATTTTACGATTGGATCAAAATTTGTACAAATAAGGCATGTAAATGAAATGTTCCGCCTGCTAAAAGTAAAAGAAAGGCCAGCAGAAAATACAGAAAAGAAACAAATATCCTCTTTACAGGCATTTTTTGTAGGGGCAGGTACTCGAATTGGTACAGGCAATCTCGCAGGAGTAGCTATTGCCTTAGCACTTGGAGGCCCTGGGGCAGTATTTTGGATGTGGATGGTAGCGATAATCGGCAGCGCCAGTTCATTCGTAGAAAATACATTAGCACAGATTTATAAAACAAAAGTCAACGGTCGTTTTAAAGGCGGTCCTGCTTACTATATGAAAAAGCAGTTGAATAAAAAATGGATGAGTATTCTATTCGCTGTGATGGTTATTTTGTCATATGGCACCACCTTTAATGCTGTGCAAAGCAATACCATTGCTGTTGCTTTAGAAAATTCATTTGGCATCAGTCCAATTATTGCCGGAATTGCTTTAGTGCTTCTTACTAGTTTAGTAGTTTTTGGCGGAATCAAAAGAATTGCTGATATTTCTTCTCTGATTGTTCCTTTTATGGCTTTAGGCTATATTCTTCTAGCACTCTTTGTAGCTGCTGCAAATATTACAGAAATCCCTCATCTTTTCGCATTAATTTTTAAAAGTGCATTCGGCATTGACCAAGTAGTAGGCGGCGGAATTGCTGCAGCTATTATGAATGGGGTAAAAAGAGGACTCTTCTCTAACGGTGCAGGAGTTGGCGGAGATCCTATTGCTGCTGCAACCGCATCTGTTTCCCACCCGGCTAAACAAGGATTTATTCAGGCACTAGGCGTTTTTCTTGATACTTTGCTTGTTTGTTCTGCAACCGCATTTATTATCCTGACATCAGATGCATATGGATCTGGGCTGACAGGCATTGAATTATCGCAAGCGGCAATGGCCGAACATTTCGGTTCATGGGGTGGAGCATTTTTAGGAATTGCTATTTTCCTATTTGCATTTACTTCTATTATAGGCTGTTACTATTATGGAGAAGCAAACTTGCCATTTATCAGCAAAAGCAAAACATTCTTAAACTTTTATCGCCTACTTGCCCTCGGCATGGTCATGTTTGGCGCAGTTGCCAACTTGCAAATCGTTTGGAATTTAGCCGACTTTACCATGGCAATTATGGCACTTGTTAATCTTGTTGCCATTGCCATACTCGGCCCCATTGCCTTTAAAGCATTAGATAACTATATGAAGCAGCGGAAACTAGGAAAAGAGCCTGTATTCTATCGAGATGATATTAAAGGACTTAAAGGGGTAGAAGCGTGGCCGTTAAGAAAAAAAGATTCTGTTAAAGAAGTGGTATAAAACTAGGTTTATTAATAAAAATCCTGCAGCTTGTTTATCAAGCTGCAGAATTTTTATTAGATTACCACCAACTGATTGTTAATTGAACCACTTGAGCTTTTACAGGTAGTTTCCCCCCTAGATTTCACTTCTCATTTTTTTGCTTTTTTCGAAAAGAATAATCCCATCTGGCACCAATTATGTCAAACTGGTTATTTTGCGCTCTATCTTGCCTACGGTACACATAATCAATTAAATCTTCAATCTGTTCAATCGGATTATCCTGTTTTAACTTTTCTAGCGGAATGTAATCTTCGTGTTTTTTTTAGTCCATGTCTTCTTATTTTCCTAATATCAAAGTCTAGTCTTGTTTGTGCTTCCTAATTGTTTTGGTTGGAGCGGCTTGGATCAACATGTAAAATACTCTAGTTTAAGAACAGTGAAAAAACGTTATATATAGACTCTTGAGCACATTATAGGAAAGCTAATTTTCTATCTAAGAACCCAATGTTTTTCAATCAATTGATAAAGAAAAGATTAATGCACTTCGGGACAGGCATCCTAATCTATTGCCTTTATCCATGGATTTTAATAAAAAAACCCTCCATTTTATCTTTATGAAGGGTTTGAATCTACATTTTCTTTTTTATCCGTAACCTTTAATTTATTAATTAAAGGGGTAATCGTTAAACCTTGGAACAGCAGGGAGAACAGTACAACACTAAAAGTAAGGATTAATATATCTTCTCTGCCTTCAAAGGTCCGCGGAAGACTGAGCGCAAGGGCAATGGATAAACTTCCTTTCAATCCTCCCCAATTCAGTATCGCTTTGTATTTTTCTGAAAACCCTCTTACCGGAGCAAGACTTATATATAACGCAAGCGTTCTTGATAAAAGAACAATAACAATGGCAATGGCAATATATCCCCATTTTTGTGTTAAATCAATGTTCTTTATTTCTAATCCAATCATTAAAAAAATTAAACTGTTCGCAAAAAAGGTAATCGTATCAAAAAATGAATCGATATTTATTTTTGTTGTTTCAGACATGCCAACTTTTGCTCCATAATTTCCAAATATTAAACCAGCCACGACAATGGCAATAACTCCAGAAACGTGGAAATGTTCTGCAATAAAGTAGCTTCCAAAGAACATTACAATGGAAAAGGCAATTTCAAGAGGATAGTCATCGTATGCCCTAATGATTTGCGAGAAGATAAAACCAGTAATTCCTCCAACTGCAATCCCGCCAAAACTAAATTTCAAGAATAATAATATGCCATGGCCTAAACCTGCTAATCCCATTTCCATATAAGATACTAGATAAACAGTAGAAATTTGAAACAATACGACCGCAACCCCATCATTAAAAAGGGATTCTCCTTCTATAATTGTAACAAGTTTTTTTGGCACCCCAAGGGATTTAAAAATGGATATAACACTAATAGGATCTGTAGCACTCATTAAAGCAGCAAATGTAAATGCTACAATAATCGGAAGACCAATTAAATAATGGGCTCCTATCCCTATAAATAGAAAAGATAATAAGGTACCTCCAACAGCTAAAGCTAAAACAGGACCTTTTTCCTCTTTTAAGTGGGAAAAGGAAAGTTTTAAAGAGGCATCCCCTAATAGGACTGGCAAGAATAAGGAAATAATAATGACCTGAAATACTTCCGATTGTACAATGAAATGTTCTGCCTCATCTAAATAGGGAATTTCCGTCAATCCTAGAATAAGCCCAACCAATACCAGCGCAATAGAATAAGGTCTATTCATTAATTTTGTTAAAGCAATAACAGTCAATGATATAGCTAATAAAATCAATATTTGAATAAATATCTCATTAAAATGATGCATGCCTATGCTCCTCTGCAACTATTTCTTCATTAAAGGCCAATACATGTATAGAGCGTTGGCTATCCTCGAAACGTTTGCTTCCTCTGTCTATAATTCCTCTATTAATACGTTCACCATATCAAAAAGTTTCATACTTATTGTTTCTGCTAAATTCGGTTTAGAATCTATCCTATATAACTGCTTTACATTGTGTTATTGTGTTCTGCTTTTCTTTTTCATTTACCGCTGAACAGCAAAAAAGCCCCATCAAAACTGCTTTCCAACATAGTTTTAGTAAGGCTGTTTTGCTAATTAAATTGAGTTGAGGGAAATGATCAGTAAAGAAAAGAGGAATATTCTTCTCCTGTATCCATTAATATCTACCTTTATTGAAATAATATGCACCATTTTTTTATAAAGTTTCATACTGCATTTGCATAATGATAAATCAAATTGTCAAAATGAACAACACAATGACTAACTTTTTCTTGAAGAAAGGGAGAAGGGAAAAAGAAAGAAAAACAGCTTATATCAACAATTAGATGTAGCAATCGAATCAGCCTGGTTCTCAACAAACTGCATTACCATCTTTGTATAAGGCTCCCGCCATTCCCCATTTGGAACATCCTCTTTTTTACTCTTCTCTCTGTTAATGTACAGCTTTCATCCCAATTTATAATCGATCAACTGCTTCAAATCCCTTTGTCTTCTTAAAGTTCATTTTATGTTCAAAAGTTTCTATTGCATCGGAACAATCAATATTTGCAAAATTCAACCGATTCACTTCTCCTTTCGCTAACTTTACAGAAAGAATCGTTACTTTCTCAAAATAGCCTGTTGCTGTATTTAATTGAGTATCTACTGCATGTATATAGACTGTATGTAATGGCAAAAGTGCAAACATATCGCGAGCAATCCTTAACACACAACTACATACATAATCTTGCTGAATATCAAAAAACTTCCCCTTTGGCATTTGTTTTCTGGAAAGTTTACCAGTTTGAGTTAAGGATAATTGCTCTTTTGGAACAACACTATCTAAATTTACTTCAAATTCAACTTCCATGATTTTTGGATTTTCACAAAAAAATTCAAAGCCACTTCCAAATTCCGTGAGGTCATCCAGCGGTGCAAATTCTTCTATTACTTGAAAATATGTATCAATATCTCCCTCTAATACTTTTGTGGCTACCCTTACATCTCTCTCCCAAGCTTGATAGTCTTGTTTATCATTTTCTCTTGCCGCCAGCACTTCTTCCCGTAATTTCTGTTCATCTGACTGCTGCTGTTTAAAAAGTTTGGATAATACTCCCGGTTTATAGTTTTGCATTTTATCTACAGCTATTTTCTCATTTGCGCCAATTTCTCCTAAATTCCTATTATATGGAGCTGCAGAACTTCTTATCTTTACCCAATTAACTGGATCATCTGCTTCTATATGTATGCTGTGAATTCTATCAATTGTATTCTCGTAGGCTTCCACCGCCAACCTTGCCTGCTCCAATTCATTCATTTTTTCTATTTCTCTCTGTCTTCTATTTATATCTGCTTGTCTTTGGTATGCAGATGATTTTCTGCTTCTGCTCCCTGATGCGGAATAAGATAAGCCAGTTCCAGGAATGCTGGCAGTGACCCTGCTGCCTGTTCTGGAATTCACACTGTAACGAAGCCCTTTTACACCAGCACTTACGCCAATACTTTTTGAACCAACATTAACCCGTACTCCAGGAGCAATTTTAAAACTTTTTCTAAAGCCAAAACCCATACAAAACGCCCTCTTTTTTTCCATATTATAACATATAAAACAAAAGCAACCTGTTAATTTTAATACTATTTACAGCCTGCTATAATGTTGTATTTTATTTATCACTATTTAACAGACAGTAATACCCCCATCTCAAGATTATAAGAGAAAACAAGAAATCTAAGTGGGTAGAAACTTGTCTGTAAAAGCCTGATTCATTCAACTAACAATCAGCGGGGGACGTGAAAAACCCCCACTGATTGAAGTTTCACTTTATTATATATTTTGCAGCAGATAAAATGCATGTATTAAAGCATCCATAAAAAAACCTATTGTGATCACATTCACAATAGGTTTTCCTTGTTACTATTAATTTGATCAATAAGCTCAAATAAGCTCATTTCTCCATGCCGTAATATTTTCTTTCCTGTATATTTCTGCTTTATCAATAGAGTTAAACAAATTCATTTTATACCTTACTACCTCTTTTGCTGCATCAATGCATTCAGGATAAATGGCATTTGGATCCCAAAGCTCAGTGGCTGCTAAAATCTCTCGGCATTTCTTGTAAAAGGCAAATTTATAGTCAGACGAGATATTTACCTTTTGAATTCCTATTCTTACTGCTTCTGCAATCTCTTCATCTGGGTTAGCCGAGCCGCCGTGCAAGACAAGTGGAATATCTACATTTTGTTTAATCGCCTGCAAAATGTCCATCCGCAGTTCAGGCTTCATATCTTTCGGATAGATGCCATGGCATGTGCCGATTGCAACCGCTAATGTATCCACACCTGTTCTATCCACAAATTCCTTTGCATCCTCTGGTCTTGTGTAGATTACCTCTGAAACTCCCCCCTCTACCGATGTCCCTGTGTTGCCGATTGTTCCTAATTCCCCTTCGACAGATACTCCTAATGAATGACTGATATCTACTATTTGTTTTGTCAGTTTAATATTTTCTTCTAAAGGAAGCAAAGACCCGTCAATCATAACAGAACTGAAGCCTACATGTATCGCTCTCATAATGTCGCCTATGTTTCCTCCATGATCCAAATGCAGCACAAAGGGAACATGGCTGTTTTTGATTCTAGTTAACACATATGAGAAGAAATCATCCTTTGTAAAATCCAATTCCGTCGGATGAACAGCTATAATGGCTGGGGAGTTGTTTTTCTCTGCTTCTTCCACTACTACTCTAAGAAAATTGCTGTCTGCTACATTAAATGCACCTACTGCAAATTGATGTTTCTGGGCTACCTCTAACAATTGTTTCATGTTTAATAACATACTATATTCTCCTCTTTCTATATGGATTTATTTTCAGATAGGGATAGTCGGATATATTTTTTCACTAATTCGCTTCCTGCCGCGATTGTTTCATGTATCAATTGAGGATAACTGATTGTTGGATTGCTGTTCAAATTTTCTTTTATGCTTTGCATTTGAGCACTCATAAAATCAGAGCCTACATTAATTTTATTGATTCCAAGCTCAATGGATTTTCTGATATTTTCCTCCCCGCATCCAGAACCACCATGAAGAACAAGTGGAATATTGGTTGCTTCCTTTATTTTTCCCACAATATCAAAGCGGAATTCAGGAACATAACCATCGGGATAATCACCGTGACTCGAACCATAAGAGATAGCAAGTGCATCTACTCCTGTTTTTTTCGCAAACTCAATAGCTAAATCTGGATCTGTATACATATCATCTCCTGTCATATTATTTCTGGCTACTGATCCAATATTCCCAACTTCTCCTTCCACACTTGCATCATATATTTCCGCAAATTCAACCATCTTGCGGGTAATTTCTATATTTTTTTCAATTGGATAACTAGATGCATCCATCATGACACTCGAAAATCCATCTCTTAAGCATCGTTTCACAAACCCTATATCCTGACCATGATCTAGATTAATGGCAACCTCAACACTTGCCGCATTGGCCATCTCTATAATCGGCTGTGTCAGCAGCTTGCTGCCCAAGTGTTCCATCAAATGATCTTGCAGCAAATCAATAATAATGGGAGATCTTAGCTCCTGGGCCCCACCAATTACTGCTTTAGCCGTCTCTAAGTTAAAGCAATTAATTGCCATGACTGCATATCTTCCTTTATTTGCCCTCTCAAGCATGCCTTTCATTGAAACATACATCGATTACCTCCACCTATCTTTTTAAAAATTGATTTTAATATCCGATAGATCCATTTCTTCTTCAGGAGCATCCTCTATAATTTTTTCCACAGGCTCTTTTTTCCATAAAAACAGCATAAATCCTGTAATGAGTGATCCAATCAGTAATGCCAAACAGAAAAGCAATGGATGATTCATTGCTGGTACGATAAACATGCCGCCTGAAGGAACAGGTGAGCCTACTCCCCACATCATCGAAAAACCTCCGCCGATTGCTGCTCCAATTGTACAAGATGCTACAACTCTTACAATATCAACTGCAGCTATCGGAATAACTCCTTCTGTAATCATGCAAATTCCCATCGGAAAGGCAATTTTAATATTATCTTCTTCTGATTTCGTATATCTTTTTTTGCGGAGCATTTTAGAAAGCGCCCATGAAATGGCTACTCCAAACGGAGGAACCATCGAAGCCAAAATTTTTACTGCCTCCGGCTCGTAAATGCCCTCCAAAAGCAGGCCATCAGCAAACAAAGAAGCTACTTTATTTACCGGTCCGCCAAAATCAAATGCTGCCATTCCCCCTAAAATTGCCCCAAAAACAAATCGCATCGAACCTTGCATGCTTGTTAAAAAGGAAGTCAATCCCTCTGTTGCCCATACAATTGGCACTCCTAGCACAAAAAACATCAATAATCCGATAACGACACTGGATATTAAGGGAATAATCATCATTGGCATTAAACCTTCTGCCCATCTTGGAACTTTTAAACGATTCTTAAGGAATAATACAAAATAACCGACAATAAATCCGCCCAACATTCCGCCTAAGAACCCTGCTCCAATGGCATTCGCAATCAATCCCATCAATAAACCTGGCGCAATCCCAGGCCTATCTGCTATAGAGTAGGCGATGGCGCCTGCAATAACAGGAGCCAATAAGCCCATTCCCAATACGCCTAATGAGACAAGCGCAGATGGAATCGAATATGCTTCTTTATAATTTTCGATTACCGTTCCGCCAGTTAAATTTCCTATCGCAATTAAAAGTCCTGATGCAACAACAAGTGGCAGCATAAAGGATATAGCAGTTAAAGCATGCTTCTTAATTTGAAGTTTTTTTAACATATCATAGCCCTCCTTATTGTTATTTGTTTAATTCCTCTTCAATCTTTTTGTATAATTGCTTCGGCGCTTTTATGGCAATATTCGTTGGTATCTCAATGATTTTCTTCCCTTTAAAACGTTCTTTCCCGCTAATTTTTATATCAGCAGCGATAATCACTAAATCTGCTTCCATAATTTCTTCTTTTGTTAATTCATCCTCTGTGCCAATGGTTCCTTGTGTTTCAATGCGGACTTTATGGCCAAACTCTTGTCCTGCTTTAATTAATTTTTCTTTTGCAATATACGTATGGGCGATGCCAGAAGTACAAGCCGAAATTCCTACAATATTCATCCTTCATTCCCCCTCCTAATTATTTTTAGATAATAGCTTTAAAAAATCTTCTTTTGTTTGAAGTGTCTGAAACTGTTCAATTGTCTCTTCATCTGCCAGCAAAATTGCGACTTTCTGCAGCAGTTTAATATGTGTTGTCGTTTTATCAGCATTTTTTACGGCAAACAATATGATAATATTAATGGGATTTCCATCCATTGATTCCCATTCCACCGGCTTTTTTGTCCTTCCAATAGCAATAGACGTTTTTAAGACAGCATCTGATTTTCCATGAGGAATAGCTATCCCCTTCTCTAAACCAGTAACTCCCTCATTTTCTCGATACATCACATCCTTAATAAAAGCCGCTTCATCCTTTATGCAGCCGTTCTCAAATAACAGATGGGTTAGCTCCTCAATCACTTCCATTTTTGTTGCAGCAAGCATATCCAATTGAATAAGCTCCTCTGTTACTACCTTACTAAAATCTAATTCTTCCATTTTAGCCTCCATCTAAAGAACCTCCCATCGCTCCTAGCCATTATTCTGATAAAATTGCTTGTTGCTGATAATATTTTTTTATAAATTGATTAATTTTGTACTTATCTTCTTCATTTAAAATAGGACTGACAAGAATAGTTGGCTTATCGATGATACTGTGCACTTTGACTGTTGATATAACAAGTTCGACATCATCATAGTCGCTTTTTTTGATGCGCTGTTGTGCAATAATTTTTTTGATAAGAATATTTGGGAAGTTTTTTCTAATTTTTTCGCTTAATAAGTGAGATGTCCCTATTCCACTTGTACACTCAATTAATATGGGGATCTTATTCGCAAATCTTTCATCATAGGAAATTTGAAAATACAATGTAATATAGCCAATTTCTTCCTCTGTTACAAATTCATTATAGATTCCTTCTCTATTTAATTCTTGGGTGCAGTATTTCACTAGATTAAATATATTGGCAAAATTAGATTTGATTGATTTTATGATAGGATTGATAATATAGATTTGATGGTTTAACCGATAAACCATGGAGTGAAGGTGCAGCGTCAATTGTTTTGTCAATTCTTTATCTTCCATAAACTGATAGCCGCTTTTTTCTGCTACTTTTTGTATTAGCTGTTCTGTCAGCATCTTGACTTGCTCATTCATAATTTTTTCCGTATCCTGATCAAGCAAAAATCGAGAATTAAGCTTATAGGCTTTTAAAATATAATATAAATGATAAATTTCCGTTTTCTTTAATGAAATGGAGTAACGCAATTCCAAACTTTCAACCAAATTTTTCGTCATTGGATAAATAGCGGAACTTTCATCTATTTCTTCATACATCTTTTCTTCTTTTGACACGTGCTGAATATTATTTGTATGCTTTTCTATAATAGAAAGAAGAGAACAGAATAAAGTTAAATAATATGGCTGATCCAAAAGCAAATCGTGTTCCACTTGGATATGATGCAGAAGTTTTTTTATTTCGCTTAATCTTGCATTTATCACTCTTATATCCTTAATGGAATCAGGTATATCATATTGGCTGAAAGGATCTCCTGTTTGTGTTAAATAGCTTTCGATGATAACAGACATTAGCCGATAGATGGAAAGCTGATCTCCTTCTATAAACGTGCCATCATTTTTCCGCGATAAATGTAAGCTGAATGGGCTGATTTTTTTTTCTATATGCTTAAAATCGTTTATAATAGAGCTTTGACTAACAAAGTATCTATCTGCTATTTTCTGAATGGATGTTTTATTTGGTGCAATGGAAAGGAGAAATAATAATAAGTTTAGCCGCCTTTCTTCTGGATGATCAAATTGAGGCTCATCCCACCTGCTTTCCTTATAAAGCTCAAGAAGATACCCGAAATTTTCCTTTTTCCTGATTTTATATCCAGCAGGATTAGTTTCTGCTATATCTTGGATGTCTCGATAAATTGTTTTTTTTGAAACAGACAGCTTTTCAGCCAATTCAAAAGCAGTTACATATCGACCCTCTTTTTGCAAAATTTCGATAATTTTATATTGGCGCTCATTCAAAAACTGTATTCACCTCATTTCCATCCTTTCTATGACCTTATCTTATCAAGTTGAAAGCGGATACACAATTACAATTTCCACCTGGATTTTATGTCCCTATTAATGTAGGCTAAATTAAAACTGCCTTATTATAGTGGAACATAATCCCTTAAAACAACTAATAATCTTCATAGATGTTATCTATCCATATATTTTATATAGGCACTATCTGTGAAATACTAGATACATATCACTCTTAGATTATCTATTAATCTTTAGATACCTTTTCTAATTGGAGGAATAATCAATATGCTAAAAATACGCAATGCAGCCATAAAGGATTTATCTGAAGCAGTAGAGGTTGAACACCTTTGTTTTTCAAAAGAGGAAGCTGCAACAAAAGAGTCTACCGAACAGCGCATCCGCTTGATTCCAGATAGCTATTTTGTGGCCGAAGAAAATGGGGTTATAATAGGACTCATTAATGGTCCTGTTATAAAAACAAAATTTATTACAGATGATTTGTTTAAGAGTATTCAAAAAAACCCAGCAGCTGGGGGCCATCAAAGCATTTTGGGATTAGCAGTAGATCCGAAGCATCAAAAAAGAGGAATCGCAGCAAGCTTGCTTCAGCATCTTGAAAAAGAAGCAGCTGCAAAAAAACGGGAAACCATTACACTGACATGCAAAGAGAATTTAATCTCCTTTTATGAAAAGCATGGATATTACAACAATGGTGTCTCAAGCTCTGAACATGGAGGGATAACTTGGTATAATATGAGCAAAAAATTATAGAAATAAAAAAAGGGAGTCTTCCGCTAATGTTCAAAACATTGTAGAAGCGCTCCCTTTTTTATTTAATAAATTGGATACTTTATTGAGACTTAGCAATTAAATTCTTTGAAGAATCCTTATCGAATTGTGCCCGAAAATGCTCTTCTAGCTCCTCAAGTGTACGGCCATTTGTTTCTGGCATAAACTTGTAGACGAAGGCAATCCCTATTATTCCTAAAACTACAAAAGCAAAAAATGTTGCAGCTAAACCTACGGAGCTTAGCAATATCGGAAATACAAAACCAATGATAGCGTTCACAATCCATAAGAAAAATATACTGATTCCAGATCCAAGCCCTCTTAATCTTTGTGGAAATATCTCTGCAACGACTAGCCATGTGACCGGCCCAACACATCCCTGCATAAAGGCAAGGAACAGCACGGTCAAAGAAAGAACAACATACGGCAATGCAGCAGATCCATCAAGTACAATTGAAAATATAGCAATAAGCAAAAGCGCTGTTGTTGTTCCAGATAAACCAGCAATTAACATCGGACGGCGATTTACCTTGCCGACAAGCCAAATTCCAACTATAACAGCAATAAGTGAAATAAGTCCATTCGCAATATTAGCGATTAATGCGGCTTTTGTTCCAAAACCAGACTCTTGAAGTATTTGAGTACCATAATACATAATAGAGTTAACACCCGTAATTTGATTTACAACAGCTACCCCAATTCCAATCAGTAAGATGCGGCGCAGCCATGGAGTTGAAAAATCTTTGAAAGAAGCCTTCTCAGCTTCTAAATCCTTTTCTACCGCTATTTTGATTTCATTAAATTCATCCTTGGCTCTTTTTTCATCTCGTATTTGCTTTAATACATCTAGAGCTTCATTCCTTTTTCCTTTTGCAACCAGCCATCTTGGACTTTCTGGAACAAAGAGCATGCTAACAAAAAGGATAAGAGCTGGAATTGCACATAAAAATAGCATATACCGCCACACATGGCCAGTATCAGCCATTGTAACACCAAGAATAGCATTAAAAACATATGCCAATAGTTGCCCGCCAACAATCATCAATTCATTTTGTGTTACCATTCGGCCCCTTTTCTCATGTGGTGCCATCTCTGCTAAAAAGGCTGGAACCATTGATGATGCTCCACCAACAGCAAGCCCAAGCAAAAAGCGAAAAACTGCCATTAATAAAACATTTGGTGCAAATGTTGTTCCAAGTGATGCTAGCAAAAACAAAAAGGAGAGATTGAGAATCATCTTGCGGCGTCCATATTGGTCGGCTAATTTGCCTCCAAACAGCGCTCCAATCGCTGCTCCCAATAGAAGAATGCTTGTAACAAGTCCTTCTGTAACTGGTGTTAAATTCAATTGATCAGGTTTTGACATAAAAGGCAAAGCTCCATTTATAACACCCGTATCATATCCAAAAAGAAGTCCACCGAAAGTTGCAGAAATCATAATAATTTGCAAATACCTACTATGATTTCTAGGTTTTTTTATAACTTGATTGCTCATAATTATCCCCCTTAAGCGTCA
>Ga0182745_1000600_pt1 | contig 38832 bp, 39 predicted proteins | sample eDN3rd30CKraftBY_FD_128523 | JGI IMG/M metagenome (GOLD analysis project Ga0182745, IMG submission 128523) | Enriched backyard soil microbial communities from Emeryville, California, USA - eDNA 3rd pass 30_C Kraft BY (version 2) (version 2) | ecosystem: Environmental > Terrestrial > Soil >...
CTGCCGGCCGTCACCGCTACATAACCGCCAAGGATTGCGTCCCCGGCCCCGCGCCAGGAGAGCCGGCGCAAGCCGCGCGGCGACCCGGAAGTCCAACAGCACCTCCCGGACGCCGCGGCAAGCCGACGTCAGGCCCGACTGGGTCGGGCCCGCCATTCCTGTCGCTGCTCGCTCTTGATCGATCCGGAGATGCTGCAGAGCAGGCCGGCAATGAGATCGACCGCATCGTCGATGGCGAAGATGCCGCTCAGGGCGCCGCGCGCATCGATGACGGGCACTCGTCGGATACCCGACAGCTGCATGGCCTGCAGCACGTCGCCCAGCTCTTCGATTTCTTCAGCGATGAGCGGCTTGCAAGTCATCACATCTTCGGTTCGCACCGAAAGCGGATCCACTTCACGCGCCGTCACCTGCAGCACGATGTCGCGATCGGTCATGACGCCGACAGGTCGGCGGATGTCATCCGCTTCGCGCGTCACCACGAGAAATCCCACATGCCGCTCACGCATCAGCTTGGCGGCCTCCACGACGTCGGTAGCGCCATCGATGGAGACAACCGCCCGCTTGCAATAGTCGCCGACCTTCATGATGGTCCCCTGCTGTCATATGGATCGTGAATCGTTCCCACATTCGCCTTCACGGAAGAACCCTCGTTCAGGAAGTTGCTGCAAGCCTATGGCTGGAGCTTTCGTGCTGGCATAGGGAACCCCGCTTAACCCTTCTCGGGAAAACTCGGCTAGTCGACCGCACCGTCGTGCGCATAGTGTGTCCATCGAGTCGAACCGATCTCGGTCAAATACGCCATGTTCATCTTGGCGCCGGAGCGGTCAACACCTGAAAGCCCCCGTGCCGCACTCGCAATCAAATCTCCGACCCGAGAGCTCCGATCCTGCAGCCCCGCTGCAGGTCGAGGAGCTGCTGCGTGCACAGGCCTATCCGCATCCGGTGAACGGGCTGATCTTGCGACAGACGCATATCTCCTGGGTCATCCTGACAGGGTCGGTCGCCTACAAGATCAAGAAGCCGGTACACCTCGGCTTCATCGATGCGACGACGCTGGAACGCCGCCATCACTATTGCTGCGAGGAGCTGCGGCTGAACCGGCGGCTCGCACCCGAGCTTTACGAGCAGGTCGTTGCCATCACCCGCACGGACGGTCAGGCCAGGGTCGGCGGGACCGGCCCCGCCATCGAATATGCCGTTCGCATGAAGCAGTTCGGCGAAACGGCGGAGCTGCTGTCCCTGCTGGCACGGCACGACGTCTCTGCCGATGAGTTCGCCGCGCTCGGCGAGCTACTGGCACACTTTCATCGGAACGCAGCCGTTGCAGCCTGGACCGGCAACCATGACAAGACCGAGCAGATGTATGAAGCGGTCCTCGGCAACCTCGGACAGCTGGTCGCGACCGCGGCCGACCCCGCGCTCACACCGATCTTGAAGCGGCTGGTCGATTGGTCGTTCGAGCAGGTGCGAACGCTCGAGCCTTCATTCCGGCAGCGCGAGCAATCGGGCTTCATTCGCGAAGGTCACGGCGATCTGCACTGCGGCAACATCGTCCGATCGCAGGGCCGGCTGACGCCGTTCGACTGCATCGAGTTCGACCCGCGACTGCGCTGGATCGATGTGATCGATGACATTGCCTTCCTGGTCATGGACCTCATCAGTCATGACCGCGCCGATCTTGCGTACGCCATGCTGAGCCGTTACCTGGAAACGACGGGAGACTACGAGAGCATTCAGTTACTGCCGTTCTACGCCGCTTACCGTGCCTTGGTGCGCGCCAAGGTGGACGTGCTGACCGCACAGCAGGTGCCAGCGCGCGCCAGTGAATTCCATCGCCGACTGCATGAACGAATCCGTGCCGCCGTTCATTGGACCGAGCCCCGCCAGCCTGTTCTCGTTCTCATGCATGGCCCGTCGGCCTCAGGAAAATCGTGGCTCAGTGAACGGCTGGTGCCTGCCGTGCCAGCGATACGGCTGCGCTCCGATGTCGAGCGCAAGCGGCTGGCCGGTCTGGAATCGACGGCGCGCACCGCGGCGCAACTGCAACAAGGCATTTACTCACCCGAATTCAGTCACCGCACCTACGGCCGGCTGGCCGACTGCGCCGAAACCTGTTTGCGAGCTGGACTCAGCGTGATCGTAGACGCTGCCTTCCTGGAAACGACGGACCGGGAGATGTTCACGACGCTGGCGATACGGATGAAAGTGCCCTGGCTGATCGTATCGTGTCATGCGGCCTCGGAAACGCTCGCACGGCGAATCCGCGAGCGCTCTCACAGTGCCACCGAAGCCTCCGATGCCGACCTGGCCGTCCTCACCGCACAACTGGGATCGGCACAACCCTTGAGCGAAACCGAACGCGCACAAACGGTAACGATCGACACCGGCGCGACGGATGCGATCGCGCGCGTGACAGCCGCAGTGCGTGCAAGCCTGACGACAATTTGACTGCTCGGCCCCGCAGTACCAGCCAGCCATCCCCTGATGTTGCCGCCGTGCGTTCAGGTGCTTCTTGTCGCGAGACGAGCGCGCAGCGCCGCCAGCGTAGCCTCGTGCGGCTCGACGAATTTCCTTATGCCCTCTTCTTCGAGTTGCGCCGCCAGCGGCTCCCAGTCGATGCCGGCCCTTGCCAGGCGATGCAGCATGGCATCCAGATCGGGTTGCCTGCCGCCCAGGCGCCTGGCCGGTGCACCGTGATCGCGGTAGGCGCAGAGCGTCTCCAGCGGCAACGTCGTCACGGTATCCGGCCCCACCAATGCATCCACATACTTCACGTCGCTGTAAGCCGGATTCTTGGTGCCGGTACTGGCCCACAGCAGACGTTGGGTGCGTGCACCGTGCAGCGCCAGCTCGCGCCAGCGTGAACCCGCTGTCGTGAAGACGAAGTGCAGATACGCGGCACGAGCATAGGCGATCGCAAACTCACCTCGCATCGTCAGCAACTGCAGTTCGTCGAGCGATGCCAGTTGCCGATCGATCAGCGTATCGATGCGGCTCAGAAAGAAGCTGGCCACGGATGCAACGCGTTCGATCGGCTGTTGGCGCGCAATGCGATCTTCCAGACCGGCGATGTAGGCATCGGCAACCGCGGCATACCGCTCCACGCTGAACAGCAACGTGACATTGACGTTGATGCCGTCGGCGATGAGGCTGCGAATGGCGCCGATGCCCTCCTTCGTTCCCGGCACCTTGATCATCAGGTTGTCGCGCCGAACCAGCGTCCACAGCCGCTTGGCTTCCCAGTACGTCCCTTCGGTGTCGCGTGCGAAGTGCGGAGAGACTTCCAGGCTCACGAAACCGTCGCGGCCACGGGTACGCTCGTAGACGTTCGCCAGCACGTCCGCCGTCTCGCGAACGTCATCGATGACCAGCGCTTCCTGGATCTCGTGCGCTGCCAGACCGGCGCGCGCCAACTGCTCGATGGCAGCGTCGTACGTTCCATGTTCGGTGATGGCCTGATGGAATATCGCCGGATTGGAGGTGACGCCACTCACATTGTCCTGGACGATCAGCCGTACCAGCTGCCCGCCGCGGACGAATCCCCGCTCGATGTAGTCGAGCCAGAGGCTCTGGCCGAAAGCTGCCAGCTGCAGCAGAGGATTGCACCGGGACGTACCGGGATCGCCGAGATCCATTGGCAGCTCTCCTATCGCCCGCAGGATTGGGCATCAGTGCAATTCGGACTGCAGGTCCCGCATCGGCGAACAACCGCCGATCTCCGCTTCGGCAGCCAGCCAGTCGTCCAATTCACGCCCGGGCTCGAATCCGCGCTTCTGTGCGCGATAGTAGGCTGCCTCCGAAACCATGGCACGCCGTTGCTCCTGGGTCGGCGCACCCGGCAGACTCAGCAACCCGATCACCGCAGGCACCGCCTTGGCCTTGCTCACTCTCGGCTTGCGCACGACTCTGACCTTGCTCATGGGAAAACCTCCGCGGAGCAGTGCCGGGGCGCGCGGCGGCCCCGGCGGATCCCGCTCGTCTACTTCACTTCGATTGCAATGGGTCGCTCCTTCGCGGCCTCGGTCTTCGGGATGTGCACCTTCAGCACGCCGTCCCTGGACTCCGCCCGAATGCTCTTGGCGTCGATGTTTTCCGGCAGCGAGAAACTGCGCGAGAACGAGCCGTAGAAACTCTCCACGCGAATCTCATTTTCGTCCTTGTGTTCCTTCTCGTGCTTGCGCTCGCCGCTGATGGTGATGACGCCGTCTTCCAGCATGATCTTCACATCCTCTTTGCGCACCTCGGGCAGCTCCGCCTTGATCAGATACTCCTTGTCCGTTTCGACGATGTTCGAGACGGGCGCCCATGCCTCCTCCCCGCCGCGGCGACGCCGCACCGGCGACAGGAACGGCGAGTACTGACGGAACATCTCCTCCATTTCCCGGAAAGGTTCCCAACGTGTCAGATTCATAGGGCCTCCAGTAGCTTGAGTACGACCGGCCGGTCGTGTGTTCGGAGTCTTTCCCAAAGCCGGTGGCGAACGAATTCGGACATCCGCGTAAGTCGCCAGGGCTAGTGGCAAGAAGCGTCCCCACCCATCAGGCCATGCAGCAGACGAACTTCGACGCGGACCCGAGCACGCTCAAGCTGCCGCCGACCCACCCCAAAGAATAAAGAACAATGTCACGAGCACGACCAGGAACCAGAACCAATGCGAATGCGACCATTGACTCTGCTCGGCGTGCACCGCGATCTTGTCAACGTCTCTTCGTTTCATTCCACACCTCCCGCGCATCTGCTCAAACGACGTCATTAGTGTGCAGGAATAAACTGTGGCACAATCTGCGGAGGTCCCGAATGCAGCCTAGGGATATCACGCTCGCAGCGCGTGATCTGGCTGCGCAGCATCAGTGCCGAATCAGATCGACTTCCGCCGCCAGCGCATGTTGCCGCGACGACACTTTGACCATCGGCATGGTCACGGTTTCGAGTGTGCGCAGCGTGGGTGGCAGCAGGGCAAGTTCATGCGCGCAGTACTTGCGAATCTCGCTCAACCTGGGAGAAACCACCGTGCGTCGTCCATTCGACATGACCCGGCGCAGCAGAGCACGCCCTTCGCGCGTCTCATCGACGCAGCCCAGCATGTCCAGACACAGGTAGCCATGAAGGTCGTATTGTCGGTAAACCTGACGCTGACCGGGCCAGGTCTCCTTCCACTGCGAGCGCTTCCGGCAGGGCCTTCCTGCGTACTGCTGCAACTTGTAGGCGCAATCGAGCGCCGGGGCGTCTTCGGACACGGTCAGCCTGGTTCCCACGCCGTAGATGTCGATCGGCGCCTGCGCTCTGCGCATCTGAGCGATCGACTCTTCGTCGACATTGCCGCTGACCATGATCCGAGTGTCGTGGCAGCCTTCGCGGTCGAGGATGGCCCTTACCCGCTTCGCCTCCATACCCAGGTCACCACTATCGATGCGCACTGCCTCGAGCCTCGAGCCGTTCTCGCGCAATGTCTTTGCCAGCTTTGCCGCCCGAGAGGCACCGCGGGCGATGTCGTAGGTGTCGATCAACAGCACCAGGTCCGCGGGGCGACAGGCGGCGAAATTCCTGAACGCCAGCTCCTCGGTCTCGTGCGCCAGGACGTAGGAATGAGCCATGGTGCCGGCTGCCGGAATTCCATATCGTCGTGAAGCCGCAAGCATCGCAGTGGCATCGAAGCCGGCGATGTAGGCGGCCCGGCTCGCCAGGCATGCCGCCTCGGAGCCGTGAGCGCGCCGCATGCCGAAATCCACCAGCTCCGCATCCGCTGCGGCCAGGCGACAGCGTGCCGCTTTGGAAGCGATGAGCGTCTGATAATGCAGAAGATTGACGAGCCGGCTCTCGATCAACTGCGCCTGCGGCAGAGGTGCGATCACGCTCAACACGGGCTCGCTGGCAAAGAACACGCTGCCCTCGCGCATGGCAAAAACCTCGCCGGTGAAGCGAAAGTCCGCCAGCCGCTCGAGGAAGCTCGCATCGAACCGTCCGGTATCGCGCAGCCACTGAATCTCGGACGGAGCGAAGCGCAGATGCTCCAGATAGTCCAGGATCTGTTCCAGACCGCAGGCGATCAGAAAATTCCGCCGGTCGGGCAAACGCCGCACGAAGAACTCGAACACGGCCGGCCGCTCCATGCCGAGCCGGTAGTAGCAATCCATCATCGTCAGCTGGTACAGATCGGTCATCAGTGCCGATGATCGATGGAACGACTCGGTCGCATTCTCGTTGCCAGACATGGATCCGCCTCGCGTGCCGTTTGCGTTGGTGACACCATTCGCCGCCAGCGACGGCGGCGTCTGCGCAACGTTCATCGCCGGATCGAACGTCTCATGCGCCTTCGGGCTGGCTACGTACGAACAGCACCGGCACCGTGGCGGAACGCAGCACCATCTCGGCATCGCTGCCGAGCACCATCCGGGTCATGCCTCGACGTCCGTGCGTTCCCATCACGATCAGGTCGGCCGGCCATTCACGCGCCGCCTTCAGGATGAGATCCGCGACCCGACCGGCGACGGTTTCGATGAGATCCGTCGTAAATTCGACATCGGCCTGGCTGGCTATCTTCTGCGCTTCATCCAGAATCTCGCGGCCGTTGATCCGGAAGCCTTCGAGCAGCAGTGCGTAGGTCTTCGGCGTCACATAGCCGCCGTCGAACACGAACTCGTTGACCACGTAAACGATGCGCAATGCGGCACCGGTGGCCTTGGCAAGCTTGATCGCTTCCTGCAAGCCCAGCTGCGAAGTCGGGCTGCCATCAACGGGAACGAGGATCTTGCGATACATGTCGGCTCTCCCTCGAAACGCCGGCGGGCTAGGTCACCGTCGCATCGATCATCCGCGCGCCACCGAGCGCTTTTCAGCGTGGATTCCCGCGCCCGCCTACGTACCAGAGGCCAGCGAGGCATCAGCGTCAGCTTGCTTTGCTGGTCGACGACGACGGCGGCAATCGACTTCCGGCGCGCTGCGCTCATGGCGCACCCTCGTGTCCGATGCTGTCCTGCGACGGGCTGGAGGGTCGCTGTATCGACCGGACATGGTCGGCAAGGCGGGCCGTTACGGTTCGCGTGACATGCTCTGCATCCGGATCCCCGATCCGGGAACGCGCCAGTTCCTCGCCCCAAATGGGCATGGTGCGCGTGCCATGTGCACCGAGAATATGTCTGCCGTCGATGATGCGTTCGATGAGTTCGCGCGGAAACGCACCGCCATGACGGCGGGCGATCAATGTCAGGTCGGGCACTTCGACACGTAATGCCGATGCCACCAGGCCATCGCCCTGCCCGCTCACCCCATGGCAGGACGCACAGAAACGTCGATAGAGCTCCTGTCCGGACATCGCCGGAAGATCGGCGGCGAGCCCCGCATTGCTGACGAGTACCAGCGCCATGAACAGCGCGCGACTTTGCATTGTTGCCCGCATCACGGCCTCTGAATGGACTGCAGATAGTTCACGAGACGCTCGATCATCGAGTCGACTACGGCGCGTTCCTGCCGAGCATCCCGCGATGACGTGTCGTAGAGTTCCCATCCCCACACCGGCATGTCCCGCGCACCGTGGGCGCGCCGATCCCAGCGACCGTCGATCGCTCTTCTCACATCCTCGGTCGGAAACTCGCCCCCGTCGCGGTGCGCCAGCAAGGTCAGATCCGGGACGTCTGTCCGGATCAGGGGCGCCACCGGCCCATCGCCACGGGCATCGATCCCGTGGCAGCTCGAGCACAGCCGCTGATACAAGTCGACATTGCTCAGGGCATGGACGGGACGCTCATCCATTCGCGTGAGCGAACAGCCGGCCAGCCACAACACGCCGAAGAGTGCTGCTGCAACGCTGGAGATACTGGGCATGAGTTCTCCTTCGGCACGCTAGGCATGCAAGCGCAAATGCTGCGCTGCCAGATCCAGGAAGCCGCTCGAGTATGCCGTCGCCGGTGCGCTCGGTGCTGCCGGCCGCTCCTTTCTCAGGACGTCCGCCACTCGTCTTGGCGTTCCCAGGTCGCTCCAGCCGCAGGCGGATACGCTGACCACGCGCAAGTCGTCAGGATAGCGCTCAACGATATCGCGTGAAAAATCAACCGTCGGCAGGCGCTCATACACAGCGGCAAGCTGTGCGTAGCGATGCATCGAGTCGCAGCGGGCAGGCTGGGTCACTGCCGTCATTTCCATGACCACCTCCGGCATGTGCCGCTCGAACATTGCCAGCAACGAGCGGCCGCGCACCGCAAAGATGAACGAGCTCCACAGGCCACCTCGCCGGACGATTTCACCGGCCGTTCGCGCATCCGGCTTCTCGACGAACTCCGCGACTTCACGCATGCCCAGGTCGGCGTGCGGACCGGGAACGATGTATCCGAGTTCCGGATCGGCCTCCTCCGGCTCGAACCCGAGCAGGATCAGCGTGGGGCTCGATCGTGCCAGCCGCATCGCCTGTCGCATGGCATCCGCCAGCAGCGACTCGTTGCGAACGAAGTGATCCGACGGCAGCACCCCGAGGACCGCATCCGGATCGCGCTGCAGGATCGCCAGCAGCGGCAGCAGGATGCCGATGGCCGTACCACGATTGCGTGGCTGGACCACGATGTTGGAACCGGGAATCGATCTGCCCAGCGACTGCCACCAGCACCGATGATCGGCCGAGACCACGACGCAGGTGCGCCGGGGCGGCGCAATGACCTGCGCACGCCGTAGCGTGTCGTGAAGGAGCGAGGTCCCGCCGGACAGCGAACAGAACTGCTTGGGCACTGCAACGCCCGACGCCGTGGTGGTCAGCCGCTGCAACCGACTGCCCTCGCCTGCCGCCAGCACCAGCGCCCAGTCGTGCCCGGCGTCCGGGGTCGCAGCATGCGGAAAGTCACCAGGCATCGCTGAATTCTCCGCGACGACGACGTCATCGCTTCGTGGCAGGTCAGGGGCGAAGCCTCGCATCCACGGTGGTCCGGCGCAGCCGTGAGAGCCCCCGAGGGGTTACGTAGATCACCGGAGCATGTCGTTCGAAACCAATCTGGTCGCGACATTCCGGCACCCGGATTGACCAACCCGGCCGGCGCCGAACCTTCTGTCGCAACGCATCGCCGAGCCGGAGACCAACCTGCGACGGCGGAACCTGTCGATCACTGCACCAGCGGTGTCGGTGCCGCAGCGAGATCGACACCCTGAATCTCGGATTGGCCGGCAAGAAAGGAGACGTATTGCCTGAGCGCACGCTCCTGCACGCACGCCTGGAGTCGATGCGCGATCTGTTCGCATACGAGTTCGTAGGGCAGCGTCTCGCCCGGAATGCGCCGATCGACTGCCACGATGTGGAAACCATGGCGGGTCTTGATCAGTTCGCGCAGTACGCCGATGGGCGCCGGCCGGAAGATGGCCTGTTCAAATTCCGGTACCGTATCGCCGCGCCTGAGCTGACCAAGGTTCCCGCCCTGCTGCCCCGACGGACAATTGGACAGCTCCCGCGCGAGCACAGCGAAGCGATCGGGGTGCTGCAGTACCTCTGCGAGCGTACGTTCCGCGCGATCGCGAATGCGTGGAATCGGTACCGATGGTGTCACCTGAAACAGAATGTGACGCCCACAGACGATCTCGCCGCTACGAAAGTCCTGCAGATGCATCTCGTAGTGGCGACGGCATTCCGTTTCGGTCGGCGCAGGAACCTGAACCTCGCGGGCGAGAAGCTGCTCGAGCGCATCGTGAAGCTCGCGGCCGTCATGCACCGAGCCTGAAAGCAGACCGATCGCCACGGCCCGCTGACGCAACAGTTCGCGCACGGCCGCGACCCGCGGGCCCGGTGGGGAAGCCATATCGACCGCTACGCCGTTGACGGTAACTGTCATGAGCGCACCTCGTTTCGCGCTCGGGTCCGCGGAGTCCGTACGATCTGGTAAGGACGGAACAGATAGGAAAGCGCACCGGCACCGCTCCAGATGTGAACCATGCGCGAGAAAGGCGAGATGAGAAAGATCGTGAAGCCCAGCAGGACGTGCAGCTTGTAGGTGAGCGGCACGCCCAGCATCAGGGCGGCTGCATCGCCATTGAACGTCACGATGCCCTGAACGTAACTGGTGAGCCGCATGAACATGGCGCCATCCATATGCGCAGCCGACAGCGGCACCGTGATCAGCCCGAGCAGCAGCTGCAGCCACAGCATGATGGCGACGGCGATATCCCATTTGCGGCTATTGAGACGGATGCGTGGATCGGTCAGGCGCCGCTGCAGCAGGATGGACAGCCCGATGATCGCGACCAGGCCGGCGATGCCGCCGCCGATCATGGCAAGCAGCTGATGCCCGGTCGGATCGAGCGCCAGCTCGACGATCCAGTGCGGCGTGAGAAAGCCGATGAAATGGCCCAGGATCACCACGATGACGCCGTAGTGGAACAGGTTCGAGCCCAGGCGCAGTTGGCCGGCGCGCAGCATCTGGGACGAATCGCTCTTCCAGGTATACGGTTCGCGATCGAAGCGGATCAGGCTGCCGATCAGCAGCACCGTCAGGCACAGGTAGGGATAGATGCCGAAGAGGAACAGGTTGACGTAGCGTCCGGAGAGCATGGGCGGCCTCCTGCGTCAGGGCAGAAACTCAGGTGGGATCAATGGTTGGTACCGTCGCCAAAGGGTTCGCTCGCTGGGTGGGCCGGCGACTCGCCGGCGAATGCGGGCTGTTCACCCCAGTCGCGATCGAGGTTTTCGTCGCGATCGCGCGCTCGTGGGACCGAGGCCGCGTCGATGGGCTTCTCACCGGCAATCACAAGCAGTGCCTGCAGAGCGGCGGCATACGGGCTGGCGCGGGCGATGAGCGCCTCGCCGATACACCGCGTCAGATGGGCACAGTCCGCGAGTAGTGCCTGTGCCTCCTCGCGGTCGCGGCAGCTCAGGTATTCGAGCACCACCGGCAGGTAGTCGGGCAGCTCTATCGTCGCCAGCTCGAAACCATTGCGCTCGTATAGCTGCTTCAGGTCGACCATGGCGCCGCCGCGGTCGCGGCCTTCGCCATGCAGATGCTCGAACAGGTTGAGGGAGGCGCGGCGTCCGCGATCGAACAGATCGACGTAACGCTCCTCGGCGGCAAGAAGCTCACCTTCGCCCAGCGCGCCGATGAGCACCAGCAGCCCGTCGCGCTCCCGCGGCGCTATGAGCGGCGAGGCACGGATGACGTCCGCGATTTCCGGTAGCGCCTCGCGCATCTCCTGGCGGGGATAGGACAGCAACGCGCCGAGGGCTCTGAGCACGAGCAGGTTGGCCGTCGAGCTGAAACCCGCGCCGCTGGAGGACTCTCTTTGCGTCATGTGCCGCCTCTCAGGTATCCACACGACGGATCGGCACGACCTTGCGTCGCCCCATCTTGCCGCCGAACAGCGAGGAATGCGGCGGGCCGAAGTCGCAACCGTTGCCGAACGTGAATCCGCAGGAACCGCGCAGGCCATAAGCATCTTCCGCCTGCTCGCGATGACTGGTCGGGATGACGAAACGGTCCTCGTAGTTGGCGATCGCCAGATAGCGGTGCATCTCCTCGACCTGCGCGACGCTGAGCCCCACCTGGTCCAGCACTGCCCGTCCGTCGCCCTCGCCGACCAGGCGCTGCCGGAAGTACACACGCATCGCGAGCAGCCGTTCCAGAGCGGCAACGATCGGCGCCTCGGCGCCGGCCGTCAGCAGATTGGCGAGATAACGCACCGGAATGCGCAGCGAGCGCACGTCCGGGATCTCGCCGATCGTCTCGATCGCACCGGCGTTGGCGTGCGACTGGATCGGCGACAGAGGTGGCGCATACCAGACCATCGGCAACGTGCGGTATTCCGGGTGCAGCGGGAAGGCAATGCGCCAGTCGACTGCCATCTTGTACGTTGGCGAACGTTTCGCCGCGTCGATCCATGCATCCGGCACGCCGTCGGCGCGCGCCTGTGCTTCGATGGCCGGATCGTTCGGATCGAGAAACAGTGCGAGCTGCGCTTCGTAGAGATGCTGCGGGTCCTCGACGCTCGCGGCACGCTCGATCGCATCGGCATCGTAGAGCAGCACCCCCAGATAGCGAATGCGCCCGACGCAGGTTTCCGAGCACACCGTCGGCTGACCGCCCTCGATGCGTGGGTAGCAGAACGTGCACTTCTCCGCCTTGCCCGAAGTCCAGTTGTAATAGATCTTCTTGTATGGGCAGCCCGAGACGCACATGCGCCAGCCGCGGCACTTGTCCTGGTCGATCAGGACGATGCCGTCCTCCTCGCGCTTGTAGATCGAGCCGGAGGGACACGAAGCGACGCAGCTCGGGTTCAGGCAGTGCTCGCACAGCCGTGGCAGATACATCATGAAGGTATTCTCGAACTGCCCGTGGATGTCCTTCTGCACCGCCTCGAAGTTGTAGTCCCGGGAGCGCTTGTCGAACTCCCCGCCGAGGATCTCCTCCCAGTTCGGCCCCCATTCGATCTTCTCCATCGGCCGGCCGCTGATCAGCGACAGCGGCCGCGCCACCGGCGCCGTCGACAGCTCCGGCGCGTTGTGCAGATGCTCGTAGTCGAAGGTGAAGGGCTCGTAGTAGTCGTCGATCTCCGGCAGGTGCGGATTGGAGAACAGCTTGGCGAGAATGCTCCAGCGCCCGCCCTGCTTCGGTACGATCTTGCCGTTCGCACGCCGTTCCCAGCCGCCGCGCCAGCGCTCCTGATTCTCCCAGTCCTTCGGATAACCGATGCCGGGCTTGGTCTCGACATTGTTGTACCAGGCGTACTCCTGGCCCTGACGCGAGGTCCACACGTTCTTGCAGGTGACCGAGCAGGTGTGGCAGCCGATGCACTTGTCGAGGTTCATCACCATTGCGATCTGCGCGCGGACCTTCATTTCGTACCTCCTTCTCAGGTCGCATCCGCTTCGGCGCGGTCGACGGGATTGGAATGGTCGAGCCAGTCGATGCGGGCCAGCTTGCGCACGATGACGAACTCGTCGCGGTTCGAGCCCACGGTGCCGTAATAGTTGAGGCCGTAGGAGAGCTGGGCGTAGCCGCCGACCATGTGCGTCGGTTTGAGCACGGTGCGCGTAACGGAGTTATGGATGCCGCCACGCTGACCGGTGATCTGCGAGCCCGGCACGTTCACGATCTTTTCCTGCGCGTGATACATCATGCACATGCCTTCCTGCACACGCTGGCTGACCACGGCCCGGGCGGCGATCGCGCCGTTGACATTGAACAGCTCGATCCAGTCGTTGTCGACGATGCCGGCCCTGCGTGCGTCGCTCTCGGAAAGCCATACGATCGGCCCGCCGCGCGACAGCGTGAGCATCAGCAGGTTGTCGGTATAGGTCGAGTGGATGCCCCATTTCTGATGCGGCGTGATGAAGTTGAGCACGATCTCGCGCTCGCCGTTGCCGTGTTTGCCGAGCATGTCGGCGATCGTGCGCGTATCCACCGGCGGGCGGTAGACAGCGAAACCTTCGCCGAAGTCGCGGAACCAGCGGTGATCCTGGTAGAACTGCTGCCGGCCGGTGAGCGTGCGCCACGGAATCAGTTCGTGGACATTGGTGTAGTTCGCCGTATAGCTGACGTGTTCGCTTTCGATTCCCGACCATGTCGGCGAAGAAATGATCTTGCGCGGCTGTGACTGTAGATCGCGGAAGCGGATTTTCTCATCCTGACGCGCCGCCGCCAGATGCGTGTGATCGCGGCCCGTCACCTGGCCCAGCGCAGTCCAGGCTTTCACTGCGACCTCGCCGTTGGTCTCCGGCGCCAGGTACAGGATGACTTCCGCGGCATCGATGTCGGTTTCGATGCGCGGCCGGCCGTGCGTCGGCCCGCCGTCGTTCACGCGCCGGTTGAGATCACCCAGGCCATGCACCTCCTGCTCGGTGTTCCAGCTGATCCCCTTGCCGCCATTGCCGAGCTTGTCGGCAAGTGGACCGAGCGCGGTGTAGCGACGGAAGGTGTTGGGGTAGTCGCGTTCCACCACCGTAATCTGCGGCGCCGTGACGCCAGGCACGAAATCGCATTCACCCTTCTTCCAGTCCTTCACTTCGAAAGGTTGCGCGAGCTCCGCAGGCGTGTCATGCAGGATCGGCGTCAGCACCACGTCGCGCTCCACGCCGAGATGACCCACCGCGAGTTCGGAAAAGCGGCGTGCGATGGCCTTGTAGATTTCCCAGTCGCTGCGCGATTCCCATACCGGATCCACCGCGGCCGAGAACGGATGGATGAAGGGATGCATGTCCGTGGTGTTGAGGTCGTGCTTTTCGTACCAGGTCGCCGTCGGCAGCACCACATCCGAATACAGGCAGCTGGTCGACATGCGGAAATCCAGTGTCACCACCAGGTCGAGCTTGCCCTCCGGCGCCGGGTCGCGCCAGGCAACCTCTTCGGGCTTGCGGCCACCCATCTCGCCCAGGTCCTTGCCCTGCAGCCCATGGCGCGTGCCCAGGAAATGACGCAGGAAGTATTCGTGGCCCTTGCCCGAGGAGCCGAACAGGTTCGAGCGCCAGATGAACAGGTTGCGCGGAAAATTGGCCGGATCGTCGGGATCCTCGCAGGCCATCTTCAGGTGACCCGATTTCAACTGCGCAACCACATGGTCCTTCACGTCGATGCCTGCTTCGCACGCCTGTGCCGCGAGCGTGAGCGGATTGACACCGAGTTGCGGCGAGGAAGGCAGCCAGCCCATGCGTTCGGCGCGGACGTTCAGATCGATCATGCTGCCGTGGTAGCCGGATGGATCGGCGAGCGGCGAGAGCAGCTCCGCGATGTCGATCTTCTCGTAGCGCCACTGATCGCTGTGGGCGTAGAAGAACGATGTACCGTTCATGTGCCGCGGCGGGCGCGCCCAGTCGAGCGCAAAAGTGAGCATGGTCCAGCCGGTCTGCGGTCGCAGTTTCTCCTGGCCGACGTAGTGGGCCCAGCCGCCGCCGGAGACGCCCACGGTACCGCACATCATCAGGAAGTTGATGATGCTGCGATAGTTCATGTCCTGGTGATACCAGTGGTTCATGCCGGCGCCGATGATGACCATCGAGCGGCCTTGAGTTTTCTCGGCGTTGTCCGCGAAGCCACGCGCAACTGCAACTGCGCGCTCGGTCGGCACGCCGGTGATCGACGCCTGCCATGCCGGCGTATACGGCACGTTGTCGTCGAAGCTCTTTGCACACGGACCACCGAGTCCGCGGTCGAGGCCGTAATTCGCGCACAGAAGATCGAAGACAGTCGTGACGAGCGCCTCGCCGTCGGCCAGCATCACACGCCGCGCCGGCACGTTGCGGATCAGTATGTCGCCACCTTGATCATTGTCGCGGAAGTGCTCGTGCGGCCGCCCGCCGAAGTACGGGAACGCGACCGACAGGACATCGTCGCGGCTGTCGCTGACGCTCAGGGCGAGTCGCACCTCCTCGCCCGTTTCGCCATCGCGGGGTTCGAGGTTCCATTTGCCTTTTGCCTCGTCCCTGCCGGGCCAGCGGTAGCCGATCGAGCCCTGCGGAACGGTGAAGCCGCCCGTGTCCTCGCGGAATGCGACGCTTTTCCACGCCGAGCGATCCGGCTCCGGTGCTGCGCGAACCTGCCGCACTGCATCCGGCAAGTCGCTTTGCCGCACATAGCGATCGGGAACGTAGCGCTCGCCATCGCGCCGCAGGCGGACCAGCATCGGCATGTCCGTGTAGCGCCGGCAGTAGTCCTGAAAGTAGGGCACGCTGCGATCGAGAAAGAACTCCCGCAGGATGACATGGCCCATCGCCATGGCGAGAGCAGCATCCGTGCCCTGCTTGGGATGCAGCCACAGGTCCGACAGCTTGGCCACCTCGGCATAGTCCGGCGTGATCGCCACGACCTTGGTGCCGTTGTAACGCGCTTCGACGAAGAAGTGCGCATCCGGGGTGCGCGTCTGCGGCACGTTGGAGCCCCAGGCGATGATGTAGCCCGAGTTGTACCAGTCGGCCGATTCCGGCACGTCGGTCTGCTCGCCCCAGGTCTGCGGACTGGAGGGCGGCAGGTCGCAGTACCAGTCGTAGAAGGACAGCATCGTGCCACCGATCAGACTGAGATAGCGTGCGCCGGATGCGAAGGAGACCATCGACATCGCCGGGATGGGCGAAAAACCGACGACGCGGTCCGGGCCGAAGGTCTTGACCGTATGGACGTTGGCTGCCGCGATGATCTCCGTCACCTCCTCCCAGGTGGAACGCACGAATCCGCCACGCCCGCGCATCGTTTTGTAGGATGTCCCTGTGCCCGCCTTGGTCGTGTCGAGAATCGAAGCCCAAGCCTCGACTGGCGCCAACGTCTTGCGCGCCTCGCGCCACGCTTTGACCAACCTCCCGCGCACCATCGGGTATTTGATGCGGCTCGCGCTGTACAGATACCAGCTATAGGAGGCGCCACGGGAGCAGCCGCGCGGCTCGTGGTTGGGCATGCCAGGACGCGTGCGCGGATAATCCGTCTGCTGCGTCTCCCAAGTCACGACGCCGCTTTTGACGTAGATTTTCCAGCTGCAGGAGCCGGTGCAATTCACGCCATGGGTGGAGCGCACGATCTTGTCGTGCTGCCAGCGCTGGCGATAGCCCTCCTCCCACATGCGATCCTCCGCACGCAGTTCGCCGTGGCCGTCAGCGAACGTTCCGCGCCGCCGGGCAAGATAGGTCAGCCGGTCGAGGAAGTGACTCATTGCGTCGCCTGCTTTTCGGTTGGAGAGTGCACACGTGCGGCACGGCCGAGCCGGCTGTCGAGCAGGCCGATGAGCGTTGCCACCCAGGCAATGGCGGCGACGATCATGAAGCAGCGCGACAACGGCATCAGGAACGGTACATCCATGATCTGCGTCAGGCGGTACGTGCACACCGAGTACATGCCGAGCGGGAACACGCCGCCCCAGTAGAGCGGGTCGTAGCTGAACGGCACGCCACGGATCAGGTAGCGCCATACGCCGAGCACCAGCAGCATCGGGATCCACCAGGTGCCGATGGCCCAGAAAGACAGCGTCATGCCTTCGAGGAAAGGTTCGAGCCCGGCAACGGCTGCGGACAGCTGCGAGTGCTGCAGCAGAGTCGCGCCCGCCAACGTGGAGATCGCCACTGCGCCCATGTTGATCCAGTACGGCGGCGTCAGATCCGCCGGCGACATGCGCAGAAACGTGTAGCGAAAGAAGATCAGCGTCATCAGCCACATGTACAGCGCGCCGCCGCCCAGGCACAGGGCGAGCGCCGTAAACATCAGCGACTGCTGCAGGCCGGCGAAGGCGCCGGAGGCCAGCAACAGCACGGTCAGGATCGACACCGACTGCGTGGCCACGACGATGACCAGCCAGCCGCCATTCAGGCCATCGGCCAGTGCAGGCTTGTCGTGCTGAACCGTAAGCACCGCCAGAATGCCGTATGTGACCACACCCCAGAGCACGACCGCGAGAATCCAGAAGAAGATGGCCGGGCCCACGGACTGCATCTGCAACAACAATTGGGTGCCGAACACGCCGCATGCGGCCACGGCAGTGAAAAATCCGACCGCGCGGCTATGGCTGCAGATGTCGCCTGCAAATGCTCGAGGGTAGCGCAGGATTCGAGCGGAAGTTATTACCGCCAGGCTCGCGAGAAAAAACGTGTTGAGCCAGAACAGCAATCGCGGCACCACCGGTACACCATGCAGATGGGTGGCGATGGCAACGATCCCGGTGGCCATCACCAGCGCGAAATAGGCCGGGTGCAAGGTCTCCAGCTCATCCCGCCCGCCTCGCTGGAAACGAAGCTTCACGATGCGAGCTGCACTGTGCAATGCAGATACCGCTGCTGACGCAAGCGATACCAGTCGGCTGCGCGCCCGGGGCGACAGCAATCGCGTTCGCTGAATTTTCCACTGGGCCCGCGAGTCATTGGTGTACTTCGCCTCCCGAACGATGCGCGCGGGTAAACCCGCATTGGTGCTAAGGACACATCATCGATAGCCAATACCAAGAACGTAGTCCCGCAGCAGCGATTCTTCCTGTTCTACCTCGCTCATGAGGGCCTGCAGGGCATCGCGCGCGTTGAGTATGCCAACCGGTCGGTCATCGAGATCGACAACGGGAACGTGCAGAACGTTGCGCTCCTTCATGAGCGACCACACGTTCTGCAGCAGCTCCGCCGGACGGCAGTAGACGACGTCCCGCGTCATCACGGTAGCCACTGCTGCCGTACAGGCGCCGCCGAGGCAGTGACCGATCCTGCGCACGAGGTCAGTCTTGCTCACGACCCCGACCATCGCCCCTTCGGCGTTGCACGCGACCACCAGATTGATATGCCTGTCGTTCAGCAGCTGCGCTGCCTCCCTCAGCAACGCACTCTCCGGAATCGTCACCAGCCTGGTACGGGCGACATCGAGTACGTGATCTACGAACATCATCGACCTCCAAAACTGCCGCTCACCCGCGCAGAACGATGCGCAGCACGGAAACGACTCCAAGCACGAGCAACGCCAGGCATCCGAACTGCACCGCCAGCACGGCGCACAGTTTCACCCGGACAGCGTGTACGTAATCCTCGATAACCACCTGCAATCCGAGCGCCATATGCAGAAAGAGCGCAATCAGGAACAGGATCATCAGCACCGGGACCAGTGGCGATCCCAGCCATGCGACGAAGTCTTCGTAGCCGCCTGCGCCGATGGCAACGAGCGATGCGACCAACCATGACGTCAGCGGGATCAATGCCGCGGCCGTGACACGCTGTCTCCACCAGTGCGTAACGCCCGTCATCGCCGAGCCGAGATCGCGAGTGTGTTCCGGACTGGAGCGAATGTGATGGGAGGGCATCGGTCACGCGCCCAGACGCAAGCCCGCAATCCAGGCGATCACGGTCAGCAACATGCTCATGGCGAGCACCACCCACCCGGAGGTGTAGATCGTCCGCAGTTCAAAGCCGTAACCCGCGTCCCAGACCAGATGGCGAACACCGTTGCACAGATGAAAGAAAAGCGAGAAGGTCCACATGAACGACAGCGCGAGCCCGAGTGGCGAAGCCAGCATGTCGGCGAACACTGCATAGGAACGCGCTCCATCCGCTGCGGCTACGATCCAGATGACAAAAAGAGGCGAGCCCACGCTCAACAGCACACCGGTCAAACGATGCGTGATCGACAGCACCGAGGTGAGCTGTGGCCGGTAGATCTGCAAGTTCGGCGACAAAGGACGCTCGCGTTGCATGCGATCAGCTCCGGCGCTCGATCAGCAGCTTCTTGATCGACGCAATCGCCTTGCCCGGGTTCAGATGCTTCGGACAGGTGCGCGTGCAGTTGAGAATCGTGTGACATCGATACAGTCGGAACGGATCCTCGAGCTCGTCGAGACGTTCCCCGGCGGCCTCATCGCGGCTGTCGCTGAGCCAGCGCCAGGCTTGCAGTAATGCGGCCGGTCCAAGGAATCGCTGCGGATTCCACCAGTGACTCGGACATCCGGCCGTGCAGCAAAAGCACAGGATGCATTCGTAATAGCCGTTCAGCTTGTCGCGCTCTGCGGGCGACTGCAATCGTTCACGTTCGGGCGGCGAACTTTTCGTCTGCAGCCAAGGCTTCACCAGCGCGTACTGCGCAAACAGCTGCGACAGGTCAGGTACGAGATCCTTGATGATTCGCAAGTTGTTGAGCGGATAAATCGTGGCCGGTTCGCGCGTATCGGAGATGAATCGCGTACACGCGAGCCAGTTGGTCCCGTCTATATTCATGGCGCAGGACCCGCAAACGCCTTCGCGGCACGAGCGGCGAAAGGTCAGCGTCGGATCGATCTCGTTCTTGATCTTGATGAGTGCATCCAGAACCATCGGACCGCAGTCATCGAGATCGATCTCGAAGGTATCGATGCGGGGATTGCGGCCAGTGTCAGGATCGAAGCGGTAGATCGCAAACTTGCGCGTTCGCGTTGCAGCCACGGGGGCGGGCCAGGTTTTGCCTGTTTCGATCCGCGATTCAGGCGAGACGTTGAAGTTGCGAGGCACCGGAAATCGCCGCAGCAAGGTGCGGCGAGGTACGTCGTCTGAGGATCGAACCGGCATCGAGCCTGCTTCCCTGATCCATTTTGACAATGGGGAGCGTGATGATAGGAACCTCGGTAGAGGCTTTCAACTTGGTAGATTCCGCTCCGGACTCGCTTTCGCCCCTTTCGGCGAAGCCTCGCACCCTCCTTGCCTGATCGCGTAGCGGCGCGACCCATGAATGAGGACAGCCCCGGGCACACACCTGATGCGAAGGCGGCGCTCTCATCCTTCGGGTCCATCTACTGCGGCAGCCGGATGTCGCGTAGCTCCGAAAGACCAAGATAAGCCCCCACGGCGATGACCAGTACGGCAAATACGCGGGACAGCAGGTGCTTACGAGTGGACAGTCGAACGGCAAGGCGAGCACCGATGAGGCCGCCGCCGATTCCACCGAGAATGAATATGCCGGCAAGACTCCAGTCGACCAGGCCCGCGAACGCGTAACTGGTTGCGGTCGTCATGCCGAATGCAGCCACGGCCACCATAGAGGACGTCACCGCCGTCAGCACCGGCATGCCGGTGGCGAGAATGAGCGCGGGCACGATCAGGAAGCCGCCGCCAATGCCGAAGAATCCCGACACCATGCCGGTTCCCAGGCCGAGCACGATCAGTCGCGGCGCCAGGTATCTCACAGATTGCCGATCGAGATGGACTTGCGGATCGCCCGGTCTCGCCGATGGACGGAACATGAGTACGCCGACGACGATCATCAGCAGCCCGAACAGCAGCAGCAGGCGCTGGCCATCGATCCGCTTTCCCAAGGCAGCCCCGGCTGCTGCGCCTGCCACTCCGCTCACGGCAAAGAGCAAGGTACAGCGCCACTTGATCAGGTTGCGCCGTGCCGCCGGCGCAAGATTGGCCAGGGCATTGGCGGTGACCGCCACGGCGGTCGTGCCGATGGCGATGTGAGGCGAACTCACCCCCAGCAGATGCACCATGAGCGGCATGGCCAGGATCGACCCGCCGCCGCCGATGAGACCCAGTGTCACACCCACCGAAGCCCCGCCCAGCAGCCCCATGAGCCAGAACATGACGTCAGCTCATGGCACGACGGTTCCAGGGCATCCGGCGCAGCAGCCGCGCCAACCCGCAAAAGCCGGTGGCACCCGCAAAGATCAGGCCCGCGCCGACAAAGGCCGATAGCGCATGGAACCAGGGCGACAGCGTGGCGCCCAGGGCCACACCGAGAACCACCGCACTGCCGGCTGCAAGCTGCACCTGGCGCATCAGTTCGAGCGGTGCATTGCGGTCGGTGCTGATCGGCAGGCCGGCCTTCCTCCACGCATCCAGCCCGCCTTCCAGGATGAACGCTTCGCACGGCACGGCCTGCGCCAGACGGTCGGCATGCGCTCTGGTTCGCATGCCCGAGCGGCAACTGAAGATCACCGGCGAGGCATCGCCCACGTCCAGAGCGCCGGATGTCAGGACGGATACCGGCTGCGATCGGGCATGCGGAATGTGCTCGCGCGCGAACTCGTCCGGCTCACGGATATCGATCAGCAGCGCGCCGGCGTCGATGAGCCGCTTGGCATCCTGCACGGAAAGGGTACGAACAGACATGAGGGCCTCCTAGGAACAGTAGATGTCCTTGAGCAGCGCGACGATGCGCTCCAGATTCGGGTCGGCGATACGATAGAAGATCGACTGCGCCTCGCGGCGGCTTTGCAACAGTCCTTCCTCGCGCATGCGAGCAAGATGCTGTGAAGTCGCCGAGGGACTGAGTTCGACGGACTGCGCCAGCTCTCCCGCGCTCAATTCCCCCGCTCCAATCAAGGTGCAGAGAATCAGCAAGCGTCGTTCGTTGCCGAGCGAGCGCAGCAGCGCAGCCGCCTCGCTGGCACTGGCCTTCATCTTCGCCAGATCGCGTTTCGTCAGAGACATGGTGCTGTTCTGTAATTCAGTTGATGCTTAATTTAGTATATTCTAAAATTCAAAGCAACACCCACAAGGAGATCCGACATGAACACCGCCCCTGCCCTGATCCGGTCCTATTTCGACGAGCAAACCAGTACGGTGACCTATCTGGTGGCCGACCCCGACACTCGCGACGCGGCGATCATCGATCCGGTGCTCGACTACGATCATCGATCCGGCCGAGCCGGCGTCGATTCGGCCGAACGTGTACTGGCTGAGGCCAAGGCCGAGGGATTTCGCATTGCCTGGATCCTGGAAACCCATGCGCACGCGGATCACCTGTCGGCCGCCCCTTACCTGAAGCAGCGAACCGGTGCGAGCATCGGGATCGGCGAGCACATTCGCGAGGTGCAGCGCATCTTCCGCCCGGTCTTCAATCTGACCGACATATCCGGCGACGGCAGCGAGTTCGACCGTCTGTTTCGCGACGGCGAGCGTTTCGGGATCGGATCGCTGCAGGTGGAAGTCATGCACACGCCCGGCCACACGCCGGCCTGCGTGTCGTATCGCATCGGCGATGCCGTATTCGTCGGCGACACGCTCTTCATGCCCGATTACGGCACGGCCCGAGCGGACTTTCCAGGCGGCGATGCGGTGACGCTGTATCGTTCGATCCAGAAGTTGCTGGCATTGCCGCCCGACACACGGCTGTTCATGTGTCACGACTACAAGGCGCCGGGCCGTGATCGCCATGCGTGGGAGACCACTGTCGCCGAGGAGCGTGCGCACAACGTGCACGTCGGTGCAGGCGTGTCCGAGCAGGAATTCGTCACCATGCGCCACGCGCGGGACGCGACCCTGCCGGCTCCGGTGCTGCTGCTACCTTCGATCCAGGTGAACGTGCGCGGCGGACGACTGCCAGCGGCTGAATCGAATGGCGTGCGCTATCTCAGGATCCCGGTGCGAATGAGCATCGAGATGCAATCGACCCTGGAAAATCCGGAATAGCGACTGGCGTGTCCAGCAGCTCGCGCAAACGGACGCGACGCACGACTCAGCGTCGCTTCCGGTACAACTCGACGATGCTCGAGAAATCCAACGCACCCGCAGTCGCGTTGTGCAGCGCATAGAGATCGCGCGCCAGTCCGCCAAGCGGAATGGCGCTACCGCTGGCAATGGAGGCTTCGGCCGCGAGACCGAGATCCTTGAGCATGAGGCTGGTACCGAAGCCGCCGCTGTAGCTGCGACTCGCAGGGACGTTCTCCTGCAAGCCGGGCCACGGGTTGTAGACCTCGAGCGACCAGTTGCGACCCGAGCTCTTCACCATGATGTCCGACAGGATCTTCGGATCCAGACCATTGGCGACACCCAGCGCAAGCGCCTCGGCGGTACCGGCCATGTGGATGGCCAGCAGCATGTTGTTGGCGATCTTGGCCACCTGGCCCGCGCCGCTCGCACCCGCGTGGAAGATGTTTTTTCCCATCGCGTCGAGCAGAGGACGTGCGCGCTCCAGTGCCGCTGCGGAGCCACCGACGATGAAGGTCAACGTCCCGTTCGCCGCAGCCGCTGTGCCACCGGATACCGGCGCATCGAGCATATCGATGCCACGCGCGAGCGCTGCTTCGGCGACCTTGCGCGCGCTGGCCGGTGCGATAGTGGAGCAGTCGACGACCAGGGTACCGCGCTCGATCCTGGCCAGCAGACCGTCGCCGAGATACAGCGATTCGACATGACGGCTGGCGGGAAGCATGGTGAAGACGACGTCGGCGCCCTCCACTGCGCTGGCCGGGTCCGCAGCCACGTATGCACCGGCCTTCTGGTGCGGCGCGCTGACGCTCGCCACCAGATCGAAGACACGCACAGGATGCCCTGCCTTCAGCAGATTCAGCGCCATCGGGCCGCCCATGTGGCCCAGTCCGATAAATGCGATGGTCATCGTTCGGTTCCTCGATCCAGCGATGTCGTGCGACCCAAGCTATCCAGTGGATTGGCTTCATTCGCCCACGCCGACCAGGGCGCGGCAAAATGTTCCTCGACCCAACCCGGCGTTACGTCCTGCAGGCGTGCCGGCGTCCATTGCGGCCTGTTGTCCTTGTCGATCAGTACGACCCGAACGCCTTCGGCGAAATCGGGATGCTCGCAGCACTGTAGTGCCACAACGAGCTCGAGGCGGAAAACGTCGGCCAGGCTGAGATGCCTGGCGCGCTGTCGCAATGTCCAGATGAGTGCCGCCGTGGTCGGCGAGCCACCGGCAAGCGTAGCGGCTGCTTTCTTCATCCAGGCCGCATCGCCCGTATAACCCGTGATGCGCGTTACGACTTCGGCGAGAGTCGGCGCATCCGTGAGCTGAGCGATCTCGTCTGCATGCAGGCGTACGTTCGACGGCGGCCTGATCGACACCGCATCACCCGCAAGCGCGTGCAACAGTCGTGACAGTACGGCGTGATTGGCGTCGCTGTCGTTCGACCAATCGCCAGCGTCAAGGCGTTTCAGCACGATGGCGTAGTCGCTGGCGCGCAAGAAGTAGTCAGCCAGTCCGAGATAGCACGCGTCCGCACCGTTGATGCTCGCGCCGGTCAAGGCGAGGAACAGGCCCGCGCGATGCGGCATTCGCGGCAGGAACCAGCTGCCGCCCACATCGGGAAACAAGCCAATGGAGATCTCGGGCATGGCGATACGTGAGGTCTCGGTCACTACGCGATGACTGGCGCCGGCCAGCAATCCGAGCCCGCCCCCCATCACGATGCCGCTGCCCCACACCAGGATCGGCTTGCGATACGTATGGATCTGGAAATCCAGCCGATACTCTTCGCTGAAGAATGCCTGTGCGTATGGGTTGGGAGCGACTTTGCCGCGATGAGCGAGAATGCTTTCTCGCAGAGAGCGCACGTCACCACCCGCGCACAGGGCTTTCTCGCCAGCACCGCGCAATACCACGCACGCGATGCGTTCATCCTGCGCCCATTGCGTCAGCTTCGAGCTGAGGGCGCGCACCATATCGAGTGTCAGCGCATTCAGAGACTTCTCGGCATTCAACGTAGCGATGGCGACGTGCTGCCCACTCGATGTCCGTCGCTCTTCGAACAGAACCGGCGCCGGCTGAATGTCGAACTCAGCCATTGCGCCACTCCGGCTTGCGCTTCTGCAGGAATGCCGTGACGCCTTCCCTTTGGTCGGCCGTATCGAACAGGTCGACGAACAACTCGCGCTCGACCGGCAAGATCTGCTTGAGCGGATTGCTGCGCGCGCCTTGAATCAGGACCTTGCAAGCCGCAATGCTCGATGGGCTCTGCTTCTGCGCCTGCGCGACCAGTTGCAACGCCGCATCGAGCCCGGCGCCACGCGGCACGACCTGCTCGACCAGGCCGATGGCCTTGGCCGTCGCTGCATCGACACGCTCGCCGCACAGAATCATACGCTTGGCCCAGCCTTCACCGACCAGCCACGGCAGGTTCTGCGTGCCGCCGGCGCAAGGCAGCAAACCTACCGCCGCCTCGGGCAGCGCCATCTGCGCATGCTCCTCTGCAATACGCAGATCGCAGGCCAGGGCGCACTCCAGGCCGCCTCCCATGGCATAGCCGTTGATGGCCGCAACACTCACACCGCGAAATGCACTCAGCGCTTCGAATGCCTCGCCAAATCTGCGCGCGAGCGTTCGTGCAAGCGCCTTATCACCATCAGCGAACTGCTGCAGATCAGCGCCTGCCGAGAAGAATTTCTGACCGGCCCCCGTCACGATGAGCGTGTAGATGTCACGGTCGGCGTTGAGATCGGTGACGAGCTGGCGCAGCGCCGTGAGACCCGCCAGCGTCCAGGTATTCGCTGGCGGATGGGTAATGGTGACGATGGCAGCATGGCCACGTTTCTCGACCAGGAGGTTTGCGTACGAAGCTGGCACTGAACTCATCGAATGTTCTCCGTGGCGCCCGCGGCAAGGATCGAGCGGGCAATGATGACTCTCATGATTTCGTTGGTCCCTTCGAGAATCTGATGGACCCGCGTATCGCGGACATGGCGTTCGAGCGGGTACTCCCGAATGTAGCCGTAGCCGCCGTGCAGCTGCAGCGCGGCATTGGCGACTTCGAATCCGACGTCGGTGGCAAAGCGTTTTGCCATGGCGCAGTACGTCGTGGCATCGGCGCTTTCGGTGTCCAGCTTCCAGGCCGCCAGGCGCACCAGCTGCCGGGCCGCAACCAGCTCGGTCACCATGTCCGCGATACGAAACTGCAGCGCCTGGAATTGGGCCAGCTCACGACCGAACTGCTGTCGTTCGTTGAGGTGAGCCTGCGCGCGATCGAGTGCAACCTGCGCGGTGCCGACCGAGCAGGTCGCGATGTTGATGCGGCCGCCATCGAGCCCTTTCATCGCAATCCTGAAACCGTCGCCTTCGTTACCAACCAGGTGCGCGGCCGAAACGACGACGTTCTCGAAGCTGACGGCGCGCGTGGGCTGACTGTTCCAGCCCATCTTGTGCTCCTTTTTCCCGTAACGAATCCCCGGCGCCTGCGCAGGTACGGCAAATGTGGACACCCCGTTCGGACCATCCTCGCCGGTGCGCGCGAAAACCACGAGCATGTCCGTATCGCCTGCGCCGGAGATGAATGCCTTGCTGCCGTTCAGAATGTAGTCGCCGCCTTTCCTGACGGCGCGGGTACTCAGCGATGCAGCGTCGGAACCCGAACCGGGCTCGGTGAGGCAGTAGCTTGCAAGCTTGCGGCCGGCAGCCAGCGCCGGTACCCATTCCTGGGCGACTGCGGACTGGGCCCACGTTGCGAGCATCCACGTCGCCATGTTGTGGATGGTGATGAATGCGGTGGTGCTGGTACAGCCGCCGGCGAGTTCCTCGAGAATGATCGTCGAGTCGAGCCGACCCAGACCCAGGCCGCCCAGCGCTTCCGGCGTGTACAGTCCGCAGAAGCCGAGTTCTCCCGCCTTGGCAATGGTCGCGCGCGGGAATTCGCAGGTCTCGTCCCAGCGCGCGGCATGCGGCGCCAGCTCACCGCGTGCAAAACTTCGAGCCGCCTCCTGAAAGGCAAGCTGCTCGCCGGAGAGAGTGAACTCCATGTCAGCACTCAGCGCAGCGAAATAGTGGTGTTGACACCGGACGCCAGCGTGTCGTCGTCGAACCAGCGCGCGGTAACGGTCTTGGTCTGCGTATAGAACAGGATCGCCTGCTTGCCGTACGGACCGAGGTCGCCCAGCTTGGACGCGCGCGAGCCGGTGAACGAGAGCAATGGAACGGGCACCGGGATCGGCACGTTGATGCCGACCTGCCCCACGTCGATCTCTTCCTGGAAGCGCCGCGCCGCGGCTCCCGACTGCGTGAAGATCGCAGTGCCGTTGCCGTTCGGATTGGCGTTGACCAGTGCGATGGCTTCATCGAGCGACGCCGCCGACAGGATCACCAGGACGGGGCCGAAGACTTCCTGGTCATAGATCGACATGCCCGGCTTGACGCTCGAGAAGATGGTCGGAGCGATGAAGTTGCCGCGCTCATAACCCGGCACTCGTGGACTGCGACCGTCCAGCTCCAGCTTCGCACCCTCCGCCACACCGCGCTCGATGAGACCGGTGACACGTTCGAGTGCCGCGCACGAGACGACAGGCCCCACATCCGTGCCAGGCTCCACGCCCGCATTGACCTTGAGCTTGCGTGCCTTCTCGACCAGCTCGGGAATCCAGTGCTGCGCCTCGCCGACCAGCACGGCGGTCGAGGCCGCCATGCAACGCTGACCAGCAGCCCCGAAGGCCGCGCCGACCAGATTGTTCAGTGCCTGTTCCTTGTTCGCATCGGGCAGCACGACGGCATGATTCTTCGCACCCATCATGCATTGCGCCCGCTTGCCGGCAAGGGTGGCGCGCCGGTAGACATGCGTGCCGACCTTCGTCGAGCCGACGAATGACACTGCCTTGACATCCGGGTGATCGCAGATGCCGTTCACGATCCCCTCGCCGCCATGCACCACGTTGAGCACGCCTTTGGGAATGCCGGCCTGCAGCGCCAGCTCGACCAGGCGCACGGTGACCATCGGGTCCTGTTCGCTCGGCTTCAGCACGAAGGTGTTGCCGGTGGCAATCGCCATCGGGAACATCCACAGCGGAATCATGGCCGGAAAATTGAACGGCGTGATGCCGGCGCACACTCCGAGCGGCTGGAGCAACGTGTACGTATCGATGCCCGTGCCGACGTTGTTGGCAAGTTCGCCCATCTGCAACGTGCCGATGTTGGCGGCATGCTCCACGACTTCGAGCCCGCGGAACACATCCCCTTCGGCATCGGGCAGTGTCTTGCCCTGCTCTGCCGTGAGCAGCGCTGCAAGCTCGCTCATGTGCTCGCGAATGAGCTGCTGATACTTGAGGAAGATGCGTGCGCGCACACCGATGGATGTCTTGCGCCAGGCGCCGAACGCCCGCTTGGCTGCCGCGACCGCGGCATCGAGTTCCTGTGCAGTGGCGAACGGTACGCGCGCAAGGACTTCCTGAGTCGCAGGATTAACGACGTCGCGCCATTGCGTACTGCTCGACTCGACCCATTCACCGTCGATCAGCAGCTTGATGGAAGGCACGGATCCTTCGGAAGTGGCGACAGAGGTGGCGGACATTGAAAGCTCCAGTGAGTCAGGGAGATTTGCCGCTAGGCAAGCGCGGCGCTCTTTTGCATTATTCGCAACCAGAACCGTTACTGAAGCCCTGAATTTGCGAAAATCAGCGAAGGCTCAGCGGTCGGTTTGCAAATTTTGCGAAGGATATGACGTGGCCAAGGCCTTCATGGGCGTTCGAGTACAGCGTCTGCGCGAACAGCGCGGCATCAGCCAGGTCAACCTGGCAAAGGCGCTCGGCATCTCGCCCAGTTATCTCAACCAGATCGAGCGCAACCAGCGCCCTCTCACCGTGCCGGTGCTATTGCGTCTGAGCGCCCATTTCGGCGTCGACGCGCAGGTGTTCTCCGACAGCGATGAGACGCAGCTGATCACCGAGGTGCGCGAGGTGCTGGCGGACGCCGGCATGGAATCCGCATCGCTTGCGGAGGTGCGATCGCTGGCCATGAACATGCCGGGAATCGGCCGCGCCATCGTCGAGCTGCATCGACGCTTGCGTGCATCCAGCGAGCGCTCGGACACGTTCGCGGCCCTGCTCGGCGATGAACACAAGCTGGCGTCTTTCGCCTTGCCGGGCACTCACGACGAGGTTCGCGACTACCTCAACCAGCGTTCCAACCATATCGTCGAGCTGGACGAAGCCGCCGAACGCATCTTTCACGAGAGCCGGCTGGTCGTTGGCGATGCGGCGCCACGCCTTGCACAGCACCTGCAGGAACGGCACGCCGTACTCGTGACCAACTCGCCCGGTCGGAAACTCTATCCGCACAAGCGCGTGTACGACGCTACGACGCGAACGCTGCAGTTACCGGACTACCTGCGATCCGGACAGCAGGCCTTCCAGATGGCCGTGCAGCTCGCGCTACTGGAGATGAGCGAGGTGCTCGACCAATTGATCGGCACGGCAGGATTCACCAATCATGAATCCGAACAGCTCGCCCGCATCGGGCTCGCCAACTACTTCGCCGGCGCCTTGATCATGCCGTACGGGCCCTTTCTGGAAGCCGCCGAGGAGATGTCCTACGACATCGAACTGCTCGCGAATCATTTCGGCGTCGGCTTCGAGGCGGTATGTCACCGTCTGTCCACGCTGCAGCGCCCCGGCAGGCCCGGCTTGCCATTCTTCTTCGTACGCGTCGACCGCGCCGGCAACGTGTCCAAGCGACACTCCGCTGCGGAATTCCACTTCTCACGGGTCGGCGGCACCTGCCCGTTGTGGATCGTGTACGAAGCATTCAGTCAGCCCGAGCGAGTGCTGACCCAGATCGCAGGCATGCCGGACGGGCGCAATTATTTCTGGGTCGCGCGCCAGGTCGTGAGCGGGCCGGTGGGATACGGCCGGCCGCACAAGACCTTTGCGGTGGGCCTGGGGTGCGACTTGAGGCACGCACATCGGCTGATTTATTCCAGAGGCCTGGATCTGTCGGACCCGGCGGCCACCACACCCATCGGTGTCGGATGCCGGGTCTGCGAACGGCAGCACTGCCCACAGCGCGCGTTCGCGCCATTGCTTTAGCTCACCAGCCAACGCAGCACCGACAATAACCAACGGGGACCGAGCACGCGGATTCAGGAATATGCACCCCCTTCGACTGCACACTCCTCATCACACCGGCAGAAACCCCTGCGTAGTCGACTCGCGTACGCACGTGGGCACCTTGCGACGGCCGGTGCGCGCATGTATTTGCTTTTTGGTCTTAGAGATGTTCGACCTCAGCGAGTTGCCGGCCGAGCCGCACTTTGGCATTGTGCACCGGTTCCGTGACAACCTGGATCTCCCCATGCTCGACGAACTGAAAGCCAACAACCGCCGCTGGGCGGAACGCAAACTCGCGGTTGATCCAAGTTTCTTCAAGCGACTCGAAGGCCAGCAGGCGCCCAAGTATCTGTGGATCGGCTGTTCCGACAGCCGCGTGCCTGCCAACGAGATCGTCGATCTCGACCCCGGCGAACTTTTCGTGCATCGGAACATTGCCAACCTGGCTCCGCCCCAGGACGCAAACTATCTTTCGGTGCTGCAGTTTTCCGTCGAGGTACTGAAGGTCGAGCACATCCTGGTGGTCGGGCACTATGGATGCGGCGGCGTGGCTGCCGCCGTGGACAGCAGACGGCTCGGCCTGATCGATCATTGGGTGCATCCGATTCGCGAAGCCCATCATGACCATCGGCACGAGCTGGCGGCCCTGCCCGACGAGCATGCGCGCTGGGACCGGCTGGTCGAGCTGAACGTGATGCGCCAGGTCAGGAATGTCGCCTCGGACGTGTTTGTCCAGGACGCCTGGGCCCGCGGTCAAAAGCTCTCCGTCCACGGGTGGGTCTATTCCATTGCCGATGGCTTGGTCCGGGACCTCGATGTCACGGTGGATCACCCGGACAGATAAGCGGCTCGCGTGAGCGAGCCGTATGACAAGGACGCGCGGCGTCGAGTGAGCGCAGCACGCCGACATCGGACTGTCCTCTGTGATCAGCTCGCGTTCCAATCCATCCAGTCGCCTGGCGCCATCGGTTGAATCGCCACGGATTTCGCGTGGGCGGCCGCATGCAGGCGGGCGATGGGATCCTCGACCTCCACGTATTCGTCCATGCCCGATATGCCGTAGTGGATGGGTATCAGACGGCGCGCGCCGAGGATGTCGGCAGCCGCCACAGCCTGCTCCGGTGTGAGCACACTGGACTGCCCGCTGGCCGGCTTGAGGAAGCCGAAACGTGCGCCGTTGACGGGCAGGAACACGGCGTCGAACGGCCCGAACTGGCGGCCGATGCGCCACCAGTGCCCATGCCACAGCGTATCGCCGCCGTGGAAGATGCGACGGCCGCCAGCCGACACCACCCACGACACCTGCGGATCGCCGTAGCCATCTACAGCGGGTACTGCCGTCGCGGTGAAGTCGCCAAGGAGTTGCGGCTCCCAAAGTGTGGCCGGACGGGCGCGAGCATGTGGAGGCACGGGCAGCGGATTCGTCCCGCCTGGATAGATCAGAGTACCGCCGCGCTGGAGCGCATCGGCCGCGGCCTTTGCATCGAAGTGGTCGGTATGGGTATGGGTGACGGCGACATACACGTTGCCGACCGCGTCGTCGACCGGAATCAACCGGTCCTTGAGCGCACTTCCCCAAGCGTCCGGATCGACCAGTGGATCGATGAGCAGGGTCGCGCCCGGCAGTTGCAGACGCAGGCCCGCCCACGCGAGGCGCTGGATGCGCAGTTCAGCTCCGGCAGCTGCGACGGCCGCTCCGCGCGGGAGCAAGGCCCCAACGGAAAGACTGGCGCATGCGGAAAGAAAGATGCGACGGTTCATTCGCGGCTGCCTCGTGCTGCGAGCGCAGTATCGAGCGCGAAGACGGACTGCTCGACAATGACCTCCAGATTGCGCTGGTGCCATTCGCGTTCGAACGCCATCGGCTGCACGTTCGGTGCCAGGCAGGTTTCGATCCGGATCGAGGCGATGTGTTCGTCCACTACTTGCGGCGCCAGCTCGGCGCGAAGCCGCATCACGGTGTTCTTCAGCTGGTCGAGGTAGTGAGTCGCGTTGTCCAGCACGCTGGCCGCGAACCGCCCCATGTGACCGCCGATCACCGTGCTGCGCCCGAACTGCCGCATCCGTCCGATGGCCGCTCGCATGAGCACAGGGTCGGCCTTCGAGAGATAGACGGTGTTGCCGACGATGTTGTCTCCGCTGCAGACCAGATCGGCCGTGGGGACGTCGACGCTGACGTGATCCATGGTCTTGCCGGGATTGTGCAGCAGACGCAGTTCGTGCTGTCCCCAACGAACCGTCATCGCGCTGTCGAACACCACCTTCGGTTCGCGGTAGAACGCATCGATCCGTTGGTTCTGTGAAAGGAAGGTGTGGCGATGGTGCCGGTGCGCGATCGTCAGCGCCTCCGGGAACAGTGGCATGCCGGCCATGTGGTCGCTCATGAAATGGGTCGCTGCAAGGACACGCACCGTCTTGCCCATGTCCTCGCACAGGACACGGCGGAGCCAATGCGCATCCTCGGTGCTGCCAAGCGAGTCGACCAGCAGAACGTCCTCGCCATCGAGGAATGCCGTAGCGACCGACTCGCGTTGCTCCCCCACGAACATGATTACGTCTGGTCTCAGCTCTTCGAATCTCACGACGCTCACCTATTGTTGCCTGGCGCCATCGTTGCGAACCGCTGCAGGGTGCGGCAAGCGAGTTTTTTTGCGCCTGCATTAGAAAAACTAGCTTGATAGGATGCGATCCCGGCACCGCAAGCTCGAACCGATCGTGAAGCCACGCCACCCCGCCCCGCTCAATGCCCTTCGAGCCTTCGAAGCGGCCGCGCGATGCCGCAGTTTTCAAGCCGCCGCTGCGCAGCTGTTCGTCACGCCTGCGGCCGTCAGCCATCAAGTGAAGCACTTGGAGACTTACTTGGGCGTGGAGCTGTTCCGGCGCGGTCATCGCTCGATCGAGCTGACTGCTGAAGGGGAAGCGCTGGCCGCATCGCTGGGCGAGCTTTTCGGGCTGCTCGACCTGGCCCTGGACCGGGCCACCGCGCCCGCTGCCGCACACCTGCGCGTCAGCACCGTGGAGTCCTTTGCCGCGAAATGGCTTGCGCCCAGGCTGCACCGGTTCCATCGCGACTGTCCCGATCTCAAGGTACGCATCGAGACTGGCAACCAGCATGTCGATTTCGTCCGTGGCGGCATCGATGTCGCCATCCGCTACGGGCCCGGCGGCTACACCGGTGTCCACGCCGAGCGTCTCATGGATGCAGCCGTGTTTCCGGTGTGCGCACCTTCATTGGCGGGGGCCGCTCTGACGGCGCCCGCCGACCTGCAACACCACACGCTGCTCCACGACGAAAGCGCAACCGGCCGTCCCGGCGTACCGGACTGGCCAGCATGGCTGGAATCTTCCGGCGCAAGCCAGGTGGACGCGACCCGAGGTCCGGTATTCGCGAGCATCTACCTGGCCCAGGAGGCTGCCGTCGCAGGGCATGGCGTTGCGCTGGGCGTCGCACCGCTGGTTGCGGAGGACCTGCGCTGCGGTCGCCTGGTCAAACCGTTCGATCATTCCCTGGCCAACACTTACGCCTTCTGGATCATTCGCCGGCATGGCGCCGACAACGACCCGACCATCGATGCCTTCTGTCGTTGGTTACGCAAGGAAGCATCCGCAGGGTGACCCGATCCTCGGAGCACGCAGACCGCCCGACGATGTTCAGCTTGCCAGGCTGGCAAGGATGCCGAGCGGATGGTGCGCCCGGGCGATACTGATGATGAGCGCGTAGATGCCGAGAGCGGCGAGCCAGCTGACGACGCGTATCTTTCGCGTCTGCCCGCGCTTGAGCGCGTAACTTCCCAGCACCACGTAGGCGACGAGCAAGACGACCTTCGCGGTCAACCAGGTATGCACGAATGGATACTGATGCAGAATCGTCGCCAGCATCAGCGCCGCCGTGAGCAGGATCGTGTCGACCGTGTAGCTGAGATATCGCAGCGGCGCAGCCATCACCCAGCGCGCTCCGGCATGTAGCGCGAGGCCACGCAGAAAGAACAACGACCCGCTCGCCATCACTGCTGCGACATGAACCCACTTGATCTGCGGGTAGAACTCGATCATCTGCTCAGCTCGACTTGCGATCCCGGCGCGCGGCCACCAGCCATGCGGTCCACCACGTCATTGTCCGCAGCACATTGGCGTCCATCGCCAACGTAGCGCTTATCACCGATGCGGGCCGAGCGGTTTGTGACCACCCGGCCCTGTCCTTGTGATCCGCCAATGATCTTCACCCGTTCTGCGCCACGCGTGCGCCTTCAGGCGCCTCGACCACGGATTGCTTGGGAGCAATCCACAGCCGCAGCACGAACACAGCCAGCGCCAGCGCACCAACGCTGAAGATCGTATCGCCAGGCACTCGCATCCATACTAGCAACTGGATGATCGGCTGTTGCATCAGCTCCGCGGAGCGCGCGTACCAGTAACCGTGCTGGACTGCCGCACTCAGCTGGATCACGCCGATCGGCAGCAACGTCAGCAGCGCCATGCCGCTCAGCCCGATGTTGAGCGCCCAGAAGCTCGTCTTGAGCAGCTTCTCGTTCCAGATCACCGTGGGCCGGATACCGCGCAGGCAGAACAGCATCAGGCCGATGCCGAGCAACCCGTACACACCGAACAGCGCCGTGTGTCCGTGCAGCGGGGTCAGGTTCAGACCCTGCATGTAGTACAGCGGCAACGGCGGATTGATGAGGAACCCGAACAGCCCGGCACCGACCAGGTTCCAGAACGCAACGGCGGTGAAGAACAGGATCGGCCAGCGATAGCGCTGCATCCACGGCGTCGCCTCCCCGAGCTTGAACGTCCGGTATGCCTCGAAGCCGACGAAGGCCAGCGGCACCACCTCCAGGGCAGAGAAACTCGCGCCGAGCGCAATCACGGCCGTCGGAGTTCCCGCGAAGTAAAGGTGATGCAGCGTACCCAGCACGCCACCAGCGAGGAACACGATCGTCGCGAACAGCACGGCCACGGTCGCGGTGCTCACCCGCAGCAGTCCCAGGCGCGTGAACAGGAAGGCAATCACTGCAGTGGCAAAGACTTCGAAGAAGCCCTCCACCCACAGGTGCACGACCCACCAGCGCCAGTATTCGACCATCGACAGGTGCGTGTGCTCGCCCCACATCAGCCCCGCGCCATAGAACAGACCGATGCAGACGGTCGACAGGAACAACAGCACGGTGATGGACTTCGCTTCCCCACCCTTGCGGATGGCAGGCCACAGCGCCCGGCCGACCAGCGCCAGCCACAGGCACAGCCCCACGAACAGGAAGATCTGCCAGAAGCGCCCGAGATCGACATACTCCCAGCCCTGGTGGCCGAACCAGAAATTCCTGTCCAGCCCGAGCTTCTGCATGACGGCCAGCCACTGGCCGGCAAACGCGCCGACCACGATGAGGACGAGACACGCGAACAGGAAATTCACGCCGAAACGCTGGAACTTCGGTTCATGTCCGGAGATTGCAGGCGCGATGTACAGGCCCATGCCGAGCCACGCCGTGGCGATCCACAACACCGCCAGCTGCGTGTGCCAGGTGCGACTGAGCGAGTACGGCAGGAACTCCGACAACGCAAAGCCGTAGGCGTCCTGCCCTTCGACCTGATAGTGCGCCGTGATCGCACCCAGCAGGATCTGCGTCAGGAACAAGGCGATCACCAGCCAGAAATACTTGGCGCTCGCCCGCATCGAAGGCGTGACCTGGATCGAGGCGAGCGGATCCACCGTCGGCAGCTTCGCCGGCGCCTCATCGCGATGCCGCGCATGATGCCAGCCGAGCAGCGCGATGCCGGCAATCAGGAACAGCACGCTGAACACGGTCCACAGCAGCAGATGGCCGGGCGGCTGGTTGCCGACCAGCGGGTCGTGCGGCCAGTTGTTGGTGTAACTGATCTGCTTCCCCGGCCGGTCGGTGACCGCAGCCCAGGCCGACCACCAGATGAAGGCCGTCAGCGCCTGGCGATATTCCGGGTCGTGCACCGTATCGTTCTTCATCGCATAGGCTTTGCGCAGTTCGAGAAGCTCGGCGTCATTGCCGAACAGCGCGACGTAATGCTGCGCGACCTGCGCCATCGCCTGGGCACGATCTGCAGACACCGTGATCGTTCCGGCCTGACTGTCGAACGTGTTCTCTCGTATCTGCGACTGCAACCGGGCGGCAAACCCGGCCTGCACGTCAGGCGCCAGCTGCGCGTACGGCTGGGAAGTGTTGCGCAAGGTTTCGATATCCAGCCAGGCGAGCGCCTCCCGATGCAGCCAGTCCGCGGTCCAGTCCGGCGCCACGTAGCTGCCGTGGCCCCAGATCGAGCCGAGCTGTTGCCCGCCGATGGACTGCCATACCTGCCGGCCCTTCTCGATGTCCGCCCGGGTATAAACCGTCGTGCCTTCGGGCGTCACGACCACAGCCGGGATCGGTGGCATGAGGCGATGGATCTCGCTGCCGACCCACAGCAACACGGCGAAAGATACGAACAGCAACGTCCCCAATCCGATCCAGAGTTTCCTAGCGGTCATGATCCTTCTCCTAGAACGTTGCGCGATGCTGGGCCCGGTTACGACAGTCGACACTGATCCAGATCACGTCCGTCGCGCCGGCAGCGTGTGAAAGCTACGTAGGAAGCTAGGGACCGGCCCGGAGCGGGGTCAGCTCGCCATGTGCCCGAGTCATGCTCGGGCGGATCTCAGCCTCTTAGAACGCTGCGCGCCAACCGTTCGAGTCCCGGCCGGTCGAGAAGCTCGATCTCGCGGCGTTCCACGCGCAGCAACCCTTCGTCCTGGAAGCGACGGAAGACACGGCTGACGCTTTCGGCAGCCAGACGCAGATAGTTGGCGATATCGGTGCGCGTCATGGTGAGCACGAATCGATCGGCCGAGAACCCGCGCGCCGCGTAGCGCCGGGACAATCCCAACAGAAAAGCCGCCATGCGCTCGTCCGCAGCGAAATTTCCGGCCAGCAGCGCCGCCTTGCCGATGTCCTCGCTCAGCAGCCGAAACAACTGCTGTTGCAATCCCGGCATGCGCAACGCCAGCGCCGACATGGTCGGAAACGAGAACCGGCACAGCATGACCGACTCCAGGGCTACCGCATTGCACGGATAGCGCGCCTGCGAGATGGCGTTGAGCCCGATCACCTCGCCCGGCAGAAAGAACCCCAGCACCTGTTCGCGGCCATCGGCATCGTTGACGTAGGTCTTGACCGTTCCTGCGCGCACCGCCGCTATCGCATTGAACGGATCGCCCTCGCGGAACAAATGCTCACCTTCATGGAACGGCCCCACGTGATCCACCAGCACGTGCAGCTCCCGCAGATGCTCCTTGTCGTAGCCGCTGCCCATGCAGGCAGCCGAAAAGGCGCAGGTCGAGCAGAAATTCAGCTCGTCGCCATCATCGGCAATCGCAGAGCGTCCGGGACGGCGCGACGTTGCCTCCATCATTCGCATCTCGCAGTCGCCGCGGGCGGACTTCCCACCCGGACACAACCACCGCGAACGGCCGTGCTCAGATGACCCGCGAGTAACGCGGTTGTACAGCGGGATCCGGATGGTGAAGGTAGCTGTCGAAGCACATGGCAATGATACGCAACAGGAAGCGCCCACGCGACGTGACGCCGATCGTCGTCCCATCGACGATCGCCAGCCCATCCTCTACCAGCGGCCGCAAGCGTTGCAGCGATTCGGTGAAATAGGCGTTGAAGTCGATTTCGTAACGCTTCTCGACCTGGGCAATATCGACAGCGCCCTGGCACATCAATTGCTGGATGACGTCAGCACGCACGATGTCGTCGAAGCCAAGCCTCAGCCCGCGCCATATCGGCAGATGCCCCTGATCCACTGCGATCTCCCAGCTCGCCAGATCGCGCGGACTTTGGCTGAAACTGTCACCCACATGACTGATGGCGCTGACCCCGAACCCGACCAGGTCGCAATCGGCATGTGTCGTATAGCCCATGAAATTCCGGTGCAGCCGGCCCGCCTCCTGAGCCTGCGCGAGCGCGTCCTGCGGCAGCGCAAAGTGATCCATGCCGATGTAGCGATAGCCGGCCAGGGAGAGCTTCTCGACCGCAAGTTGCAGCAGGCCAAGCTTGGCCTGCGCGTCCGGCAAGTCGACGCTGTCGATATGCTTCTGAGGCTTGAAGAGCTCCGGCAGGTGCGCATAGCCGTAGATGGCGAGCCGATCCGGCCGCGCGTTCAGCACCGTATCGAGAGTGCGTGCAAAGCCCTCGGGAGTTTGCTTCGGCAAGCCATAAATCAGGTCCACGTTCACCGAGCGAAAGCCGCTGGCGCGACATTCATCGATCACGCGCAACGTCTCTTCGACGCTCTGCACGCGATTGACGGCTCGCTGCACTTCGGGATCGAAATCCTGCACGCCCAGGCTCGCACGATTCAGGCCCAGTGCAGAGTACGCCGCGATGTCACCGCCCTGACTATATCGGGGATCGATCTCGATCGAAAAATCCCGTGTCGCGCAGGCGCCGAAATGGAAATGCCGGTCAAGACTCTCCAGCAGCTCACCCAGTTCCGAGGGCCGTAGAAAATTCGGCGTGCCGCCCCCCAGATGCAGCTGCACTACGTCACGATCGCGGTCGAACAGCGGCGCCACCCGCTCGATCTCGCGAATCAGTCGTTCGAGATACGGCCGGGCGCGATTCTGATCGCGCGTGATGATGCGGGTACAGCCGCAGTAAAAGCAGGGGCTGAAGCAATACGGAACGTGTACATACAACGACAGCTGGCGCGGGATGGGATCTGCATTGCTGCGACGCGCCTGGTCGCGAAACGCCGCTTCGTCGAATTCATCGGTGAACTGCGGCGCGGTGGGATACGACGTGTAACGCGGGCCGGGGCAGTCATAGCGCTGCAGCAGCTGCGCGTCGAAGACAGGCATGGCGTTCATGCACCTATCCTGCCCAAGTACGGCCGCCGGACCTTGA